>Ga0255342_1006599_pt1 | contig 10473 bp, 6 predicted proteins | sample wastewater_treat_3_FD_192416 | JGI IMG/M metagenome (GOLD analysis project Ga0255342, IMG submission 192416) | Wastewater microbial communities from Lulu Island WWTP, Vancouver, Canada - plant14 | ecosystem: Engineered > WWTP > Wastewater > Unclassified | place: Canada: Vancouver, British... | reverse complement strand
CGGGCATGCACTTTCACCCGGTCTTTTCCGCCGACCCTCTCGAATTCCATCTCCTGTAAAACGCGCAGCAGTTTGGCCTGCAGATTGAAGGACATCTCTGAAATCTCATCCAGAAACACTGTGCCGTACCTGGCCAGTTCAAATTTTCCCAGTTTACGGGCGATGGCCCCGGTAAAAGACCCCTTCTCATGCCCGAACAATTCCGATTCGAGCAATGTCTCGACAATGGCCGAACAATTAACGGCGATATAAGGTTCGTCCGGTGAAGTGTTGTTGTGAATTACCTTGGCGATCAGCTCCTTACCAGTGCCACTTTCGCCATGGATCAAAACGGTGGTGCGGCTTTTGGAAACAACTCCGATCGTCTTGAATATTTCACGCATTTCGTTGCCGGTGCCGATAATATCCCCCACACGGAAACTGCGGGACGGTTCCATCAGAAGGCCGTCAATTTTCTTTTCCATCTCCAGTGACTTGAGGGCTTTTTTGATCGCGATGTCGAGCTCGTCCACATTAACCGGCTTATGGATATAATCAAATGCGCCGCCCTTCATGGCGTTGATGGTTGTTTCCATATCATGAAAGGCGGTGATCATGATGACTTTGACGTTCTCATTTTCCTCTTTGAGCTCTTCCAAAACGGTAAACCCGTCCACATCCGGCAAACGGATATCCAAAATGACTACATCCGAAGGCTCCTGCACGTAAGCATTCAGGCCGTCCGTACCGGTCAGCGCCGTTCTCACCTGGTAGCCTTCTTCAGTCAGATACAGATCAAGCGTTTCCACAATGGATGCGTCGTCATCGATCACCAGAATACTTGCCATAGACATAACCTCTGCGATTTAGTTCCCCTGCGGCTTTTGGCCCGCTTTTTAAAAGTGATGCCTCACGACTGTTCAGCCGGCAAAAAACATCTTCCGCCAAATATGAAATCATCACTCTTTACAGGGCAAGGTTATACAAACCTTAGTACCCTTATCCTTTTCACTGATAATTTCAAGCTTGCCATGGTGTATTTCCACAATTTTCAGCACCTGTGAAAGCCCCAGTCCTGTTCCATATTTTTTTCTGGTAAAGAAAGGATTGAACAGGTGAGGCATGTCCGCCTCTTCAATGCCGCAACCGTTGTCTTCCACGACGACAAGCACCGCAGGCGGTACGCTGCCGATGCTGCGCGCATATATACGAATATGTCCCCCCGCCTCCAGCGCTTCGACAGCATTGCGGATAATGTTGACAAAAGTGTCGGTGACCATCGCCACATCGACGTTAACCGGAGGAATTTCCCGTGCCTCGAGTTTTATGTCAATCTGTTTATCCTTGATTATTTTCTCGGACAGTGCGAGCGCCTGCTCCAGAACCTTGTTGATATCGACAGATTCAATTTTCGGCTCCATCGGCTTGGCAAAAACCAGCACGTTATTTACGAGTTCCTCCAGGTGCTCAACTTCCTTTTGCGCGATTTTAAATCGCTTTAAATCATTGCCGTCCGGTTTCATCCGCTTTTCCAGTATCTGAAGACTCATCTTGATCGAGGAAAGAGGGTTGCGCACCTCGTGGGCAATACCGGCGGAGAGCTGACCGAGCGCGGCAAGTTTCTGGCTGTTGTATAATTTCTTTTCCAGGTTCTTGAATTCGGTGATATCGCGCTGCACCAGAATATAATGGTCGGAGCCGACAACCGGCGAAGTCGTGATGAGCAGATTCACTTTGCGCCCGTCTCTGGCCGTGGCCTCGATTTCATAGGGCTTGTAAATTCCCTTTTTCGCATCTTCCCATTTCGACATGAGAAATTCTTCATTTTCCGGGGCCACCAATTCCAGAAAGTGTTTGCCTCTTAATTCGCTGCGGGTGCCTTTCGTGCCCGGACTGACAAAAGTGACCATGCCGTCCTTATCGAGCTCGTAAATAATTTCCGGCAGACTTTTGATGATCGACTGCAGGTAATTATAAAGGCCTTCGATTTCACGCCTCAGTTCGATATTTTCAGCCAGTTCATTTTGGAGCGTCTCCGCGTATTCGCGCAAACTTCTGGCCAGTTCTTCCTCCCGGGACACATCCTGCAATGTTTCCATGGCGGCAATGATCTTGCCGTCTTCGTCGTAAATCGGCGCGGCAAGAAAATACATAAACCTGCTTCTTCCACCGAGATTTTCGAAGTGATCATATGCCTCATAGGCGCCCAGCACTTTTTCCGATTTCTTGACCCTCTTCGTTCCGTAAAATTGATTAAGACCGTCAATATCGTTGTCTACAATCAGATCCACCACCATCGGCCTTTTGACCGAATAGAAGGATTTGTAATGCAGATCCGTCCCCAGCATTTCTTCCGCCGAACAGCCGGTCAGCTCCACACAGGCCCTGTTCCATAAGATAACTTTATGATCTTTGTTAATGACAAAACTCGGTATGGGGGAACCTTCGATAATTCCGTCGATGGTTTTCTTCTCCCTGAGGAGCTTTTCCTGCCAATCCTCTCTTTCCTTGAGCCTTTGCCTCTCTTCCTGCATCCTTATTCTTTTGCCCTCACGGAAAGCAAAAGAAATGCCCACAAGGACCAGGGCCAGCATCAGGATGAACGCGCTGAAGGTCGTGTAAAGAAACGTGGTGCGCACCGGGGCGATTACATTACTGTAGGGCGACTTGACCAGCACAAACCATGTTCTTCCCGCAATTTGAAAAGGATAGTAGGAAATGACGCTTCTTTGGATCTTATTGTCGCGCCGCACGACCCGGGCATTGAAGTTCCGTCCGCCTTCCGCGTGAAAGACGATAGCATTACCCAAATGGTCAAAAACCAGATCATTAACATTACGGCCGATAAAGGGAGCATAGGGGTGCATGACAATTTTGCCCTCTTCATTCACCAGCCACATGTCTCCGAGCTGGTTCTCCCTGATTTGTTTTTCACCCGTGCCGACCAGCTCGGACAAGGAAAATGATACCATCCAGGCGCCGGCAAATTCATTATTGGCGTCCCATTGAGGGTATCCCCAGATCAGGTGCCACTGCTCGCTTTGCAGTGACGTATCTCCGGAAGGTTTTTCCGAGCGTGCCAGACTCAAATACTGTCGTTGCTGTTTTTTTAATATCCTGAAATGACCGGCCAGATCGACGCCTGTCTCGCCGTTTAAGGGCGTGATGTGCCTGGCCCTCTCCTGTCTGTCGAATACCACCGCCGCTTCAATCGTTTTGCCCCATACTCCATAGAGTATCTCCATTTCCTGATAATCACTGCTGGCGAGGAACTTTCCTTGCGGATCAAAATATGAAAACAGAATAATATTTCTTTCGACCTGCGCAAGAACTTCCGTCATTCTCGAAGCGGCACTTTGCGCGGAAGCAAGTTGCTGGCGGCTGAACAAATCTGCCGTATCTTTTTCGCGGGCGTTATTCACGGTCAGAGCCAGCAGGAGAATCAGCGATATCACAAGAATACTTGCCAGCCAGATGCGGATATTCAGAAGCTGATTGAGAAATAAGTATGCTCTGCGCAAGAAGTTCACTTAATTACTATCATCCTTTTCCTCGCTTTTTTTTGACTGCCAAATGCCGATTAAAACATAAACAAGGATGGCCGCTGTCAGCGAAATCAAGAGCTTTGCCAAACCACTTTCAATTTTGAAAAGATAGGTGCAAATAAGCCAGACAACCGGGTAAGCAATAACAGTGAAAATTTCCTGCATGATAATCCTCTGTAACACGAACTCTTGATATTGCACAACTTTGCCAAGTCTTTCGATCGTAACGGCATTGGTGCAAAATTTCAACTTAAAATATATTACAAAGCCGCCGGTTTTATCACCTGTTTATCAGCTTTCCTGAAAAACAATTCATGCCAAAAAATGAAAACAAACACCATTTTATCTTGCCTTCCCCGGATAGTGATTGCCACACAAAACATCATGGTGTAGAATCAGGCGATTGTTTAATTAAGGAATGGCCACACCAAATCGCGCGACCAACGCGCCGGGAAGAGAATTAACATGACTGCTCTGTTAAAAAAACACGCAGGTTTCATAATCATTCTATTGGCTGCCGCCTTCAGCAACAACCGCGCAACTAACCGATGGCAATCCGGGCCCACCGGCAACCTAAAAAGGAAGCTGCCTCCATGTTTTTAAAAAATGTTCGCCAACCTCAAAATTTGCTTGCTATTCTTCTTGGCGCGGCCATCATTATTATCCTGGCCGTGGAAACAATCATCAACCTCACTCCGGTGATCGACCGCGACGGCCTCATCCACCATCTGGCAATCCCCAAACTCTGGCTGAAAAACGGTGGGTTTTATGAGACCAGATGGGCGATTTTTTCCTACTACCCGATGAATCTGGATCTTCTCTATCTTATCCCCCTTTACTTGAAAAAGGACTTTCTGGCCAAATTCATCCACATGGGTTTCGGCCTCGGAACCGGGCTGCTAATTTATATTTACTTAAAAAACAAACTCTCCCGCGCCGCGGGGTTTCTGGGGGCACTTGTTTTTCTCAGCACTCCAATGATCATCCGTCTTTCTACGCAGGCGTATGTTGACCTGGGGCTTGTTTTTTTCACCACCGCCAGCCTGCTGGCTTTAGTCCGTTACCGCGACGGCGGGTATCTCAAATGGAAATGGCTGATTCTGGCATCGGTGGCCATGGGGCTTGCCCTGGGAACCAAGTACAACGCTTTGGTTGCATGGTTTTTCTTATCCCTCGCCCTGGTCTTTGTTATTTCCAGAGACACACAAATGCAGGGGAAAGCCATCGGCTGCGGACTGATTTTCTTTTTGATTTCTTTTTTGCTCTTTTCCCCGTGGCTTGTAAAAAACCTGTTCCTGACGGGCAATCCTCTGTATCCCCTCATGCAGGGTTTTTTCAACTCCGATCAGTCTTTGGCGCGGGAGGGCACATTTTCTATTGTTTCCGGGAATAAATATATGGGGATCTTTCAGATACGGGAAGCGATGTATGGGGAAGGTTTTTGGGAAACATTGCTCATACCTGTCAGGTATTTCTTTCAGGGCCAGGATGACAACGCCCGCTACTTCGATGGAATACTGAACCCGGTTTTGATAATTACTGTGCCCTTTGCCTTCATGAACCGGAAATTAAGAGCGGAAATGATTTTAATGGCCAGTTTTTCTCTTTTTATTCTTTTGATGGCTTCATTTTTGGACCAGACAAGGATACGCTATATTCTGAGCGCCGTTCCACCGCTGGCTATTTTATCCGTAGTGGGTCTGGCAAATATCTGGAATTTCTTCCGCAGCAGGGCCGACAAAGTAAAATACGGCGCGATCATCGGCCTGATTTTAATCTTCGGCCTTCTGCTGGGCCAAAACTTCAGCCACCTGGCCGAATATTATAAAAAAATCAGCCCCATGAACTATATTTGCGCCAAAGAAACGCGCGACGAGTTTATCTCACGCTATGTAGGCAGCTACCCGGCCATGCAATTTGTCAACAAACATACGCCGGAAAACTCGCACGTCCGGCTGATTTTTCTCGCCGGACGAGGTTACTATCTGGACAGAACCTATGAAGACAGCGCCGATATGGGCATGAGTTTTATTCGCGTTTTTGCTGAAGCGGCACCAGACGAAATTTCTTTCCGCAAACGGCTTGGTTCTTTCACTTACACACACTGGCTTGTTCGAATTGGTTTGGTGCACAAATTTCTGCATGACAATTACCCTGAAAAGATTATTAAACTATTTTTTCAACGGATAAATGATTCCACGGAAATGATATACAACAAAGATGGATACATCGTTTTGAAAATCAAGCCCCGGCAAGATCAAATAGATGAATCATCTTTCCATTAAATTTGTTTTTGAAGCGACGACTCTACATTTTGTCCCTTTTTCAACTAAAATATAATTATTTATAAATCCATCAGCCGCAAAATTTCTCAACATTATAATTCCATGCCTTGGTTTTTATGTGCTTTTCATTCTTCTTTTTTCCAGGTCACTTGCCGATTTCGACTTTTGGGGGTGCTTATCATTCGGGAGATTTTTATGGGAAAACGGTTACTTTCCTTATCAGGATGTATTTTCATACACACCGACAAAGCCTGTCTGGGTCTATCATGAATGGTTGACGGGTGTCATTTTATACCCTCTTTTCAAATATCTCGGGCCTGCGGGAGTCCAACTACTTCGCTATGTTTTAATCGTCTCGACTATTCTCATTATGTATCTGGCTGCCGTAAAGCGAGGTGCAACCGCCCCTGTCTCTTTCATTATGATCAGCATCGGCCTTATCTTGATATCTTGGGGATACACGCCGGTTATACGGGCACAGATCTTCACCTACCTTTTTTTTGCCCTGAGTATTTTTCTTGCAGAATGCGCCAGAAAAGAGAGCAAGTATTTTTTACTTTTATGGCTTTTGCCGATTCATGCTTTATGGTGCAACCTGCATGGCGGATTTATTGCCGGACTGGGCTTGATTGCTCTTTATGCTTTGGGCGAGGGATTATCCGGAAGAAGATTTACGCCTTTTGTCCTAATCTTTGCCGGATCGTGCCTTGCAACACTGGTCAATCCATACGGTGTTGACTATTGGCGATACCTCTTGGATGCGGTTGCCATGCCGCGGCCGGATATCACAGAATGGCACTCCGTATTCAGATCTATCCAGGCAAAGACTTTTGTTGCACCAGCTCTTTTATTTCTTTTTCTGAGTGTAATTTCGATCTTTGCGATTATTTCACATGGAAAAAAGTATCTAACAGAATTGTTAATCTTTGTGGCATTGACCTATTTAGGAATGAAACATATCCGGCATACAGTTTTTTTGGGAATTTCATTCGGTGTGTTTATGCCCGTTATCATGAAGGGAATATCAGATCGAGTGTCAAATAACGCTTTCATCTTAAAGAAAAGATGCACAAAGTCTTTAACACTTTTTTTCTTTTACTTAATGTCGGTTCTTCTTGTTTATATGCTTCCTTCTACTGCTAAAATTAATAAACCTTCAGATATTTTATCCCCTACTTTTTCTTTATCCGCACCTTCTTTGATTTTCCCGTCTGGCGCATTAAAATGGCTGAAAAATAGTTCATTCAAAGGCAATATATTATCATCCTTTAACTGGGGTCAGTATATAATCTGGAACACTTATCCTCACTGCAAAGTGGCCTTCGACGGAAGATACGAAACTGTCTACCCGATTAAAATTCAAAGAGAATACTTTAACTATCTTAATGGTCATCCTGAATGGAAAGGCTTTTTAGAAAATTATCCTCACGACGCTGTAATATTGACGCGTAACGCAAAAGTTCATTTATTGATGCTTAAAGAACCGGAATGGCAAAGAGTATATTTCGATCAAGGAAGCGTTCTTTTTTTAAAAAAAACACAACGGATCACACCTTCAAAATAGATAGAGCAAAAAGAGATTCTTATTTAATTTACTGTTAAAACACTTGCCCTGATCCCTGATCCGTATCTCTGGATTTAAGGAATGATTAGTCCATCCGCAATTTGATAGGTTACATTTCCTCTCGGATGACGAGCCGTTGTTCCATTGAGCGAATGATCAGGACCATTTACAGGACTGATCTCTACTGTCGGAACAAATGAATCGGCAACCGATTCTAGAGTACAGTCATCTGAGGAATTATCTGAAAAATAAGCCTGACAGGCCACATAGAAACCCCTTAATTCGGCTTTTGCTTCTGTATTGTATGCTTTTTGTCTGTAGCTGACATATTGCGGTATGGCGATAGCTGCCAAGATTCCTATAATGGCAATTACAATCATCAATTCTATCAAAGTAAAACCATGCTGCCGCCGAACATAACGATTTCTTTTTCGCATAAGATGCCCCTTTATTCTAATCTGAATACTTTATTATTCATATTATAGTTTTGCAAAATTTAATTTTCATAAATCCCAAAGGTTTTTAATACTTTACGCTATAGGTTTAAGCAAAACATGTGCCATAGATATTAGCAATTCTGTCGACTGATGCCCAAGACTATGATTTTTCTCTTGTAAAATCAAACACTAGGACAAAGTACTCAATAAAGAATGATTCTTTAGTTTTGCATTAGCTGTTTGTATGGTGAAAATCACCATAATAAGGTTATTTTAACTGCGATGAGCTGATTGACACAGTGATTCAATTTCATAAGCGATCAAAATAATTACCGACAATAACTTTCTTTTAATGCCCAATCGAGTGCCTTGCATATGCCCATTTCACATGCTTTTTTTGCATCATGGCAACCAGATTCAGCGTTCCCCGTCATAAAGTACAACGTCCCTCGGTTATTGTATGCTTCTGCGAAGCTCGGTTTCAGATGAATAGCACGAGTCCAGTCCCCTATTGCATTGTGGGTCTGACCTAATGCAGCATAGGCGTTACCTCTATTATAGTATGCATCAGGCTCTTTCGGGTTTATTTTAAGTGCACGATTATAATCTTTAATTGCAAATTCATGCTGTCCAAGCTTTGCATAATTGATCCCCCTATTATAATAAATTTTTGGATCTTTTGATTTATGTTGAACAGCCTCGGTCAACTTTTCGATGGCCTGTTGATATTGGCCAAACCTGGAAAAAATATTTGCCAGATTTACATAGGCATCCGTAAATCTTGACCCTAAGCGAATAGCCACTCTATAGTCTTCAAGAGCTTTCTTGTAATCTCCCAAGTCTGAATATGCAATTGCACGGTTATAGTAAGCACCAGGATGATCCGGCTGAAGACGAATAGCTTCATTATAATCATCGATTGCTTCTCGATAACGTCCAAGCTTGGCATAAGCAGCCCCGCGATTATTGTAAAAAAAAATAAAATCTGGTGTAATTCGAAGGGCCTTATCGTAGTATTGAACAGCCTCCTCGACCTTCCCCTGAGCAAACAAAGCGAGACCGAAATTGTTGTTCGGTCTTGCTTTATGAGGTGACTTCTTGAGAGAATCAGCCCAAAAGGTATACTCGTTCTTCCATATTTTATTCCGCTGATAAGTCATTACTGCATTAGTTGCCGCGAAAGCCAGCAGAAGTGTGACAGCAACCCAAATATACTGTCTTTTGAAAAAAGAGAAGAATGCAGCAATCAATGCTATAAAAAAACCGAATCCAGGCAAGTAGGTCCGATGTTCAAAAATTACGTTCTGCGAAATGGGCATAATGCTGGATTCGACAGACAGCGTCAAAAAGAACCAGAAAATACCAAAAGAAATCATGCGGTGTTTTTTAAAAAACACCGCTCCAGCAGTTAAAATTAACATTAATAGCAAGAAACTAACAATCGTTCTGAGTTGAAAAAAAGCTGTTGCAATCGGATAATCGTAATCAAAATTTTGATGGATTGGCAAAACGAACAACCGAATATATGTAAGAATCACACTGAACTGAGTAAAAAAATACTCCTTCATCGATATGGAATAGGCATAGCCCTGAATTGGCGGTATAGTGCCGAAATGCTTCAGACTTAGAATTCTCAGCGCCTGAATGCTGAAGAGAAAGATAATAACCATGGGAATAATCAATCCCTCATCCTTAATCCTCCATTTTAAGGGATCATGTTTCAGAAAACAGAACTCATATAAAAGAATTGCAAAAGGCAATGTAAAAGCAATCTCTTTTGATAGCATCCCCAGCACAGCAGATAGAATAGAAAAACCATATAAAAACCAAACAACCTTTCTATTTCCCTGCCACAATCTTCCCCGAACAAAAAGAAGTATGGACAACAGATAAAATAAAGTAGCTAGTGAAGTGAAGCGTTGCACAATATAGGTCACGGATTGCGTGGCAAGTGGGTGCGTCACAAAAAGCAGCCCAACTAAAAAACCGATAACTACCTTATAGTTACTGATCTCTGCATTTTTCATAACTGGAGTGGATAAAGTCAGCAAAGTTAGATACCAGACAAGAAACGCATTGATCAGGTGTATGATTAGATTGACCAGATGGTATCCCCAGACATCCAAGCCATGGAGTTGAAAATTACCGAAAAAAGTCAATATCCCAACGGGACGATTGGGGAAAAGGTGAACCCAATCTCTTATACTAGATGAACTCTCTGTAACACTGCTATGAAAGACATTTTGATCGTCAAACTGGAAGGAACAGTCAAAGGAATTGGCATAACCGAGAATACCCGCAGTAAAAATAATCAGAACAAATAAAAAATTAATCTTATTATTCATAAACTAAGACATCCGCTTCTTGCCATTATATTAATAAGATATCAAATTAGTCCAATGGTGACCTCCCGCCCTTTCACCAAACAACTGCCAATGAAGCATATGTGAAAGTATCGTGAGAGGATGTCAATTTCCGATCCGGATATGAGAAAAAACCTGCATGACATTAAAATACACAAACCACAGCTTGGGTTATTGAATTTTGAGTTACATAAAAAACGAAGTAGAATCGGGTAGGAGGCGGGGTCACCCCCGCCGTCCTCCCACACCACCGGACATGCGGTTCCGCATCCGGCGGTTCATTGAACACTCTGGAGTCGT
>Ga0255342_1006598_pt1 | contig 10473 bp, 8 predicted proteins | sample wastewater_treat_3_FD_192416 | JGI IMG/M metagenome (GOLD analysis project Ga0255342, IMG submission 192416) | Wastewater microbial communities from Lulu Island WWTP, Vancouver, Canada - plant14 | ecosystem: Engineered > WWTP > Wastewater > Unclassified | place: Canada: Vancouver, British... | reverse complement strand
TAGTTAGTTATACTATAAATAATAATAATTTAATAATAAATCAAGTGAAAGTACTCTTTGTGTTTAGCGGTAATTCCTCCTATTTTGAAATTTCTCCTTTTATAAAAGTCCAGGCAGAGTCATTAACAAAATATGGACATAGGATAGATTATTATCCGGTTAAAGGTAAAGGTCTTTGGGGTTACCTTTCTAATATTACCAAGCTCAGTAAATTTATTAAACAAAGCGATTATGATATTGTTCATTCCCATTATTCATTTTGTGGAATAGTAAGTGCTTTGGCAACTGGAAAACCAATTGTTTGTTCACTTATGGGCAGTGATGTAAAAAAATCAGGACTATGGAGATTTGTTATTAAATATTTTATCAAGCATAAGTGGCAGAAAACAATTGTTAAATCCCTGGAAATGAAAAAAGAACTGGGAATTGAGGAAGTAGAAGTAATTCCTAATGGAGTAGATTTGGAACTCTTTAAACCATTGGACAAAAATGAATGCAGAATAAAACTTGGATGGAAGCAGGACAGTAAAATAGTTCTTTTTGCTGCAAATCCTAAAAGACCGGAAAAAAACTTCTCTTTAGCCCAAAAAGCAATTGCTGCTTTACATATTGAAAATGTTGAATTAAAAGTTGTATATAATTTGCCTCATAAAGAGATGCCTTTATATTTGAATGCCTCTGATTTATTATTATCTACATCTCTTTGGGAGGGCTCTCCTAATATAATAAAAGAAGCTATGGCTTGTAATTGTCCCATTGTATCAACAAATGTAGGTGATGTAAAATGGTTATTGGATGGGCTAGAGGGATGCTTTATTACTACTAATGATCCTAAGGATGTTGCTGATAAAATAAAGAAAGCCCTAAATTTTAGAGGTAAAACAATGGGTAGAGAAAAACTTATTAGTTTAGGTTTAGCTTCAGAACATATTGCTAAGAAGATAATTCAAGTTTATGAAGAAGTAATTAATAACACTTCATAGGGAAAAGTTTATGGACGATAGGGTAAAGATAGTGTATGTTGGAACTATGTTATATCTATGTTAATTTTGTTTTATAACTACTTATTTACTTAGCTGATTATCTAATAACCCTCTAACGACTATCTAACACTTCTCTAATCTCGTTAGAGGATTGCTAAAGAAATATAATAGGATTATAAAAGAATGCTACCGTTTAAATAATATGGCTGACGGTGGAAATATCTGAATAGTGGCAAAAAAAAAGATGAAACAAGACAAAATGCAAAAAGAGGAAAAGAATTATAAAGGTTTGTTGCCCTGAATCTAACATCATTTTCCATTATGGAATAATCTAAGTGAATTATACATTATCTTTCCGATAGACCTCTTTTATTGAGAGTATAGAATATATGCAATGGAAACTGCTTACAAACAAAGAAATATCAAGCGAACAATGCTTGTCTTATGTGGACAAGCATCCTTATGGGACAATCTTTCATACTCCTTATATGTTTGAGGTTTATAGAGAAACTCCTAACTATGAGCCATTTGCTTATTATGCAGTTGATGATCAAAGACAAATTAAAGCAATGCTTTCTGGATTCATTGAAACAGTAAAACCTGGTTTTTTATCCAGTTTGAGTAAAAGAGCCGTAATGATGCAAGCGCCTATTTTTAGTGAAATAGAAGCAATTGATTTCCTTCTATCTGAGTACTCAAAGATAATGAAACATAAAGTTGTTTATTCTGAGGTTAGAAACCATTATTCTGATGATAGAGTAAATGTTGTTATGTCCAATAATGGATTCAATTTTATTCCTCACTACAATATCATTGTTGATTGCAAGGATCCTGATAAGATATGGGCAAAAATCAGTGAAAGTAAAAGGCGACAAATAAAAAAAGCATTAAAGAATGGTGCTATTATAGAAGAGAATCCAAATATAAAGCAAATCAAAGAATTTTACAATATATTAAAGAATTTATATAATAATAAAGTGAAAAAACCATTAGTTCCTTTTGAATACTTTCAAGCTTTATATAAAATCTGTGTTCCAAAAAACAAAGCCCGCTTCTTATTAGTTATTAAAGAATCAAGAGTTATCGGGGGAATTGTTTGTCCAATAAGTGGTAATAAATGTATTCACGAAAACTATATAGCCGGTTTAGATGAGAAATATAAAGATTCTTATCCAAGTGTTATAGCTACATGGTCTGCAATTGATTATGCTTGTAAAAATGGAATAAAAGAATTTGATTTTATGGGTGCAGGAAGTCCTGATGAAGATTATGGCGTTAGAGATTTTAAAGCAAAATTTGGAGGCAGTTTTGTTGAACCAGGGCGATTCATAGCAACGCATTCAATTCTTAAATATTGGATTGCCAATAATGGTTTTAAATTGTATCAAAAGTGGATATATCGATAATTGAATATATCTAAACACTTACTTAATTTATTTCATCTATTTGGCATATTTGATAACCAAAAGCAAATGTAAATGTAAATTATTATGGATACCTATATTAATAGATATTGTTATTATAAATCATTAATAAAAGAAGATACAATTATAGTATTAATATGAAAAATAAATATTATTATGAAGGATTTAATATAGGCGTAATTGCTTTATTAAAACCAAGTCAGATTGAATATAAAATAACTCCAATGTTACTTTGTGGATCAATTAACAGAGTAGTACTTTTTAGAAAAGTTAAATATGGGAACAATAATGATAAATTAGTTCAATATATATTACCGAGCTTATTCAAATTTAAAATAGTATATTGGATTTATACACCTTTTTATGTTGCAAATAAATTAAAAAAAGATAATGTTGACATATTATTATCTTATGGCTTTATACCTCATACAATATTTGCTTATATTGTTAGCCGATTGATTAAGAAACCATTTATTTATTCCCAGATTGATTTAAATATTGAAAAACTTATTAATCTCAAATTGACACGGTACTTTGTATTAAATATCTTAAAGAGAGCATTAGCAATAAATGTCCCAGGAAAATATTCTCAAATTTATTGGAGAAAATTGGTCTGCACAAAAACATTTATTCTTCACAGTACAATAGATGTTGAATATTACAAACCTTCTAAAGTGAATAATAAATATGATCTTATATATGTTGGTGTTTTAGAAAAATGGAAGAGAATAGATTTATTATTGGAAGCTGTATCAATACTCAAAAGTCATTATCCATCTATTAAATTTGCAATAGTCGGTTATGGTTCTCAAGAAGATAATTTAAAATCTCTATCTTTAAAACTTAATTTAGATGAGAATGTTGAATTTTTAGGTAAAAGAAATGTTACACCTGAATTACTTTGTAGTTCTAAAATATTTGTTCTGACATCACCAGCAGAAGGTTTACCTTGTTCTTTATTAGAAGCAATGGCTTGTGAACTTATATGCGTTTCGAGAAATGTGGGAAATATATCAGAAGCTATAATTGATTCAAAAACTGGTTTCTTTTTTAGGTCTTCATCTCCTGCGGAGATGTCAAAGTTATTGCATCATATCTTAGTGAATTATAATTCACTTCTACAAATAAGAAATAATGCACGAGATATGATTATTAAAAATCATTCCTATAATACTGCTATGGGAAAATGGGATAATTTATTAGCTCAAGTAGCAGAGCATAAAGTGGGAATATCTAAGAATATCTTATAATATGAAATATATAATAGATATAGGACATCCAAAGGATATATATACTTTTAAAAAGATATATTTTGAATTGCTTAGTGAAGGGCATAAAATATTAATGACATGTAATAATAGGCAATATAATAAAGATTTACTATCTTACTATAATATGAATTATTATATTATAGGTTATCATCATAAAAGAATATTAGGTAAAGTCATTGGACTTATTAAAAGTATCATAAATATGTTAATAATTTCTTTAAAATTTAATCCAGATAATTTTATTAGTCATGGATCAATAGTTGCAGGTTTTACTTCATTTATTATGCACAAACCTCATATTGCTTTGGAAGATACTTTTAATATGGAACAGGTAAAACTCAGTATGCTATTTACTGATGTTGTTCTTACCGGTGATTATCCCCATCCTTCTTTAGGCAAAAAGGAGATCAAATATCCTGGTTATCACGAACTTGCATATTTACATCCCAATGTTTTTACTCTCGATGAAAGGGTATTAGCAATTTTAGGGATGAAAAAGGGAGAAAAATATGCAATTGTGAGATTTGTTGCCTGGGAAGCATCTCATGATATAGGTCATAGTGGTATTTCTTATGAGAATAAAATAAAATTAGTTAAAACACTTTCCCGACACTTACATGTCTTTATCTCTTCAGAAATGGAATTACCGGAAGAGTTGAAAAATTACCAGATCAAAATTCCTCCTGAACAAATGCATAATGCTTTAGCTTTTGCGCATCTATTTGTAGGTGAAAGTAGCACAATGGCTACTGAAAGTGCTGTTCTTGGTACTCCTTCCATATATATAAATGATAGTAAATTAGGATATACAAATGATTTGGCTAATTATGGATTGCTATATTCTTATATGGAATCAGAAATTGATCAAATTACAGCAATAAAAAAAGCAGAAGAGCTTGCTCTTAAACAAAATACTAAAGAAGAATACTTAACAAAAAGAGAACAAATGCTTGCTGATAAAATTGATGTTTCTGCTTTTCTTATCTGGTTTGTAGAAAATTATCCTGAATCCGTGAATGAGGTTAAGGCAAAGGATTTTGATTTTGGTAGATTTAAATAAAGCCACCGAGAACACCGAGAACACCGAAAAATTGTAACCACTGAAGGCACTGAGAACACTGAGAGCACTGAGAATATAAATAGGATTATGTTACAAGAAGAAAGAAAGATAAATGAAGCGAAATTGATGATTTTTTATTTATAACTTAATTGGATGAATAATGAATAATATTATTAAAAGGGTAAGATATCTTGTTCCTGATTCTTTGAGATATAGTCATATACTAAGAAGCATAATGTTGTGTTATACCAGTATGCAAAACAATATCAGGAGCTTGGTTAATAAATGTGACAGCATAGATCCTTCCTACATATCTTTAACTGTCGGAAGACCATATCAACTTCCCATAAATATTAAGACACCTGTTATTTGGCACTCCAATAATCAAAATGTTAGTGTTAATAAAGAAGGTGTTTTATTAGCTGTTCAAGATTGTTTAGGAAAAGATTCTCAAGCTTTGGTTACTGCAGTTGCCAGCAAGGGGAAAATTGTTCAGGAATTTAATGTAACAATAGTTAATTGGATAGCTAATCTATCTAAACTGGAGCTTATTAAGCGCTTTCCCGATTATCACATTTTAGCATATTATAAGAATACAATATATTTTTGTATTGGGCGTTTATTATTTAAGACACAAGATAGCTTTAAAACAAGGAAAAAGATTACAAAATTACCATTTTTACCCGCCAATAACTTTCCTATGCTGATTAATGATTACGGGAATTTTTTAATTGGTCAAAAAAAAGTATTTTGGTCAAAAGATTTTACGCATTGGCATAAAGTAAACGAAATGCAGATGCCTGGCAATATAAATATGTTTGATTATTATATAGATAAGAAGAGCAATAAATGTTATGTTTTTGCAGGTGAATACTCTTGTGAGCCAAATGATAGGCATAAAGTATACAGGGGTATAGTGAATATTGATGGAACTCAAGAATGGAAAGAAATTCTAAATTTTGCTTCCATAACTGAATATAAGAAAGATAATTCAATTCTAACTTCAGCCAGACATATTCATATTGTTACCGTTGATCCTTATACTGGATACTTATGGATTGGAACAGGAGATGAAGATATTCACTCTAAGATCTTATTTTCTACTGATTATGGAGAATCATTCCAGATACTTGGTATGGGATCTCAAGAATGGAGAACATTATCTATCTGGTTCACGAAGGATTATATATATTGGAATATGGATTCTCATGAACCCCAAAAAATATTTCGTATACCAAGAGCGAAAATTGCAAATAATGAAATGATCACTCCCATATTGAATTCTGGCTTTACCAAACCTGGGGTCAACTATCTGGTAATTGAAAAAAGCGAACATCAACATTTTCCTGTAGGAGTAGGAAAAGTATATACCGAAACAGAAACGAGAAGAATAGATAATGATAATCAAGTAATGGCATTGAATGATAAAGAATACGATTATAGAGAAATTGTAGCTGAACTGGTAAATGGTGCTCATTTTAATTACTGTTGGGCTAAAGATCAAAATAATGAAAAGCTTGTAATTATGGGAGCAGCACCAGAAGGTAATCTTAGAGATATGCAAGGAAGAGTTTTCGGGATTAAAGAAAATCTTGATAGTTCAGTTCAAGTGCAAGAACTTATCTCTCTACGCGCAAAGAATTTAAAAGCAGATTATCAAATCAATATGTTCACTCAATTGGTCCCTTTGTTTCAAGATAATAGTGGGGCAATCTATTTCAAATCCAGAAACTTAAGCTGGACGGGCATTTATAAAACTTTATTAAAGTGGAAAGATGTTTGATACAAAATAAGATAAATAATTACAACAAGGAGAAAATTAATGTTACAACAAATTATCAATCTTTTTGAGGAAATTCTGGAAAAAAATCCAGATGAAATTAATCCTAATGATGAATTTAGAATGTATGATGAATGGGATTCTTTAGCATATTTGGCTATAATAGCAGCTATTGATGATAAATTTAATCTTGTTATACCTATAGATGATTTCAGGCAATTAAGGACTGTAAAATCCGTTGCTGAATATGTTCAATCTAATAAGGACAAGGTTTAATGAGTTATTTACATTTCAATAATGTATCAATTACGAGTATATCTGCTGCAATACCTAAAAGGATAATAAATAATAAAGATTATACTCATTTTATGTCAGAACAAGAAGTTCAAACGGTAATAAAAATGACAGGAATAGAACAAAGGAGATTTGCAGATGATAAAATCTGTTCTTCAGATCTTTGTTACGAAGCAGCTATAAAGTTGTTTAACGAAACTGACATTAATAAAAATGATATTGATGTATTGTTATTTGTTTCTCAAACACCTGATTATAGAACTCCTCCTACATCTATGATGTTAGCTGATAAGCTTGGGTTAAAAGAGAATTTAGGAGCTTTTGATATTAATCTTGGATGTTCCGGGTTTATTTATGGACTTCAAATAGCTTTTTTATATGCTTCACAATCTACTATTAATAAAGTGCTGTTGTTAAATGGAGAGACCAAATCTAAAGCTTATTCAACAAAAGATAAAGCTACATCTTTGCTATTTGGCGATGCTGGTTCAGCTTGTATAATTGAAAAAAGTTCTTTTTTTAATCCGACTACTTTCTCTATGAATAGTAAAGGTTCTGGGTATAAATATATCATAATGCCCGGTGGGGGATATAGAAATCCGAGTTCTATATTAACTCTTAAAGAGAAGGTGTTTCAGGATGGGAGTATTAGATCTGATGAGCAGGGATTTATGGATGGGGAAGCTGTATTTAATTTTACGATAACTGATGTTCCTAAAGATATAAAAAAAACATTAGAAGAAGCAGGAATGACTTGGGACAATATCACTTTTTTTGTACCTCATCAAGCAAATAAATTTATAACGAATCATATTGCAAAAAAATTTAAAATTCCCGGGGATAAGGTCTTATATTCAATAGAAAAGTATGGAAATACTAGTTCTGTATCAATACCTCTGACATTAGTAGATCATTTCCAGAATGCAATTCTTGATGAAAATATTATTGTATTGCTATCTGGATTTGGCGTAGGTCTTTCTTGGGGGACAGCAATAACCAATCTATCTGGATGTAAAATGTGTGGAATAGTTGAAGTATAGTAATGGAAAATTTTATTAATTTAAGCAATAAGACCTATATTATAACAGGCGCAAGTTCCGGTATCGGAAGAGCTGTTGCTCATTTAGCTAATAACTTTGGAGCTAAACTTTTATTATTAGCAAGAAATAAAGATGCTCTTTTGGAAACTGCTAAAAATATGGATTCAAATACATATATTTGTGAATCTATAGAGCTAACAGATTTTGACAATATAGAAACGGTAATAGACAGGGCAAAAGAAAAAATAGGAAAGTTCAATGGTTTTTGCCATTGTGCAGGTATAGAACAAACATTACCTATCAGGTCTATGAATCCTAAAAATTATCAAAACTTATTTAATATTAATACAATAGCTGGATTTGAATTAGCACGGATATGTTCAAAAAAAGCTTATTTGTCAGATGACGGTTCATCTTTTGTTTTTATAGCTTCAATTATGGGAGTTGTTGGCAGACCTGGATTAACTGGCTATTCTGCTAGTAAGGGAGCATTAATATCCGGTGTGCATTCTATGGCTTTAGAATTAGCTCCAAAACATATTAGAGTTAATTTAGTTTCACCTGGTACTGTAATGACAAAAATGATTGAAAATGCATTGACCAATATGGAAGAAGAACAAAGAAATAAACGCTTAAATGAATATCCTCTCGGTTTTGGAACAGCAGAAGATATAGCCAATATTGTAATTTTTCTTTTATCTGATAAAAGTAAGTGGATTACTGGCAGTAACATTATAATTGATGGCGGTTATACGGCAAAATGAATCAAGTTATTATTATAAGAGAAATTGAAGATAATGATTATGAGAATATAGCTACATTTTACTCAACTTTTTCTGATGATAGTAAAACAAAGGAATTTTGGATAATAAGATTACGGCAATGGTGGGACGAAAATCCTGCTTATAAATATGGACATCCAAGAGGTGTAATAGCTCAAGTGGATGGTAAAATAATTGGAATTACTTGTAATTTTCCAACAAGAATGATTTGGGAGGGTAAACCTCAAATAGTAATTAACGGCTCATCTTGGAAAGTATTACCCGAATATAGAAAATTTAGTATGGATATATGGGAAAAGCATAGAGAAATAACAAAAGATTACATTATGTTTAATACAACCCCTAACTCATTTGTCAGGAAATTACTTATCACTACTAAACAACAAGAGTTCATTGTTTCAAAATCATTTTATTATTATTTTGGACACCCCCAAAGTATATTTAGATCAACACCAATGGTAGTCATTGCATTTTTCAGTAAAATACTAGTTAAAAGTTTAGTTAATTTATCTATTTTTATCCGAAAAGACATTCAATTACAAAACAAATCTCTTGATAATGTTAAAGATAAAATTGATAATTTATGGGTTGAACATAGGAATGATTTCCTATACACAAATATCAGAGATAGTAACTATTTAAGATGGATTAGTAAAAGTAAAGAAATATTGTATGTATACAAACATAATGAATTACAGGGTTTTTTAATACTTGATAAAGATCCGAGGAAAAAGATTGTTATACTCGTAGATTATTGGAGTAAAAATTTAATGGAGGATGCAAAACATATAATAAAGAACTTATTATCATATTATAAAGATATGAATTTGGTTATTCCTTCTTTTTGTCCTAAACTTGAATATTCAGCGAGAGGATATTTCTTAGTTAGAAGAAAAAAATCCAATATTGGTTTTATTATTTGCTCTAAACAGATTACAATAAATTTTGATAAAAGCTTTTTATGTATGCTTCAAGGCGATTATGGAATGTAAAAATAATTTAACAGATAAAAATGAAAGTATTTCCGAATACTATAATTAATTTTCATAAAATATATGATAAGGAGTGGATGGAAAGTGTTCTACTCTTTCTTAGCAATATCTATAATATTGTTTCCATACAAGATATAGAATCATATTACTATAATCAGAAACCTTTACATAATTGCTGTCATATTACATTTGATGATGGAGATAGAAGCTTTTATACAATTGTTTACCCTTTGATAAAAAAATTTCAGCTACCCGTTTCTATATATGTTTCCCCCAAAATTGCAAAAACAGGAGAAAATTTCTGGTTCCAGGAAATTCGTGATTATAACAAGGAAGTTCTTAGAACTATTATTAATAATAAGTATCCTTATTTGAAGAATGTAAATCCGAAGGTCTCCTTAAACGCTATATTTAAGTCCCTGCAATTGGAACAAATATGGGAAGTTATTAGTGAATATAGGTCAATTATGAAGGTAGTTGCAGAAAAGAGAATGAATATGTCTGATGGTGAATTAATAGAAGTTTCTAATTCCGGGTTAGTAGCAATTGGAGCTCATACTCTAAATCACCCTATATTGGCTAATGAGACAGAAACAACAGCCCAAAACGAAATTCAATCATCAATACTGGAACTAAGTGAAATTCTTGGAATTCCTGTCAGATATTTTGCATACCCTAATGGTATTCCACAAATTGACTTTGGGAAAAGAGAAATGAATTTTTTGAAAGCAATGAATATAAAATTAGCTTTTTCCACTGAAAACAAATCATTTACTATTAAAGATAATCCTTTGAGTATTCCTCGCAATGGTATAAGCAAAGGTAATAAATCGTTTCTATTTTTGAA
>Ga0255342_1006585_pt1 | contig 10489 bp, 6 predicted proteins | sample wastewater_treat_3_FD_192416 | JGI IMG/M metagenome (GOLD analysis project Ga0255342, IMG submission 192416) | Wastewater microbial communities from Lulu Island WWTP, Vancouver, Canada - plant14 | ecosystem: Engineered > WWTP > Wastewater > Unclassified | place: Canada: Vancouver, British... | reverse complement strand
TTACCATTTTGACAACTGCATCGCGTTTTCCCTCTTTAGACATGGAATAATCGTTATAGTAAAGTTCTGCTTCGGGATCGGCCTCATGAGCAAACTCAAAAGCCAGCCGGATAAAATCTTCCCCGATAATCTGATAGAATTTACTTTTTCTGAAAGAACCGTCATCTTCTATAGCTTCATTTACCACATCCCAACCGTGTACTCGACCCTTGTATCGACCAACAACGGTAGTAATATGGTTTTTCATTCGTTCGATCAGCACTTCACGCGAAACATCCTTTCCGTTCTTATCCACAAAAAACCATTTCGGGGCCTGAGAATGCCAAATAAGCGTATGGCCAACGATAAACATATTGTTTTTTTGGCCAAAATCAACGTATTGATCCGCCAAAGCGAAATCGAATTTCCCTTCCTCGGATTGCAATACTTCGCTTTTCATGCAATTTTCGGGAGTAATCGAATTGAAATGCTGCTCGATTAATCTTACGCCGGCCGTATCTTTTCCGGTAATTTGATCCGCATTCATGGCGACTCCAATTAAAAATTTCCCTTTTAACGCTTCTTGCAAAGCTTTTTCCGATTTACTTTCCTCAGCTTTACAGTTTGCAAATAAAGCTATAATCATAAAGGAAATTACAAAATAATACGATTTCAATTTCATAAAAAAGATATTTAGTATGTTTATCAATTATTTTTTCGTCTTTCTTCCAATTCTGCCTGAATACGTTCGTTTAATTTTTTGGATATAGGATAGAAAAACAACCCTATAACTCCAATGATAAAAGTAATTGCCGGTATAAGTCCTGCAGATAATTTTATACCAAATACAGCTGACGTTGTTTGTATTTGATTGGGAACAAATCCGAAAGCATCGATAATGGAGCCGCAAATAGCGCCACCAATACCTAATCCGGCTTTCAGAGCAAAAACAATTCCGGCAAAAACCAAACCCGTGGCTCGACGATAATTGACCCATTCGGAATAATCGGCAACATCCGCAATCATAGCCCAAAGCAATGGAATAGTAGGAGCGTAGGCAAGACTTTTCAGGATATTTATCAAGAAAATGGTCTCAATGTTTTTCGGTGAAACAAAATAGAAAAGAGACGTGAAGACGGCTGTCAGGGTCAGACAAATCAAAAATATAGTTCTTTTGCCGAAAATATTTGAAAGAAATTGCGACAATAAAATAACGCCCAATAAAGTAACTAATTGTCCAACCATATTGAACAGGCTGAACCCAACTGCAAAAACGTGCTCCGGATCGTTGGCTATCAAACCAAAAGCATTTAAAAATTGGTGCCAAACGCCATAATCCTGTCCCGATTCATGGATTAAACCAACATTTCGGAGAAATGAGAAAAGTGCATTTTTATCGACTACATAATTGAAATAATACGACATACTGCTTCCCCACATTGCCAAAGTAATGAACAAAAAGAGCGTCAAGACAAACATGGCCCGCCATGGTTTGTTGCTGAAAATGTCTTTAAAATCCTGCTTGACGGAAGTCTTTTGGTTGACGGGCGGTGCAATTCTTTCTTTTGAACTAAAAAATGCAATCACCAGAAAAATTACCATCACTACGGCATAAATAGAAATTGTTGTGGCCCAGCCCTTCTGTGAATTTCCCTGTCCAAATTTTCCTACGAGTGGCAAGGTCAATCCCTGCACAACAAAAGTTGCGATTGTGGCCATGATAAAACGGTAGGTCGAAATGCTGGTTCGTTCTTTGATATCGCCCGTCATTACGCCACTCAACGAAGAGTAGGGTGTATTGTTAAATGAATAGAGCGTCATCAACAACAGATAAGTTATACCGGCATACCAAACTTTTCCTCCTTGAGAAATATTGGGTGTAAAATAAACTAGTACAAACAAAATGGCAAAAGGAACTGCAGTCCAAAGAATCCAGGGACGATACTTACCCCAGCGGGTATTGGTTCTGTCGGACAAAATACCGACAACAGGATCGATAAATGCATCCACTATGCTGGCAATCAGCAAAATCAGGCCGGCAGTTGTTGCTTTTAAACCAAATGTATCCGTATAAAAAAACAATTGAAACATCATGGTCATCTGAAAGACCAGATTGGCAGCACCATCGCCTAAACTGTAACCTATTTTTTCTCCAAGAGAAACTTTTTGTGAAGTTGATTTCATATTCTATCTTTTTAGATTAATAATTTCAATTTTACCAATTATCCGTTCTGAAAGGAGAAGCGGGCAAATTTTCCTTGTTATAAAGATTGGCATTTGCAGGATTATCTGCCCATGCATATCTCACTGCCACCGGTTTTTCAATTTTGTCACTCCAAACTTTCACGCTGTTTCCCACAATTTCGGCATTTGCCCAAACGAATTTTTCGTTGGCTCCGGCAATAGCAAATTCTTTGAGTGGTAAATTTCCTTTAGCTATTAATCCGCTACCGATTTCCGTGAAATCAATCCAAATCACATTGCCTTTCACCTTCATCGATTTGTATAGAGGCCCTGAGCTTACTAAGTTTTTTTCGCCATAAGCAATTTTTTGAGCCAGAAGTGCTAATCTGTCGCCAACGTCCTTTTTTCTCAACGGGTGAATGTCGTTCCACTCGCCCAAATCAATAGCAACTGCCATCCCTGTTTTTGGCACTTTCTCCAACGTCATCAGCTGCGATTCGCGCAGAACAGCCCAATTGCTTTCGTTCGGTTCTGTTCCCGACTTTCCAAAATTGGGCAATTGTACAAACAGGAAAGGAAGCTGCCCTTGATTCCATTCATTTCTCCAACTTTCAATCAGTTTTGGGAGCAAAAGGCGATATTCCAAGGGTTTGTCGGCATTCGCTTCTCCTTGATACCATAGAAAACCTTTGATACGATAAGGGGTAACGGGAGCGACCATTGCATTGTGCAAACCTACCGGCTCCCAGCGCACGAAAGTTTGGCCGGCGAGTGGCTGCATTTTGGCTCCCTGCTTCATTTTCCATTCGCCGCTTAAATCGATCGTATCTTTGTCGATAATTAAGGCATACAGTTTATCGGGAACGAATCCACCTTTCCCCATGTTGCTGATAACCCTCACCACGATTTCGTTTTCACCTTCTCTCAGTAAATTTGCCGGAACTTCATATCGACGTGGTGGATATTGATAACTTGTTGTTCCTACAAATTTTCCGTTCAAATAAACCGAATCGGCATCAACAATTCTTCCCAAAATCAGTTTTGCCGGTTTTCCGGCCAAACGAGAAAGAATTTCCACTTTTTTGCGAAACCAAACCGACCCATTTTGAATTTCGGGATATTTATTCGACCAATAACCCGGAATATTCATGGTCAACCAATCGGAAGTATCGATATTGGGCACAAACCACGGCAAATCTTTTTGAAATCCTTCGTCGTTTTGTCGAAGATTGCGATACCATTCTGCAATTCGTTCGTTGTCTTTTTGCTCGATTTCACGAATGAGATCATCGTTTTTGAATCGTTGGGCTTCCTGATAATAGGAAGGAAATTCCTTTAAAGCCTCTTCGCTCATCCACGACTGAATGGGCGAACCACCCAAACTTGCATTGATAATGCCGACAGGTATTTTATATTTTTCGTAAATATTTCTGGCAAAAAAATAAGCTACGGCCGAAAAATCGAGCACTGTTTCGGGATCGGCCGATATCCATTTCCCATTCGGCAAATCTTTTTCCGGCTGCTTGAAATTGTATCGTTGCGGGACAAAAAATTGGCGTATAAAAGTACATTCCGACGTTTTGATTTCATCTTCATAAATCGGAGCTACGCGCCGCATCGGCAGTTCCATGTTCGATTGTCCTGACGCAAACCAAACGTCACCAATCAAAATATCGTGAAGCGTAATTTTTTCCTTTCCGCTTTTCACCTGCATTTCAAAAGGTCCGCCGGCTTTTTGCTCCGGCAATATGATTTTCCATTCGCCTTCAGCATTGGCTACCGTGTGATATGTTTTTCCCTTAAAATCAATCGTAATCGCTTCGTTACTTTTTGCCCATCCCCAAATGTTGAGCTTTACATCCCGCTGCAAAATCATTCCGTCGCTCACCAGTTTAGGTAAACGAAGTTGGGCAAAATTCGGCAGCGTAAACAATAAAATTACAATGCTCAACCAAAATTTCTTAGCTGTAAAAAGTTTTATTTTCATGTTCTTTCTATTTTATTTTCTGCTTTGCTCATCCTGTTTTATCAAATTTTCCAAATTATTCGCCGGGCGTTCCATATCGTTTGGAAAAGGCATTTTGCTGAACTGCCGGAAATAAAGCAAACAGGCATCTTTCCACACTTGTGCATTCATACATTGTTCTCGAAGTTTAGTTTGAACTTGCGAAAATCTTTCCGAGTCCACATACCGCTGTACATGATCCCACGTTTTCTGAAATTCTCTAACCTGCCGGACACCTTTATCGTAACGATAGCATAATTCGTCCCAAAGTGTTTGTCCATCTTTCATTATAAAATTCCAAGGTAAATGGTGAAACCATAGCAAATAAATATCGGGACAGGTTTGTGAATTGGAAAACATCGACTGAAGTGGTTCTTGGTACTGACTCACGGCATTGCTGCCGGTTGCAGTTCGGTCAAACCCAATTCCAATCGAATCGGCTTTATGATAATAGGGCGGCGTCCAATCTTTTCTGACGCCTGTGGGTGCCCACCACGGACCGGGTCCGTAATGGTGATCAGCAGCAAAAAGGTGGTGTAACCCTAATGGCATCATATAATTGACGGCAGCTTCACGACTGTTCAACATCATTTGCTTGACTGGCTGCAAAAAATTGACCTGCCAATCGGCGGAAAAAATGGAATTTTGAGTATCGATTTTGCCGGAATAATCAGCAAAAGTCAACTTGATCCATTCGTCAGCAATTTGATTGCTCGAAAGAGAATTGTTCCATGCCAACCGTCCAAAAGCATACCAGTTGGCCTGAGCAAAAGGATGACCGCACCAGTTGACGTCTGAACCGATATTCGAAACTCCGGCGATTGCTGTATGCTTTTGCGGGAAAAGACTTCCATCGGTACAACGAGCCACTGTACTGCCTTTGCCTTCCTGATAGGTGTCACTTTTTAGAAATTCCTCCCACATTGTTGCCAGAAAAACCAAATGAATAGAATGTCCCAGATATTCCTGAGTGATTTGAAGTTCGGGCATGACGGAAGTTTTTTTCATCGCTCCGAAAAGTGGACTGAAAGGTTCTCGCGGTTGAAAATCGATTGGTCCGTTTTTCACCTGAATAATCACATTATCGCGAAATTTTCCATCCAATGGCATAAATTCCGAATAAGCCTGTTTTGCTCTGTCTTCATCTGAAGGATTATATACAAATGCACGCCACATTACCATTCCACCAAATGGGGAAAGTGCATCTGCAAGCATGTTTGCTCCGTCCGCATGTGTGCGGCCAAAATCCTGCGGACCGGGTTGTCCTTCGCTGTTGGCCTTTACCAAAAATCCCCCAAAATCGGGAATCAGACTGTAAATTTCTTTTACTTTATTTTTCCACCATTGTGCAACTTCCGAATTCAGCGGATCAGAAGTTTTTAAACCTCCTATCACTTGTGGTGAAGCAAAATTCACCGACAAATAGGTTCTAATGCCATACGGTCGCAGAACATCGGCAATTTCTTTCGTTTTTTTCAAATAATCGGCTGTCAATATCGAAGGCGAAGCATTTACATTGTTGAGTACCGACCCATTTATTCCTATTGACGCATTGGCACGAGCATATTCCTGCCATAACTGCTTATCCGTATATGTAACTGTTAATGAATCTTTGCCTTTTCTCCAAAATATCGAACTACCGGCATAACCGCGTTCAATGGTTCCGTCGAGATTGTCCCAATGATTGAGTATTCGCCTTTCGTAAGAAGGATTGCAAACTTCTTCGTGAATGTTTTCTCCTGTTTGCTGCCGGCGCATCAATTCGTAAACTCCGTAAAGAATTCCAATGTCTGTATTGGCTTGAATTCTGTTTTTGCCGATTCTAAAGCCATCGCCCTTAATTGCCTTATCGGATTTAACGACAAGTTCTATTTTTTCATTTGCATTTCTCTGCCAGCCTTGTTGCAATTCCTGCATTGCAATGCTGAGCGTTGGTGATTTTTTGGAGCAAATCACATTCACGGAATTCGTTCCTTTTCCCCGCAACCACAAATCGTGCCCGTCTTCTGCCTGAAGGTTAAAAGATAACAACACAAAAAATGAAAAAATAGTTATGATTTTTCTACTCATTTGTTTTAATTTGAAATTTACCATGAAAATATTTCAATCCACCATTCGTTTGCTTTCAGGAGCTCCGAGATAACTCTTTTTCAAACTACCCGTATCAATGATTATTTTTTGCAATACGATTCCCGGGTCCAATACTCTAAATCGGATGACATGCTTTCCGGCTGACTGAAACACATGCGTCGTAATGGTTTCATTGATGCGTTGTGCCTGCCATTTTTCCAGGAGTTTCGTATCGTATTTTCCATTCATGTTTACAATCTTTTCTTCCTGATTATCAACCGAAATGCCATATCTTAATCCTTTGTTGTTGTTGAAATTAAGCGTTGGCGAAACCAATACGTGTATCGGAAAATTTCCTGTTGACCGGGTAATGACATCATATTCCAGATAAATACTGTCTTCCGGTGTTGGATATTCGTTTTGCGGAAAAGTAGTTACACCCGATAATGTTTTTCCCAAATTCGGAATCACTTTCCATTCTATTCGCTCGTTTCCTTTCGCACGATTGAAATGTTCGGCTTCAATGGAAATATAACCGTCACTTTCAACAAATTTTTTGTTTTTTTCGTCGGCTGAAGGTGTTACATATTTTACTTCAGGCATTACACGCTGCTTTGGCTCATGCCAATAGGTATATCCGATACGAATTTGGTCCATCATGTGCTTCCATTTTCCACCTGCAATTTCAGTGTTGTAATGCAGGGTAAGCAGTGAATCACGTTCGAAACATTTCTTTACTTCATCAGCCCAAGTATTCGCTTCGGTATTATTTTGTTTGCCCAATTGTTTGTTTTTGGCAACGGCAAAATACATTTCGTATAAATTGCTGCAAGCATTGATGGGGAACAAAACCAGTTCGTCAAAAGCATCTTTTGTTTCGTCAGGAATTTGTTGGTAAAGTCTGAATGCATCCAAAGCCAATTTCACATACTCCGAAGTTACCTGCTGAAACTCATTGTAATTTTCCAGACTGTAAATCGTATCGTTCAACAACTCCGGCGTAATGCGGTGATTGTATTTTGTGTAAGTATCAATCAGCCGAGCCGATTCTTTGGCATATTTTTCTCCAAACTGCTCAGCACACCATTTTTCGGTATGTTCCCGCAAATTATCGGCAGTAAATTGGTTGGGATTCCATGCCATATCCAGAAAGAACGAAATCGGATATTCCATCGGTTTCAAATCGCCGACGTTAACTATCCAGAGTTTATCGACTCCATGCTGATAGGTGAGACTCATTTGTTCCCAAATGCGTTGTACTTGACTGACATTGATCCATTTATAATTTCTCGGCCCGCCTACATAATCGAAATGATAATACATTCCATAACCGCCTTTTCGCTTCGGAGCATCCGGTAACGGCAGCTTTCTTACATTTCCCCAATTGTCGTCGCAGAGCAGCAAGGTTACATCATCCGGAACGCGCATTCCCTTGTCGTAATAGTCCTGAACTTCCTTGTATAGTGCCCAAACTTGGGGCGTTTTGGCAGCATCCTTCCCGGATATTTCGGAAATAATGCTGCGTTGATCGGAAATGATTTTTTCGAGCAATTTTATATTACTTTTTTCGCTCATCGGTTCATCGCCATCACCACGCATACCGACAGTAATCAGGCATTCCGTTCCGTAAGCTCGTTTAAAACCTTCTGTCCAGAATTGTTTCAGAACTTTTTTATTCGTCTGATAATTCCATTCTCCTTTTCCGTATCTACTCCATTCCACATGAGCACGCGCCATCGGTTCGTGGTGAGAAGTGCCGATCACAACCCCCATCTCGTCGGCAAGCACCGCATTTTGAGGATCATCGTCATAAAAAGCCTTTCCCCACATGGCAGGCCAAAGAAAATTTCCTTTCAAACGAAGAATGAGTTCAAAAACCTTTTCATAAAAATTGTGATTAAAACCACCAAACGTAGCTCTTGTCCAACCACCCAAAGCAGGTTCTTCGTCATTAAGAAAAATACCGCGATAGGCAACGGCAGGTTCGCCGGCAGTATAAACCTCACGTTTGATATAAATATTTTCGGATTTCCGAACAGGAACATCTGCCCAGTAATACCAAGGCGAAACGCCTATTTGTCGGGAAAGTTCGTAAATTCCATAAACCGTTCCTCGTTTGTCGCTGCCGGCAATAACCAATGCTTCGTCTATTCCTTCAAAGGGATGCTTTACGGTTTGAATGATGAATTTTTCATGTTTGCCCAATAAATCGGTTTTATTTATAATACGTTTGTTGGCAAGTTGGTCGATGAATTTGCTCTTGCCAATCGTACCCACAATGAGTTTAACAGATTTTGTTTTTGTATTGTACGTTAAGGCCGGCTTTTTACCGGCAACTGCCAAAAAATCGTTCTGCAAATTCGCTAAGGCAAGTTGTATTGCCACAAAATCGGCAGAATCCGACAAAATAGAAAATGTTGCTTCGTTTTTAGTCGTCAAAGCAAAAACATCATCTCCCCCTAAAAAACACACCAAGTCCGGTGCATTTTGGGCTTTCCCACTCAAAGCGATTATCACTAAAAATCCAAAATAAATTAATTTTCTTTTCATTTTATTCAGCTTTATAAAAACTTTTCAAAAATGTTTTCGCATTAATTCTATAAAAACATTGTTTATCACCGAAAATCCAATTTATTCGATTTTTAACTTCATTAATAGCACTCATTAATTATAATAGATTAAGAGATTGGTTGCTAACTATAAGAACAACCAATCTCTTCGATTAGAATTTCATAATCTTTATCATCAATATCCCGGATTTTGATAAGCCTCTTTCTCCTCCGGCGTCATTTCCATTGCATCCAATTGCCCTTGAGGTATAGGCCTCAGGTAATGATACTTCTCAATCGTTCGAGTATAAGTTTGAGGTGTGTGATCTCCGTAGTTGCTCCCACAAATTTCATAACTAGAAGCCAGTTCTTCCCATTTCTGTGTGCGTATCAAATCATACCATTGGATTAATATCCCCGATTGATCCGGCGAATGGTATTCCATCCAAAACAACCAAAGGATCGTTGCTTGCATTCAACGAACGAGTCCCACGAATACGAATTTGCATAGCTGCTCCGGGTTTAGAAGAAGTTTGAGCCATTTCCACGCCGGGTATTCGTCCTTGCAAGGCCTGAGTAATATTGGAAGAAGGCATTTCTTGAAGAACATCTCCTCTTACAGAAGCTACCGAACCGGTCACGGCTTCTTTTCGCTGCGTTCCATAGCCTATTACCACTAATTCTTCTAATGCCTGCACATCCGACTCCATGACAACATTCAAAGTGGTTTTACCATTGACAGGAACTACAAGGTTTTTCATTCCTACAAATCTGAATTCGAGCGATCCGTCGGCAGGGACATTCGGTAGAATGTATTTCCCGTCTATGTCTGTGATAGTTCCATGAGAAGGGTCTCCCGAAACGATGACGGTTGCCCCGATAACCGGCTCGTTGTTTTCATCGGCTACCGTCCCTCTTACCGTGATGTTTTGAGCAAACACACTTAAGGATATTATCCACAGTATTGCGAATAACCATCCTTTTACTTTAATCGACACATTTTTGTTTTTCATTTTTTTTTCTAATTAGAAATAATAAATAATACACATTAATTTTCAACACATTAATACTGCAGTTCGCCTGTAAAATCGGCACTCACATCTCTACCCGCTAATCCATCGGCGAAGCCTTTGTAAGCATGTTTTCTTTGGTAATCTTTATCCCAGAGGCAGGGTGCATCGTTGGGCAACCAATTGACATGTTCATCGGGATGATCCGAAACGCACCAAACTGTTATTCCATACCATTGTGGTTCAGGAATAAATTTTTTATACGCTTCTATCACATACCGATATAAGGCAGCTTGCTGTGCATACTGTTCAGGAGTTGGCGAAGCGGTGCCAATGCGAATATCCATTTCTGAGATTTTGATTAATTTGCCGGTAGCTGCCAGCTTCTGGAACATTTGGGCAATTTTTGTTGTATCGGAAGAGAGTGAGAGATGCATCTGCGTGCCAATTCCGTCAACTTGTGCTCCCTTGCTTTCGATATAGGTTACATATTCAATCAATCCGTCACATTTGGCCAAAGAATTTTCCAAACCATAATCGTTGATAAATAATTTGTCGGTAGGTTTGCCATATTGTCGAGCCAATTTGAATGCCGTTACAGCATAGTCCTTGCCCAAATAGTCCTGCCAATAAAATTCATCTGCTGCCGGTTCAGTTACATTCTTTCCGCTACGAAGTTGGCCCGCATCGTT
>Ga0255342_1006583_pt1 | contig 10492 bp, 7 predicted proteins | sample wastewater_treat_3_FD_192416 | JGI IMG/M metagenome (GOLD analysis project Ga0255342, IMG submission 192416) | Wastewater microbial communities from Lulu Island WWTP, Vancouver, Canada - plant14 | ecosystem: Engineered > WWTP > Wastewater > Unclassified | place: Canada: Vancouver, British... | reverse complement strand
TTGCTTTTTTTGAGTCCTTTGGGCGTGATTGACCAAACTCCTTTGTTGTTTTTTAAGTAACCTTTTTTCTTCAGGTTGGATAAAAGTGTCCTAAAGGACTTATCATCCTTGTTGTTTTTTTGTTTTTGATATTTTTTCGTTTTATCATAGTCATAATAACCAGAAAGGCGAGACCTTAAGGCCCGATAATTTCCTGGGTTATTAGATAGAAAAAAGAGAATCTCACTGGTTAGACTCATGATTGGTTAATTATAACAAGTTTATTGATGATAACAAAGTGTGCGGCCGCACACTTTGTTATCAAGTTTTGCGATAAAATAAATTTTCTAAAAATTTCTGAAACAAACCTTGAAGATTCTATCCAAGAGTGAAAAGAGTAAAACAATAAATCAAAAGTGATCGTGGTGCCCGGGGCGGGAATCGAACCCGCACGGATTTCTCCACACGATTTTAAGTCGTGCGTGTATACCAATTCCACCACCCGGGCTTGAAAGATGACAAAGAGAAATAAAAATGGAAAAGAGCCGACACAAACTAAAAAAGTTTGTTTGAGGCCTGGGGCGGAATCGAACCGCCGTATAAGGGTTTTGCAGACCCTTGCCTTACCACTTGGCGACCAGGCCATTCTTAATATGAAAAGAAAAGATTAAAATGTAAATAGTCGGAATAAATGGAAAAATCGCCGCGTTAATTTTAGCACTTTTTGTTTCTTTTTTCTATTGTCAAAAAACACCGTCTTTCTTAGCCTTCTCGCAACAGCCTCTCAATGTTTTGACGGTTTTTCTCGCCTTCGTCTATTACCACTTCCACATGAGGCAAGTGGCGCAGGCGGGAATGTTCTTTGATGTGTTGACGAATTTCCGGCCGACGACGTTTGGCAAAGTTCAGCGCTTCTTCTTCCAAATTTTCCGGAATAACTGAAATATAGGCGGTCACTTTTTTAGAGTCTGGCGTTATGACGCAGTGAGTGACGGTAATCAATGATTTGGTGCCAGCTTCGCGATTTAGGTATTCGGCAATTAAGCTTTGCAAAAGTGATTCTTCTTTTTCTTTGTGAAAAGACATGGGAGTTTCGCGTTTTTTATTTTGTTACTGTCTCAAAAGCGTAAATGACGTCGCCCCCGGCGATTTCTATTTTAGCTTCAACCTCGGCGCCGAATTGGGTGTTTTCTTCAACTTCGTTTACTTTAATTTTTTGAATTTGCAAATCAAGAATTTTTCCTTGACCGATTTCGTTGTCGTGACGATGGATTTTTACCTTTAGGCCTTTAACAATTTTGCCGGCGCTAACGACGCCGCCAATAATTTGTTTGTCTTTGGTGGCGGCGAAAGTTTTTAGAATCTTGGCCCGACCGATTGTTTCTTCCGTGGTTACTTTGGGGGTTCGCCCAAGCGCTAGCTCTTCCAACCATTCTGATAACTTATAAATAATATCAGAAGTTTTTATGGTGACGCCTGATTTTTCGGCCAAGGTGATGGCGCTTTTTTCGGATTTGACTTTGAACCCAAGAATGACCGCTTCGGGAAAAGCGCTGACCAACTTAACATCGTTTTCAGAAACTGGCCCAACGTTCTTGGCCACAACTTCTAAAAAGACGCGCTCCAAATTGATTTTGGCAAGTTCTTTTTCTACCGCTTCCAACGTGCCGGCAACATCAGCCTTGATAACAAGCGGAATTCGGATGGCGTTTTCAGCGACGTGGGGGTTGAAAATTTTGCCACAGGGGGCAATCGTAAATGGATTTTCAGCCAACCATTTGTCAGCCTCGTCTTTGGCGGCAAAAGCTCTAAATTCGCAACCGACCGGTGGCAGTTCAGAAAAGCCAAAAACTTTGACTGGGGAGGAGAACATTAGTTCCTTGACCGGCTTGCCCAAAAAGTTTTCCATTTTTTTAATTTTGCCGAGAGCGTTGCCGGCCAAGACAAAATCCTTGTCGCTTAGGGTGCCGTCTTTGATAATTAGAGTGGCGGTCACACCGGCGCGCGGGTCCAGATTAGTTTCCAAAATAAAACCCTTGGCTGGTTTTTCTGGATTGCCTTTCAACTCTTCCATTTCGGCGACTAAAAGCAGAAGGTCTAAAAGTTCGTCCACGCCGGTGCCCTCGGTTGAGGAGACAAGGGCGCAGGGAATGGCGCCGCCGTAACCTTCCACAAAAACGTCATTTTCGGCTAAGCTTTGTTTGGTTCGGTCCGGGTTAGCTTCAGGTTTGTCTATTTTGCTGATAGCCACCACGAAAGGCTTGTTGTGTTCTTTGATTGATTTGAGCGCTTCCAGGGTTTGTGTCTTGACGCCTTCTTCGGCTGAGACAATCAAGACGGCAATATCGCAAATTTGCGCACCCCGAACACGCATTGCCTCAAAAGCGGCATGACCGGGGGTGTCCAAAAAAGTTATTTTTTGATCTTTATGAACAACCTCATAAGCGCTCACGTGTTGGGTAATACCGCCCGACTCTCTTTCTACGACATTGGTTTGTCGGATGTAATCAAGTAACTTGGATTTACCGTGGTCAATATGGCCCATAACGGCAATAACCGGCGGGCGAGCTATTTGTTTGTTTTTGTCAGTTTCGGCCATATTTTGTATTAAACCAATAAAATAGGCCGAAGACAAGCCTGAATGACTGGGGCGATTAAAAATCGGAAGCCTTGTGAACGTCCGATTTGTCTCGGAATTTAGCTCGAAGTTTGTTGCTCGGCGCGTTCAATCGCCGCGCGTTCTTCTTGGGTTAGCTCATACTCGGATTTGCCGTCGGAAATCGGTTTGGCGTAGATACTGACTTTGTCGCGCGAGTAAAGGCTGGAAATGACCACCCCATCACCTTGCTCGTTAAGGAAGCTAGTGGCAAAGCTTTGGTTGCCGCCTTGGTCCTTGAAGGGATTAAAGCGAACGGTGTGAACTTTTTGAATTGCTTTGGCTAGGCGTTTGTTGATGTTGTCTATCTCTTGAGCAATGAGCAAGATTCGCTTGTCCATTTTTTGGATGGTGACCACATTGCCGGCAATGGTGTCTTCCAGATCGCGGGCATTTTTGCCGGAAAGCAAACTCTTCAGTCTTTTTTCCAAAATAACCATTCTAACCAAAACAAAAATCACGATGGCGATTAGGCCCAAAGTGACGACAAGCAAAGTATTTATATCCATATCTTAATTTTAAACAAATTATGATAAAATGCCAACTATGGAACTACCGTTTAAAAGTGGAAAAACTAGGCATTATTGGGATACGGCAGCCGCGACGCCTTTGGCGCCGATAGTCGAAAGGGCGATGGTCAAAACTGCCAAAGACTTTGGCAACCCCGCCAGCATTCATCGAGAGGGAGTGTTAGCGCAGGAAAAGCTGGCGGCTGCGCGCCAAACCGTTGCCAGATTGATTGCCGCCGAACCGGATGAGATTGTTTTTACGGGAGGCGGAACGGAAGGCGACAACCTGGCTATTTTGGGCGTGGCGCGCGCGCGTAGTCAAGTCGGTCATCTTATTACGACCACCGTCGAACACAAAGCGGTTCTTGAGCCTTGCCGATATTTGGCGGACCTTGGCCACCAGATTTCTTATTTGCCGGTTTCCGCTGATGGGTTGGTTAATCTCAAAGAAGTGGAAAAAACACTCACGACGGAAACTTTTTTGGTTTCTATAATTTACGCCAACAATGAAATTGGAACGATCCAGCCGATAAAAGAAATTGCTAAGGTTGTCAGGCGTTGGCGGAAAGAACACAAAACCAATTTGCCGTATTTGCATATTGACGCTTGTCAGGCGCCGCGTTTTTTAAATTTGAATGTTTTGCAGTTGGGAGTGGACCTAATGACGGTTAATGGCTCTAAAATTTATGGTCCGAAAGGGGTTGGTTTTCTTTATGTGAAGCGAGGGGTTCGACTTCTCCCGTTTTTGCTTGGGGGTGGTCAAGAAGAAGGTCGCCGCTCTGGGACGCATAATTTGCCGGCGATTGTTGGTTTGGCCAAGGCGCTAGAAATTTGTGAAGCCGAAAAAGAAGCAGAGACAGAAAAATTGACGGCGATTCGGGATTATTTGGCCACCCAACTGACGAAGATTGCCGGTCTAAAATTGAATGGCGGTTTTGGCAAGAATGAAAGATTGCCCAACAACTTAAACTTTTCGGTTGAGGGTTTGGAGGGCGAACAACTAGTTTTGGAATTGGACGCTCGCGGCTTTGCAGTTTCGTCGGGTAGCGCTTGCTCATTTGGTGCTGATGACGGCTCGCATGTCGTGGCAGCCCTCGGTTATGGCGAAGCGCGGGCCTTGGGCGCTGTTCGAGTAAGTTTGCCTCGCGAGACAAAACTGGCTGAGGCTAAAAAGTTTGTCGAAAAAGTGAAAGAAATTTTAAAAAAATACAAGGGGTGATTTTATTTAGCTGAACTTTTCCTCCCTTTCTTTTTTATGCTATAATTTTCTTATGAATATAAATGATTTGAATAAAAGTCAGTTTTTTCTTTTAATTTTGTTAGTGATGTTTGTAACTTCGGTTACAACGGCGATTGTGACGGTTACTTTGCTTGATAAGTCTCCAAGTGGCGGGTTTTCCGGCGCGGTAACGCAAGTGGTTGAAAAAACAATTGAAAAAATTGTTCCTGGCGCAACGACGACGATTGTGAAAATTATCCGTGAGGCCCCTTTGCCCAATGAAGGCGAATTGATTGCCCAGGCGGTAAACAAAGTTTCGCCCAGCGTCGTGGGAGTGTCGCAGAAGGATAAAGACAGTAACAAAAAACTGGGAGCAGGTTTTGTCTTGTCAAACGATTTAGTCGTGACGGGCGCCAAAATTTTGCCACCGGATATAAAGGAATTGTCTGTTTCTTTTGGTAAGGCGAATCTTCAGGCAGATTTAATAAGCCGAGACGATAATCATGGGGTCGCTTTTTTCCGCATTAATGCTTCCGGTACGGAGATTGTTCAAACCGGACAGTTGGCGGAAGAAGGCCCCACGGTTGGCCAAACGGTGGTGGGTTTAAGCGTCGCCAGTGACGGTTCGGCCGAGATTGCGACAGGTATCGTGATTGATTTTGTCAGCGCGGCAGCAACTAGCACGAACCAGACGGGAACCAGCACGGCCGGTTTGATTAGGACCAATGCCGTAAATTCCGATAATGTCGGCGGCCCGATAATTGACAAACAAGGGAAAATTGTCGGCATTGGCATTGCTCGCGGTTATGCCTTGGCGGCGGATAGCCTAAAAAATCTTATTGACCAAATAAAATAACCGTGTTAAGATAAAAGAGTGTTTGAGAAGTCTGAAAGCTGATGAGCCTGAATGTCTGAAGCGGATATTAAATTATAAATTAATTTTAGCCGTTGAAGTTCCGGAGAGAAATTTTGTCTCTTTGTTTGGCTAGGCCAATGGTTCTCGGGTTTAGTAAATTACTTGTATAAATTTATTGACTATTAATTTTTAAACTTTATGCCTCCATTCCAAAACTTTACTTCAAAGGCCCGTGAGGCCATCCGCAAATCACACGAACTGGCGATTGAACGCGGTCAAAATCAAGTCAATCCAATACATATGTTGGCGGCTTTAGTTTTGCAGGATGAAAGTTTGGTTGTTTCTATCATCGAAAAGTTGGAAGTGGACTCAATCGCTTTGACTGATTATATCTTGGATAGTATTGAGGGCCCGGGCATGGGCAGTGTTGTCAGTCCGAATTACCAAATCTATCTAACACCGGAATTGGTGCGAGTGTTTGAAGAGTCCATCAAGCAAGCTGGTAGCCTGCGTGATGAATTTGTTTCCACCGAACATCTTTTGTTGGCAATTTTGGATATTCCGAGTCAAGCTAAAGAAATTCTTAATCGCTTCAAGATTACGCGCGATAATGTATTTCGGATTTTAGAAGAATTAAAATCCGGGAAAATGCCAAACTTAACTGAAACCAAAAAATTCAAAGCCATTGAAAAATTCACCAGAAACCTGACTGAAATGGCGCGCGCGGATAAGTTAGATCCGGTTATTGGTCGTGACGGAGAGATTCGTCGCATTATGGAAATTTTGTCCCGTCGCACCAAGAACAATCCGGTTTTGGTTGGTGAAGCGGGAACCGGAAAAACCGCGATTGTGGAAGGTTTGGCGATTCGCATTGCTAAAGGGGACGCGCCGGAATCTTTGCGCGGCAAAGAAATTGTCTCACTGGATTTGGGTCTGCTTTTGGCCGGAACTAAATACCGAGGCGAGTTTGAAGAACGTTTAAAGAGTATCATCAAAGAAGTGGAAAAATCGGAAAATAAAATTATTTTATTCATAGACGAAATTCATACGATTGTTGGCGCCGGCGCGGCCGAAGGCGCGATTGATGCTTCAAATATGTTAAAGCCGGCCTTGGCGCGTGGCGATTTGCGGACAATTGGCGCGACGACAATCAAAGAATACCAAAAGTATATTGAACGCGACCAGGCTTTGACTAGACGTTTCCAGCCGGTATTGGTTGAGGAACCAACAGTTGAAGACGCAATTACTATTTTGCGTGGCCTAAAAGACAAATATGAACTTCACCATGGTGTTCATATTACTGATGATTCCATCATCTCGGCGGTCAACTTGTCGGCGCGCTATATTACTGACCGTTTTTTGCCAGATAAGGCTATTGACCTGATTGACGAAGCGGCGTCTGCTTTGCGTTTGCAGTTGGAAAATAAACCGGCGGTTTTGGAAGACAATGAGCGGAAAATTATGCGCTTGGAGGTGGAAAAAGAAGCCTTGAAAAAAGAAGTATCGTTGAATGACAAGAACAAAAACGCCAAAACTCGAATCAAAGAAATTGACACGGAAATTGCCGAATTGAAAGAAAAAGTAAGTGAGCTGGAATTGCGATGGAAAAACGAAAAACAATTGATAAATGAAATTCGCGATATCAAAGAAGAATTAGAAAAATTGAAGTTTGAAGCCAGTCAGGCCGAACTGCGGGCCGACTTGGGTAAAGCGGCGGAAATTCTTTATGGTCGAGTACCGGAACTGCAAAAGAATCTGAAAATGCGCGAGAACAAACTGAAAAAATTGCAGGCGACACGCAAAGTGTTGAAAGAAGAAGTGGCCGAAGAAGAAGTGGCCAAAGTAGTGTCACGCTGGACTGGTATTCCGGTCACCAAGATGTTAGAAGAAGAAAGCGAAAAACTGAATCGAATGGAGGAGGAGCTTAGAAAGCGAGTTAAGGGTCAAGATGAGGCCGTCGAAAAAGTGTCTGAATCAGTTCGTCGGTCGCGCGCTGGTATTTCAGACCCCGACCGGCCGATTGGCTCGTTCATCTTCTTGGGTCCGTCAGGTGTTGGCAAAACGGAGCTGGCTCGCGGTTTGGCTGAGTTTTTGTTTAACGACGAAAAGGCTTTGATTCGGGTAGACATGTCCGAATATATGGAGAAGTATTCTGTTTCCAAACTGATTGGTTCGCCGCCGGGTTATGTTGGACACGAAGAAGGCGGCAATTTGACTGAGCTTGTTCGTCACCGCCCCTATTCCATCTTGCTTTTTGATGAAGTGGAAAAAGCGCACCCGGAAGTTTTTAATATTTTACTTCAGGTGCTTGATAACGGTCGCCTGACCGATTCCAAGGGGCGAGTAGTAAACTTCAAAAATACCATCATTATTATGACTTCCAATATTGGCAGTCAGTATATTAAGAACTTTAATAAAATTGGTTTTTCAGGGCGCGATAAGGCGGAGGCCGGTTTTGAAGATGTCAAAGAAAAAATGATGGATAATCTAAAAGACCACTTCAGACCCGAATTCTTGAATCGCTTAGATGAAATAATCATCTTTAATCCGTTGTCTGAAGAAGTGCTAAAACAGATTGTGGACATCCAGTTGGGTTTGGTCAAAGAACGTTTGATGAAAAAAGGCGTTTTCTTGGATGTCTCAGAAGAGGCAATGTTTTATTTGGCCAAAGAAGGTTTTAACCCAGAGTATGGCGCCAGACCGCTTAAGCGCTTGATTCAGAGCAAAATCTTGAATCCGGTAGCCAAGTTTATCATTGCTCGTTCGGTGGACAATGGGGGAACAGTAACAGTGGAGATGAAAGAGGGCGAGCCAGCAGTGGAATTAAAAAAGGTTTTTCGCCGGCGCGCTAGTAACGTTAGGGGCGATTCCAAAACTTCAGCTAGCAAAAAGTAGGTTTGCGATATTTGGTGTTATATATTATGATAATTAGGCCTCAAAAGAGACCTAATTGCGTAGGTGGCGGAGTGGTCAATCGCACCTGACTGTAAATCAGGCGGCTTCGGCCTACGGGGGTTCGAATCCCTCCCTACGCACAAAACAATCGGCTTTATGCCGGTTTTTTTGTGAGTAGGAGCAAGTGAATTGATTCACTTGCGTGAGGGGTTCGAACGGCGGAGCATGTTTCGCTCAGTAGAGCGAAACGCGAGCCGGTGCCTAGCCCGAGCCGAGTGACTGACGAGGCGAGAGGCGAAGGAGAATCCCTCCCTACGCACAAAACAATCGGCTTTATGCCGGTTTTTTGTATGAACGTCTTTTTTGGTTTTTTATTTTGCAGCTAGGGAAAAAAGATGGGATATTGGTGGGTGAAGAAAAAACATTTGGATTTTTATCTGTGATTCTGTGATGTGGGGTAAAAAATGGCCCCCAGTCGCGCGAAGCGCGACTGGGGGGTTGATTTAGGGGATTAAACGGCGGTTTTCTTCCGCCGATGCGTTGCTCGAGCACGGTCGTATCTTTCCAGGGCCCTGTGGAATTCGGGGCTCTGGCCTCCGAGCCGTTTGGCTCGGAGGACCGTGATCAGGAGTCTCTTCTCCTTTTCCGTTCTCCCCACTTCTTTTTTCAATTCTTTTCTCCTTTCTTTTTTGCTGTTTTTGTTAGCCTTCAGTTAACCTTTGAAGTCGAACACCTAGTAAAATAGGTGTATGGCAAAAATTAAAAACAAATATAAGCATTTATCTTTGGCGGAACGATACGTCATTGAAAAACTGCTTTTGGCATCTATCACTATTCGTGGTATTGCCCTCATACTTGGACGCAGTCCAAGTACAATTAGCAATGAAATTAAAAGGAATTCGGTCAAGGGCCAGTATATAGCAAAGAAAGCCGCTCACAAGTCATATGTGAAGCGCAAATATTCCAAAACCCAATCTCTGAAAGTGGTGATGGATATGTTTCTCTATCGTTTTGTAGAGGAGAAATTGAATAAAAAATGGTCTCCGGAACAAATGAGCGGTTATTTAAAAAGACAAAATATCACAGTTTCAACCAAAGCCATCTATAAGTTCATTGGCAGTCGTGGTTGGGAATACAAGTTGTTTTGGAGCCGACACAACAAGAAATCAGGTCGCAAACAGTACCGTTACGGCAACCCAATCGATGGTCGAAAGTATATAGAATTGCGACCAGAAGTGACAGAACCCGGTCATTATGAAATGGACTTTATCGTTTCTAAACAAAGCCCCCGGGTTTTATTGGTGATCGTGGATCGCTTCTTGAAGAAAAGTTGGTTGATTAAGTTGCCAAACCGAAAGCACGCCACAATTTGTGACGCGCTTCGGCAAACTTTCAGTGGTCAACCTCTTTTAAGCCTAACCACTGACAACGATATAGCGTTCCTCAAATGGCAAAATATTGAGGAACTCTTAAATGTTAGCATATATTTCTGTCACCCATATCACTCTTGGGAGAAAGGACTGGTGGAAAACACTAATCGGTGGATTAGATGTTTTATCGCCAAAAGAAGAGATATCGGTTCAGTGACTCAAGAAGAATTGGCAGAAATCCATACCTTCTTGAATGACCGACCCAGACGATGCCTTGGTTATTTCACCGCCAATGAGTTAGAATTAAATTATCAATCTGTGTTCGGCTTGAGGGGTTAGGAGAGGAGCCCCCCACTCTTTTCATCTTAACACAAATAAGTGTAAAAGTCAATTTTGTTTTTTTATTATATCTAAGTCCTTGTTTCTGGTTTTAGAATGAAACAAGAATAAGAATTGAAAGGGCTCAACCAAAAATTTGCTTATTTCAACAACTTGGGCTATAATAAAAAACACTGTCCCTGAGGCAGATTAATTTATTTATGTCACAAGATTTTTTAATCAGACTGTCTTGCAAGTCTTGCAAACGAATCAACTATTGGAGCCGCAAGAATAAGAAAAAAGTGGAGCGGAAGATTGATTTGAATAAATATTGCAAATGGTGCAAGAAGCATACGCAACACGTGGAGACCAAGAAATAGTCCTCTCGGTGAGGGCTTTTCTTTTACTTTTTTAAATGAAGTTTCTATGTTATGATGCCACCTAGTTTCTGGTTGTTTTGGTCAAACTTCGGGAGCTTAGTTAAATGGTATAACTACGGTCTCCAAAACCGTCGTTGGGGGTTCGATTCCTCCAGCTCCCGCCCTTTAGATAACTAGATAACTCTAGTTTTGTTTTTTATCCACAGGGGCAGGTGAAATGGTTTCTTTAAAAGAGTATAATTGAACCATAAAAATCTAGTATGGAAATTCCCAAAAAAGAATACTCAGAAGAAGAACTGGCTCAAATCCC
>Ga0255342_1006570_pt1 | contig 10515 bp, 10 predicted proteins | sample wastewater_treat_3_FD_192416 | JGI IMG/M metagenome (GOLD analysis project Ga0255342, IMG submission 192416) | Wastewater microbial communities from Lulu Island WWTP, Vancouver, Canada - plant14 | ecosystem: Engineered > WWTP > Wastewater > Unclassified | place: Canada: Vancouver, British... | reverse complement strand
GGCGTATGATGAACACTGGAGCAGAAGCAGGCCCGGACCAGTTGCATCTTATGAATGGTGCTCAAAAGTCGCGGAATATTCTGCGTCTATAATTCCGAAAGAGAAACTGATTATGGGGCTTCCTTTGTACGGACGCGAATGGTCGAAGAGATCGAGCCGTTCTGTGAGGTACAAAGAAACCCGGATTCTGGCATCAAAAAAACGCACTCAGGTATATAACAGCCGCAATCCTTTTCTCGTCTATAAAATCGGAAAAGCGCGCAAAGTTGTTTATTTTGATAATGAATTCTCTTTATCGGAGAAACTTAAGCTGTATAGAAGAAAAGAAATTCGTAATGTATCATTCTGGAGAATAGGTCAGGGCCCGAATGAAATATGGGCAAGATTGAACTCGGAAGGCTTAATAGATACGGACGCTCTTTCGCGCGCTTCAAAAACAGCCTCATACTTCAGAAGAAGCGTTTTTTCCGAAAAGAAAAGAATTTCTGATGTAAGCTCGGCTCTTTCCGGAAAATCGGCTGATAGAAAATAATCAGATTTCGTAGTCTGTTACAATCCTGTCGGTTCTTGCTTCAAGAATAAAAGGCATAACGGCCTTATGTTCAGGATGAGCCTGATAGTTATCCAGTGCCTGCTTTGATTCAAACTCGGAATAAAGACAGATATCAAAACTGCTCTCGGTGTTTGAAAAATCGAACCCGACCTCAATTTTTAGAAGTCCTTCAATTCTGCCGTTGAGCGCTTCGAGCTTTTCCTTGATAAGTTTTTTATTTTCTTCTTTTGTGTTGCCGCATGAATTTTCTTTCAAGCGCCACATTACTATGTGTTTTACCATTTTAATCTCCTAATAATTAAGCATTTCTGACGGTTTAATAAGACGGACAGGGAGAACGTTGTGTTCCATTGATTTTGTCCATGATGACTGAGTTTGTCTTTCAAAATCTCTACGAATTGCAAACGATGCAGGTGTTGTTGCATTATCGCTTGTTGAAGTCCAATAATTAACTGAAATTGACAGGTCGAATCCAAAAGGTTTGAGCCATTCACTAATGTCAGATTCTCCATAATTCAAAAGAGTTTCGAGTTCATTTGCATTCGGTAAAGTCCAATTATGGTAGCCCTTATTTTTTGTTTCTGCTCCAGAATTCAATAGAGCTATTGAATCAAAAATAAGAGTCCATTCCATTGCTCCCGTCTGACTCTTAAACCACATTAGTGATGTCATGTTATCTACCATCGTACCACTTTCATCTTCATAAAAACGCGGATTAGGCCATTCTACACCTGCTCTGATCTCTCCGTCATCAGAAGACTTATATATTGAAGATTGTCCAGTTTGGGGAATTTTCGACGAACTTCCAAGTACAGCCCAAACACGTTTTGTTACTGTATTCATGTCGTAATTAAAATCATTACTTCCCATTGTAGTATAATACTTATAATCCGTATATTTAGGAGCAGTTGTAGATGTCCAGAATTTATCGGTAGAAGAACAATTATCAAAAACACCTTTTAGGTAATCAAACGGAGACATTCCATAATTTATAAGACTGCGCATTTCGCGAATATTAGGAAGTTTCCAATTGTAATTACCTAATTCTGAAACAGCAGCAGCATTCTGCACTGCGAGAGTAAAATTAGAATCAGAAAGAAAGTCTCTTGCGTCTTTCAACCATATTAAACCAGTCATTTTATCTGTTACTGTTCCATTATCGTGTACTTCAAACCTCGGATTAGGCCAGCTGACGCCTCTTTGTGTGGCACCGTCTTCGAGAGGATTTATGCCTGAATAACTTCCCGCGCCGGTTTTGAATATTGGTATTGCACGGTACATGTTTACAGTGTAAGTATTCGTTTTTGTCTTATCAACAGATGTTATTTTAATTACTACAGGATTAGGTCCCACCTTAATACTAGAAAAAACATGCTCTGTTCCGTTTTCAACTGCTATTCCATTAATTGTCATGCTTGCTATTAGAATCTCGGGATCTGCTATAAGCGAATTGGATTGATTATCATTATACGCGGGATTTGCGGAATCAGAAAAGGGAATCGGAGCGTCAAGATAAGATAAAGTTGCGGAATAAAAATCCGGCTGGAGCTTTCCTTTTTTTACTTTGAGTACCGAGAGATTTGCATTTTTCATACCGGCTGCGTCAAGAACTGTTACCGAAACAGTATATTGTTCTGTTGTTCCGTCTGTTGCGGTTACAGTGTATGTTACAGGATTTGTGAAATTCTGTGCTACTCCGGATTCCGGAGTGACTGCGGCTCCATTATGAGTTATAACAGGGGCAAGTGACGTAACAGATGTTCCAAGCGGAAGAACAGAAGTTACCGAGGTGCCGCTTATTCTTGCTTTATATCCATTTATGGTAAAAGAAGTAATTTGCTTGTCAGATGTAATTTTTGAAGATGTTAGATTGTCCCATAAGTCATTACTGAAAGCAGTATCTGAGCATCCGCCTGCCGTCAAAGAGAGCATAATAATAGAAATAAATAGTGTCTTTTTCATGCTTCTGTAGTAATAGCAAAACTTTGCGTGTCAAGTCTAAATAGATTTAATTTGATTTGACTATTAGCGGAAAATGTCTTTATTCTGATATAAGGAATGGTTGGACAGGATGAATTTATCCAAAAAAGCACTTTTAGTTCTTGTTTTATGTATGCCGAGCTTCATTTTTTCGGAGATATCTGCTCAGGAAAGCCTGGGGCTTTCGCAGGAAGAGAAAGAGTGGCTTGCTACGCATCAAAAAATTACCGTTGTTCAGGACCCGGGATGGCCGCCGATTGAATTTGCCGATGAAGAAGGAAGAAGCGCCGGAATTACTCATGATTATCTGACTCTAATAGAATCAAAGCTTGGAATCAAATTTGAACGTATTTCGGGACTTTCATGGCAGGAAGCTTATTCACGCCTAAAAAAACACGAAATTGATATGACCACTTCCGTGACGGTGACTCCTGAACGGCTTGAATTCTGGGAATTTACAAAGCCCTACATGAAAATTCCGATTGTTATAGTTACTCATTCTGATGTGACCTATATTTCTTCTTTAAAGGAGCTTGAGGGTAAAGATGTCGCTGTGGTTGACGGATATGCAATGGGAGAATGGATTGCAAAAGATTTTCCGCAGATTAATCTTGTTAAAGTAAACAGTGCTGAAGAAGGTCTGATCTCTTTAAGTGAAGGAAAAGTTTTTGCTTTTATCGATAACATGCTTGTTACCGGATATTACATGGCAAAGCTCAAAATTCATAATTTGAAAATTGCCGGTGAAGCTCCGTATATAAATGCCCAGGCTATGGCAGTCAGAAATGATTGGCCGATACTTGCACGGATACTTGAAAAAGCACTGGATTCGATTACGGAAGAAGAAAGAAATGCTATTTATTATAAATGGGTTCCTATAAGATATGAGCATAAGTTTGATTACAGTCTTGTCTTGAAAATATTTCTTTCCGCCGCGCTAGTTTGTTTTGTTTTGTTTATGTGGATAATAAAGCTTCGCAAAGAAATCAGTCTCAGAAAAAAGACTGAAGAAGCTCTTCGTGAATCAGAATTCAAACTGCGATCGCATATAAAAAATACTCCCACCGGAGTTATACAATGGGATGATAATTTTATTATTTCTGAATTTAATCCGGCAGCTGAGAAAATATTCGGTTATACAGAAGAAGACGTAAAGGGGCGGAATGCCGGATTTTTGATGACTGAAACATCCTCTGTTCATTTTTCAGAAATACAGAAGATGATTGCGGATAAAAAAGAAAGCGTTTATACAATTATTGAAAACTCGCGCAAAGACGGAAAGATAATAGTTTGCGGATGGACCAATACCCCTATTGTTTCAGACGAAGGAAAGCTTCTTTCTATAGTATCTTTGTGTAAGGATATTACTTCCGCGATCGAAGATAGAGAAGCTTTGGCTGCGTCTGTGAACGAAAAAGAAACTCTGATAAGAGAGCTTTATCATAGAACAAAAAACAACATGCAGATAATTTCTTCATTTATACAGATGCAATCACGCAAAATCGGAGACGAAAAAGTTTCCGCTTTCGCGAAGAACATCGTATCTAAAATACAGACTATGTCGCTTGTCCATGAGAAACTTTATCAGTCAAAAAATCTTTCAAAAATAAATTTTAAAGAATATATTGAAGAGCTGATTTCTCTGATTGCAAATTATAACTCCGCTGCAAATAACAATATCGCTGTTGTTTTTGAAATTGCCGATACAGAAATTTCGATTGATTCGGCTATTCCGCTCGGACTTGTAATCAATGAAATTATAACAAATTCCTTCAAGCATGCTTTTTTGCCTGGAGCAAAAGGGCGTATAACAGTTTCATTAAAAAAAGAAAAAGACGGTTCACTGATTCTTATAATATCCGATGACGGAAAAGGTCTTTCCAAAGATTTCGATGTCCGTGAGACTGCTTCTCTCGGAATGACTACGATTTTCAGTATTATAGAAAAACAGATGCAGGGAAGTGTTGATATCATCTCGGAGAACGGTCTGACTTATATTCTGTCATTTAAAAACAAGAAGGCGGAGAAATAATAAATTGATTTCTGATCCAATGCAGTTTTTGAAAATAGGAACCTGCAGAATGCCTTTCGGAAAATATGAGGGTAAGCGGCTCATCGATATTCCCGAAGAATATTATATATGGTTTAAACAAAAAGGATTGCCCGAAGGAGAGCTCGGTCAGATGATGGCTGCAGCGTATGAAATTAAACTTAACGGGCTCGAACATCTTTTTGACGAGTTCAAATAAAAACGGGAATTAAATGTCTGCTGATAACAATATAAAGAAACCTTCTCTTCAGAAAATTGAAGAAGTAACGGAAGTACTAAACACTCTTCTTGAAAACAGTTCCTTTCTATCTGAAGTGCCTGATGAAAAGAGAATAGCTCTTATCAAGGCTGCGGGAAAACTGTCACGTCCTGACATAAATGATGACAGAAAAAGAAAAAAAGAAGCAAAAATTAATCGAAAGAAAGAAAAGAGAAAAGAGGTCCGTTCAGCGAATGCCGCAACCGGCATCAGAAGCGCCAGAGAGTCTTCTGTGTTTTCGGCACCTTTGCAGATTGAACTTTCAGACAAAAGCAAATTTATAAAGAAATTATCTTTGCCTAAAACATGTTATATTTGCGACAAAGAATATTATGACCTTCATTTTTTCTATGATTCAATGTGTCCGGAATGCGCGGAACTTAATTATTCGAAAAGATTTCAGTCGGCTGATTTGAGAGGAAAAACAGCTCTCATAACCGGTTCACGTTTGAAGATCGGCTATCACGCGGCTCTTATGCTCCTTCGTGCCGGCGCGCGCGTAATAGCAACAACGCGTTTTCCTGCTGATTCGGCTTTGCGTTATTCGAAAGAGAAAGATTTTCATGAGTGGAAGGACAGGCTTCATGTTTACGGACTTGATCTCAGGCATACTCCGAGTGTCGAAATTTTCTGCAGTTATGTTGAATCTAATTATGACCGTATGGATATTCTTATAAACAATGCCGCGCAGACAGTGCGCCGTCCTCCGGGCTTTTACGCGCATCTTCTTGAAAATGAAATGAAATCCGCAGCTGAACTTCATGCTGATGCCGCTCTTCTTCTTTCTCATTATCACGATTGTACCGGAAGACTTAATGCTTTTTCGCAAATAGCTTCAGCAGAAGAAAAAAACATTCCGGTAAAATGGGAAGAAAAGACTCCGGGCATTGGTCTGCGAGCTCCGGCAAAGCTTTCGCAGATTCCTTATGCCTATGACTATTCTCCTGATTCTGAAGCTGTTTTTCCAGCAGGTAAGCTCGATGCCGATCTGCAGCAGGTAGACCTGCGCAAGGTAAACAGCTGGCGTCTCCGGCTTGGCGAAATTCCGACGTCTGAAATGCTTGAACTTCAGCTGGTAAATGCGGTTGCGCCTTTTGTTCTCTGTAACCGCTTATCGGAAATGATGAAACGCGATTTTACCGGACAAAAACATATTGTAAATGTTTCTGCAATGGAAGGAAAATTTCACAGGTTCACGAAAATTGACCGTCATCCGCACACTAACATGGCTAAGGCGGCATTAAATATGCTGACTCACACTTCCGCATCCGGTCTTGCAAAATTCGGAATTTATATGAATGCCGTTGACACAGGCTGGGTAACGGATGAGGATCCGGCTCATTTATCGGAATTAAAAAAGGAACTGCATGATTTTCAGCCGCCGCTTGATATAGTTGACGGAGCCGCGCGTGTCTTGGATCCGCTTTTCGACGGTATAAACACCGGAAAACACTGGTGCGGTAAATTTCTGAAAGATTATTTTCCGATCGACTGGTGAATCACGAAAGTCCGGCTCTTTGCAGGTATATTCCCATTTTTTTGTCAGTCTCCAGGATATGATTGATAAGCCATTTTTTTAAAAATTCAAAAAGTTCAATATCTATATCCTTTTTGCCTAAGGAATATTCTTCCAAAAACTGTTCAACCTGATAAGTCAGTTTGATATGTTCGTCGTGATGCTGGTCGTATTCCTGATAGTGATATTTTTGCATGTAACGTTCTTCAGCTGTAAAATGATATTTGGTGTAGCTGACAAGTTCAAAAAGGAGATTTTTCAGATAAACTCTGTTTTCATTACGTGTCATTGAATTGTGTAGTTCAGTGATTATACGGATTAATTCTTTATGGTGACCGTCAAACTGTTCAATGCCGACACTTAATGACTGATCCCATACTATCATATAGTGAGCCTGTTTTTCCCGTTTTTCTTGCTTTCATAAAGTTTAGTATCTGCATTTTTAATAAGATCGTCAATGCTAAGATCATCTGCGATCAATGAGGCTCCAAAAGGGGGCATCCTTCTAGACAGAGAATTTTTCCTGAATCGTCTATGTGCCGGAGAATGTCATCTGAACATTTGCTCCCAATAACTTCGTCCTTCGAAAAGCCCGTAATGCGTTCAGCTCCGGAATTCCAGTAAATTATTTGTCTCTCAGTGTCTGTAAAATAAACACCATCAGAAATGCTTTCCATAGTTTTAAACAGAAGATCATTATCTAATGGTTGCATTGTTTTCTTCAGAATGACTTAGAATATCACAGGAAGATATTAATATCAAGCGGAATCTTTTTTGAACATAAAAAGATCTAATTGCATATTTGATATTTTCTAAATTATTAATCCGCTTTATGACGGTACCAAGATTGGAAAACACTGGTGCGACAAAAATTTTGAAAGATTAGTATTCGATAGACCGGTAATGTTAAAAATTATACCTGAATTAATTTATTAAAGCAAAAGATACCCCAAGCCAATGGAAAATACCTTTTCATTTTCTTTGTAGTACCATGCATAATTTAAGTTTAAATTAATTCTGCGATATGCTTGCTCGCGGGCATACATATAGGTCAAATGCGGTTTTCCCGCACTAAAATTTAATAAAGGTAGATCACTATTTATTTTTATAAATTTTGATTTCGATCCCCAACCGTGTTGAATTTGTATTATGTTAAAAAACCCGATCCCGGTAGAAATATCATAATAATTCTTATTATTTATAGATGGTTTCCAAACGGTTGAGGTGTTTAATAAAAGAAAATACGAATCAGCTCCAAGATAACTTCTATGATCGTTTGCAAAACCGGCATTTGCAAAAATTCCATATCCGATTCTTACATCGTCATCTGCGAATAGCGGAAAACAAGCAAATATGGTAAGAATAATTTTTTTTAACATGGATTCTCCGAGATGGTTTTATAATATTGGTCCACCACATAAGAACTGTTTCCAAAATAATAATGTCTATATCACAATATAATCATAAGGTGCGGGAGTAATTATTTCCGCACCGTCTTTTGTTACCAGAATAGTGTCTTCAATTCCGACGACGCCGATTCCTTCGAGTGATACTTTTGGTTCAATGGCGATTGTCATATCTTCGGTTATTTCATATTTCATTTTCGGAGCGAGAAACGGAGGTTCATCGAGAAGAAGACCGACGCCGTGACCTACGAAACGGACTTTGTCCGAACCGAATCCCATAAACTCATTTGAATAACCGAAATCAGAAGCTCTTTTTTCCGCATGAAAAAAAATATCTTCCCAGATTGCACCGGGTTTTATCATGGAAATAATTTCTTTATGAATGGTGAGCATTGCCTGATATGCTTTTTGAACTTTATCAGAAGGTTTTCCGATGCTTGCCATTCTTGTGATATCAAGATGGTATCCTTCGAGAATGAACGCATAATCGAAAATGATAGGATCATGTTCCTTTATGACGTCATCAGATGCCCCGAAAGGGTTGGCGCGGGAAATTCCTTTTCCTGAACATATCCCGTCAAACTTGTTGCCTGAAAGAGTGTTGATGCCGGATGAACATACTCCAGGAGAAACTACGAGAGCTTCCTGTTTGCTGTTGAGTCCGCTTGATTTGTTGAGTCTGAAAAAATTTTCGATATAAAGACTGATTTCAAGTTCTGTCATTCCTGCCGTAAAATTCTCTTTTACAATTTCAGGAATTCTTGCTGCAATTTTCCCGCCTTGTTTCATTATTTCTATCTCTGCAGGGCTTTTTTTCATTCTGATAAATCTTGCATCCCATGAGAGATCGTATGGTAAAGCTGAAGGTGAAAGTTTAATAATTCTTTCAACGGAAGAATATGATGTCGAATCAAGTGTAAATCCGATTTGTGATGCGGTATCAAGTTTTCTGTCTGACCAGATTTTCTGAAGGTCCTTGCTGCCTGAAAAGTAAAGAGTCTCTATATGTAAAACGCTTTCACGTAGTTTTTGATCTCCCTTTCTTGCCAGAAGAAAAGCATCGCCTTCGGCCGGGATGACAAGATAAAGAGGAATGACAGACCCTGAATAATAATAGAGTTCAGAGGGCTGATTGAAAACAGCGGCAGATATCCCTTTGCCGGAAAGAAAGTTTTTCATGATGTTCAGGCGGTTGGAAAATTCAGAATCAGGAAATGAAAACATAAAAGCCTCGGATAATAATGTATCACATAAAATTAATCAGTCAATTTTTAAACGAATACCGTCAAAAAAGGCCTTAATTGAAATAAAATAAGGAATATTCTTGTATTTAGAATTAAACGTACACTGATAAAAGTGTTTTAATATTAGATAAAGAAAAAAATAAACAATACAGTTGCAGAAAAAAAAGAACTTGTTTGTTATAAAACGCTTGCTGAGCCATGTATGATTTCTTACTTGATAATATATTTTATCTTTAGAAAGAGAAACTTTACTATTGTCGATGTCTTCAATTCTGCTTTCGCTGCAGAGAATTATTGAGAAACCTTTTTTTGTCATTCTGTATGTCCAGTCATGATCATCAGCATAAACAAATAACTGTTCTTTCGGATATCCGACTTTCTTTATAACACTCTTGTTAAGAAATAATCCGCCATAAGGAGCTATTTCGTTTCTAATTAAGAAATGGTTAACTCTATCGGTTTTTATAGTATGAAAAAAAGTTTTAATTTTTTGAGAGATGGTCCAGCCGCAAATATTGTTGCTCACATATTTTTTGTTTTTACCCTGTACGATAGATTCCATGTCCTGCTTTCTTGAGGAAGCTCTTGAAGATACTAGAATGTTGTTGCTGTTATTTCCTAAATAAGAAAAAGCAAATTTCAGCTTTCTTAGAGCATCTGTTTCAGGCATATTATCGTCATCCAGCAACCAATAATAATTGTAGCCGGAATACTGTTGTGCTGTTTTAAGACCGGCAGAAAATCCGCCGGAAGAACCGGTATTTGCAGTATTTAAAATAAGATGAATTTTTGGAAAATGCCTTTTAGAAATAGAATTAATTATCTTCTTGCTTTCAGGATTTGAATTATTATCAACAATTATAATTTTATCAATTCCTTCTTTCATTACTGATTCGGCAACGCGGGTCAAGCAAATGAGCTCTATGACCGTATGTAACAATAATTGCCAGAACCTTCATTGACTGATCATCCTTCATTGGGAATAGATTTGCTTAATAATTATATCTGTAAAGTAATATTTTTATTATAATAAAATCAAGAGTTAAAGACAGAAAGTTGTCATTGGATTTGTAAATAATGGTAAAAAAGATAATGCTTGAACATTAATGAGTAATTGGGGATAATAGGTTCTAAATATATTTAATATTCTTACATGAAGAGATAGTGTTAGAAAGAGAGTCATAATGCGCAAACAGTCAATACTTTTTGTTTATTCTAATATGGGCGATGGAGGAACGCAACGTCAGAAATCAATATTAAGCAGAGAATTGTCTAAAAAGTATAACTTGACTATGGCTTTATTTAAGAACGAGCAAATGCATCGATTTGACGGAAAAATTATAGATCTTAAAGCTCCTACCACGAGAAACTATTTATTCCTGCACCACTTCAATCGAGAAGTGCAATTAATTAAAAAATAATGGTTTAGAAAAAGAGGACATCTCCGAAGGTTGTATTGCGAAATAAAGCCAAAGGAGAAGCCTCTTTATGAAGAAGATAGCAAAGA
>Ga0255342_1006569_pt1 | contig 10517 bp, 6 predicted proteins | sample wastewater_treat_3_FD_192416 | JGI IMG/M metagenome (GOLD analysis project Ga0255342, IMG submission 192416) | Wastewater microbial communities from Lulu Island WWTP, Vancouver, Canada - plant14 | ecosystem: Engineered > WWTP > Wastewater > Unclassified | place: Canada: Vancouver, British... | reverse complement strand
AAAGAATTTAATTTACCTAGTATAGCCGCAAAAGATAGCAAGATAAACCAGCTTTATGATAAAAAAGAATTAGAAAAAAAACTTATTGAAGCTGCAGACAATAGACTGATATACAATGATATCATCAAATGAGTATATCCAGAAGAATACAAATCTTATTATCAAAAAAACAGCATCAAAGCAAAGCCAGTAGAGGACAAAAAGTTCAAGAATGTTATAATAGATGACGACAAGCTGATAAATTATCATTTATGTCCTGAATGTAGACCAACTTTTCCTCAAAAAATTATAGCAAAAACCTGAAAGGATTGAATCAAAATACATAATTTAGAGTGTAGAGCATTAAAGACAATTTCTCCGAATAAATTATTAGAAGCACACCGAGAATGAGAACCAAAAAACACATACACAGTCAATTCTGTCGTAGTTATGGACAAAGACTTTGATTTTATAAAATTACTGGAAATGTTTACAAAATCGCAAATTGATGTAAGTGGCTTTTCTATAAAAGATGATAAAGATGGTAAAAACAAAATAATACACCTAACATGGGTATTAAAAAATCCATGACAACTCTGAATGATTCGTGAACAAATTAAAAAATACTGAGATAAGTTAAGCCTAGTAAAAAGAAAAACAACATAATTTATATTATAAAAAATCAAAATGGACATTAACCAATATGGATGATTTGAAAACATCTATACAACAATTGTTGTTCTGTTTGTATTTTTATGGATAATAAGCATTATTTGGGTAGCAAAAGATATTTCCGCCAGAACAAATAGTGTTTTGTTACAAATCATTGCAATACTACTTGTGACCTTTTTTACTCCAATAATCTGAATACCACTTTATCATATTATCAAACCAATATGATATAAAAAAGATAAAATGCCATGGAGAGAAGCTTGTGTCAGCAATTCTACCATATGTATAGAATGCTCTACTATAAATGCTAAAGAACATAAGTGTTGTATAAACTGTTGAAAAAAACTTACCATAAAATGTAAAGAATGTGATACTGAATACCCACACAATTATCGTTATTGTCCAAAATGTTGATGACCCAATATTGAATTAAATTAGCCAAGAAAAGATTATATATTCAACATCTCATACGGAAAATTTTAATTTTCCTAGTTTAAATAAAACATGCTACTACTAATTGTAATAATAATACTTATTGCTAGTGTTTGAATCCTATGAAATATATATTTTCATTTTTTTAACTTTCAACAAAACTTTCAAGATCTAAACCATTATCAAAACAGCTATTATTGAGCTATATCTGCTATAGAAAGATGATTATTATCAAGCAAATACATGTGACATTGATATAAATGAAGTACAGAAAATTTATGAACATGATGAAACATAGGTGATATAGTAGAATGAGAGTTTTGAAATTTTGCTAATTGATTGTTTTTTGATATAAACTCAAAAACCACATGAACAAACTGAACAATAGAATATAATAAAATTACAACAATAAAGCTAGTATTAAACACCGGAGAAAACATATATTCTAGAACAAATCAAATATTAAACTTTTTTAATGATGACAATTACATTTCTGGGACAATAACAAACAACTTTGATCCAATATCAGATACAAACCAAATACAATTAAAACGAATTCTCACATTAAATGATGAAAATGGATATGTAATAGCAAATATCACGGGGAACGAATTTTTCAATTGAACTCTAAATGAATGAACAAATTTTTATTTTTCCGGCTGAACACAAAATATATTCGGTTTTTCTGCAACAGAAAATGGATTCAACAATTCTTGAACGGCATATAATACTATTTGAGAAGCTCTTTCCGGAGGGGAAGCTTTAGAAATACACTTCTATATTACTGGGACAAACTATCTTCTGGCTAACAATAAAATCGTACCTTATTTAGATTTTGAAATAAATTCTAATCTTGATTTTGTAGACTCATATTATTATATTACTTGAATGTCCATATATTGAAAATACAAACAAAACTTATTAATCAAAAAACCTATTTCCAATTATCAAAACCCAAATTATAAAAATTTTATTTTTCCATATTATAATGAATAAAGATTTTCAAAAAATTCTAATTTTATGACTAGTTTCCATAGTTATAAGTTCTCTAGCTCTCTACAGCTTTAGAGACATAAAGTTTAAAAATACAAGAAAAATGTTGGAAACCAATCAAAAAGAACAAGAAATTACTCAAGAATATCAAGAACTATTGAGTGATCCCAATGAAATTGTTCAACCTGAAGTCCAAAAAAATTTAGCAAAAACTGGAGATTTAACCATAATGTTACCTAGTTTTTTCTGAAATACGGGGTTTGATAAGATCGCACAAGAGTTAAATAACAAAGAAATTAAAATAAATTTTGAATATATTGAATCTATGACTAAATATAGAAAAGACCTTCTGTCTGGTCTAAAAACAGATATTGTTTATTTGTTACCTACAAATTGGATAAAAGGAATGGATTTAGAAATTATTAGCATAGGTGAAAATCCAAAAGTATATTTTCATTGAATTTTCAAAGATATTTTATGAGTAAACAACAACACTATAATTCCATATTCCATAGACCCGACCATTACAATAAAAAAAGAATGAGTAAATGTGTGAAGCAATTGGGAGAGTTTACTTACTTTCAGTGCCATACGAGAACAAAACAAAATGTATTCTATGCCAATAGTTTGGTGAATATGAAAAAATGATATAAGATTTCTAGAAAGATGAGAAAGTCCTTTTGAAAATTATTTTGAAATATTGTTTTTACAGTTAGAACAAATAAAAGAAAACAACAACACTGCAGAACTAAAAAACATGTTGGATGTAGAAAAATTATCTTTGGATTACAGTTATGATTATATAAAATTCAAACAACTATACAAAAGTATATGAAAAAGAGATGAAAATTGTAACATATTCCCTTCTATATGTCTAATGTACTACAATTTTTGAGATTTGAAGTTTTGATTTTTATCAGACTTTGATATTTTAGAAAAATATTTTACAGGTAATAAAACCATACTTGAAATAGCTGTTTTTAACAATACAAATCTATCATATCCTGTAAAAGGACGAGTTTTTGTTGTTCCAAAATGAAGCGAAAAAATAAATTTAGCTAATGAATTTTTTAAAGAATACTTAAAAGAATGAGTTGATAACCAATGATTATGGTGAAACACATTATCTGCGATCAACAATATTTACGATCAACAAAAACAAGACAGTAAATATAATGAACTAATTAAAAATGAGCATAAATTTAAACTATTTTATGAAAACATAACTCTACAAGAAGATTTCTTACAAGACAATAAAAACTTAAATCTATTAAAATGAGACTATAAACCTGAGTTTTATTTGAAGTAATAGGAAAGCTTGCTCTTCCAGACGGGGTGAAATTTGCTCGCGATAAAGTGATAAATGCTCACGGTGTTCGCGATAAAATGATAAAATGTTAAAATGATTAAATAATGTAGGCGCGAATTCGAATTCGCGCCTTCATGTATGATGAAATAATAAAATTATAAAACAAAAAACTTCCCCAACAAAGAAGTTGCCCTATCGTTTTTGGAAGTCAGACCCCCTTAATCCACCTTATTTACAGAGTTCTCCGTAACAAGTAAGGGGAATAACTTTATAACTTTCAACTTTATAAACTTTACGAACTTAGTGGATTTTTAACTACGCTTCCATCATCTAATTCGATAATATCATCTGCAAATTGAACAATATTTTTATCGTGTTCTATCATAAGTATTGTGTCTCAAGCTTCCAAAAACTTTTCTAATACTTTTAATAATTTTTCTATATCTTGTGGATGTAATCCAACTGTCGGCTCATCCAGAAAATATACTGTATGGCCAGTATAAGTTTTTAATAAATGCTTTACTAACTTTAATCTTTGACTTTCTCATCCTGATAAAGTATGAGCAGCTTGTCACATTTTTAAGTATCATAATCAAATGTCACACATAAGTTGTAATTCTTCACGAATAATATCTATTTCAGAGAATAACTCTAAAGCATCAGAAACATACATATCTAGAATTTCTGCAATATTTTTTCACTTTCGCTTAATCTCTAAAATTTCTGACCTGTATCTATTTCACTTACACAAATCACAAGGGACATAAGTATCTGGTAAAAACTTTAACTCAACTTTTTTATAACCATATCCATTACAAGCTGGACATGCTCATTTTTCAGAGTTAAAGCTAAAGTATGATGAAGAAAAACCAAGATACTTTGCTTGAGTAGTTCAAGCAAAAATAGTTCTAATTTTATCAAAAGTACCTATAAAAGTAGCTGGACAAGAACGAGGTGTTTTTCATATATTACTTTGATCTACATATATGGTATTTTTTATCTCTTGATGACCAGTAATTGTATCTACAGCCAAATCTTGATAAAACTCTTGTAAAGCTAAATTTTCATAATGATCGTAAAGCTCTTTTTGAATCACTGGAGCAGATATAATTTCTTCCCAACTCATTCATTTTTTTAAAAGCTGAAGTCTGATATAACCTTGGACAAACTTCTGTTTTTCATTCAAAAATCTATAAAGAGTAGAATACATTAATGTGGTTTTTCATGCTCAACTTGCTCATGTAATAACAGTAAATCAACCCAGTCTGATTTTCACATCTATATTTTTTAAATTATGTTTGCTTGCTTTTTTGATAGAAACGAATTTATTTCATTTACGATGATTAAAGTTTGCTTTTACTTTTAGCTTTCAAGTAATATATTTTGCAGTCAAAGTGTCTGATTTCAAAAAATCATCATAAGTACCATTAAATACAAGCTTCCCTCCAAAATCTCATGCTCACGGTCCAATTTCTATTACTCGATCAGCCGACTTAATGAAGCTTTCATTATGTTCTACAACAATGACAGTGTTTCCCATAATTTGTAAATTTCTAATAGCTTTAATTGTCTTGTCGATCTCTCTTTGACTTAATCAAATCGTTGGTTCATCTAAAACATAAATAATTCATGTAAGCTTATTCCCAAGCTGTTTAGCTAGTCTAAGTCTTTGAATTTCTCATCACGACAAAGTATCTATTGTCCTGCTCAAATCAATATATCACAATCACAAGTCTTGAATGGTTTCCAGTCTATCTATCAGAGGTTTTATGATTCTATCTACCAATAAATTAGGTTTTTTTGTTTTTTGTACATATTCTTGAAAAAATTCTAATAAATGATCTAAAGTAAACTTCTGTAAATCTGCAATATTATATTTATTTTTTCATAAATTTATAAATACATTCAAACTCTCTATTCTAAGCTTTTTTCAATCACAAACTGGACAAGATTTCATACCTAACATTGCTTGAAAATCGACAGTAAGCAATCCTTTGATATACTGATCTTTTAAAATATTTTCAATTCACTGATATTTTACACTAGAATACTTTCATCAAGTTTGTACTCTGATCACTTCCTCATCTCAATATATTACTACATGTTGAAACCGCTCCGGCAAATCTTTTCGCAACTTTTCTGTATCCATGGAGTATTTTTCAGCTAATTTCCCTAAAACAACTTGTCCAAATGTACTATCTCTCCAAGGTAAAATAGCATTGGAGTATGGACTATATTGATCTATAACTTTATCTAAATCTACTTGTAAAACCTCCCCTATTCCATGACATTCTGGACAAGCTCACTCTTGTCTATTGGAAGAAAAATGTTGAGTCGTAAATTCTGGATAAATAACATCACAATCAGGACAATACATTTTATCTGTAAACCACTTCACTAATTTACTATTTTTAGTAGTTATCTTTCAATCTTCATTCTGATCCACATAAACTCAAAACTTTTTAGTTTCTCACAAAATTTTAATTACATCTTCCTTTAATCTATCAATCTTATCTCACTCTATGGTAATACGATCGTATATACCATATATTTTCAAAGGGAAATAATCTTTTGGTACATTTGGATCTTCTAAATAAAAATATTCTACTGGATCCTTATCATCTCAAATTAACAAATATCTGGTAAATCCAACTCATTTTTCTACTTTATTTCTGTTTTTTTTGACAAATTTGATCAAAAGTTCCAAATCTTTGATTTCTCAAACTTCTTGCAATAAAAATATTCTTTTATTTATATAATTGTTTTTAATATCGCTAATAATAGAATCTACCGAACTAGGTTTTATTATTTTACCACAAGAATAACAATAAGAATCTCACAATTTAGCAAAAAGCAATCTCATATAATCATCAATTTCTGTCAAAGTTCCAACTGTACTTCTGCTATTTCAAGCTTTTTTATTTTGCTCAATGGCTATTGCCGGAGAAAGCCCGGTACAATGCTCGATTTCTGGCCTTGTTCATAAGTTAAAAAATTGTCTCAAATAACTAGACAAAGACTCTATATAACGAAATTGTCACTCTTTATAAACTGTGTCAAAAGCAAAAGATGATTTTCCACTACCAGAAACTCAAGTTACTACGATCACCTTATTTTTTGGTAAAACTAAGTCAATCTTTTTGAGATTGTGAGTACTTACTCACTGAAACACAATTTCATTGGAATATTGTATCATATCTATTTCTTTTTGTTTTGACATATTTTTTGAATTTTAACTAAAAAATTTTTCAATTAATAAGTCTATTGATATAAAATCAATTTACAATTGAAAAACAAAGAAGTTGAAAATTATAAGTTGCAAGTTTATAAAGTTGAAAGTTTATGAACTTTATAACTTTACAAACTTGACAAACTTACTACTGGCTTAACTCTCGCTCTAATACTTTTAGAAATTGTGGGAAAATACCATATTTTTTAGCTCCAGAAAATGCATCACTATATCAATCATATAAATATTTTGGAGCATTGGGCATAATCAAATCTCAAGATTTCACTCAACCATTATAAAGACCAGCAAAATTATTTATTCAAGCAATATCAAATTCTGTATAGGTCAACTTACCAGTCAATCATGAATATCTACTAAATTTACCCTTAGTAAATTCGATAAAATCTACAACAGTTTCTATAAATTTATTTTGAGTAATCTCTCATGTTCAATAATCTTTGGATATAATTTGGAATGGTCCATTTTTATTACTTGGTAAATGATAAGCACAAGTAGATTCTCTATACCAAGTAGCTATAGTCAAAGCTGTAGGAAAATCATATGCAAAACTAATGTCATCTAATGTATTATACCAACCAGTACAGTTTTGCAATGAATTTTGAATATCATCATAGATACCGCTCAAGTGCTGATTTAAAAATTCTTGTTTACCAGATTGAGAAGTAATTTTTGCATGTGTTTTTTGTGTAAAAAGATTGTGATATAAATGATCTTTGAGATTTCCAAGCATATAGTTTAGTCTAGCATCTTTAGAATAGTCTTCCTGTAATATTCTTAATTGATTATAAAAATCTCGTAAATTCACATTATTATTTTCTATCAATCAACTAAGTTGAAGTTTTAGGTTATTTAAATTAGAAATATCGTTGGCAGTAGGAGTATAAGCAAACACAGATCCGACAAAGAGAAAAGCCAACAATCATAAAAACACTTTTTTCATAATAAAAATATTTATATATAAAAAACAACAGTTAACATTATTTGTTATACAGATACTTTTTTTATATGCAAGAAAAAATGTTTTATAATAAAAAACGGTTTAATAAAACCGTTTTTTTATAACTCAAATATGAAATATTGATTGACTAACTTTATATTTTTTTCTTATGGTCCCAATGATTACTCTGATGGTGTCTTTGTCTTATTTGATTCTTCATCTATCCCCTTGATTTTATCTATAATGTCATCTACATTTATTAGAGTTTGGTTTCATTTATTATGATTATTCCAACTCTCAAGCTTGCTACGAAATTGATTATTCCCTATCAATTGGCCACCAGTAGTATAACCAAATCTCTTTGCTATTTCTGCTGCTTCGCTAATAAATCTATCTCTACTCATACCATCATGTAGACTACTAAATTCTTCAGTCTTCAATATTTTATTAATTAGATCTGTTTGTTGTGCAGTATCTATTCATACCGCTCTTGTCATCATACCACTCACATTACCAGAACTAAAGGCCTCTTGAATAGCAGAAATTCAAACCGCTCATCATCATATCGGAACAATCGGCAATGTTTTTAAAGTATTTTCAAGAGATTTAAATGTATTATTCAATGCATTATCTATAAATGATATTCATGTATCCAATTGTACAGAAAATTTCACCAACAAAAACAATAAAAATAATCCAAACAAATAAACAATAATATCAGCAAATGTATCTTTTACTCCAGTCATACTAAAATCAAATATTCAGTCGGATTTCATCGTAGAAGTATATAAGTCAGTACTTCACTCTTTTTGACTTACAATTTGTATATTTCATTGATCTTCAAACTGTATATTATGTTCTTTGTTTCCTGCTATAATGTTTTTAATAAGTACCAAAACCACTAAAATCAAACTTAAAGCTCATACTAAAAGAACTGGTTTGAATATAAGTTTCAATATTGTTTTTATATCCATAAGTTTTCATAAGTCTAATCCCTTTCATGATCCTCATAACTTATCAGCTAATTTAAACACTTTTAATAAAATTATTATAGGCAAGAGTGGAATAATAATCCATAATATAATTAATCTAAACAAATTAAACAAAAAGATAAAAAACATCATAACCGTAAAAAAGACTAATATAGCCCCAGATAGTCATATTGATAAGAATAAATCTCACCAATCCGTAATAGCACTATTATGATCACCTGCAGTTCAAAATGCTTCATGTTCATTAAATCAGAACACAGAAATTCATAAAAACATTAAAGGACCCGAAACCGAGTTATGATCCGGTAAAATAGTATCTAACATAGCTTTTATATCGTCTTCATCTTGTATATTACCTGTATTAGTCTCAAAATCTAATAGATCATCACCATCAGCTCAAGGTTTAAATACAATTTTATTATTTTTAGCCAGCATTCCAGCTAGATTTTCGGTTGCTCATCTAAACTCTGAATTTCATACAATAAATTGAGATGGGAAAGATCCAATAGCTGAAGTCATAATTGTAGACAGATCCACAAGAGCTCACATCAAAAACCAACTAGATTGGATCAACACTCCAGCTATTAAGGTTTTTTGGATTACTTTTATAGGTTTCCGTTCTCCAGCATCTTTACTAGAAGGACTAGAAACAATATTTCTGACTATGGCAAACAATACAAAAAATCATAAAGCAAAATTCGCAAAGTTCTTCATTATATTCCATAATGCCCACAAACTAGCATCCAAATGTAAGAACGATCAATATAAAATATTGTTTGTCATTAAAGCTCCAGCTAAATTTGCAAGAACTATCCATACCCAAGATAATAATGACATGATTATTTGCATATATTTGGTAGTTTCATCCAATAGCTCATTAGCTGCATAAGTTTGTGAAACAAAGAACAATCCAAAAATCAAAAACACCGACCATATCTTAATGCTCTTTTTAGTAAACATTTGTGCTATCAATTTTTGAATTAATTTCATTACAGTCATATTAAGTTAAATTATTGTTGCTCAGTAGTTTCATCTGATGATTTGGTCTCATCTGATGATTTAGTTTCATCTGATTGTTCGGTTTCATTTGATTTTGTAGTTTTATTTTTTGATCTTTGTTGTGCTATCTCAATTTGTTTATTTACCCAAGCATTTTTCTCTTGTGTCCAATCATCATTATCTTTATCATCAGGTTTTTTATCGTCTTTAAGTTGTTCTTCGAACTTTTCCTTTAGTTTTTCTTCATCCATTTTTCAGTACTCATCCTCATACTCTTGTTTAGTTAACAATTCATATTTAGGTGCTAAAATACTTCACTTATTGACCACAAAACTAGTACCCTCATATGTTTCAACATTGATTCAAATCTTTTCATTATCTTTAAGTAAATTCTGTCAACTCTCAGATTCAAGGAATTGTTTTACAGTCTCAATCTTTAAATTTTCATTACCATATGTACGAATTCCATTTCCTTCACTAACTTGTTTCATAAGATCCTTCTCAAAATCTTTCATGTTTTCAACAATATGTTTGTTATATGCATCTAGCAATAATACTGTTGAAGTAATCCCTGCTGTTTCAAGAGTGGATTTATGTTTGCTAAGAGCACTTTCTATTCCTCAACTTTTTATATCATTTATAATTGTATTTAATTTATCCTTAGAAATACCATCAAATCAACTTGCACCTCTATTTGCGTCCATAGCTCATTGATATAACCAAGGGAATCTTTCTTTAAGTTGTTCTGTTTGTTCTCTATGTAATCTATCAGGCATAGCTGATCCTAATTTTTGTAATCATTCTTTAGCAGCAGTAATTCCCACAGCTCCTCAACCAATAGGTATCATAGGAAGATTTTTCACCAAATTTTGAGCACTTTCTTGGAATCATTTTCATATAGTATCTCATATCTTTGTCATTCTGATCGCAAAGAATAAGAAAAATCGCATAATT
>Ga0255342_1006568_pt1 | contig 10520 bp, 9 predicted proteins | sample wastewater_treat_3_FD_192416 | JGI IMG/M metagenome (GOLD analysis project Ga0255342, IMG submission 192416) | Wastewater microbial communities from Lulu Island WWTP, Vancouver, Canada - plant14 | ecosystem: Engineered > WWTP > Wastewater > Unclassified | place: Canada: Vancouver, British... | reverse complement strand
TTTTTTAAAATTTTTAATCATGTACAAATATAATAAAATAACATCAAAAAAAGAGGTTGTCTCAAAACAAGTGTTGAACCGACAACCTCTCAAGGTGTTTCAGAAGTGTTAAAATGCAAGGCGCTGAAATTGAGGACGAAGGAGCGTACATGAAGCGTTGCACTGAGCAAAGCCGAAGTGTACGTGACTGAGTCCGAATATTGAAAGCAACGTGGTTGCTGAACGAAGTTGAAGTAAAGCAGTTTGACACTTATGAGACACCGCCTTTTTTATAATATTTTGAATTAATTTTCTGGAAGCAACTGCACCTTAACATAATTGTTCAAATCGAAGTATTTATTTGCTGCCTTTTTCATAGAGCTAATACTTATTGATTCTATCATATTTAGGTAATCTTTGTATTCTGCTGCACTAACATTATTGTCTTCAACATCAATAATAAGTCTTTTCCAATAAGAATTTTCTTTAACGTCTGTTTCAAATTCGCGTTTTTCTTTTTCAATAACTTTTTGAATATCAGTATCTGTCAAGCCGTCAGTTTGAAGAGATTTTATTATGTTAAAAGTTTTAGTTTTTAATTCCTCTTCTCTCTCTGGATCGCAGCTAAAGAAAATTGTAACAGAATATTGTTCGTAAGGAATTTTAGAACTTGATGGATACGCACCTATAGTATAAACACCACTTTCTTTTTCACGAATTTCTTCTAACAAGCGTGTTGATAAAATTTTACAAACAGCATCTAATTCCAATCTATTTTGATATGTATATTCAAATTCGCCTGGGAAGTTAATTATTTCCATACATTTTGGGTCTTTGCCTTTATATACAGTTTTTTCAACAACACCTTTTGGAGGTCTTACTCCCAAATCTTTATAAGTTTCGTTTCTTTCAACTATTGGTAAAGCTCCTAAATATTTTTCGATAAGAGGTTTTGCAAGTTTAGCATCAAAATTTCCAACAAAATAGAAAGTAAAGTTACTTGGATCACCAAATCTTTGTGAATAAATACTTTTTACTCTTCTATAATTAGCTTCTTCTAAAACTTCAGCAGTTAGTACCCTGCGGCGTGGGTGATTTTGAGACATAATAGTTCTTATACTATCACTCCATGCAGATTGTGGATCTAATTTAGCATTTTCTAATAATCCTTTTTGCTTGTTCATATAAGAATTAAAAGCTGTTTCGGTAACTCTTGGTTGAGTAAATGTTGCATAAATCATTTGCAATAAAACTTCAAAATCTGCAACGTTAGAAGAACCTACTAAACCTTCGGTACTTTCATCTATGTAAGTACTAAATCTAACATTTTTATCAGCTAAGAATTTTTGCAATTCAGATTTATCATAATTACCTAAGCCACTTTCTTCGGCAACATCATCAGCAATTTTACTGCTAATATCATCTTTTTGGTCGTAAAGAGAATATCCGCCTAAACTTCTTGCTTCAAACAAAATTTCATCATCTTTAAAATTTGTTGTTTTAAAAACTACTTTAACGCCATTTTTAAGAGTCCAAGTTTGATAGTCGAAATCTTTATTTTTAGTTTTCTTACCAACTTTTGTAGGTTTTGCTAACTCAGAAATTAAGGTTTTATCAGAAACTTTATCAACATAAGCATCTACTTTAATTTTAGAGGCATCTTGATAAATTTTTAGGACTTCGTCTTCGCTTGGAATTGTAACTCCTTCTTTTTCGGGAGCTATAACAACGATAACGCAATTTTCTTCTGTTACAACAGTTTTTGCAAAAGCATTAACTTCGTCTAAAGTAATTTGTGGTAAATATTTTTTAAATAATTCATACTCATATTCAATTCCTGGAAATGGACTATGTGGTGGTAAGAAATGTTTTTTATATTCTTCTACATAATTTTCTGATTTTTGTTTATCTCTTTCGTTATAAGATTTCTCTATTCGTTTTAAAAGAGCTGCTTTTTCTCTTTCTAATTCAGTTTCCGTAAAACCAAATTGCATCATTCTTTCATTTTCAACAACTAAAGTTTCTAATGTAGTTTTTATGTCATTATTTTGAACTATTCCCATGCTTATAAAAACATCTTTAGGTCCTATAAACTGTGAATATCCTGCATAGCCTTGAACAAAAGGAGGATTTTCTAAAAGCGTTAATTCAGCCAAACGATTTGAAAGCATAGAGCTAAGTAACATATTAACCATACCGTCTTTATAATCAGCAACAGTAGAATTTGGTTGAGCAGGATGCTTATAAAACATTTGCACCATACTAATTGGAACTTCGGGGTCTGTTGCTACACAAACCAAAGTTTCTTTATGATCAGGGATTTCTGCATATACTCTTTCGCGAGGATTATCTATCATTTTAATTTTAGAAAATCTTTCTATAACTTTTTGTTCCATTTCCTTAGCATCAAAATCGCCAACAAGAATTAATGCCATCAAATCTGGACGATACCAATCTCTATAAAAACGGCGAATAGCTTCAGGATCACAGTTATCAACTACTTCCATTGTACCAATTGGCAATCTTTTTGCATAAATAGAATTATGGAAAATAGCTTGTAAATATTTACGTTGTACACGATCCATAGCTCCTTGTCCCATTCTCCATTCTTCATGAATAACGCCACGTTCAGCATCAATTTCTTCAGTTTCTAAAGACAATTCAGATGCCCAATCGTAAAGCACTAATAAACCTTTATCTATAAACTCAGGGTCATCAGTAGGAACTTTAATTCCGTAAACTGTTTCGTCAAAAGAAGTGTAAGCATTTACTTCTGGTCCGAATTTCATACCTAAAGATTCTAAATAATTTACAAGTTCATTTTTAGGAAAATTTGTAGAACCATTAAAAGCCATATGCTCTGTAAAGTGAGCCAATCCTTGTTGGTCTTCATCTTCTAAAACTGAGCCTGCTTTTACAGCAAGTGTTAGTTCTGCTCTGTTTTCTGGCTGTTTATTAGCTTTGATGTAATAAACCATACCATTTTTTAAAGTTCCTGTAATTACACTTGGGTCATTTGGTAACTTGTCGGTTAGTTCCATGCTCTGACCAAAAGCAAAACTGCAACTAAAAATAAGAGCGACAATCAAAAATGTAAGTTGTTTCATATTAAATAGCTTTATTTTATAATTATTTTATTAATTCAACAAAATTAAAAATATAATTTCAGATATTTTCATATTTTTTAGAGAAATGCTTAAAAAATTGTTAAAGGCTTTTACTCAAGGAGCTAAGATATTTGCAAAACGAGTTACTAATTATTTCATTTTTCAATATAATAAGGAAGTTGTCTCAACATCAAGACAACTTCCAATACAAAATAGTTTTTAATATAAAATCATTATTATTCCTTTTTTATCAAATCCTTACAGTTATGCCAAAACAAAATTTCATCTTCAATTATTTCACCTTTTTTCATTTTAGCTTCAAGGCATTCACAAGCAGATTTAGGTTTTATTGGACATTTACTTTTTAAGTCCTTTATAATTTCTAAAATTAAATCTAACTGTTCTGGATCTTCAACTATACGCAAACTATGTTCAAGTATTTCATAAGTATTGAAATACATTTCTTCTTTAATACTCTGCTTCATGTCTTGAATATAATCTTTTACTTTTTCGAAATTATTTTTTTCCACATTTTGCGAATAAGATAATAAATTACAATTAAATATAATTGTAACTATTACAAATGAAAATAAAAGTTGCTTATTCATATTATATGTTTTTTTAATTAAACGCTCGCACATACCCTATTCCAATCATTATCATTAATATAAACAACCCACGTTATATCAGGAAATTCATCAATACAAGCCTGAATATGGTCACACGCATCACCTAAATACTGAAAAGTGATTCTTTGCAATTCATGTCTTTCTCCATTTTTGATAATATATCCAGTACATACTATAACATTTAAAATTTTACCTACTTCGGTTTTTGGTCTCCTTCGGCATATTCCGACCATAAATGGCTTTATTTATACCCTCGCTTAGAGTGCTAAAACTGCAAAATCCCTTTACACGAGGGCGATTATTCGAAATCGTTTTTACAAAGCTCCCAAATCGAAATAAATAAAATATAGTTGTAATGTAGTATTTCTGCGTGCGTGTGTATGTGTGTGTGTGTGTGTGTGTGTGTGTGTGTGTGTGTGTGTGAACTTATGCAGTTGGTAAGGCTTCTATTAGTATAAATAAATACAATAAAACGCATAAGCTTATTAAACCAAAAATTATCATTATATTTTACACAAACTCTCATCTCAAAAATTTCTATAATAACAATATTTGCAATATACAATATTTTTTTGAAAAAAGCAAGAAAAAACATGTTTTTTTTTCAAAAAAAAATGTTTTTTTCGTAAAATGTGCATTATTTTTAAATTCAAAAAATTAGTTTCAATTTATAACTCTAGTATTGCCTCATTATTACAATTATCTTTAACAACAACTTTAATTTTGTAAGAATTGGATTTTTCAAAATATTCATCTTTTTGGTAAAAAATTGTTTTTGTTTTAGGTTCATATTGAGTCAAAACCCACCTATTATTAATATAAATTGCATAAGAAGAAATTCCTGACAAATCATCTGTAATTTTAAAACTTAAATAATTCAAATTTTCTTCTGTATATGTTTTTTTAGGTCTTATAGGAACAATTTTTGGAGGGGTTGTATCAATCCACAAATAAAATTCTCCAAAATAAGAAGAATAAGCAGAAATAAAATTTTGTTCAATAATTGGTTTTAAATAATTTGATTTTTTGTTGTGTTCACGCATGATAAACAACTTGTCTTTATATTTATAAGCTTCATCATTTATATAAAAACTTATTTTAAAATCCTTATTTACAGCCAAATGATCCTCTCCTATAATATAAGATTGCGAATATTTTCTCTTTTTACCTTTTTCTATTTTTAAGTTAGTATCATAAAACAAACTACCGATTTGTGTTTCAAATCTAAATTCTGAATCGAAATACAAAAAGACGCTATCGTATTTTACAAGATACCCGTCTCTTTCAAGTAAATCATAGTTTTTGTTGTCTTTAATTAATTCAAAATTTAATTCTGAAGAATTATTATTATAGTCAGTAATAATAACAGTAAAATTTGCTTTCGATTTTTCATTTAATGAAAACATTCCATTATTAATTGTTTTATCATAAATCATCAATTCATTTCCAGCTTCAACAAAGAGTTTATGAACATGAAGTTTTTCTTTTAACAAATATTCAAAATCAAACATTGAATTTTTAGAGGCTTGAGTTTCGAAAGAAATTTTTTCTAAATTAGATTTAAAAATTAATTCATTATCCATAAATAAACTGACGGTTTTAGCTCCATATCTATTGCTTGTTTCGTTCATTCTATCAACATAAGCCACTCCTAAGCCAATCAGACCTGTTACTTCAGGTAAATCGTTTGCACAAACATAAACTCCATCTCTTTTCACTACTTTCAAAAAAAACTTCTCAGCTTTTCCATTTATAAAAGAATTGTTTGACAAAGGATAAAAAACTATTGCAGAAATTTCTGGCGGTAAATTATCTTTAAAATCATATACAGAATTTACCACATTGATTGGCTGTTCTGTTTTAGTTTCTCTAATTTCAAAATGCAAATGCGGACCTTCTGAATATCCTGTATTCCCACTAAAAGCTACAAGTTCACCTTTTTTTACTTTAAATAAATCTGGATTTAAAAGAGTGTCAACAGAGTAAGATTTATTTTCGTATTGAATTTTTCTTACAAAATTTTGAATATCCTTTCTAAACTCATTCAAATGTCCATAAACAGAAGTATAGCCATTTGGGTGAGCTATATACAAACCTAAACCATAACCCCAAGGCGAAACAGAAATTCTACAAACATATCCATCTGCAACAGAAACGATTTCTTTGCCATTTTGATAAGTTCTAAAATCGATGCCAGAATGAAAATGTCTATGTCGTGGTTCACCAAAATTACCAGACAAATTAGTTTCAAATTTTAAGGGAGAAACAAATTCTTTTTTCAAATTAACATCTTGAGCAAAACTCAACAATTGCAACAAGAACAGGTTAAGTATTATAAATAAAGACTTCAATTTTAACATCATCTAAAAATAAAAACTTTACAAAACTAATATCAATTCTTGCTTTTTAAAAATAATTAGCTTATTTTTGTAGTGTTAAATAAAATAATGTGGACGAAGATTATAAAGATATAATTATCAAGCTAAACGATAACATTCAGAGTTTGATGGCTTCTTATTCAACAATAAAAGAGGATAACATTATTTTATCTAATGAGGTAAATAAATTGAATAGTGAATTAAATATATATAAAGAGAAATTAGAAGAAATAGAAAACAAGTATAATAATTTAAGATTAGCAAGAAGTATAGCAGATGGAGATAGTGATGATAAAGATGTTAAACTTAAATTAAACAGAATTATACGGGAGATTGACAATTGTATTGCTCTCTTAAACAAATAGTTCTATGAATAACGAAAAGTTAAAAATAAATATAAACATTGGTGAAAGAACATATCCTATCAATATTTTAAGAGCTGATAGTAAACGCGAGGAGCTAATTAGAAAAGCTGCTCAACTGATAAACGATGAGCTTTTTCAATATAAAAGTAGAGGATATAAAAACCGAGATGAACAAGACTATATGGCAATGGTTTTGATTTCAATTTCAGTTAGACTAATGGAAATGGAAGATCGTGAAGATGTTTCACCAGTAATTAACGAACTAAAAAAAATAAATTTTACAATAGAAGATTTTTTAGAAAAAGAAAGAGAGTAAACGTTCTTTAAAATAACATAATAATAACAATACTGCCCGTATTTGATTCTTTAAAGGTTGAAAAACTCAACACTAACAATTTTTGGGATAATGCTCGGTTTATCAACGGCAGGCCTAAACTTATTCTGTTTACAGAATATTGTTGCACCAGCGACCATAGGAAACCGAAAATTTACTGGCGATCCCACCCATGTTCATACAGGGGTTTTTTTAACATTAAAGAATTTTATACGGGCTTTTTTAATTTAATACTTAATAATTTTATGGGAACATTAACAATAATTTTAGTCGCAGTAGGAGCTTTAATTGCAGGAGGAGCGATTTCTTACTTTATGTGGGACAAGGCTTTGGAAAAAAGAAAAAACAAAGTATTTAACGATGCTATAGCAGAAGCAGAAGTTATTCGTAAAGAAAAAGAACTTCAAGCCAAAGAAAAATACTTTCAATTAAAGTCGGAACACGACAAAAGAATAAATGAAAGAAATCAAAAAATGGCTGCTGCCGAAAATAAAATTCAACAACGCGAGGCAATAATTGCGTCAAGAATAGAAGAAACTCAAAGAATGAAAAAGGAGCTTGAAATTATTCGCGAAAACCTTGACAAACAACTTGATAGAGTTAACAAAAGGTCGGAAGAATTAGAAAAGCTTCATCGTGAACAAGTTGAAAAATTAGAAGCAATTTCTGGACTTTCTGCCGAAGACGCAAAAGCTGAGCTAATGGAATCTTTACTAGCAAATGCTCGTTCCGAAGCTATGTCATTAATAAATGAAATTATTGACGAGGCTAAAATGACTGCTAATAAAGAAGCTAAAAAAATAGTGTTAGAAACTATTCAACGCGTTGCTACAGAAACAGCTATCGAAAATGCTGTTACTGTTTTTAATATTGAAAGTGACGAGCTTAAAGGTAGAATTATCGGTAGAGAAGGCAGAAATATTAGAGCTTTAGAAGCTGCTACAGGTGTTGAAATAGTTGTTGACGACACGCCAGAAGCAATTTTGCTATCAGCTTTTGACCCTGTTCGTAGGGAAGTAGCTCGTTTGTCTTTACATCAATTAGTTACAGATGGACGAATTCACCCTGCTCGTATAGAAGAAGTTGTAAATAAAACAAAAAAACAAATCGAAGAAGAAATAGTAGAAATTGGAAAACGAACAACTATCGACTTAGGTATTCATGGATTGCACCCCGAATTAGTTAGAATGGTTGGGAAAATGAAATACCGTTCTTCGTATGGTCAAAATTTATTACAACATTCACGCGAGGTTGCAAATCTTAGTGCTCTTATGGCTGCCGAACTTGGCTTAAACCCAAAAATTGCAAAACGAGCCGGTCTATTACACGACATAGGAAAAGTTGCTGATGAAGAGCTTGAATTACCACACGCAATTTACGGAATGAAATTAGCCGAAAAATACAAGGAAAAACCCGAAATTTGTAATGCTATTGGCGCTCACCACGACGAAATTGAAATGACAAGCCTCATCTCACCTATTGTGCAAGTATGCGATGCTATTTCAGGAGCAAGACCCGGAGCAAGAAGAGAAGTTATAGAATCTTATATTAAACGCCTAAAAGATTTAGAAGCTTTAGCTTTATCATATCCAGGAGTTTTAAAAACCTATGCTATACAAGCTGGTAGAGAACTTAGAGTTATCGTTGGTAGCGAAAAAATTAGCGACTCTGAAGCCGAACAACTAAGTTTTGAAATTGCTAAACGCGTTCAAGACGAAATGACTTATCCTGGACAAGTAAAAATTACAGTTATTAGAGAAACTCGTTCAGTAAATTATGCAAAATAATAAGTTTACAATAAATAATTCTAAAGTCCTTGTTACTGGCGGTGCCGGTTTTATAGGGTCTAACATTATTGAAAAATTATTAGAGCAAAACAATTGTATAGTTTGCCTTGATAATTTTGCAACAGGCAAACGCGAAAACATAAATAAATTTGTAAAAAACAAAAACTTTAAACTTATAGATGACGACATCAGAGACTTAAATGCATGTCAAAAAGCTTGCAAAGACATAGACATTGTTTTGCATCATGCTGCTCTAGGTTCAGTTCCTCGTTCTATCAATGACCCTATTTCGAGTAATGAAGCAAATGTTAACGGCTTTTTAAACATGCTTGTCGCCGCTAGAGACAACAATGTTAAGAGATTTGTCTATGCATCAAGTTCATCAGTTTATGGAGATAATATTGCTTCTCCTAAAATTGAAAATAAAACAGGTAATGCTCTTTCGCCTTATGCAGTTACAAAGCAAGTAAACGAAATGTATGCTAAAGTTTTTTCTGATTTATACGGCTTAGAAACTATAGGTTTAAGATATTTTAATGTTTTTGGTAAAAATCAAGATCCTGAATCTGTTTATGCAGCAGTTTTTCCAAAATTTATTAAAAGCTTAATAAATTTACAACCACCGACAATTCATGGTGATGGCACTCAATCGCGAGATTTTACCTATATAGCAAATGTTATTCAAGCAAACGAACTTGCAGCTACTACCAACAATCCAAAAGCAATAAACACAATATATAATGTTGCTTATGGAGAAACTAATAACTTAAATGACATCACTAATTTGCTTATACAATTATTAGCAAAATTCAAACCTGAAATTGCCAATATAAAACCCATTCACGGACCTGAAAGAAAAAGCGATATTAAAGATTCTTTAGCTTCAATTGAAAAAGCAAAATCTCTATTAAACTATAATCCTAAATTTGATGTAAGACAAGGATTAGAGCTGACAGTAAAGTGGTATTATGAGAATTTGAAATAAAAAAAGCTGTCCGCAGACAGCTTTTAATTTTTTAACACTTAAAATTGGTTTAAATATCTAGAACAGTTACCCATCCAAATGGGTCTTCGATATCACCATATTGTATTCCTACTAAAGTTTCGTATAATTTTGTAGAAACTGGTCCTGCTTTTCCATCTTTACAGAAAGAGTATGTTTTTCCTTCATCAAGGTCTTTAATGTCTCCTATTGGTGAAATTACAGCTGCAGTGCCACAAGCTCCAACTTCTTCGAAAGTACTAAGTTCATCAAAAGCAACTGGTCTTCTTTCAACCTTATATCCAAGATGAGCTGCTAATTGTTCTAAACTCTTATTTGTAATAGAAGGCAATATTGATGTAGATTCTGGTGTAATATAAGTATTATTTCTAATAGCAAAGAAGTTTGCTGCACCAATTTCATCAATATATTTCTTTTCTTTAGCATCTAAATACATTGGTGAACTGCAACCAGCGTCTTTAGCTTTTTGTGTTCCTACCAAACTTGCTGCATAGTTACCACCTACTTTATAAGTTCCTGTTCCAAGAGGAGCAGCACGGTCAGAATCTCTTACAACTGCGATGTCCACAGGTTTAAACCCTGCTTTAAAGTAAGGACCTACTGGCGTAACAAAGATTATAAAAGTGTACTCATCAGCTGGTTGAACTCCAACTCTTGCTCCCGTTCCAAACAATACTGGACGGATGTACAAAGATGCACCTGTTCCGTAAGGTGGCACAAAGTCTTTGTTTAAAGCAATAACTTTTTTCAACATTTCAAAGAAAAGTTCTTCAGGAATTTCAGCCATTTGAATTCCACGAGCAGAATCTTGTAATCGTCTTGCATTTTCTTTCCATCTAAAAAGACGAATTTTACCATCTTTTCCGCAATAAGCTTTCATTCCTTCAAAAGCTGCTTGTCCATAATGCAATACAGTTGCTGCCATATGCATGGTAACG
>Ga0255342_1006567_pt1 | contig 10522 bp, 10 predicted proteins | sample wastewater_treat_3_FD_192416 | JGI IMG/M metagenome (GOLD analysis project Ga0255342, IMG submission 192416) | Wastewater microbial communities from Lulu Island WWTP, Vancouver, Canada - plant14 | ecosystem: Engineered > WWTP > Wastewater > Unclassified | place: Canada: Vancouver, British... | reverse complement strand
CAAACAACCGCCCCTCTGTATTGTCGCCGTAATAGGGACAACAGGCAAACACCGGCTGCAGGTGCATGGGTTTCCACAGAGGACGCGTCTCAATATTCTCAGCCTCCATTCTCAGCCGCAAATCTTCACGAGTAAATCCTGCCTCTTTCGGATTTATCACGATGCACGTTAACCAATAGTTCGAATCAAAATCCTCGTTGGGATTTGTATGAAACGCAATCCCCGGCAAATCTTGCAGCAGCAGGTGGTACAGCCGATTAATCGCCCTCCGGCGGGCAATGTGCTCTTTCAGCACATACATCTGCCCGCGTCCTATACCCGCACAAATGTTGCTCATGCGGTAATTGTACCCGATATGCGAATGCTGGTAATGCGGCGCCTTATCTCGTGCCTGCGTGGCAAAAAACTTAGTCTGTTGGGCCTCTTCTGCCGTATGGCACACCAGCGCTCCGCCACCAGAGGTAGTTATCATCTTGTTGCCGTTGAATGACAGGCAGGCAAACTCACCAAACGTGCCGCATTTTTGCCCGCGGTATTCCGACCCCAGCGCTTCAGCCGCATCCTCCAGCACCGGAATATTGTATTCGTCGGCTATGGCCAAAATCTCATTCATCCGTGCCGGCATGCCGTACAGATGCACGGGAATAATCGCCTTCGGCTTCTTTCCCGTTTTGGAAATACGATCTTCGATTGCCTGCCGCAGCAAGCGAGGCGACATATTCCATGTATCCGGTTCGCTGCCCACGAATACCGGTTTTGCACCTTGATACGCAATCGGGTTGGCCGAAGCCGAGAACGTAAAACTCTGGCAGATCACCTCGTCTCCTTGCGTTACCCCCAGCTGCACCAATCCCAGGTGAATGGCCGCCGTGCCCGCACTCAATGCTGCCACGTGCACTCCATTGCTAAGAAATTGCTCCAAATCTCTCTCAAACCCATCCACATTGGGACCCAATGGCACTACCCAGTTCGTGTCGAAAGCCTCCTGTATGAAGTCCCGCTCTTTCCCGCTCATGTGAGCCAAAGAGAGCCAAATACGTGTATTCATTTTTATTTCATTAGTGAGCACTGTATCCGCCATCTACATATAAATCGATACCTGTGATCCATGAAGATTTATCTGAAAGTAAAAATTCAATAGCATTTGCTACGTCTTTGGGCATTCCGATTCCGAGTGGATGCATACTTTCGATTTGTCTGATATTTTCTTCACTGATACTTTCTAAAATTTGAAGAGACATTTCGGTTTTCACCATCCCTGGTGAAACACAATTTACACGAATTTTTTTGGGGGCTAATTCCAAAGCTAATGATTTCGTAATACCCACAACGGCATGTTTAGACATACAATAAGCAGTTTTGGCCGGTTGTCCCAAATGCCCCATTACAGAACTTACAAACACAAAACTTGCACCTTCCGGCGAGTAATTCCCCTTTTTAGCCAGAAAATTGGATATCAGTATAATTGGAATGGTATTAACATCAAGTACTTTATGTAAAAAATCTTTTTTCAATAATTTGGAAGGAATAGTAGCTTCCATCCCTGCGGAATACACAAAACCATCAAAGGGTCTGCCATCATTTTTTATACTTTCACTCAAAACCTGAAAGAGTGCATTTTCATCGGTTACATCAACAGAAAAAACCTGATGGTTCCCTTCTTTGCAGAGTGAGAACACATTATTTAACTTTTCTAAATTGCGAGATATAAGTACTATATCTGCTCCTTCTTCTGCAAGAGTAATAGCTGTTTCTCTTCCAATACCTGAAGAAGCACCTGTAATAAGTATTTTTTTTCCTTGCATCACTTTATTTTTTTATCATTTCCATAATTTTTTCCATTGACGTCATTTCGCCAATTTCTTCGGGTTCAAATGATTTGTTAAAAGCCTCCTCTAACTCAATGATCAAATTCAAATGTCGGAGTGAATCCCAATTATTAACTGTAGATTGATTTATTTCGGCCGGAAAATCTTCTATTTCCATTTCGAAAACCCGAGCCATTATCATTTTGATTTTATCTTCCATTATAATAAATGTTTAAATAAATTTTATATTGTAAAAAGTTTTAATAATTGGCTTTTTGTTCAAGTCGAATACGTAGTCCTTTATTCCTGATTTTTCATCTGTTTTTATGTGTACAAATCCGATATTATCCAAAAAATCGGCTGCCATGGAATTTTTTTTTGTGGGAACATATTGCGCCTTTATGGGTTTCTTTTTATCTCTATTTATCTCTTCAATAAGTTTTAATAATGTTACCTTCTCTATCTCTCGTCCCAATATTCTGCAACTTAATAAGTATGAATCCAAGTGTACTACTTGATCATTTTCGATAAAAATAGCTGCAATGGTTATTCCATTGTCTCCAAACTTGTCTTTAACATTAGCACAGTAAATATCTGCTCCTTCTTCGACCATTTCTCGAAGCTTTTCCTCTGTATAATGTTTTGTTGTTAAGTTAAATTGATTGGTTTTTTGTGTCATTTGCGCTATGCGTGGAAGGTTTGCCTCATTGGCTTTCATAATATCGATCTCGATGTTGAGGCTGGCTAAATAATCATCTATATTTGTGAATGTTTTTTTACTTTCATTCCTGAAAAAATTTTCTTTATATTGTTCGGTTTTTCTTAAATCTTCCTCAGAAAGCTCATAGATAACAAAATAGCTGTGATATATTTGCCAAAAGAAATCCACCAATTCATACGGCTTCTTGGGGAAGTCAGGGACTTCCACTTCGGGTAATAATTTCTTTATCAAACCTCTTTCAACCGGGTTGTCATCTATAAATACAAAACTATCTGTTCCAATATTTAATTCTTCGGCAATCGATTTTATATTAGAGGCTTTATCTTGCCAATTAATTCGATAAGCAGAGAGCACTTTATCGTTGATTATGTTGTGGGGATTATTCTCCCACACCTCTTGAACATCTTTTAAATTGTTTTTACTGCAAATGGTAAGAATGACTCCTTTTTTTGAGAGAGAAAGCAAAAGATGCTGAAATCTCTTAAAACAATTTCCCGGATAATCCATACCCAATTTGATTCCGAAAGTACCTTCTTCTCCCACTACCCCTCCCCAAAGGGTGTTGTCGCAATCGAGAACAATGCATTTTTTTCTTTTCAAATCCAATGCTTCCATTTGTTTTTCAAACCATTTTTTGAAAGGCTTATCCAATTTCGGATTAATAACCATTTGGGCTGTAAAGAAAAAGCGCCAATCAACAAATGGAATGCTATGAGATTGATAAAAAGTGTTGATATCTACAATTTTAACATTTTTATATTGCTCCGAATGTTGTTTCAGGAAATGTAGATTAAAGTCATCAATTGCCTCTAATAGTTCCGGTGACTTCATCTCCCAATCTTTGTTTACATCTCTGAAAAGAGAAAAAATTATTATCCTTTCTCTTATTTCTGAATTAAGAATATAAGATATTTTCGATTTGATGGATTCAATTTCCATTTTTTGTTCTTCGGGCGTTGAAGATGGATTAAGTTGATAAAAAATAATATAATTGTCGAAATCTCCCGAAGGTTTAGTTACGTCACCATATCCGCTGCATACATATCTCTTATCAAAAAGATATTCAACTGTATAGTTCCGATAGATATAATTAGCCATTACTTTTCTAATATTTCGATTAGACCAATGTGTGGGTTATATAAAAAGCATACTTTTCTCATATTAAAAGCTACAGCCGGAGTTGGTTTAACTACAATCACAAAATGTTTTGTTTTTAATTCGGCAATGCTTTTTTCTATATTTTCTACTTCGTAACAAATGTGATAAAGTATCGGACCGTTTTTTTTCAATATATTTGATACAGGGCTTTCATTTCCATCCAGAGGGGCGATCAATTCAATGGGATGATTATTTTCATTGTTAATAAATAAAAGTTCAACTTTTTGAATTGGATCTATAATTTTTTCTGAAAGAGCATGATAACCTATTCTTTCAAATTCTTTCAAACTTTTCTCAATAGATTTCGTTGCAAACCCGTAATGATGAAGTTTCATAATTACATCTCTATTAAATCAGAAATATAGGTATCCTTTAAATCAAATATTGCGGAACCCCAAGAAAGTCCTCCGCCAAAGCCGCTTATGAGTACGTTTTTTCTCTCATCATGCCAGTCTTTCAATTCGCTCACGATAGTTAATGGGATACTTGCCGAACTGGTATTCCCAAATCGATCCAAACAATACGGCACTTTTTCTTTTGGATATTTTAATTTTTTAATAAAAAAATCAGTCATGAATTTGTTTGCCTGATGGAAAACAATTTTGTCAATATCTTTCAATTCGAAATTGAATTTTTCCGTGATTTCTTTAATACTTTTAGGCACAACCCTCATTGTGAAATTAAAAACATCCAATCCATTCATATATACCTGGTTGTCATTTCCTAAGCTACCGTCTTCTCTTTCATACACATGAAAACTTTCCGGAGTAGCCGGGTTTCTGCAAGCGCCCGCTTTGATATATACAGCATTCCAACCCGATCCGTCTGTTTTCAGTAAACTATAAAAGTTGCCACCTTCTTTTCTTTCGAGAAGCGTTGCAGTTCCTGCATCACCATATAGCAGAGCATTGGTTTTATCTGAAGGATTTACGATTTTTGAAAATGTTTCTCCGTCCAGAAGTAAAACTCTTTTCACTTCAGGCAAATTCAGATAAGTAAATGCCGTGGTAAGGGCATAGACATATCCACTGCAAGCCAATCCGATATCAAAACATGCACACTCTTCTCTCAAACCCAATCTGTATTGAAGAATAGGTGCTGTGGCTGGAATTATATAATCCCCTGTTTGTGACATAAAAATGAGCACATCAATGCTTTCCTTTTCAATTTTTAGGTCATTCAATAGTTTTTCTGCCGCCCAAAAACAAAGATCGGAAGCAGTAACATCTGCATCTGCAATCCTCCTTTCTTTAATTCCGACAGAATTAATCACTTTTTCCAGTTCTTCTTCAGGGAAAATATGGGTCAAGCTCTCATTCAATACCGTATTTTTTGGAACACAAGCTGCTATACCTTTTATGTATACATCTGGGATGTGAAAAAAAGCCATAATGATTTCCTATTTGTGGTTGTTTACTATATTATAGATGTCTCTCACTGTTACAGAGTTTTTTAAATCGTTGTTTGTGAGTTTCACATCATATTCCTCATCTATAACTGCTAATAGGGCTAATGCAGTAAGTGAGCTCCACTCATCTATATCCTTAAATTCGGTATCCATTGTGAGCTCATTATCTTCTATTTCATCAAAGATCGAAGCAAAATTCTTTACAAATTCGATTTCGTTCATATTTTTTTCGTTTTAATTAAAAAATCAATTTTTTTGCTGGAACTCCAATATAGGTTCCCTCATTTTCTATACTTCTTAACAAAATGGCTCCAGCACCAACGGTATTTAAATTTCCAATATTTTTGCGCTGAATTACGCCACAATTAAAACCAAAATAATTTTGATTTCCAATAGTAACCATACCTGAAATTTGAGCGTTTGGGCTAAATATATTATAATTTCCTACTTTTACATCGTGTCCTAATGTAGCCCTTGTGTTGAAAATATTGAAACTACCCAATTTTATATCGCAGCTGAGGATAACATTTAGTGAAAAGATATTTCCTTCTCCAAGTAAAATGGTATTTATGTCTAAAAATTTTACTGAAGGATGAATAATATTTGGAAAAGATATATTGTGATTGCTGATTTTTTCTCTAATAACTTTCAAATGGTGTGTATTCCCCAAAGCAATAGCTACTTCAATAGGTTCATTTATGGTATTTAATTCCTCAATCTTTCCTCGAACAGGACCATAAGTATTTTCAGCCAAATCTTCATTGTCATCAAAATGACCAATAAAGTCATATATTTCTTTTTTACTTTCCAGCATATCTTTCCAAATGCAAAAAACTTCTTTGCCAAAACCTCCGGCACCAATAATTGCTATTTTTTTCATTTTTTTAATTTCCATTAAACGGTTCCATTGTTACACTTTTTTGCGAATTGATTCCTTCGCGTTTAAATACCTTTTCAATTGTTTTTAAAAGGATTTTAATGTCCAAAGAAAGCGAAAGATTATCAACGTACCATACATCATACGCAAATTTCTCCTGCCAACTAATCGCATTGCGACCGTTTACCTGAGCCCATCCTGTCATTCCCGGACGCACTTCGTGTCGGCGGCGCTGCACCTCATCGTATAGCGGCAGATATTGTACGAGTAACGGACGTGGACCGATTAGCGCCATATCCCCTTTCAGCACATTGATTAATTGTGGTATCTCGTCCAGAGACAGCGAACGTACAACTCGTCCAATTTTGGTCAACCTTTCATTATCGGACAACAGATTGCCGTTCTCGTCCCGCCGGTCGTTCATCGTCTTGAATTTGATCACCTTGAAAATCTTTTCGTCCTTTCCTGGCCGTTCCTGCACAAAAAATGCCCCCGCTCCCTTATTGGCAATCGACAGCCAAATCCAAAGGACTAAAAATAGCGGACTCAGAACAATTAAGCCGATCACGGCAAACACAAAATCTATAATTCTTTTAAAATAAAGCCTGTAAAAAGACATTTTGTAGATTTGAAAAAAATTAAAGATGAACGATAGGTCTTTCTTCCCAATTAATAATTGATTCTGCCTGTTGTACCGACAAGAAGTCAAAATCTGAAATTAAGTGGCCGAATTTTCGGAAGCTGTGTTTTAACCCATAATAGTTTTTGACAAGTCTGATGGCAGCAGATTCTCCATTTAAACCCTTATATTTTCTTTCCTGTTCCCTATCAAAATCTTTTATATGAAAGTAAGTCATTACATATTCATTTTTTCTTATGATCGATTTAATCTTCCAATAGGGGAATAACCGAAAATATCCGCCCCCTGAATAACATATTGATTTTCCTAAAATTGTGGTGGTGGACATAGGAAATTCTTTTAATTGACAACCTTGATAATTTATCATCACGGGAACTTTATATTGAAATTCAGGAAAGCCTCCAAAACTGCGATTTGCCGGAAAGATGGAACAATCACTTGTTATGCCGTTTTCAGCCAATATTTCAAAGATCCATTTGTTCTGTTCCATAATAGAAAAGGCCGGTGCCCGGTAAGCCGTAACTTTTTCCCCAATTAAATTTTCTATTACGTCTAAGGCTTTTCGTGTATCTTCTGCAACCTCTTTAAAATTTGCTACACCCCAAAAACGATGACTGTAAGAATGACATCCAATGTGATGGCCACGTTTTGCTATCGACTTTATTATCTCTGGATATTCCTCTGCAACTTTTCCCAAACAAAAAAAAGTGGCTTGAAAATTTTTTTCATTTAGTAAATCCAAAATCCGGTTAAGATACTGGTTTAACCTAGGCAAATAATCTTCTTTTCTGCCGATCGAATAATGATCATAACCCCACCAATCTTCTATGTCAAACGTCAGTATATTCATCTTGTTGGCTCTTTATTGTATTATCTTTATAATTCACCCGCCCCATGAATATCAAATACAGAAACTCACTAATAAAACATTTTGTGAATAACACAGTCTTTTTGGTTATTGGGTTTTACATCTTTTGTTATTTTTTCAAAACTAATGCCAAGGCTATGTTACTTTTGATCAGACACACTTTTTGGATCACTATCGGTTTCTTCAAATTGATTGGCAAAATTTGTAATGAATTCTTGTAGTTCCATATTTCTTTAATTTTAATATAACTGTTATGAAGCATAAGTTAGTTGTATTTTCTAAATATTCACTTATTTGCTTTTTATCTTTATCTTTATCTTACGTCTAGGTTTAGTAAGGAAAAATCCCAATTATTTTCATTGTTCATATCCGAATATTTTTCAGAATCATTAGAATCTAATAAATTATAAGTGAAAGGCAATTCCCGTGGTTGAAACTTAGTTGGGACTTTAATTAAAATGCTTTGATTTATTCTCAATGTGCCGACAAACATTATTATGTCTATTTTTTCACGCCGGAAAATGTGAGAGACAGCTATGGTGAGCGATTTTAGCGTTTTAATGCCATTTTCACCAAAATACATGATATAGGCACATTTTATACCATTTTCGTCGCTTATGACATAAGTAAATTTTATATTACCTTTTGATATCGATTTATATCGTTTATCTTTAAATTTTTTTTCTAAGAACGCATCATTAATTTCTATTCGATAATTAGCTTTATTCTCTGTCGGATTATATATGTGAGTTAATAATCTATTTTCGGCTATTAAAAACAAAGAAAAAAGTTCAGACAAAATATTTAGAAAAGAAAATTTACGCGCCTTTAATATGTTGGATATTTTTACAGGTAAAATATAATAGTTCAAACAAAAAACCTCGATGCAATGAAGGAATTTAATTGAGTATTGATATGAGTTTAAGTTTGGAACCCCTAAAAATGCAATAATATTTTCCTTTGCACAATATTTTTTTAACTCCATATACATATCATGAAATATGAAAATATCTTTTCTGTATTCTTTCAACACAAAAGTACTTCCGCTAAGTCCGATGATGATTTTTTCTTTTCCATTACGAACGTAGTAGTTAGGAATAATCGTATTATAACCAATAACTAAATCGTTTTCAACGCATATGGCATGGTAAGAATATCCTAAAGAATTTGAAGTTGCTTCGCCAATGAGTTGTTCTTTTGTTGTAGGGTGATTTTCAAATGAAGCATTAAATCCTTTCACAATTTGATCCCATATTTTGCTGGGAATTTCGGCGGTTTTATAGATTATTATTTCCATATTCTTTGCAAGCAGTTATGATTTCACTGTATGCTTTATCTGTGGTGAAATTTTTTAAAAAGTAATTGTATCCGTTCTCACCCATTTGTTTTCTCAATATAGGATCATAATATAATTTGTCAAAATTAACACACAATTTCTCAAAATCTGTAGCCAACGACCAAAGCCCTGATTGGGATTTATCTAACATAAATTTTCCGTAATCTGTAATTGAATCAGTGACCGCTAAAATTGGTAGTTTTGCTTGAAAATAACCTAATGTTTTAGATGGAATGTTTGGAATCGGTACTTTAGGATGTAAAGAAATGAATCCAATGTCACATAATTTCATCAAATTGTTATAATCATCACGTGGAATGAAATCCATGAAACATACATTATTTAGGTTCATTTTTTTTGCCTCTTTCATTAATTTTACTTTTTCTGTACCTTTACCAATAATTAAAAATATTACATCTTTTAATGTTTTTTTCCGTTCAGCCAATTTTAATAATATTCTTAGGTTTTGAGGGATGCCAATGTTTCCCCCGTACAGGACAATAAATTTATCATCTAGATTGTATTTGCTCCTAATATTTTTATCAGCTTCTTCATATTTGCAAACCTCTTCCCAATTTGGAAGCAGTCGTAATTTTTTTATATTAATTGTTGGATTTTTTTCGGCGATAAAACTTATGTTTTTTGGAGACATACAACCAATAAAATCTGCTAGCTGATATAAATTTTTTTCTATTTTTCTAAAGTAAGCATAAACAGGTTTTATTTTATCCAAACCAATAAATTTAGCTCCTTCAGGATGAATATCTCTTAAGATGAGATAAAATATACATCGGGTATTTTTTCGTTTCAAGTATTTTATTGGTTGATAGAACCCTAATGGGGGAGTAGTCATAAGAATTAAATCAAATGCTTCATTTTTTAGATACTGTTTTATCCCTTTCATACAAAAATATGGAAAAAGAAGATTTGCAATTCCTTTTTTTATGATGCCTATGTTTAACATAGGTAGCGATTTAAAATAGAGAATTTTTAGACCGTCTTCGACAACAAAAGTACTTTTCCTACTATATGTAGGAGTCGCTACAGTTAAATCATGACCCTTTCGAACAAATTCACGTATTAAACTATTATACATTGCCGAATTATGGCTTAAAGTAAAAAAAACAACTTTCATCTTTTTTATTCTCCCCACACAACTCGTTTGATATAATCGGTATACGAAATAATGATGCGCACGACTTTGTCGCTCACGTTGGGCATAGTGTAGTCGGAAACGGGACGGAGAAATTGTTGATGCGTTGATTTGTTGATTTGTTGATTTGACATATTGTTGATTTGTTGATTTGTTGATTCGTTGATGTGTTGATTTGTAAGATCGTTGATGCGTTGATGTGTTGATGCGTTGATTTGATTGGTACCCGTAATTTGATATTGCAGCTGCACCAGCCCTTGCATCACCCGTTCGGGATTCAGCCCAACCATCATCACCGAGGCCTCTTCCATCGCTTCGGGGCGTTCATGCGCTTCGCGAATGTTCAATGCCCGGAAATTCAAAATGGACGATTCCTCCGATATGGTTCCGCTGTCGGACAACACGGCATACGCATTTATCTGCAACCAATTGTAATCACTAAACCCCATCGGTTTCATCAGCTGTACCAACGGATGAAAACGCACCTGCTTTTCTTCAATCATTTTTCGCGTTCGCGGATGAGTGGAAACAATCACGGGAAAACCATAGTGTT
>Ga0255342_1006558_pt1 | contig 10530 bp, 18 predicted proteins | sample wastewater_treat_3_FD_192416 | JGI IMG/M metagenome (GOLD analysis project Ga0255342, IMG submission 192416) | Wastewater microbial communities from Lulu Island WWTP, Vancouver, Canada - plant14 | ecosystem: Engineered > WWTP > Wastewater > Unclassified | place: Canada: Vancouver, British... | reverse complement strand
TATCTTTCAGGAATGTGAGAATAATCGTGAAGATAAAATAAGATTATGTTGTTACGTTTTTCAAACGTAACAGCGTTAAAACGAACATTGAAAATGCTATTATACTTTTTCTTGTATTTAAGCGCACCTTGCACATATTCTGGTAGTGCATCAACATAATCGTTAAGATTAGTCTGTGAATATAATTCTTCAATTGTCATGATTAAAGTATAATCATTTTAATTTAAAGTGTATATGATTTTTTGTTACTTAATTTTTACAGTAATGTTATCATTTCCATCCACATCGATAATTATAGTTTCTGTTTCGATGCGCTTGTTGCAATATTCTGTACCATTGTGGACAACGCATTGCTGAGAAACGAGCGGCGGCTCTTTCGCTTCTTCGATATGATGGCCAAGAACGTAAAGTGCACAACCTACACTACTAACACCTGCTACAGTCCATGCACAAATATCTGAGAAATTAATCATTTCTTCATTGTTTATGACTCTTCCGATGATACCGAGAATGACCGCTGTGGCCCATACGGTAAGAATTACGACTGCTAAATGTAAGGTCATTGTTAATTTTCCTTTTTGTTATGATTTCTTAAGTATTCAAAACTTTCTTTAAGAATTCGAATGTATATAGAATCGTTAGAATTTACTTCATTGATAATTCTAACACGTTCATGTGTTAATCGAGAATTAGCGTTTACGTCCCAAAGCTGAACCATTGATTGCCAAGCATATTATCCAAAGAATGCTCAAGAAGATATCTTCGTGAACTATAGTTGCAATGACAAGTGCAGCGTTGATAACAAACAAAAGCACACAAACTCTATATGAACGCTTTTCTGTATTCCAACTAGCGCAAAATGTAATAATATTAACTGATTGCAAGTCCAGCGATGACTGCATCGAGAGTTAAAAATTGTATCATTGTTTTACTCCTATTCTGTTACAATGTTAATTTCGTTGACTGTTACTTCAACTTTTGCTATTTCTAATTTAGCGCCTTTAAAGTAATATCCATAGCGCATACGTTGAGCAATTGCAGCTTTTGCATTCTTAATGGATTCATATTTGCGAGCATTCAACAATAACGGAGATGTTGCAAAAACTTCCTTTCCGCTCACATAAAATACAGTGTTAGTATTTCCAGTATTTGCATAAGGAGGAGTTTGATATGTGATTTTAACTACGTATTGTTCTGCAGTCATCGAATTTCCTTTTGTTAATTGTTATGATAAAAATATAATAATTTGCGTCAGAACTGTTTATACATTTCTCAACTAATTTTAACATTTATTACTTTAATATTGTCATGAACGAAAGTATTAGCACACAATTCGGAATACATCATACTAGTTCTTCAAATACATTTCAAGTTGAATAATTTTCTGAAGATCACGTGCGTCAATACGCATTTTGCACATTAACGACTTTTGTTGAATGAGAATATCTTCGATGTCTGACATCGACATATTATGAACTGCACGACGAATGCTATGCTCACTAAGAAAGGAATACATATCACCACATTTGTCTGCTGCACAAAGAGTAAGAAGAAAGTTGTAATGTTCTTTCATCGGAGTAGCATAATCATAGATATATGCTTTCATTGTTCTAGAATTAACTTCTAATCCAGTAAGATAATTATGATACCTCGGCGTTTCTATAATAAAGTCTTCACCACTATTTATTACATGTTTGTCATTACGAAGTAATTCACGAATTTGTTTAATTCTGTTAGCAAAAGATGCAGGAGACATATTTACCTCTAGTTGTTGATAATTAAATATAATCATTTTTACGCAAAATGTTCAACATTTTTTGTAAAAATTACAAATTATCAACTAATTTTAACATTTTCATCATACCAGTTAGTATTACCTCTTTGTTCATCGTCGACAGTTATATGCAATACTTTTCACTAAGTTCCTTGCACACATCATATAGTTCTTCTGCACCTTCACCAGTCAAATAATGGCTATGTGCTACTTTAAGTTTCCACCATTCATCATCAGATAGTAATTCTTTAAGTTTAATCAACAATCTATCAGCCATTATTTGACTTTGCCAAGCAGCACCTTTGTTTCTAAAATCGTTCAAAGTACTACATATAACAGTGTGTATATTCAATTGCTGTCGTTGTGCTTTCTTTTTACCTTTCTCTTTTCCCATAGTTTTGTTCTTTTATTAAGTTTCTACGTAAATTCCGCAACTGAAATATACACTCAAAACGTTAGCAACAAGCATTTGAACACTTACGCAGTAGTTATGGCACATACATACCAAGCACATTGCGAACCATATCATCCGAATATTTGATAGCTTCTGCAAGTATTTTCATTTGTTCTTCATCTGAACACTGCAGCATTTGTTTTGCCGCTTCTTTTTTATAAGCCAATATTTCTTTTAGGCTTTCAGTTGTCTTTTCAATATCCATTGATGCAGATATGTGCAATGAATTAAGTTCACCTATCCTTGTTGCCATCGTTGCATTATTCGCATCAGAAGTACGTGCCATAACATTGTGTATAGCACATAGCTGTAATTGTTTTAATATAAGGTCTTCCATAATTTCAAAGTTTTTGGTTAGCGTTTAGTTAAAAGAACAGCCCAGAAATTTGAATGGTTTGAATAATCAACCGTAATACCCAATTCATTGAGCATAGTTATATATTCTTCAAATTGTACATTTAACTCACTTTCTACAAATTCAGAGCTTAGCTCGTTAGACCTGCCGATATACCTATAATCTCCTTTAGGTATTTTAGTTTTCCAATGGTTCAATTCTTTACTGTCTGTTTCCATTAAATAAGTTCCAGATACTGGATATTGCTCTATTGTAAAGTTTTTAAATCTGTAAGGGATTGCAACAAATATTCCTTTATTGTTCCCTAATTTAAAATCAACTATTGTATTTTTATTCATTTTGTTTCTACTGTTTATTACAACAATTAGGTGTACGCCCCCTAATTAATCGATACCTGCAAAGAAAGCTCCAAGCTCGCCAGAAGACATTTGTTCCTGTTCTTTTACGTCTACTGTATTGGTCGCTGTTCTTTTTTCTTCTTTTGGAGCGTTCTGAATCGCATCAAACAGCTTTTTCATTTCTCCCTGGCACATTCTAAAGCCTTTAGCGTAGTACCTAAAAGCTCTGCTAAGTGAGCTTGCTGGATATGTTATCTCATTAATCATTAATTGCCTCTTAGCTAAGTCGATAAACGTGGTTTCACCGTGGTATATTTTTTCTTGGTCAACAGCAAACATCGAAACTGTAAAATCGAAAGCCTCAATCGTTGTTTGAGGGTCTGCAAAAAACTTTTTTACAAGGTCGTAAGTACGCTCTTTATATTTCATTTTGCAGCCGTTATCACTTTCCCATTTTATTTCACAATCTTTTGCTTTAAAATAGGTTCGTGCCTTTTCGTATTCAATTTCATTCGGAAAAAACATATCATAATCAGTTTTTACAGGTACACCCATAAAATAGTCACGCAAAGCACCGCCAGCAAGCCAACATATAATATTAGCTTCTTTCATTTCGTTTAGTATTAACTCACCGTATCTTTTAATGGCATTTTCAAATTGAATCATATAGTTCCTTTTTTTCATATACATCGTTTGTAGTGTTGCTTTTAAATATTTCGTTTGTTTCTTTCACAAGGCCATCATATAGATCATTTAATGTGATGACGTTTTTCTTAGCAGCCTCAAGCGCAGATTTCGTGTCGCTAATTATTTTCAAAATGTCAGTTTCATAGTAATTAGCAAAGAATTTCCTACCGTCATTAGTCAGTAGGTCAAATATAAAAAATGGATTCACATAGTTATGGTATTTGTTTGATGGGTTTTTCGCATATCGTATGCTATCTAGGTACTCAACCCCACGAACACGACCACCCATTATAACTAAACCGATTTCTTCATTTTCGTATCTTGTCCACCCAGAGCAAGATCCTAAATGATCTTTGATTTCTACAACTGGGACTTTCAAAAATGACATAAACAGCTCCATTCTTATAGGATCGCTGTTTTGTGTGATTTGTATTTTATTACAATCCAGTTTGTCGTAAAGTTCTTTTTTGTAGTTCATTGCATTTTCCTTTAGTATATTACAAATTATCAACTAATGAAATGAGTTTTAGCGTTTCGAATGATGAATTAAGCTGATGTAATAACGCAATATTTCTAGAAATTGTGTTAGAAATAAGTTCGTCTGACATGTTCTTGAGTGTGTATTTTGTTACACATTTATTAGTTAGAGCAGAAGCGAACTCAAAATAATTACCTGCAACTTTAATGTGAGAAATAACATGTTTCTTAATTAGTTCTTCATAACGCTCTAAAGGAGTAGTAGACCAATCACAAATGTAAATGACATCATTTGCTTTACAAAGTGCAGTCATATAGATGTTAAGACCTTCAATAATCGAAGTCTTATACGCATATCTAACGTGTGTGCCTGTAATCTTAGGCTGCCACACTCCATAATATGTAGCCTTTATATTCTCGCGAATTAAAGGTTCAGAACGAACAAGTTCAATTAAAGAGGTGTATTCACGCATTACAATTCATCTACAAGTTTAATTTTTTCTTTGATTTGTGCATCAGCATTAGCTTGTCTAATTAACGCAATATGTTCATCAATAATGTTGATAGCATCGTCAGTGCTGATTTCGCTAAGTTTGACCTTTGCTAATTTCTTATGCACACTCATATAGTAGCTAAACTTATCGTTTGCAGTCTTACCGATGTAAGAATAACGACTACTATCAGATTTAAGATTAGAAACATAAGAAACAAAGTTCTTTTGCTTCATGATATCACGATAATCTAACAACCAGTAATCTTTTGAATTTTTATTTACTTTTCTAAGCATTTGCAAAAGAAATTCAACTTTGCCAATTTTAACTTGTACAGCGCGTAAAAGCAGTGAATATGTTAAGACACTGTTAGCTCTGTCTGCAAAGCGAGCAGACGCTGAATGAAGAGAATGTGTTAAGCCACTGTTAGATCTGTTTGCCAAGTAAGCAGCTACTGTATGAAGTTTATCATTTTTATCAATCATATTGTAAGTATAATAAATGATGATTTAAATGTTTACAAATTATCAACTAATTTAATTAACGACATCTGCTCACGTTTAAGTTTTAACTTGTTAAAATAAGCAATGTTTCTGTCAATAATATCATGCAATTGTTCTTGTGTCAAGTCTGCTATATTATAATGTTTAATGCAAAGCTTATTTAAACCAATGATGTCACTGACACCGTTAAATGAAATAGTGCCAGTTTGAATATATCTACTAAAGACTGCTTCCCATACTTCATCTGGTGTTTCAGTAAAATCACAAATAAATTCGTATGTAGAGTTTAGCAACCAAAAAAATGCGTGTTGATCTTCACCAAATGGGTCAACTTTGTAAAGATACTTTGTTTTCTCGTTAATGACCATGTTAGAATACGCACTCGCCGGATGGACGATGAGCGCTTTATCAATGACATAAGGGTCATTTATAATTTCGTCTAAAATCATAACTTACCCATATATTCTATTAGCTCTAGCATAGGTGTACAATGCAGCAAGATATTGCATATTTTGATGAACATTAGACAAATTATTGCGAATTACATCATGCAAAGATTTGTCAACGCTAGCATGAAACCCATGATCGACATAGCAATCTAAAAACAAAGTCTTAATATCTCTAGAAACTTCAGTAAGTGTTTTGAAGTAAATTCCATTTTCACGAAATAACGACAAATGATTGTCGAAGATTTCTTTAGATACACTTTCATTGAGCATATTCAAGCAATCTTGCTGAGTTGGAATAGACGTAATATTGCCATGTAAGCTTGTAATAAGATTGATAGAAGACATACTCAAACTCCTTTTTATTGGTTTATATTACAAATATAAAAATTTTTACCAAAAGTGTATACAATTTTTTGTAAAATTTAATTAAACATTTCTTCGCCTAACTCATCAGAGTCTTCTGAATTGTTAATGTAGTTTGCTTCAGTTAGTTCAGCTATGCAATCTAGCATATCAAACAAATCTGTAGAAATATAATTAGCTAACAGTGCATTTATTGCAGAAAATGACGTATTTAGCGATTTGATAAATGTATCGAGTAGTGCGTCTGTTCCTTCAGGATCTGTAGAACATACACATAAGTCTTCATATAAATGTTGAATATGAACTTTAATTGGAGATAGAATTGTCAGAACATTGTTCGCAATAGAATCAAGTGCTTCGTCAAATCGAGTTTTGTGTTTTTTATTCTTTACTAAGTCAACTGAAACATTCACGGATGTAATAGCAGAAACTAAGCCAAAGTCAATATCTTTGAGCTTAGATGTTGTAACATTTAATGAATTTTCGTCAAATCTAACATCAAATTGTATTTTATTGATCGCGATTAAACTGTCGTATAATAAAGTTGTAATTTTACCAGCTATTATATCAAATTCTTTTGCTTTCGTCATAAATTTTTCACCAAATTAAGTTTTGCTTGCAAGTTAATTTCAACTTTGAGCTTTGCGCATAACTGAATATGTTCATCAATGAAATCACGAATTTCTTTTCGACTTATTTCGCATATATTTCTCAAAATAATCTTCTTGTATCATATTAACAGTATAATAAATTTTTTTACAATTGTTCAACTAAAAGAATTAAAGATTGATTGATTATGTCTTGTTTTAGATGATGTATAGATGAAATCATTTTTGAATAATCTGCTTCATCTATAAAACCTGATGTACTACGTAGGTCATACATAAGAACTTTCTTATGATCTATATAAGTTTTCTTGAGTATTCCTACAATAGTATTATCATGTTTCTGTCGTAATTCGTAGTAGAGACTATCATCGGTTACAACATTAACACGATCACGTAGACCATCTATCATTTTCGATGTTTGTTGCCACACATCGTTCATGCTACATCAACATAGAACCCCAAGCATCTTCATCAGATTCGAAGAAACATGTTTGAGTAGGTTCATCTTCTTCTTTTTTCTTGACAAGTTGTAAACTATCGATGTCAACTTGTGGTTGCATTGTACCATAGCATGCCCAATACAATCCTGATACCAAGTCATCATGTCCAGTTGAAGGTCCTTTAAAGACGTTAGGAGAAACTTCTTCAAATCTTGAAAGTTGCTTAATTGTATCTGCATCTTTCAATGACAAAATGTGATTTTCGATAAGTCTCTTCAATTCGATACATGCATCAAGTTTAGAAGTCTTAGTAGCTCTTGTACCAATCTTACCATTGTGGTCTGTATTCAAAATTGAACCACATTCATGAACTAACCACATTAAATCAGCAACAGTCTTACCAATTTCATTATTTTCGATAATGATTGGACAATCGTTGTAATATCTGTTAATGTCTGCTGCAACAGATGCGAAATGTTCAGCATCAATAGTGTTGTTAGCATACGTTGCTACTTGTTCCATTTTATCTGCGCTATAGATTCGCAAAATTTGAATTACTGCATAGTCTTTACCAGTACCTGTAGCAGAGTCAACTCCCATAATGTAAAGTGCATCTTTAACAGGTCTTTCCCAAATTTTCAAATCGAAACCGTATTTGTATTCGAGTGGTTCAACTGGACACATTTTATCAAGTAAGTCAGGCGAAATCAATGTAGAAGTAGAACCAATAAATGAACAGTTACCATTAATAACTCCGTTCACTGTTGCATATTTGTGAGCAGTATCACCTTCACCTTTAACATTCGTTGGTGAATACACAGGTTGTTCAATTTCTGTTACTTCGACTGACTTGATTTTCTTTGGCTTGTCTAATGTGTCAAGTTTATCGCCAATCTTCAAATTTTCAGCTAAAATTTCAACGCCTTTGATGTAGAATTTGTGTCCTCTCGACACTATCATATTTGTGGCATCGTCGAACATTAACTTAACAATGTTCTTGCTAGTTTTCATGATACCTTCAAATGGGTGGAATAAACCATCAGCACCACGAATCTTAATTCCACATTGATTATAAATCATACTTGCCATATAATAACCTCAATAAAATATTTATTAACAAAAAATGCTGCGATATCAAGCGCAGCACCTTGAGCTTTAATTATGAAATTAACCAATACGTGTATTGTTGTAATACAATTCCCAAGTGTTGTAGTTGAATGTAATGCTTGGCGCAATCTTATCACCTGCTTCTGCATTCAATTCAATCTGACCATTATCAATTGGGAAGCAATCGTACAATTTCCATGAATATGGCAATTTAGTTCTTAATGCAGAGTCATAACATGTGATTGTAATCTGAGCAGTGTAAAGTGCGATAAAGTCACCTACAGCACCACCAGCAGCAATACTTCTTGATGCCTGAGCACCTGGCCATGCATGATTATAGATCAAGTTTTGCCATTCGTAGAAAATCTTTGCAATGTTAAAGTCCTGGAATTCATCGAACTTGATTGCTACTTGACCATCAACGTTAGTTCTACCAGGATAATTACGTTTTCCGACCCAAATAGTGAGTAGTAATCACTTCAGTCTTTTTTTGTGGTGCAGAAATGCTACGAGCACGTAACATTAGCATTTCTGCAACAGTATCAATATCTCCAAACAAAGCAGCAAGCGGAGTTCCTGAATTAAATTGGAAGACAGTTTGGAATAGGAAGTTCTTAGCTAAGTCTGGGTAACCTAGAATCGGACTAGTCCATAAATTTCTATTTTGTTCTTCTGTTGCCATAATTAAATGCTCCTAATATCTTTATAGTATTTATACATGAGGATTAAATGCCACAGTCATCGAGCCTGTCAATTCTCCTGCACCAGCTCCGACGTATGGAACTACATTTGTTACTGTTTGTAAAAATTCTTTTACACCTTCATCAATTATTTTCATTGCTGCTTCATGTGTATTTGGTTTTCGACCAAACATTTTTGCCTGAAAGATAGGTGCATAAGTATTGACTGTAGTACATGTCAATTTTGCAAGATATGGTGTTGCATAGCTAGCAGCTTTACAGTCAACATACCATAAAGTTCTGCTAATTGTGTATTCAAATAATTTGAAGAAACCTTTCCAAACATTTGGTTTAGTTGCTAATGCTGATTTAATTTCTTTATCTGTTGGAATGTATGGAAAGATTCCTGCAGAAAAACCACCTACCATTCCTGTTACTGGAATAGAAGCAGGTGGTATAATTGCTGTACCTACGAAATTAAATGAAGCATAATAATTATTATTTATCAAGTCTTGCCAAAATAATAGCAATGCAGTAGAAATACCTGCTCTAGTAAGTTCAGGAGTATTTGCACCTTTTATGCAAGTTGATAAAATTTGTCCAAAGTTAGGAATCATACGTATACATTCAATTTCTTCAATGCTGCTGGGAAGCAGTGTGGTGCGCCTGTAAACAAGCAATTAGGTAAGTTGTTAACTTTCTGCTTTGTTAGACTTGGAACTTTAACGCCATTAACTTCTTTATCTGCAGCATTATCACCTAAGTTGATTATACCACCTGGTGCATTAACATTGATAGTACTTTTCTTACCTGCAGTGATAGTAACATCTTTATCTGCATTAAGATTAACAGGTCCAGCAATAGTTAGATTTACGCCTACGCCATTTATTCCAGTCGAACCAGGATTTGCCATCTTTGATTTGATTGAGTTAGTTTCAACTCTGATTTCACCTGTTGAAGTAATAGTAATTGTAGTACCAGTTCTATGAACAATGTGCATTTCACCATTTGATCGATTGATTGTAGCACGTTCACCTTCATCAGTATTGAACAATGTTACAATATTCGGATAATCAAATGCTTCTTCAGGATTTGTAAGTAAATCAGACGTTGCGTAATTACTTAATGCTGGCGCAATTGCAGTATAAATTGGCTTTTGATCGTCACCATTATCAAAATATCCACGAACAATTGTACCAATTGGTGGAACTGTGAAATTACCTTTTGAAGATCCAAAATAAGTTGATTCAGGCATAGCCCAAGGAATTGCAGCATCCGCAATTTCGTTATAAAAACCAACTATACGAATCTTAACTCGACCTAAATGTAACTTATCATCATTATCAATTACTTTACCAGTCCAATGGTCAGTAATCTTCTCGTAATCATTATTAATCAGAGTATCTTGAATCTTACTCTGCTGTTGGATATAAACTTCATGTAATAAATCAGACATATTGTATTTATTATGCTTTGCGCTGAGAAAAATCAACTGTCTTTAGCAGTTGATAGCTTCATTATGCTTTGTATGTACCATCAGAGATGAGAATCAAAGCGCAAATTGTAGAAGCATTTGCTCTTATTGCAAATCGAACCTGTGCAACTATATAGTCACCTGTATAAGCTGGGCTAACAATATTATCTTCAGCTTGTGTATCTAAATGAACCTTTTGTCCAACATACGGCAGTCTATTGTCAATATATGCTGCATCTACTTGCTGGTTAATATCGAACAACAATTCAATTGAGTTAGTAAAGAATGAAGATATGATTGCTTTGTTATGAGCTGGTGCAACATCATAGT
>Ga0255342_1006554_pt1 | contig 10540 bp, 3 predicted proteins | sample wastewater_treat_3_FD_192416 | JGI IMG/M metagenome (GOLD analysis project Ga0255342, IMG submission 192416) | Wastewater microbial communities from Lulu Island WWTP, Vancouver, Canada - plant14 | ecosystem: Engineered > WWTP > Wastewater > Unclassified | place: Canada: Vancouver, British... | reverse complement strand
GAGGGCTAGCGGTGCGGTTGACTTCGAAGACCTCTCCGCTGAACGGCTGACCGCACGAGTTCGTCCCCGTGTATGAGTTGCTGATCAGGATGTTGCCGCTCGGCAGAAGCCTGGCTGACGAAGCCCTGAGCGGCACGCCCCTGTTGACGACCACCCCCGCCGCGGTCGCCTGACCGAGTTCGTTCTTGTACTGATCACTTGAGAGACCCCAGATCACGTTGGCCGTGGAATCCAGCATCCAGACGCCCGCGTTGTCGCACACGAGGTCCACAAAATCGTCCGCGGCCACCCACGTGCGTTCGAAGAACCGCGGGTTCACCAGCCGCTGCTGGACGCCCCCGTTCTTGATAGCAGGCGCGAACCCCGAGATGATGCCCGGATGCTTGTATTCGCGCGCCGGCGGGTTTGGATTGTTGAAATACGCCAGCCTCACAATCCCCCCGCCCTGCTCGTCGCCCCGCGACTCGCCGGTGACCGTGTAGTTGGAGACCGCCGAAAGGATGTCCCATTCCCCGGCGCTTGTCTGGAACGGCTGCGCGGTTTCGTATCGCAGCATGCGTCCCTGAGATCTGCTCGCGCTCACCCAGTTGACGGCCACCGGGTTACCCGTCCCTCCGGCCGAAAGGACAGCGCCGGTCGCCAGATCGTAGCGCACGACAAGGTCGAGCACGCGGAAGTTGTCGCGGTCGGCCACGAGGAAATGCTCGACACGGACGATTGGATGATTCGGATCCACCGGGTCCGGCTCGCTCAGTTCCCAGAACCGCACATCTCTCGGGTTCGCAAGCGTCCGCGGCTCGCCTGCGCTTAACAGACCAAGCGGGTCTTCGAACTCACGAATCTCTCCCAGCACCTGGCCACCGCGGGTGACCCTCACAATCCGGTTGTTGCCGGAATCGCAGACAATCATTTCACCGCCGCCGGTGATGGGGCTTACCATATCCGCCGGGTTCACAATTCGGGCCACAGTGGGGCGTGACAGGGTCGAGATCACGCCGCCATCGTCCACGGCGTCCAGCGACCAGGCCGCCGCGCCCGCGCCCGTCACTTCAATCAGACGATCCGAGTCCGCTATAAGCGTCGCCCCCGAGTCCAGCACGGTGAACCCGGCATTCGACGAAGCCACGACCATTCCGCCCGCCCCCGCAATCGGGTGGTCCAGCGCGCCAGCGTTGGGAACGTGAATCGGCTCGGGAACGTCTTTGGATGCCTCTCCGCCCGCCTCTGGAGCAACGCCGAACACCTGTTTCTCGCGCGACGGGTTCGCGTCTTTGCGGACGCTGAATACATAGCCGTCCGGTCCGTCGCCCACGCCGAAGTAGACGTAGTTGCCGATAACCGCCGGCGGCGACACAGGGCCATCGAGCCTCTGCGTCCCGAGATAGGGGATAAAGTACCAGCGCAGGTTGCTGAACTTGTCCGATCCCACCTCGACTCCATTGACATACACGTGCACCGGGGCGCCGGCCACGATGGGCCTGCCACTCATCATCAGGCCCGCATCCTCGAAGTTCGAGAAGGTGATGGTCTTGCGCCCGTAGTCAATCGCGCTGGTTCGCAGGCCCACCGCCGCCAGAAGCGGAGGCCCGGTCGCGAGGTCAATGGCAAACGGATTGCCCTGCCAAAGGTTGACCTGCAGCCCATTGCCCTCGGCATCGAAAAGCTGCACATTGCTGTCGAGTTTGATCTGGAATTTGGGTCTGCGCTCAAACGCGAACAGGGCCACTGCCGGACCACTCGAGCCCTGCCCCACCGCCGTCACATACACCGCGTCATCCGTTACCGCCGCGGGACCCGTGATCTTGAACAGATCCAGCGGCTCCTCGCCGCTGTTGTTGCCCGCCACGTTGTCTGTGTCGGGGGTAAAGTCGGTCGCGGGGTAGTAGGTGGTCATGTCCACGCGGTCGTAGACCGAAGCCAGCACCGCCGTCCATTCCAGAAACTGACGCGGGTACGGTCTCTCGTCGAGTTGCTGATTCCGCGGCCCGACATCACGAACGGCGCTGATCTGCGACGCTGATCCGTTCGGGACATCCCGGTCTCCGACTATGTAAAGGACGCCGTCGGGACCCATTGCCGCCGTTGCGCCCAGCTTGTCGGTCTTCCAGGGATTGATGGCGTAGGTCGTCGCCGTCGCTGCCTGAGGCTGCGGCGTGGGAGAGTAAAGATCCCTCGGCAGGAAGTCCTGAAGCCCCGCCAGAGCCGGGTTTCCCAGATCGTCCGGCACCCGCGCGGCACGGTAATCAGCAAAGATCGGCCACGTCGCCGTCACCTGGCCAGGCTTGAACTGCCACTGACCGGCGGGCGGGAATGTGCTCGTGTTGACCTGGCTCGTCAGGTCGCGAGGCGCCCCCGTCTGCGGATCAACCGTCCAGAGATGGTATCCCGGATCGGCGGCCGCCGGGTCCTGCGCGAAGCTGCGCTGCCCGCTGTAGCGCGTGGCCACGATGTCGGCCGAGGTGGCCTGCAGCGGCTCCGCGCGCACGGCCATCAGCGCGGAAAGGAGACGGTCGTTGCTATTTGCTCCCGGAACCGCCGGGTCGGTCTTGCCCGTCACCCAGTAAGCCATCAGGTCCATCGCTCCCCCGGCCGTGTCGCTTGTCCATCCGACAGTCGGCGAGCAGAAGCGCGCCTCGAGATTGTAATTCGTGGGGTTGACAGGCCCGGGCACACGCCACTCCTGTCCTGCCACGGGATCGAAGCAGAACAGGTTGGCCGACATCCACGGCTGCCCGGATGCCGACCCGCCCGTAACATAGATGATGCCGTTGTGATATGTGGGCGCCGGAACTGGCCCCGACGACGGCGGTATGCTGAAAAGCACCTCGGACTGACCCGTGGGGTTCGGCCACGCCGCCACCACGTGAACATCGCCTGTCGAGCTGGCGACCAGCACAGCATCCGTTCCGGGCGCTCCCACAGGGTCTCCTCCCGGCCAGGTGCACACTGTTGGGGTGGAGAGCGATCCGCCGAGGTTGCTGCGCCAGAGCAGGTCTGCTCCGCTGCCGACCCGGTACGACGTGTCCGAGCCGTCGTCCGGATTCCCGTTCCCGTCCAGATCCTGCTCGGGGGTGGCATCGAATGCATAGAGGGCTCCATCGGAGCCTGACACATAAACCACTCCGCCACACACAACAGGGCTGGTGCCCGGAGCCACAGGCAGCGCCGCCGACCAGCGGGCCTGAAGACCGGCATCCGGGCCCTGGCGCGCATAGGACGAATGAGCGGCGGACCCGTAAGCGGTAGGATAGTTCCCGCCCATCGCGATGACGTTGTAGGCGAACTTCGCCGCCGCTGCAAAAGGCACAGGTGGAGGGTTCGCCGCCGCAAGCACGCCGCCGATATTGCGGGCGGTCATAATAAGGTTCCCCGCTCCGTACGGACCCGCGACGATCTGCGGAGTGCCGTTGCCGTTTCTCACAACCGCCGCCAGAATGGCAGCCCCCACACCGCCGCTCGTCACCGATCCCACCTGCGAGCCCAGTTCCGTCAGTTCGAACTGGTTGAGGCGGTACGGGTAGCGCAGCAGCGAATGCCCCGCGAGCCCCTGTGCCACCATCGTGCCGCCCGATGCAAACCCGAGAGCGGCATCCGGAATCATCAGCCCCTGACCAACCCGCGGATCGCCGAACGTCACGTCCACGCCGCCGCCCCAGTCAATCCAGAGCTGCGCCCCGGAGTCCACGAGCTTGCCCAGCTTGTTGCGCATGTCCGCATCCAGCAGCGGCGAAATGCCTTCCGGGACCGCCATATACACGACATCGAACTGCAGGAGCCGCGACAGCGTCACATCCGTGAGCTTCACGTCCCAGTAGGCAGGCATGCTCTTGTTGATCGCCGCGCCGAGAGGCACGCTGTTCTCGTAACGCGCTCGTATCTGGGGGGTAACGATGGGAGGCGCGAGCGGGTTCATCAACTCCCATCCCGCGGGCTTCAGCACCGACGTATTGAGGCGCACAAGCAGCCCCGAGTTTGCGGCGCGCGCATAGTATGGCTGCGCCAGCTTTCCATCAATCTTGTCCCTGTCCGGATTTCCCTCGATGACGCCCGGGAGCAGCAGGTTGCAGGCGCGAATCTGCCTGCGCCCCTGCGCGTAGTTGAACGTAGCGGCGGATGCAGGCGCCACTGATACAATCAGCAGCGCCGCCAGACTTGCGAGTAGATGTCTATTCAGCATAGTTGATGTCAAAGCCAGCAGCAGTCGTTCGAAAACCGGCGGATGAACTCACCCGCGCCTACACCTGTCTGACTCCCGACGAACAACCTTTGTTCGTGCGCGCCCGTTCTGGCTAACTGCTCAGCCGGCCAACGTAAAGCAGGTCCGGCGAAACGGGCAGCCTGGGCGCCAGAGGCAGCGGACGGCCGAGCTTACGCGCCGGATCGCTTCCCGGGCCATAGGCCGGGTCGGGTTCTGATCCTCGCGGCACTTCCCTTCTAACGGCGCCATCGGGGCCATTCACGGGGAAAGCCCAGTTCGCATCATACAGAAACGTAAGGCCGTCCCCTGCGTGAACCGTAGGCTCACTGCTCGAGCCATATTCTGCGGGGATGTTGCTCCAGTGCCTCAGCCACGCATCCACATCCGAATCGGAAGCGGGCAGGTTCTCGGCGATCGCGCCGTCCACGGTAATCTTTATGTCCAGCGGCTCGCCGTAGAACGGAAAAGCCGGATGCTTGATGTAGGGCGGCCTTCCGCCTCTCGCCGTGGCGTTGTTCGGCGTGTCCTCCACACTCTCGTTGAACCACACACCTGGAATCACGAAGAACGACCCCTCCTGCGCATAACAGAGCGCCTGGACATTGATGTCCAGCGGAAGGATTGCCGCCGCCGAAAGCAGATAGTCGCCCCGCGCCTGCGGCGCGCCAGCCTGCGCAAGAGCGAACTCGAAGAAGTTGGAGCGTCCCGGCAGAACATCCACGGCCGGCCCGTTCGCGCCCGTCTGCATATCGAACACCTGCGCCTCGAAGGACGGCGCATACTGGGTGGCCGCGTCAGCCAGCATGTAGAACCCCCACGGTCCCGGAGGCCCCGGGGCGAGAGGAGGCGCGGGGAAACCGAGATACGGCGCCCGGTTCACAAACAGGTTAATGATAGCAGTGTTCGCGTCCGCCGCATGCCTCACGAACATGCGGATGCCCGGATAGTCCTCGGCGGTGCGAATCGGCTGCCCCAGCGCATACCACCGCCCAAACGTAATCGCGGCCAGGTAGTTCGACGACGGGCTGGCCGAGACGCGCACGGTATACGGAGGCTCCCCGCCGCCCGCGATAGACTCCCAGCCCGCGCTGGACAGCGGCGCGAGACCCATGAACATCGTCGTGTTCAGAACGACGTTCTTGCGGGCGAGCAGCGCCACAGCCGACGTGAACTCATCCTGCTTCAGGATGTTGCCCTCAATGTAGATGTTCTCGTTCGAGACGATCGTGAGCTGGCTGTCCGCGGCGACCATCCCCTTAATCCTGATGTTTCCCTCGGCGAAGATAACGCCGTTCTCAGGATAGGGCATGGACTCGATCGTCGGGCCGAATCCGGGCTGCGACGTCAGCGCGTTGGTCGTCGCGTCATACGTCGTCCACACATACGACTGATTGCGGCGAACCGCGTCCGTGCGAGTTATCCTCATCGTGCGGTCGGGCTTCAGCGTAATGACCACTCCCGGAGGCACATAGTGCGCGCCCTGCCAGTTCAGCTGGTTGTTCGGGTGCAGCCACTCCGACTTCAGGGTGCGGCCGCCGCCGAACAGGGAACTGCCCTCCTGCTGAGCATCGGCGCGGTTGTCAATGTACATTCCCGCGCCCCATCCATAGCGGCCCGTATTGGCATAACGGCCGCCATCCATCCTGGCATATCGCCCCGACTGAAGCGTGAGGCGGCGGTAGCGGGTTGTGCCGGAACTCGGGTCTTCCTGGTCAATGAGCGGCGGCTCGAGACGCTTGATTGCCCTTGCGTTGCCGGCGTACTTCCAGTCGCCATCCTTGAGCTGCTCGGGGACGTCCGAGCCGTCCCTGTAAAATCCCTGCAGCGTCGTGAAGGCATCCGCGCCGCTGCCTCGCGACGGGTTGACCTCCTCCGACGATTCCGCGCCGCTGATAAACCGGCGAACCACGACTTCCGCGTTCGGCTCGTGCTCCACCTCTCCGGAAATCTCCACGCGGTCCACCGGAAGCGGAACTCGCGAGCCGCCCGGCGCCTGGGCCTCCGACCCGTCGAGCACGATATCCACGTTGCCGCGCCACAGCAGGTTTCCGTTTACCCGGATCGGTCCTGTCCGGCGCGATGCCCCGAAATCGCCGCCGAACACCATTCGTCCGCCACCTATCGCTTTTCCGAACGAGAAGAACTCAGCCCTCTTCTGCTTGTTGGTGACGAAGCGCGCGTAGTCGGTGATGCCGATCGGCTTGTACGCCGTCAGTTCGTGGCGAAGCCTGACCGGCCCGCTCAGGGCCAGCGTTGTCGGGTCCGGCGTACCGCTGCCCTGGAAGTTCTGGTCCACAACCCCGGAGCGTCCGATGGATTCGATCTTGATGTAGCGCGACGTCGGGTCACGCCGGTCGGGGGTGTAACTGACACGAATCAGAAAGCGCCCGCTGCCGCTGGTGAAACTGGTGAACCCGCCCGTCGGACCGCCGGTCGGCGACTCCACGGGCTCCCAGGGCCGAAGCCACTTTATGTCCGGATTGCTCGCGTTCGCCGCCACCGGCAGCGCATCCGGCACAGGCCGCCAGTCGGCGCCCTCGCTGCTGTGGGTCAGCATCTTGTTGGCGTAGTCAATGCCGGCCTCGGCCATCTGCCGCGCGGTCAGCACATCTCCGGCGCGCACCGCGCTTTCGAGATTGCGCGCAATGAGAGTGACGAAAATCGTCCCAAGAAAGATGAGCAGAAAGAGAACCGACAGCGCCATGATAAGCGACTGACCCGCCCGGGACCCGAACGGGCGCCCGAGCGGCGTCGAACCGGCCGGCTGCTTAATGCTTCCTGCTGTGCGTGTTCGCTTATGCTCAGTCATCATCTACCTGTGAAAGTTCCTGACAAGCACGCTGTTAGTGAGTGCAGTCTGCTGCGGCTTGCTGCGATCGTCGAAAATGCGGTACGCCACATGCACGGTCAGCAGGTTCTTCGACTTGTAGTCGGCGCTCAGGATATCGCCCTGCGTTGAGTCGAAGCCCTGATTGGTCTGAACGGAGTAGCTGATCTCGAGTCCCGCGGCGCCCTCGGGCATAATCGGCCGCGGCAGCGAGTAGAAGACCACCTCGCCGGTCTTGTAGTTGATGCGGTACTGGTTGGGCCCCGGGTCTTCGATCAGGCTCGCGACGCGCGTGTACTGGATCTGCGCGCCGTAGCCGGGCCCCACAGTCCAGTCCGGTCCCAGCACTCGCTCGGAGCCGGGCACAACTCTGACAAGGCTGTCTGGCCCAAGCGGCAAAGGCGGATTGAGAGTCACCATCCTGAGCGCGCCCGCATTGTGCGCCGCCGCTTCCGCGACGGCCTTGTTCAGGGAGGGTATCCCGTCGGTATCCGAAGTCGAATCCCAGAGCTCGTACGGCATCGGAATCGCGAAGTCCACCTGGCCCTTGTTCGCGTCAACAGTGAACATCATCTCGGGGTCAGGCGGCACAAGCGTCCGGCCTTCGGTCCACGCCGTGATGTCGAAGACAACGTCTCCACCGCGCCTGATAACCAAATTCCCCGCCGGCGTGCGGTCGGTGTAGTACACGACGTCGTTGGACGGGGTGTCGTCGTTGATGTCCCGGTAGAGGCGCACCTGAAAGGTCGGCGCCCACTGCCCATTTGTCGCCCTGTAGGTTGTAGGAGGTGACACAGGCTCTCCCTCGGCCTGCCGGCCGATGTCCGTGGGCGAGAGAACATCGTTGGTCACGACATTCGGCACAAACTTGATGGACGGCGCCACGCTCACCGGAACCGTGCCCTGGTACTCAACGGTTACCAGGTCCACATCCTTGACCGGTCCCACGGCCTTCGCGATCGCCTTCCAATTCTGAGCGAACGTCCGGCCGTTCGGCGCGGACTTCGTATTATAGAAGAAGTCCGGCCTGCTGAAGCCGTCCTGTCCGCCGGAGTTGTCCATCAAGTCGGGGTCGTTCGGACGGAACTCGGCCCTGTAGAGCAGGAACGTGTTGTCGGGCTGCCCGGCAATGGCAAACTGGTCGGTGTGGCTGCTGTTGTAAGGGGCCTCGTTGTCGCGCAGCCCGATAAAGTAGCGAATAACGGTCTCATCGGCGCTGAGCGGAGTCAACGGACGCGCTTCCACGCTCTGCGTGGCAGGGTCTTCATCCTCGCTGAACGGGCAGGCGGGCCAGGCAAGGTCACCGCGCGGATAGTCCCGCGGCTCCTGGCTCGGGTGGTCGGGCGCGTTACAGTGCATGAGAACGCGAGCCGGGACGAGGTCGAGCTTGCTATGCGGCACCTCGAACACCACACCCCCGACCGGCACCGAAAGCGCCTGCCCGGTATTGTCGTAGACAAAAATGGCGCTCTGAATCTCACGCGTAACCTGCTCCAGAGTAGCCCGGGCGGCCTCCTGGGCGCGAACATTGACGCGCGTGCGCTCAGTGATGCTGAAGCTGTTCATAAGCGGCCCCAGCATCAGCCCGGCGAGCAGGCTCGTGATTGCGAGCACAACGAGAAGCTCAACCAGCGTGAATCCTCCACGGCCCACCCGGTTCGCCGCAGGGATGTTCCCAATATTTCGGCTTGTATCTTGCATAAGAAGGCTATCCGGCCGAGATCGTCCGGCTCAACTCGGCGTCAAGGTCATAATGCTGCCATCTCGGCACGAGCTGGGTGCGCGTGCCGCCGCCGTCATCCACTGTCTGCTGCCGCGACCCCTCGCTCCACATCACCCGCACTTTAAGGGAGACGCCGCGCACTGCCGTGATGTAATCTGCCGGCCGTTCGAGGTACACCACCGCCGCGTCGTTGCCGCCTAGCTGGACAAGACTGTCATCCGCGCGATGCACCTCGCCTGTCACTGTGTGATCAACGCCGCTGTCATCCACCCAGACATAGTCCACAGAGAAGGACTTTCCGGCATCCAACGGGTACAGATGCAGCCTCTCCGAGCCGCGGGCATGCGTGAACTCGCGGTAGTTGACGCCGCGGTCGTCCTGCTGCGTGTAGCGCTCGAACGCTTTCTCCACACGCACCTGCCAGTCCCCTTCCGCCCTGTAGAACACGCGCACCTGCCTGCCGGCGAGATCCCCCGCCAGCGTAATGGTTCCGTTGCGGTAGTCCACCGTCGCGTCCGCCCCGGTCAGCAGGGCGCCTGTCGAGTCGTCCAGTATAAGCAGGTCCGCATTCCCTGCCGATGTACCGGGCGCTATCCCGCCGTAAGGCTGCCCCATGTCGTCGAGCGTGATACCGGTCTGCTTGATGTTTCTCAGCGTTGTCCGCACGGTGTACGGCTCGCTGTCCGGAACAGTCAGCGTCTCGCTGATGATCCCCCAGTCGTAAACGGTGTAGTTGATGCGCGCCGTGAGTTCGACGACGCCTGCAGGCGTCTGTTCCTTGTATGTATAGCCGAGCGGATTGAAAGCCAGACGCCCCAAAAGCTCGTGCAGCACCTTGTACTGGTAAGGATCGGACGGTGACCATGGCTCATCCGCATCGATGCGGTTGAACGCCCGGGAGAGCTGATCGCTCCGGTCGTCTATTCCATCGAAGTCCTTGACCGAGGCGACCGGGTTGCCCGCATTGTCGAGCGGCACCGGAACCCACTCACCGCCTGGAGCATCGAACGTGACGCCGTTCACGGTGTGCAGAGTTCTGTTTCCATCGTCGTCCACAGTCCAGTATGAGTACGAAATCGTGTAGCTCCCCCCGTAGCGCACGGCAATTGCGGGGTCCTGCTCGTCGTACGTGATGGCATACTGCGTGGGGCGCAGCCAGTTCATTTCGGAATCCGAGTTGGACATCACCCTGCGCTGAAGAGACGCCGAGTACACGTCGTCCACAGTGGCCACGGGCCCGAACATGACGTTGTGGATGGAGCCGACAACCGTCCCGCTTACGCCTCCGCTGAGGCTGGGGCCGGGAATCTTGACCGTCTCACCGATGACCTGCCGCAAATCCGCCTTGTTGATTTCTTTCAGAGCAGGCATCGCGGCCCCGGTGAGCAGCGCAACTCCCTGAGGAAGCGTGTGTGAACGCGCACGAAGGCGTTCCAACTCCCTCTCCGCCAGGCGCGACGCGAAGGTGATATGCTCCGAGCGCTTGATGATGCCGAATCCGCCCGCGAACATCCTGGCAACGGCCAGAATGCCGATCGCCAGAATGGCGATGGTGGTCAGGACTTCTACAAGCGTCGTCCCTTTGTTGTTTCCGCGGAGCTGATACATCAGTAGTCCCTCCCGCAGCGCGCCTCACGCCTGTCAGGGAAGAGGCTTCACCGTGTAAGCGTAGTTCCAGGGCCTGCCGTTCGGCTGGAAGACGTTCGCCGGGATCTTGTCCACGTGCCCGTCCAGGAAAAGCACCAGGTCCTTGCCCTTGCTGCCAGACTGATCGCCGCCCCTGTGGTAGGAG
>Ga0255342_1006547_pt1 | contig 10551 bp, 9 predicted proteins | sample wastewater_treat_3_FD_192416 | JGI IMG/M metagenome (GOLD analysis project Ga0255342, IMG submission 192416) | Wastewater microbial communities from Lulu Island WWTP, Vancouver, Canada - plant14 | ecosystem: Engineered > WWTP > Wastewater > Unclassified | place: Canada: Vancouver, British... | reverse complement strand
CATGATCCGGAGATTCCTCCTCCATATCATTACTTTGCCACCTACCAGTACCTGGTAAAAAAACTGAAGATCGATGCCATAGTGCATGTCGGGACACATGGCACCCTTGAATTTCTCCCTGGAAAGTCGGTAGTCTTATCTGATACCTGTCTTCCTGATGCAGTGCTTGGCCCCGTTCCATTCCTGTACATCTACAATACAGACAATCCGCCTGAAGGAACGATAGCAAAGCGGAGAACAAATGCAACATTAATTGGTCATATGCAGTCGCTAATGACCGGTTCCGGACTTTATGGGGAACTGGCAGAACTGGCAGACAGGATCGATGAATATACACGTGCCAGAGATGCGGATCCTGCAAGAGCCCATGCACTGGAACATGTAATTCTTGATCTCATTAAAAGAGCCAGTCTTGAAAAAGAGATTAATCTTGAACAGATAATGAGTACAGGCGGAGGGATGGACGAAATAATAGAGGCATCCCATGAATCGCTGACCAGGATATACAATAGCCAGATCCCTGATGGTATGCATATTTTTGGGAAAGTTCCCAATGGAGAGAGACGGGCATTATATATCACCGGCCTTCTCCGGTTTAACCAGGAACTGCGAAAACTCATGCTTGATCTGGCCGGAATTGATCTCATCCCAAAAGCCGGTGAATTTGCCCTTCTCCGTATGCTTGACAAACAGGCAGAGAAGTTTACCCTGGCCCTTCTTGATGGAAACACTCCTGCATCTGCTGCAAAAATTGCACTTGGAGAACGACTGGTGCAACCAGATTCAGCATTACTTGCACCGGTCTCTGAAAAAGTCATGGAACTCTCTGCCCAGATCAGTGCATCCGATGAGCATGAAGCATTACTTAGGGCACTTTCAGCCGAATATATTGAACCAGGTCCTTCAGGTCTTGTCAGCCGGGGCAGAACTGATATTCTCCCGACCGGAAGGAACTTTTATTCATTAGATCCCTTCTCGGTCCCGACCGAGGCAGCATTCAGGGTAGGTAGAAAACTGGCCGAGATAATGCTTGAAAAATTTCGTTCTGAAGAAGGACGATACCCGGAGACCGTTGCCGTATACTGGACTGCATCTGATATCATGTGGTCAGATGGTGAGACATTTGGAAAATTACTCCACCTGCTTGGGGTTGAACCAATATACCGTCAGGGACGGGTAACAAGCCTGAAAGTCATACCACTGCAGGTGTTAGGAAGACCCCGTATAGATATCAATGTCAGGGCATCAGGTATTCTTCGTGACTGTTTTTACAACTGTATCGAACTGCTGGATGATGCAGTGGCAAAGGTAGCAGCACTTGATGAACCAGCAGGGATGAATTATATCAGAAAGCACCAGGTGGGAGAGAGTGGACAGACACCAAGAATATTCGGAAGTCGTGCAGGAACATATGGAATGGGAGTTAACCTCGCACTTTATGCCTCTGCATGGAAAGAAGAAGCAGATCTTGCCGATATATACATCACCTGGAACGGATATGGATATGGAAAGGGCGTTTATGGAAAACCGTCACATGATGATCTCATCTCCCAGCTTAAGACTGTCGATGTTTCCTTCAACAAAACGGCAACAGATGAATATGACCTGCTTGGATGCTGCTGTTATTTCGGAGCTCACGGGGGAATGACCCTTGCAGCCGAGACAGTAAAAGGAGAAAGAGTTGCAACATATTATGGCGATACCAGGGATCCTTCAAATGTCGAAGTCAGGACACTTGCCGAAGAACTGACCAGGGTAGTAAGGACAAAGCTGCTCAACCCCCGGTATATCGATGGCCTGAAAGAACACGGGTACTCCGGTGCAAGCGAACTCTCCCGTAGAATTACAAGAGTATATGGCTGGGATGCAACGACCGGCCAGGTGGATGACTGGATCTTTGATGATATTGCCAGGACATTTATCCTTGATCCAAATAACCGGGACTTTTTTGAAGAGAACAATCCCTATGCCCTCGAAGAGATAGGCCGCAGACTGCTTGAGGCACATGAACGTGGAGTCTGGGAAGCAGATCCTGACGTGATCGACGGAGTAAAAGAGGCGTACCTGATGATAGAAGGATGGATGGAAGAACGTATGGACGGCACAGGCGGGACAGTACAGGGGGGATCCATCGACATCTATTCGATGAATGACGTTTCAGCATGGAAAGAAAAGGCAGGACGCATGAAAGGAGGGAAATAATGTCACATCACCTGAAAAAACCTCTGATCCCTTTTACAGCAATAATCGGACAGGAATTGATGAAAAAAGCCCTCTTACTCAATGCCATCAATCCAGCCATCGGCGGCGTTCTAATAAGGGGAGAGAAAGGAACAGCAAAGTCATCAGCTGTCCGGGCGCTTGCAGAAGTTCTTCCAATGATGAAGGTGGTGCCAGGCTGCCCGTTCTCCTGTGATCCAAAAAAAGAGTCTGAACTCTGTGAACTCTGCTCTGCGAAGAAAAAGAGAGACGAACTCCCAGGTCATCTCGAACAGCAGGTACGTGTTGTAAACCTGCCAGTCGGAGCAACAGAGGACCGGGTTGTAGGCACCATAGACATTGAACGGGCTTTGAAAGAAGGGATAAAAGCACTTGAACCAGGTATTCTTGCAGATGCAAACCGGGGGATCCTGTACATTGACGAGGTAAACCTCCTGGATGATCATGTTGTGGATGTACTTCTTGATGCCGCTGCAATGGGAGTGAACACTGTTGAACGTGAAGGGATATCTTTTTCTCACCCATCACGGTTTATCCTGATCGGAACCATGAACCCGGAGGAAGGAGAACTCCGCCCCCAGCTCCTTGACAGATTTGGGCTGCAGGTATCGGTTGAGGCACTTGACGATCCTGACGAGAGGATGGCAATCGTAAAAACAGTTGAAGAATTTTCAGCCAGTCCGGATAAATACCGTCTGAAATACAAGTCAGATCAGAAAGCCATATCAGGGCAGATTAAGAGGGCGATTAAAAACCTGCCAAAAGTCTCTATATCAGATGAACTGGTTCGAAAAGCGGTAGATGTCTGTATAGGACTTGGAGTCAGAACACACCGGGCAGAGATAACCATCGTCCGGACAGCAAAGACCATCGCTGCTTTTGATGGAAGATTTGAGGTCACCCAGGACGACCTCCGTCAGGCAATAGAACTTGCAATTCCGCACCGGATGAGAAGAAGGCCATTTGAGGAACCAAAAGTGGATCCACAACAGCTCGATGATCTCATGAATCAGCCCCCGCAGGAGGATCAGGGTGAAAACCAGAATAACCCTGAGCAGCAACCAGAGGATAAAACAGAAACTCAGGAGCAGGAACAGGAACAAAGACAGGAACAGGATAATTGTAATGACTCACCTTCTTCAAAAGGAAGCAGTCCTGCAGAGCAGCGTGTCTATGATATTGGTTCTCCTATTGATCCTGAACAGGTAAAGATACAAAAAACCCGCACCATGGAAAAGCGCTATGCCCCCGGCCGACGGTTTAAGACTTCAGGTGGAGATCGCAGGGGTCAGTACACCGGTGCTGAAAAGAGACATTCAGGAAGTGATATTGCCTTTGATGCCACCATACGGGCGGTCTCTCCCTACCAGGTAAGGCGTGAATCAGAAGATCTTGCCGTCGTTATCAGGTCTGATGAGCTTCTTCAGAAAAAGCGTATTGGAAAGACCGCAACCGCCTGTCTTTTTGTTGTTGACGCAAGTGGGTCCATGGGCGTGGAGAAAAGAATGGAAGCAGCAAAAGGAGCCGTATTTTCTCTTCTCGAAGATTCATATAAAAACCGCGATCGTGTTGGCCTGGTGGCATTCAGGGGAGAAGGGGCTGACCTGGTGCTTCCGCTCACTTCAAGCATTGACCTGGCCTATAACCGGCTGTCTGAACTCCCAACCGGCGGTAAAACTCCTCTGGCGGCAGGATTACAAAAAGCCCTCTCCACCCTGATGACAGAGAAACGCAAATATCCTTCACTCATTCCCCTTCTGGTTCTGATAACCGATGGCAGGGCAAATGTCGGGAATGGCGGGAAGATAAAAGATGAGATTGCATCCATAGCTGATGACCTGGTCAGGGCTGACATTGTTACCCTTGTTATCGATACCGAAGCAGGAAAGATGAGCGGATTTGGCATTCAACTTGGATTCTGCCCTTTTATCGCAGAACAGACCAGTGGAAAGTACTTCCGGTTGTCTGATCTTACAGCGAATGATGTATCAAGGGCAGTCTTGTCTGGTCTGTCTGCATCACTGGTTATGACCTGAAGCTACCTGATAAGGATGAACCAACTCATGAGATCTACATCAGTCTATCTTTCTGGTAGAAAGCAGAAGTTAATCGTGCTGTTCGCTCTGCTCTTTCTCCTCTTCCTCACCTTCATCTATGCCCTCAATTCAGGCTCCTACCACCTCCCTTTTGACAGGATATTCACCATCCTCTACCAGTCAGTAACAAACCCCGGGCTTCTTGAGAGCACTCCATCAGAAAAGATCGTTGTAATTGACTTCAGGTTACCCCGCGTTCTTCTTGCGATCCTAACCGGAATAAGCCTTGCCATAGCCGGGTGTGTCATGCAGGCACTTCTTCGAAACCCGCTGGTTAGCCCTTTTACCCTGGGACTCTCTTCAGCTGCATCATTCGGGGCTGCAATGGCCATAGTCTTTGGTGGGTCAATAATGCCATTTATCCCTCCCGAATTCCAGAACGGAGTCATCATTCTATGTGCATTTTTACTTGGATGGCTCTCAATTCTCCTCATATATGGAATTTCACGAATGAAAGGCTCTTCAAGTGCAACCCTCATCCTTGCCGGAGTAGTGATCGGGTATATCTTCACCGCCGGAGTCATGATCCTCAAGTACCTGACCAATGATGAAAAACTCAGGGAGATTACACTCTGGCTCATGGGAGGTATGTGGGGTGCAAACTGGGGAGCGGTGGTAATTGTTGCCCCCATCACCCTGCTCTGTTTCCTCTATCTTGAATCCCTTGCCTGGGATCTGAACACACTCTCAGCCGGCGACGATGTGGCAAAAAACCTTGGGGTTAATGTAAATGGCCTGCGGATAAAGGGGCTTCTCATCTCCACCCTTGCTGCCTCGGCCTGCCTGGCATTTACAGGCATCATCGGGTTTATCGGACTTATGGGCCCGCATATCGGGCGCATGCTGATAGGAAATGACAACCGGTATCTGATACCCTGCTCTGCACTTTTAGGAGGATTAATCCTCCTGATATCAGATACCGCGGCACGGACCATCATGGATCCCATCGAGATCCCGGTCGGCGTCATCATGTACGTAATCGGCGGCATATTCTTCATGTTCCTCATACTGCGTGGAAAACACCGGGTGATCACATAAAACTGGAAGGCTAAAGATGACGCTTACAATTGAAAAATTATCCGTGAAATATGGACCGGTTCAGATCCTTCACGAAATCAGTTTTTCCCATGTTAAAGGAGAAGTCCTCTGCATTATCGGCCCAAATGGTTCTGGAAAAAGCACACTTATCAAAACACTGGCCGGGATACTTGATCCCTGTGAAGGAACCATCACCCTGGATAAGAGAGATGTATCAGAAATCTCAAGAAATGAGGTTGCAAAAAGGATCGGATATGTCCCGCAGGATTTCCAGTACCTCACTTCATCAACCGTCCTTGAAGCTGTAATTCTTGGCCGTCGCCCCCATGTACAATGGTCACTTACCAGGCATGACCTGGCAAAAGTCGATACCGCAATGGAAATGCTCAACATTACATCCATGGCAGAAAAGATGCTCACCGAAGTATCAGGCGGAGAACGGCAACGGGTATTCATCGCCCGTGCAATAGCGCAGGAACCTGATTATTTCCTTTTTGATGAACCGACCAGTGCACTTGATATCAGGCACCAGATTGATGTATTCCAGATGATTAAAAATATCGCCGGCTCAAAGAACCGGTCGGTTCTGGTGGCAGTGCATGATCTCAACTTCGCCTACCATTATGCAGACAGGGTCATTCTGCTTGATGAAGGAAAGATTGTGAGCATGGGGACTGTTGACGAGGTAATGACGGAAGATAACATCATTTCAGTATATGGGGTTCCTATGCAGTTTATCAAAACTGATGCAGGCCGGTACGTATTACCTGACTGGAAAAAGGCAGAAGAACGGATACCTGCAAGGCCGGTAAATGTGATGTAAATGAAAAAAAAGAATGGATACTACCCTGATAACATCATAGTCACAAGGAACCTTACAAAAAAATTTGGAACACTCTGTGCAGTAAACCAGATGAACCTCTCTGTAGGAAACGAGATATTTGGTATCCTGGGCCCGAATGGATCTGGTAAGACCACCACGGTCCTGATGCTGACCACGCTCCTGGAACCAACAGAGGGGACAGCCTATATATGTGGATACAATATCCAGGAAGAACCAAGAAAAGTAAGGGAATCGATCAGTTATGTCCCGCAGGATATGGCCGTTGATGTCAGGCTTACCGGCAGGGAGAATGTGGAGATGTTTGCAGAGCTGTACGGCGTTAAAAACCCGGCAGAACGATCTGAAGAAGTGCTGCAGGTACTGGAACTCTCAGACCGTGCTGACGAGTTTGCCAAAGTGTACTCGGGGGGAATGAGAAGACGGCTTGAACTTGCCCAGGCACTTGTCCATAATCCCAGGGTTCTGTTCCTTGACGAGCCAACGGTCGGACTTGATGTTGCAGCACGAAAGAAGATATGGGAACATATCAAGAAACTCCGAAGTGCCGGGATGACCATCTTTGTTACGACGCATTACATGGATGAGGCAGATAAACACTGCGACCGGGTTGCAATAATTGATCATGGAACCATCAGGGCTATTGATACACCTGAAAATCTTAAAAGAATCATCTCAAAAGATGTAATTTCCGTCTCAATTAAGGGCAGCTACATGGGAATAGATCTGCCAGGAGTCAGGTTTGCCCTTGAGGAAGATGATGAACTTATCTTTTATGCTGACTCAGGAGACCTGGCTCTCCCTCTTATCAAAGATGCTCTCACTGCAGGAGGCGCAATAGTCACTGCCATGTCACTTAGAAAACCATCACTGGATGATGTATTTCTCCATCTTGTAGGGACAGAAGAAGATAATCGCCCATTTAACTTAAGCACTTTTAGAAACGTGACCGGGAGGAGAGGATGAACCCGGTTCTGGTATATTGCCGAAGAGATCTGATCAGGTGGTTTCGGGGAAAATGGGGATTTATCTCCGCCATGGTCATGCCTGCTGCATGGCTCATATTCGTAGGTCTTGCCCTTCCCATACGGTTTACTGATCATTACATAGATTTTGTAACTCCGGGAATTCTTGCAATGACAACACTCTCCGCATCAATGACCGGGGGAGGCCTGCTAATCATGGACCGTATGCTTGGGTTTTTCAACAAATTCCTGGCTTTACCGCCTCCACGTGAATCTATACTTTTTGGAAAGATCCTGGTGATCACCATCAGAGGTCTTATCCAGACAACGGTCATCTTCCTCATTGCATTTCTGCTTGGTGCCCGGCTGTACTCTCCCTCCCAGCTCCTGGTAACTTACCTTATTCTCTTCATATTTGGTGGACTGCTATCTTCTGCGGCGACTACACTTGCAATTTTTGTCGGGGAACATGATCAGTACTCCGCAGTAAATTCCATGGTAACCATGCCCATCTTTTTTACATCAACCGCGATGATGCCATATGACCAGATGCCTGAATGGCTTAGAGCCATTGCTCACATAAACCCCCTGAGTTATGCCATTGATGGTATAAGGCTTGTGGCTGACGGGAGCATTCCCTTTGTACAGATAGGAGTTCTTTTTGCACTGTTCATTGCAGTCCTGACCATTTCTGTTCATGTATTCAGGAAGACCGGCCTATGAAACTTGCATAACTGTGAACTTAAACAATGGTGAAATTATGAAAAACAAGAAAATTTTCAACATATTTGCAATTATTTTACTTGTCCTGGTTAGTGTAGCATCCATCTGCAGTGCCTCGGTAGAATTTACCGATTCGTCAGGAGAGATAATTACCCTGACATATCCTGCAGAACGGATAGTTTGCCTGAACAGCGATGCAGCAGAAGCACTGGTTGCCTTGGGAGCCGGTAATAAAGTTGTAGGACTTACGGAAAGCACCCTGGAAGATACCGCTCTCATGAGACATCTCCCAAAAGCCATGAGCGTGGGAGACTGGCAGACTCCGGGTGTTGAACGTATACTTGCATTAAAACCTGATGCTGTTATTACGTACTCAAGTTCAAAGCCAAAGAACGCTGATCAATTGACAAATGCTGGAATCAATCTCATTTACCTGGACTGTTACAAATTCAACTCGCTTGAGCATGATATTCAGTCTATTGGTACCATGATCGGGGCTGAAGAAAAGGCAAAGGCATATATCGCATTTCTGAAGAGGTGGAAGAACGAAGTTGTCTCCCGTACAGCAAATATTTCTGCTGACAAATTCCCTGCAGCATATATCGAGGGGTACACTGACTACACGGCCCAGGGCAAAGACAGCGGCATTGATATTCTCATGGGAATTGCCAAGGGGAAAAACCTTGCAGCAGATCTTGGGGAACAGTGGCCAAAAGTCACTCCTGAATGGGTTATCAGTGAAAACCCGGGAATTATCATCAAAACTGCATCCTCAAAACCAGGGAAAGCACTGGCCCAGGTGCGGGATAGTGTTCTTAACCGGACAGGATTTGAATCTCTTGATGCAATAAAAAGGAAACAGGTGTATGTCCTGAATGGAGACCTGATTTTTGGGCCCAGAAGTCCTGCTGGTCTTGTTTACCTTGCAAAAGTTCTTCACCCTGATGAGTGTAAAGATATAAGTCCGGCAGAGGTGCTTAAAGAGTACGCAGCAGAGTTTGTTTCAGGGGTGGAGACTGGAGATTATTATTCTCCAGAGGTATAATTCTTTTTCCACCATAACCCTGGCCTGTTATGGCTTCATCTGAAAAGAAAAAAGAGATCGAAAAATTATGATATGCGGATGAATAATCAAGAGCTTTTTCTAAACCGAATAACCCCTGATGATTATCATGGCCGAACGCCAGTCATAATTCCATAATTTATCAAGGCCATTCTGATCTCTTTTAATTCGATACGCATTTCAGAGATCTCTTTATTTAAATGATTATCCAGATCTGTTCTCATTCCCTTAACCTCAGTCAGTGTTTCTTCCTGCAAAGAAATGGATTTATCATGTTTTTCAAGGGCAATATCCTGTTTCTTCTCCATTCGTGAAAAAATTGCTATTGCAGTATCAAATCTCTCTGCAAGTTCTTCATCTGGAGAACCTCTGTTCACCTTAAAATATGAAAAATTCCCTGAGTATTCTTCTTCCACTGTAGAGATCTCTTCAACTTCCACTGGATATTCGACAATCCTGATAGCCTTAATAAATGCTTCAAGATCATTTACACGCCCTTCGGCTATGATATGTACATCATATCCTTCAAGGTTCTCAATATAACCGGTAATATTCAGTTTTCTTGCTATATTCTGAACAATATGGCGGTATCCAAACCTCTGGACAGTGCCTGAAACCTGTATTGAATACCTGGATAATTTATAAGATTCCATACCAATATTGGATTTTTATAACTCAAAGATTTTCTATATCTGGTACCGTCAGGATTCAACTGCTATTGGATATCAGTCAATGCTGTACTGATAATATGCAGTCACCGTGAAATACCTTTGTATAAGAATGGAACTATTTAGCAATAGGATATAGGTGTTCCAAAAGGAAAAGTTCCTACAGTAAGAAATTTTTTCTCTCTTTTAGACAAAATCATCAATGATTCAATCCCGTCATACACGAACTCATCAACATGGATGAATTTTCTGTCTTTCGGCCCGAATTTATAGTTAGTCATGAGCCTTTTCCAGTTTCAGCAGGTAATCTTTGATATTAAGACCGCCGCGGTACCCGGTCAATTTTCCATCTTTTCCGATAACCCTGTGGCAGGGAATAATGACAGGTATTGGATTTTTGTTGTTGGCAAGTCCGACTGCCCTTGAAGCATTTTCATTTCCGATTATTTGTGCTATCTCCTGGTAATTTCTTGTCTGTCCATATGGAATTTTTTGAAGTGTTTTCCAGACGTTCAGCATAAACTCAGTGCCGGATGGTTCAAGGGGAAGTTCAAAATGTTTTCGCTTTCCAGAGAAATAATCTTCTAATTGTCTGCCTGCATCTTTTAAAAGTTCTGTTTCCTTAACCACAGTATCATCAGGTATTATATCATCATGAAAATACAGGTTTGTAATGGCATTTCCGTTTTCTGCAATTCCTATTTTACCGATGGGTGTCTGATAGAAAAATAAACTTTTCATTTTTATCATTTTGAACTCTAATTAGCCGGTTAATTATTTTTATTTATATTCTATCTCTCATGCAGGTGTAATAAACACTCTTAATGTTTCTCATTCAGAATATTATCCCAGACGCCGTAATCTCTTGGGAAGCGGTGGTGAACCTTTTTTTCTCATAGAGAGTATTCGTGCCTTTTCTATCATATTCAGGTATTCT
>Ga0255342_1006540_pt1 | contig 10561 bp, 15 predicted proteins | sample wastewater_treat_3_FD_192416 | JGI IMG/M metagenome (GOLD analysis project Ga0255342, IMG submission 192416) | Wastewater microbial communities from Lulu Island WWTP, Vancouver, Canada - plant14 | ecosystem: Engineered > WWTP > Wastewater > Unclassified | place: Canada: Vancouver, British... | reverse complement strand
GAATAGTGACAGACCACAAAGAAGGTTATTTTAGATGCTTAAATTGTGGTAACAGGTTTACCAAACAAGATATAATACAAGAACAGAAAAATAAAAGAGAAAAGGAGAAATTATTATGGAAGAGATGAAAGTAATAAAATATGGTCAGGTTGACGCAATATGGAATGCAACAAAAAAATTATTGGAACAAGATTTGTCAGTTCAAGCTCAGTACTGGTTAAGAAAAAATCTTGAAAAGATTATTGAAGCAATTAAACCATTAGATGAGGAAAGAATTGAATTTATAAAAACTGAAGGAACAAAAGACCCAAGCATTGATGCTTATAAGATAAGTCCGGACAATCCAAAAATACAAGAAATGCTTGATAGGGAGATTATTGTTGCTATTACCCCAATCGAATTAAAATTTCTGGCAGACGCCAAACTCAATCAAAGAGAAACAAATTTGATTGATTTTATGATTTGTGAAGACAAGATGATAAAAATAGCGAAAGGGGAATTAAATTCATGAGCCTTGACATTAATGAAATTAAAAAGAGAGGAATGAAGGTGGAATTGTATACAGAAGTAAGAGAGAGGTGTTATGCCATTCATAGAACTATTGATGAAATACCGGTGAACACATTTAAAAATTTAAAATCTTCAGTCAGTATTATCGAGAGATTGGTTGAAGAGGGAGGATAGGGAATAATACATGGTCGTGCTGCGTGTCAGCGCAGGGTAAGTAGTGGAGAGATAGCCCTAAATCTGACTATGGGTTAAATCATGGAGCCTGAGTGGGGAATCCAGGCCACGACCAGTTTGAAAGGAGAAAGAAATGGATATGGAAACACAGGTATTGCAAGCGTTAGCAAGGGGATATTGCTCACCTAAAAACTCTGGTAAAATTGTTGACCCTGATTTAATCGCGGCTATGGCAAAAGAAATTATAGAATCGTTTTCTCCATCACGGGAATCTATTTCATCTAATGCAAAACTTTTCAGCCTTGAGAAGATTGAGCCGCTTAATCCAAGAAATGTATCTAGCGAGTATTGGAACGCCACACATGAAAACAGGGCCAAGCTCAACGAAGTCATTGAGAAACTAAATCTTGTGATGGACTACTTAAATCAAGGTGTGCGGAAATGAAAACTATGGGCAAGGTGCAGGCCATGAACTCGCGGATTGAACTTCATGTTTGCGGCCATGTCTTTACTATCCACTTTATTCCAACAAAAGTATTAAGGTATTTTTTAATAAAGAAATGGGTATTTAATGGGAGGGCAAAATGACTGATAAGTGTCACGGAGTAAGAACATCGTGGCCGTGGAAAGGCTATCCGTGTGGAGCTGTGGGAAATTATGAAGTCGATGGGCTTACTTATTGCGCTAATCATGCCGCACTTGCCCAAAAAGAATGTGGTAAAATCACTAAAAAGAAGAAAATTAAAGCAAAAGAACAAGCGCCCCGGATCGTATTGCCCCGGCTGGCTGCCGGATGGGTTGAAGAGGGAGGATAGGGAACTTGATGCAATTGAAAATGAAGATGAAGAAAATAAAGAAGGAAAAATTACATCTGTCTCCATTGGGCAACTCACCCTTACATTTGAATGAATGTAAGGATTGTAAATTCAAAGAAGGTACAGATTCAGACCGGACTAAATGGGTTTGCAATCATGTCAATGCCTACAATTTTGATGTAATGAAAAGCAATCTTTGTATTGATGAAAGAAATTATGGTGACTGTGGGTTTTTCGCAGAGAATTTTACAAATCAAAGTGAGTGTTGAATAATGGAATGGGATGAGAAAGAAAAACAATTGCAAGATAAAAAATTGTAAACATTATAAGACATGTAATCAAAAAAAAGATCCTTTCAAAGATAATATCTTATGTAGAGGGTATTTACATTATGTTCAGCAGGACATAATAAGAGAGAAGGGAACTCAATTTGAAATACCAATTTCTCATGTTATTGAAAGTATATTGGTTGATGATGAGGAAAGGAAGATGATGTATGATACAAACAAATCTAAAAAGGAACTTATAATTCAGATGTATTTCTTTGATGGTGATACAAATGTAAAAAATATTTCTGAGAAATTATATTGCTCGGAACAATATGTTTATTCAGAAATAAGGAAGTGTAAGATGATGCTTCTGAAATCAGCAAAAAAATTAAACAAACCTAAAAAATCTTCAATTAAAAACAAATCCTAACTATTCAAAATTATTAGTAAAAATATAGAAATCTCCTTTATATATCATAAAAAGCAGTTTAATTATATATATATGAAGGGATTTATTATCAATGGTAGCAATAAATAAAAGAAGAAAAATGCTCACAATGGCAGAATCCAAGATTGAAAGAGCAAAGGAAAGAGCCAAAGCAAAAAAAGAAAAAGAAAAGAAACCACAAGGAAGACCGACATTATATACAGATATGATAGCAAAACATATTTGTAATGAAATAATGAAAGGAAGGAGTCTTAAAAAAATATGTACACAAGATAAAAATATGCCATCAGAACCAACCGTATATAGTTGGCTACAGAGAGGAAACAAAAATTTTAATGAAATGTTTTTTAATAATTACAGAGAAGCCAAAGATATTCAGGCAGAGAGATTTGTTGAAGAGATTGTTGATATATCAGACGACGGAGAAAATGATACTTATTCAAAACTGAATCCAAAGACTGGCAAGTATGAAGAAGTTGTTGATTATGACCATATCAGAAGAAGTGAACTGAGAATTAAAGCAAGAATGTGGACAGCAGCAAGAATATTACCAAAGAAATATGGGGACAAGAGTATGATGGAATTGTCAGGACCAGATGGTAAATCACTTGCTCCAGAAAAAATTATTATTGATTTTGGAAATGGTGAGCAAGCAGAGTTAGAGGACGAATGACAGATGACGATGCAAAAACAAATAATTATAGGGAGGAATGGCAATCAATATTTGTCGTTCAATAAAAGAATATGATAAGAGTTAAAATCCCTCCTATATTCAAAGATCTTGCTTCATTCGACAGTAGATATTATGTTTTTTTCGGTGGCAGAGGCGGAGGAAAGAGTTGGGCAGTTGCAAGATTTTTGGTGACAGTAGCCGCAAAGATGAAATTAAGAATATTGTGTACAAGAGAATTTCAATCAACAATAGGGGATTCAGTTTATAAATTACTTTTAGACCAGATTGAGCTCCTGGGCTTGTCCAAATACTATGACATATCAAAAACAACAATAACAAGCAAATGTGGTAGCGAATTCATATTCAAAGGACTACAAAGGAATATTGTAGAAATAAAATCCCTTGAAGGAATTGATATATGCTGGGTAGAAGAAGCACAGTCAACCAGTGAGGTCTCCTGGTCAATTTTAATTCCCACCATTCGAAAAGAGGATAGCAGCATCATTGTCACATTTAATACAGGTGAAGTAAAAGATCCGACATACAAAAGATTCGTTTTGAGTCCGCCTGACAATTGTATAACTAAAAAAGTCACATACAGAGACAATCCTTATTTTCCAGAAACATTGGAAAAGGAAAGATTGTATTTGCAAAGAGTGGATCCAGATGCTTACATGCATATATGGGAAGGCGAACCTCTTTCAATTTCTAATGCTCTCGTTTTCAAGGGTAAATTTAAAATTGATACATTTGAAGCTCCAGAAGGAACAAGATTTTTCCATGGCTCTGATTGGGGCTTTAGTAATGATCCGACGACTTGTGTAAGATGTTTTGTTAAAGACAAAAAATTGTATATCGATTATGAAGCATACGGCATTGGGGTTGAGCTTGACGAAATTCCTTCCCTTTTCAAAAACTCAATACCGACTGCTGACAGATGGTTGATTAAAGCTGATAACAGCAGACCGGAAACAATTTCTTATTTACGAAAAAAACATGGATTGAGAGTTGACCCAGCAAAGAAATGGAAGAACTCAGTAGAAGATGGAATTGCTTACATGAGAAAATTTGAAGAGATTGTTATCCATCCTAGATGCAAGCATACCATAGAAGAATTCAAAACCTATTCTTATAAAACTGATACAAAGACAGGTGATGTGTTGCCGATTCTTGTTGACAAGAGTAATCATTGTATTGATGCAGTTAGGTATGCTTTGGATGGATATATCCAAGGCGGACCATCTTTTTCAGAATTTGTTTTTGGTTATGATAATGCGGTGAATCAATGAAACAGAAAAGACGAAACTATGAGAAAATCAAAAACGATTTTAATTTAAATGGACAAGAAAAAAGAAGATGTACATGGATAGAAAAAGGCAAGCGGTGTAAGAATACAGTTGCCGGATATTATTTCTGTAGAAAACATTTTGCTTTGGCAACAAAACTTGAAAGCTGTAGTGCAGGTGAAAGTGACTATAGAACAATATTAAGATATTGATGAAGAGAAATAAATTTGAGGAGCCATAAACATGTTAAGCAATGAAGTTAAAATAGTCAGAGGAATGGTAAGAAATAAATTTACTTCTGATGAAGGATCTAATGATTCCAGAAAAACAAAGGACAATCGTTTATGGGATCTTACAACTGAAATTTATAGAGTGAACTCACAATATAAACAAGCTGTGGAAAAGGGTGATAAATCCAAGGCTCTTGAATTAGCATGGAAACAGGAGGAGTTGGTAGAAGAATACCGTGCAGAGAAAAAAAGAATGGAAAAAGAAAAATCTAATGATTCAAGTGGAGGCAGAAAAATAAAAGATGAGGATTACCAAAGATCAAACTCTTCACCTTATGACATAAGGAATATCGAAAAGGAAGCGGAAGAAAACGATAATTTTAGGAAGGTGCTATATACCGGCAAAAATTTACAGCTGGTGGTTATGTCACTTCAGCCAGGTGAAGATATTGGAATGGAAGTGCATAGTGATGTTGACCAATTCTTTAGAGTTGAAGAAGGAGAAGGTGAAGTCATCATAAATAAAAACGGAACCAAAAGAATTTCAGCAGGTAGCAGTATTGTTATTAAAGCCGGCACAGAACACAATATAATCAATACATCAAACGAAATTCCTTTGAAGCTTTATACCATTTATGCTCCTCCAAATCATCCTCCAGACAGATTACAGGAGACAAAAGAAGAAGCAATAGCAGAAAAGAATGAAATAGTTGATAAGAGAGCAAGTATCAAAGATGCTGCATTGACTGCTTTGCGAAAGCTTAAAAATTTCTTCAATGATGCAGAGTTTAGAGAAGAGGACCATCCAAGAGCAGAGTCAGGAAAGAATGCCGGACAATTTATAAAGAAGGGAACTGGAGGCGGTGCTAGCTCCGGTACTAAATTGAATAAAAAAGAGAAATCAAAATCCTCTATTGAAACCAAAGAAAACAAAAAGACCAAAAAGACTGCAAATTTTGTTGAAACTGTAAGAGGTGACGATGGTAAATTAAAATTAGCAAATGGAAAACCTTTACCAGAGCATATTGCTCATATTGCTATTCCACCTGCTTGGAAAAATGTAATTATAAATCCAGATCCAAAAGGAGATTTGTTGGTGGTGGGCATTGATAAAAAAGGAAAAGCACAACCTAAATATAGTAAAGAACATGAAGAAAAAGCCTTACAAGAACAGGAGAAAATGATTAAAAGACTTGATAAGAATTTTCAAAATATAATGCAACAATTAAAGAAAGATTTTGGTGGTGAAAATGATAATACAATTCTTACAAAGTTGATAATAAATACTGGGGCAAGAATCGATAGTCAAAAAGAAGATATGATTCTTGGTGAGGTGAAAACGTATGGGGCTTCTTCAATTGAAGCGAGACATATTATAAAAACCAATGAGGGAGTATTGCTTGACTTTATCGGTAAAAAAGGGAAAAAAAATATTTATATGATAACTGATAATGATGTAGCCAAAATACTTTTGGAAAGGAAGAAAAATAGTAAACCAAACGAAAAAATATTTAACATCAAATATAAAGAATTTTTGAATTATGTAAAAGGTCTTGGTGAAGGTGGGTTTACTCCACACGATTTTAGAACAAAACTTGCTACCGATCTTGCTAAAGAACAAATTAAAAATTCTTCGATTCCTACAAATAAAAAAGAATATAAGAAAGAAGTGAAACGAATAGGAACAATTGTTGGTGAGAGACTTAATGATACTCATGGGCAAGTATTAAAATCTTATATTATGCCCTCTGTATGGGAAGATTGGAAAAGAAAAGCAGCAGTACAATAAGGAGGAATACAATGGCTGTAGATTTTGAAGAAATTGAAAGAAAATTAGAAGAACAGGAAAACACTTATGAAGATGATCCTGATGAGCTTCCGGCCACTGAAGCTTTGATTGAAGCACTCGGATTCAATCCTGATGAATTGGATGAAGACGATGAAGATGATGAAAAACCAAAAGACAAACAGACAGTTAAAGATGCGGCTTTAACTGCATTGAGTAAATTGAGAAAATTAAAACGGAAATAAATGTGCTAGTACAAGATTTGAATATACAGAATGGAATGGTAACCAAAAAAGGAGAAATAGCTGAAAGATTTTCTTATCAAGGCTTGCCTATTGCCATTGAAAATCCAGAAGGAAGTGTAAGGAGATGGAAGAACAATGCAGGAGAAACAGGCAAAACAACAATTTATTACAAGTATGGATATTTAGAATATACCAAGAGTCCTTTTGATGGAGAAGAAATAGATTGTTTTGTAGGAAAGAATCCTTATGCTAGTAATGTTTACATAATTAAACTTGGTATAGATGATAAGGAGGAAAAAGTGTTTCTTGGATTTTCTTCTAAAGAAGAAGCGCGAGATGCTTTTCTTGCACATTATAACACACAAAAAGCATTTGGAGACATAATTGAACTTCCCATGTACTTATTCAAAGACATGATTGAATTTGGTGAATAATTGTGACAGAAATACAAAAAAGAAACAAAATAATAAAAAAGAGGAAAACTCAAACCATTACATCAGACTCCTTTACCAATTTTATTCATAAGTTAGGAAAAGGAACAGGCAATCAGCTTGATGATGCAAAATATTCTTTGTCTAATTTACTATCAAGAGATAGAACAACTCTAGAAGCTGCATATCGTGGCTCTTGGTTGATTGGACAGGCTGTTGATGTGATTGCCGAGGATATGACGAAAGTCGGTATTGATATGGTATCAAAAATGCCACCTGATGCTATTAAGAAATTGCAAGTGGCATTGACTGATTTTGCTGTTTGGGAATCGCTTTGCAATGTAATTAAATGGTCACGGTTATATGGCGGAGCAATGGGAGTCATTCTTATTGATGGAGCAAAATATGACCAACCATTGGATTTGGAAAAAGTAGGGAGAGGAACATTTAAAGGGATTCTTGTCCTTGATAGGTGGATGTGTGAGCCTTTGTTGCAAGAGTTAATAACTGATTGGGACAAGGATTTTGGAAAACCAAAATATTATAGAATGCATTCATCAGTTAGTAATGTCCAATTTCCAAATGCAAAAATTCATCATACAAGAGTGATGAGATTTGACGGAGTTACATTACCATTTCACCAAAAGTACATGGAAAATTATTGGGGTTTGTCAGTAGTTGAAAGAATATATGATAGATTATTATCTTATGACTCCGCTACTCTCGGTGCAGCCCAGTTAATGTATAAAGCGTATTTAAGAATTGTAATGATTGATGGGTTAAGGGAAAAGCTGGCTCTTGGTGGTTCAGAAGAAGCAGCCATTCTTGCGCAATTTAATTTGATTCGTCAGATGCAAGGTATTGAGGGAATTACTTTGCTTGATAAGAATGATGCTTTCCAAACTCAACAATATTCATTTGGTGGGGTCGCTGATATTCTCAGAGAATTTGGTCAGCAGATATCTGGTGCCACTGGCATTCCTTTGGTTAGGTTGTTTGGTCAGTCGCCTGCTGGATTTTCTACAGGAGATGCTGATTTGAGAAATTATTATGACAATATTTTAAGGGAGCAAGAAAATAAATTAAGACCTCATTTAACGAAATTATTGGAAGTAATTTCATTATCAATATTAGGCCAAAGATTGCCAGAAGATTTTGAATATAATTTTATTTCATTGTGGCAGATGACAGATAAAGAGAAATCTGAAATAGCAAATAGTGATATGTCAATGGTTCAATCGGGATTTAGTACAGGATTGATATCAAAAGAAATGGCTTTGAGAGAATTACAACGTACATCAAGAGTGACAGGAAGATTTACGAACATAACTGATGAAGATTTAGAAAAAGCAAAAGAGGAAGATGAAAATCAACCTCCTCCAGGATTGGTTGGTCAACCTCCTCCAGGAATAGCTCCTGACAATCCACTTGGTGCAGGTGAAGAGTTATCAGGAGAAGAGTCATTGGGTAAAGAGAATGTTTTAGAAAACCAAGAACCACCAGAGGAACAGGATTCGGTAGAACCGGTTGCTTCAAAGGAAAAAGAATTTAACTCGCCTTCAATCAATTTACCTATTAAAATGCCGGTTAAATCGCTAGAAGAATATTCAAAGCCTATTATGAAAAATATATCTGAAAAGTGGAAAAAGGTATTACAGAATATTGGAAAAACATTTAAAAGAAATACAGCATGGAATTAAAAATATAAAAAAGTAAATTGCTATGGCTAAAAGAAATACAAACCGAATTATAAATTATACTCTCAACAAAAGGATTGAGCAGAAATATGGTAATGATTTATTCAACGTTAGCTCGGAAGTTGATAATATAGTAAGGTCATTTACACAAAAACTTGATACTTCAAAACAGATTCAAATTGAAGATGTTTCTGACCTTATTGATGCTTTGAAAAATTATTCGGAAAGAATATCAGGCTGGGCAGAAGAAACAGCTGGAAGAATGGTATATAGTTTAGGCAGTCAAGATTTACAACAATGGGAAAGTCACTCAAAAGATATGTCTGATTTGTTGAAAAAAGAATTAAGAAGAACTGATACAAGTGCAATATTAAGGCAACATCTTGCCGACAATGTTCATTTGATTAAATCTCTCCCTCTTAGTGCGGCTCAAAGAGTGCATGACATGGTTTATCGTGGGCTAACTAGTGGCAGAAGACCTGCATCAATAGCCAAAGAGATAATGAAGACAGGAAATGTCACCAAGTCAAGAGCAATGTTGATTGCTAGAACAGAAACAGGTAGAGCTACCACAGGGTTGATTAAAGCGAGAGCAGAACAAATAGGACTTAATTGGTTTGTGTGGAGAGTTACTCACGATAAAAGATTAAGAAAAAGCCATAGAATGATGGATGGTGTTTTATGCACATGGGGCGATGCACCAAATCCAGAAGCTTTATTCCCGGAGCCAAAAATAAAAGCTTATGGAAAATATCTTCCAGGCTCTACATTCAATTGCAGGTGTTGGGCTGCACCACTTATTCGTGCAAGTAGTGATGTGAGTTGGCCAGCAAGAGTACATATAAATGGCAGAATAACAAGAATGAATTTAAAGCAATTCTTAGAATTATCTGGCCAAGAATTTTATAAAAAGGCTGCATGATGGAGATTAAAAAACACAGAACTTTTTCTGCACAAGCCAGAAGAAACATTTCTATAGGTCATGGTGGTACAGGAATTCTTAAAGAAGAATTGATGGAAAAACTATGTCAGTGTGGGTGTGGTAATAATACTAAACCAGGAAATAGATTTATTATCGGACACAATATAAGAGGAAGAGTTCAATCTGACGAGGAGAAAATAAAAAGATCGTTGTCTTTATCTAAATCTTGGGAAACTGATTTTGAAAGAAAAAGAAAAAGTTCTGAAAGATTTTCAGGAGATAGAAATCCATCTAAAAACCCGGAGATAGTAGCCAAAATAGTGAAAAAGAATAAGGGCAGGAAACAACCAAGAGAAACTGTAGAAAAAATGAGAAATTATTTAATTAAACTTTACGAAGAGCATCCTGAGAAAAAAAAGAAAATTTCAGAAAAGATGAAAAAATTATGGCAACAAAAAGAGTTTCAAGAAAAAGTATCTAGAGCAATGAAATCTGTATATAAAAATCTAGAAGTGAGAAATAAAATAAGAGAGGCGAACAAACGACTTTGGCAAACAGAGGATTATATAAAAAACATTCTGGAGAGAACAATCCTAATTGGCAAGGGGGCATTTCTGGAGTTCCTTTGTATGATATTAATAACTGGAATGCTAAACTAAAGAAGGAAATTCGTTATAGGGATGGGCACATTTGCCAAGTTTGTTTAACTCCAGAGAATAATTTAAAACGTAAGTTAGATGTACATCATATAGATTATGACAAGAAAAATTGTAATGAAGATAATTTAATTTCATTATGTCATTCTTGTCATCAGAAAACAAACACAAATAGAGAACAATGGCAATCAGTATTTGCTAGTCAATAATATATAAATAGGAGGAGAAAATGTACTCACATGAGATCAAAGATATAACAGAACAAGAATTTTATAAGATGGTAGCATAGGAGGAAGGAAATGTTAGTCCACGATATCAAAGACATAAAGAATGGGAGAATAATTACAAGAGATGATGAAAAAACAGATTATAAAGGATTTAAAATATCTAAATCTGTAACAGGATTAAAGGCTGAATTG
>Ga0255342_1006531_pt1 | contig 10569 bp, 8 predicted proteins | sample wastewater_treat_3_FD_192416 | JGI IMG/M metagenome (GOLD analysis project Ga0255342, IMG submission 192416) | Wastewater microbial communities from Lulu Island WWTP, Vancouver, Canada - plant14 | ecosystem: Engineered > WWTP > Wastewater > Unclassified | place: Canada: Vancouver, British... | reverse complement strand
CAAGCGCTACAATGACGGCGCCGGCGAACAGGACAAACACCACGTCATCGAAATCTACGGCACTGACGGGCGGCTGTACACGACGTATGCCGGCAGGTGCATGATCCTCGGCAGGAATCCGTATAAGGGTGGTAAAACAACGACGCTTTACAGGGACGGCGCTGTCGCGAACATCGCCCTCTTCCATACGGCGGTTACCACGGGCGACTACAGCAACCCGACCGTCGAGTACGGCGTCGAGAGCAACCTGATCGCCATCATGGGGCGTACGGCTGGCTACGAGAAGCGGCTGGTCACGTGGGACGAGATTCTCAAGTCGGACGACAGGATGGATCTGCAATTGGACGGCCTTAAGGCCTGACGCGGGCGAAGCCCGCAACCCAAGTTAATTAGTGCATGAGTTAATTAGTGCATTAGTATGTCTGGGAGTGCGCTACCCCCAAAAAACCTTAGTGCCCTTTGTGCCTTTGTGTGAGGTTGAATTAGATTGCGGGCTCCGCCCGCGTTAGAGAGGAGAAACGATGTCAGAGCGTAAACTCAGAGTCGCCGTGGTCGGCTGCGGCATGATTGCCAACTCGGCGCATATCCCGGCTTGGTTGTCGCAACCCGGAGCGGAGATTGTCGGGGTCGTGGACACGGATCTCGACCGCGCGAAGACGCTGGCCAACAAACATGCGATTCCCGGCGTGTTTGATGACGTCGGCAACATGCTGAAGGAACTATCCCCCGATGTTGTGTCGGTCTGCACGCCGGCTGGCAGCCACAGAGAACACGCCGAAGCGGCACTCCGCGCCGGTGCGCACGTCCTCTGTGAGAAGCCGCTGACGATTACCAGCCGGGATGCAGCCGACCTCTTTAAGGCGGCGCAAGAATCGGATCGGCACCTGCTGGTAGGACAGTCGATGCGCTTCTATAACCAGATCGCCGCCGCGAAGGCATTCGCCGCAGACGGACAACTCGGCGACATCTACTGCGCGGATGTGGCGCGCATGCGCCGGCGCGGCATCCCGACCCATGGATCGTTCCATATCAAGGAGTTGTCGGGCGGCGGCGTGCTCTATGACCTCGGCGTGCACATGCTGGACACGGTGCTCTGGGTCATGGGGAACCCCAAGGTCGTGGCGGTTTCCGGCGCGACGTACTCCAAAATCGGCCCGCGCAATGAAAACCTGATCACCTCATCGGTCGAGAGCGGTGCATTCGCCGGCGGCGTTTCGAGTGCGTCGTACGATGCCGCCACGTTCAATGTGGAGGATTTTGCGAGCGCGTTTCTGCGGCTCGATAACGGCGGCACCATTCACCTCAAAGTCTGCTGGGCGGCGAACATCCCCGACAGTGCCGGCGGCGTGATGATTATGGGCACGGAGGGCGGACTGTCGTTTGACCCGCGCGTGCTGGATCTGCGCGTCATCAAAAACATGGGCCGGTACCAGGTCGATACCACGCCGAAAATCCTGCCCCCCGAACCGAATCATCCCTTCTACGCGCACTGGCACATGATCGCGCATTTTGTCCGGGTGATTAAGGGCACGGAAGAAATCTGCGTGAAAAAAGAGGAGGCGCTGAACGTCATGCGCGCGCTGGAAGCGATCTATCAGTCGGCCAAAGAGGGTCGCGAAATACGTCTGGATCAAGCAGACGGATAATGACAGGGAGAGGAAAGAACAAGGAGTTTTGACATGAGCAAAAAATACAGAGTTGGAATCATCGGTTTTGCGCATCCGCACATCAACCACGTGGCGTCGATGTTCGCCGCGCATCCGCAGGTCGAGATGGTCGCCTGCGCGGACACCGTGCCGCTGTGCCCGGAGTTGCGGAGCGTGCCGTACACCCGCGAATGGAACCGCAACAATGTCATGCGGCTGGCGAACATCACCCGATGCTACGATGACTACCACGAGATGCTGGCAAACGAGAAGTTGGATATCGTGGCCATCAACTCCGAAAACAGTCAGCACCCCGATGTGGTCGAAGCTTGCGCACGCGCAGGCGTCCACGTCTGCGTGGAGAAGCCGATGGCCGTCTCGCTGTCGGACGCGCAACGGATGGTCAGGGCCTGCCGCGATGCGGGCACCACGCTGGTTGTCAACTGGCCGGCGACTTGGCTCCCGCATGCGCGCAAGGCCAAGGAACTGATTGATGCGGGTGCCATCGGCAAGCCTCTTGAAATCCATTACCGCGTGGGTCACTCCGGACCTTACGGACCGGGTGCCTCGCATAAAGGCGTCAGTGAGTCTGCCGAGCCGCTCACGGAAAAAGAACGTGCCGCAATCTGGTTGCACCAGAAAGCGGCGGGCGGCGGTGCGACGATCGACCTGTGCTGTTATGGCGTGATGTACGGCTGCTGGTACACGGGCGATAGCGCCGTTTCCGCACAGGGCATCCGACTCAATCTCGACAGCGAATGGTGTGACGCCGACGACAACGGCGTAATCCTCGTGCGTTTCCCGAGCGCCATCGCCGTCGCACAGGGATCATGGACAACCTTGGGCAAAACGTATCTAACCGCCGGCCCCCTGATGCTGTTCGGTTCGAGCGGCGCGCTCTCTTTTGAAATCTACGGTGAAAAACCGGTTGTGCAGCTCACGCGGGGCGCCGGACATGATGTCGAGATCATTGAGCCAGACTCCCTGCCGGAAGGCCGCGCCACGCTGGCCGAAGCCTTCATCCATCATCTCGAAACCGGCGAGCCGCTCCATGAGACCCTGAGCGCGGCGTTCAACCTCAAGATGACGGCGGCTCTCGATGCGGGGCTGCGGTCCGCAGCAAGCGGGCGCGTGGAAACCGTTAACGACACAACCGAGTCGTAACCGCTCAGGAGGCGTGACACTTGAAAGGATGGGTGACAGACATCGTGCGGGGCTCTTTTCACGACGGCCCGGGCATCCGCACAGTCGTGTTTCTGCAGGGATGCCCGCTGCGGTGCGCGTGGTGTCACAACCCCGAAACGTGGAGCGCGCATCCCGTTCCACTGTTCTATCCGAATCAGTGTCTGGGCTGCGGCGCGTGCGGCGGCTTGGCGGAGAATGCAGATCGATGCCGGCTCGGCGCGCGCAGCCTGTCGTCGGTTGAACGGACGGTGGAAGAGGTCATGACGGTCATCCGTAAAGACCGGCCGTTCTATGCACCGGAAGGCGGCGTGACCTTCACGGGCGGCGAGCCCTGCAGCCAGCCAGACTTTCTGCTGGCCTTGCTGGAGCAGTGCCGAGCGGAGGCCATCCCAACGGCTATTGAGACGAGCCTGCATGTCCCGGCGGACGTGCTGAAAAAAGTGCTGCCGCTTTTGGACGTGCTGATGGCGGATTTGAAACTGGCAGACCCCGAACGCCACCGCCGCGCGACGGGGGTATCCAACGACCTGATCTTGAAAAATTTCGCCGGTCTGCGCACAGCGCAACTTCCAGTGATCGTCCGCACGCCGCTGATCGCTGAGGTGAATGACGACGATGCGAACATCGAGCAGACGGTCGAAGTCCTGAAGCCGCTGAAAACGCTGGTTTACTACGAACTGTTGCGCTATCAGCCGCTGGGACAGGAAAAATACGTTGCGTTGGGGCGGAAAGCCCCAGCGTTCCAAGCGCCATCGGATGAGCGTCTGCGTCGCCTGTGCCAAATCATTCAAGATGCGGGCATCCCGCCGCTTGTAGACGGAGTGAGAGCATGAGATATTCAGAACAGATGCGGCGTTTGCGCGAAACAAAGCTTCGGCAGACAGAGGAAAAGCGCCGCCGCCTAGGGCCGATGGACGAAGACGACTACGGCTGGGTGTTGCCGCCGGAGTCGCTGGAAGTGAACCTCCCCTGCCGCGACGCGAACGGATCGTTCCATGGCGTGCGGGCATGGGGTATGAACTTCCGTTACCTGATGGAAATCCATCCCGTCTACATTGATCCTGACGATGCACTGGCCGGGCGCTGGATGTTCATGATGTCGCGCATGCGCACGAACTATCGCTTGGAGCTTTCGCCTTTCGGTTTTGATTACAGCCATCTGCGTCCGGGCCAGATTTTATACGACATCACACCGGGCATCGGGAAGGATGCCCATTTCGCGCCGGACTACACCATCGGGTTAAAACTCGGCTGGGGCGGACTGCTGTCCAAGGTGCGTGAACGGCGTGCACAAACACCGCTGTCGAATCAGGAGAGCCAAGACCTCTACCTCGCCGAAGAGGACGCGATTCTCGGCGTACAGGATCTGATCCGGCGCACGGCGCAGGAGGCGGCGGCCAGAGGTCTGACGGAGTTGGCGCGCATCAACGAGCGCCTGATTGAACAACCCCCGCAAACGATGCGCGAGGCGTGCCAATGGATCGCATGGTTCAATATCGCATCGCGCACCTACAATCGCGACGGTGCCGGAGGGCAGTTGGACACGCTCCTGCTACCCTACTATGAAAAGGACAAGGCCGACGGTTTGATCGATGATGAAGACGCGGTGTTCTATCTCTTCTGTCTGCTGCTCAACGACCCGCACTACTATCAGATCGGCGGACCCGACGCAGGCGGTGCCGACCAAACCTCCGCGCTGTCATATCTGATTCTACAGGCGGCGCGACTTCTGAAAAGCTCCTGCAACATCACCATCCGCGTTCATGACGGCCTACCGGAAAAGCTGTTCGACGAAGGCGTGCGCTGCCTCGTGGAAAACAGGCAAGCCTACCCGCGCTTCTCCGGCGATGCGGCATTGTGCAGCGGCTTCGTCAAAAACGGCTACCCCATCGAACTGGCCCGGCGGCGGATCGCGCTGGGTTGCAACTGGATGAGCCTGCCGGGGTTGGAATACTGCATGAACGACCTGATAAAGGTGAACTTCGCTAAAGTGTTTGAGGTCGCATGGAAGGCCGCGCGGTACGAATCTACGGAAGCGTTGTACCAGGCGTTTGCAGAGCACCTGCAAAAGGCCATACAGATCACGGGGCAGGGAATCGCCTTCCATTTGGCACACCAGTGGGAAAACGAACCGGAACTCTTGTTGAACCTGTTGTCGGTCGGTCCGATCGAGACCGGACTGGACGCCTCCCACGGCGGGGCACAGTACTACAACATCGGGGTCGACGGTGCGGCGCTGGCGACCGTCGCAGATGCGTTCACCGCACTGGAACAGCGGGTGGAACGCGAGAAGCTTCTGACCTTCGATGATGTTTTCAAAGCAACGGAGGCCAACTTCAAAGATGCGCCACAGGTGCAAAGGCTCTTGTCGCTATCGGAAAAGTTCGGCAATTCCGAACGCGGCGACGCCTGGGCGCAACGGATCGTGCGCGACTTTACCGACAAGCTCCGGGCAGAGGCGAAGAACATTCCATTCGTCAAACCGATCGTCCTGATCCCGGGGCTCTTCTCGTGGGCCGACACAGTGCGGCTCGGCAAAAGCGTGGGGGCATTGCCAAACGGCAGGTATGCAGGCGAGCCGATCTCGCAGGGCGCGAACCCCAGTGTCGGCTTCCGGCGCGACGGAGCGGTCACGGCGATGGTCGCAGCCGTGGCAGCCGTACAACCGGGCTACGGCAATACCGCACCACTGCAATTGGATGTGGACTTCGGAAGCCTAGACACCGAACAAGCGGTGTCCTGCCTGAAAACGCTGATCCGCACACACTTCGAACTGGGGGGGACGCTCATGAACATCAGTGTTGTTGACGAGCAACAGATTCTGGAAGCGAGCAAAAATCCCGAGGCCTATCCCGATCTGATTGTGCGCGTAACCGGCTTCACCGCCTACTTCGCCAACCTCTCCCCCGACTTCCGTAAGCTCGTGCTCGAACGAATCGTGCGACAGGCGTCCTGATAGCACGCCTGACGGAAAAATCGGTGCTAAACAAACGAAAACAGAGCCATGCCTTTTCGTGTTTTGTGCGTTCCGTGGTTAAACAATCGCTCCCGATTTCGATAGCAATTTTATTTGATTGGACACCGGCCACGCGAGGCGTCGGCTTTACGGCCATGTCCTTTGTGGCAGTCCATGCAGCCCATGCCTTCTTGTGCGCCGAGCGGCGTGCGGTCGTCGGACGAACCGGCAATGCCTTCCGCATTTGCCGCGTGGCAACTCACGCACAGCCGCGTGTAGGCATCACCCGCGCGCTTCACGGGGCGTCCTTCCTTCGTGACGATCTTCTGCATGCCGAGTCCCTTTGCGGGGAAGCTGAAGCGATCGATGCGCGAGTAGAGCTGCAGGGAGTCGTCCGCGTGCATCTTGTGGCATGCGAGACACGGCATGGCTGGATGCGCATCGAGATCTGTCCGCGCCACATTCACCCCGATGTCGCCCTCCAAAAACATGCCGTGACAACGCATGCAGTTGTCCGCCGGCTTCCAAGCCGCACTGTGCTTCTCGTCCTGCAGAAAGGCGGAGGCGGGCTTGCCGTGTCCGCTGGCCGCCCACTGCGCCGCTTCCGCTTGATGGCACTCGGCGCACCGCGCATTCATTTCTGTCACCTGACGCTCCGAAAGACAGAACTCGTTCTCAAGCTTGGAGAAGTCTGCTCCCTGCGCATGACGGGCGAACCGCTTGACGTTGTCCCCCAATGCCTCCAACGTCCCGCCATGACAGGCCTTGCAATCGACATCCTTGTGCGGCGATGTTGCCACGCGCTCCTGCGACCCCTTGATCTCGTGGCACAGCACGCAGGTCTTGGACGGTGAGTCGAACTCGAAGCGCGCGAGCGCACCCAGCCCCACCGCCATGACGCCAACGACAACCGCGACGACCAAAATGAGAATGGCCTTTTTCACAACCCCACCCCTTTCCGGTTGTCAACGATGTGCTTCGCCGTACGGAATGCAAGCGCCATGCCTGTCAGGACGGGGTTCATGCCGCCGTTGTTGACGTGTACACTGCAATCCGCGAGGAAGAGGTTGGGGAAGTCCCACACGCGGCACCATTTGTCCGTCACAGACTTCTTGGGGTCGGTCCCCATGCGGCACGAACCGCTCTGATGCTGCCCGCCACCCCCACTGCCGCCAGGGCGATCCTTCGGCCCGCCCCAACCGCATTGGATGTCCTTGGCACCGCATTTTTCGGCGATCTCTCGTGCTTTGTTCGCAAGAAAGATGCGGTTCTTGAAATCGTTCTCGTGCTCGCGTCCTTCGAACGCAAGAAATGGAAGTCCCCAGTAGTCCTTCTGCTTCGGATTGAGCATGAGGCGGTTCTCCCAGCGCGGCACTTGCTGGATCGGTCCGCAGATGCGGAAGAACCGTTTGTAGTTCTGCCGCATGAACTCTTTGTGCGCGCGTCCCCAAGCGGGAACTCCCGCATTGCGGCGTCCAGAGAGTTGGAACGGGGTATAGCGGAAATCGGTATGCAGCATGCCGCCCAGCGCGAAGCCCTCGTTGTCATGCTCGTAGTCCCAGATGGCCGTGCCCGTGCCGGGTCCTGCGTCCGTATGGATGTCGCGATCAAGGAACCCGTTGGCATCCACGTAGGCGTGGCCCGTGATGTTGCGCCCCACGACATCATGGTTGTTGCCCGTGCCGTTCGGGAAGAGCTTTGACTTTGAAACGAGCAGAAGACGCGCCGTCTCGTTCGACCCCGCCGCCAGAACAACGATCTTCGATTCGACAAGATGTACCACGTCGTTCTCGTCCACGTACTTGACGCCGTGCAGCCGCCCCTGATCGTCCACCAGAAGTTCCGTCACCATCGCGCGCACGCGCAACTCGCAGTTGCCGCTCTTCAGCGCCACGGGAATGACGGTGTTCTGCGTTCCGTTCTTCGCATCAATCGGACACTGGAAGCCCACGCAGAAATGCTGGTGGATACACGCGGGGCGTCCGTTGTGCGGTACGGAGTTACGCAGAAACGAACAGTGGAAAGGATGCAGCCCCATCTGCTTCGTGACGTCCCACATCAACTGCGATTCGGGATCGAGCGCGAAGGCCGGCATCGGGAACGGCTGCTTTCGCGGTGCCGCGAAGGGGTTGCCCGTGTTGTCGCCCGCAACGCCCACTTCACACTCCGCCTGATAGTAATAGGGTTCCAGTTCGTCGTAGGAGATCGGCCAGTCTTCGAGTGACGAGTCAGGGATCTCTCCGTAGTGACTCTTGAGATGAAAATCCACCTCCATGAAGCGCCACGCCATCGCCCCGTAAGTGACCGTACCCGACCCCACACAAGCGGCGTTCCACGGCACCACCACGCCCCAACGGCCATTGTCGTAGGCGTGGCACTTCTGCGTGCGCGTCCCCAGACGCCCCGGACCCTGCACCAGCAGCGGCATGCGCTGCGAGGAAAGATCGGCCTCGCCATTCACATCCGTCTTGGCCCACTCGCCGCGTTCAAGCAGAAGCGTCTTGATACCCGCACAGGCCAGCACCTTTGCCGCGCAACCGCCGCCCGCGCCGGCGCCCACCACGACCGCATCTGTCGTTTCCCTGATCACAGATGGTTCTCCCTTCCCGGCACGTTGCGCCCCGTCACCGTCGGCCCCGGCAACCCCACCAGACGGTAGCTCGCATAGGCAAAGTTTCCACCATGTACCGGATGCGCGTAATACCCCTGCCTCACATGCCTCAAGAGCGTTGCAAAGAAGTCCGGAAACTTCTTCTCGACCTCAGCCGCGCCCATTCCCTTTGTCCGCGCAAGAAACGTCCGATAGGTTTCTAGGTCCTTCTCGTAGGGTTTGCCGGGCGCCATCTGCCAGTCGATAAACCGCACCACCTTAGCGTCATGCGCCCCCGGCGCGAACTCGTCCGCAGGAATCAGTTCTTCTGCGAGGCGATCAAACTCCTTGGCTTCATCCTCAGTCAGAGAACGCCAAGGCGTCTCGGGGCCACTCCCCATGTACTCGACAAGTTCCACACCGAACCAGCCCGCCGCAAAACCACCCGCCACCACACCGCTAAGACCAAGAAACGCCCTGCGAGTCATACGTGCGGAAGCGGTCGATTCGTTTCTTTTTTTTATCATGCCCTACTTTCCCTCGAAAAATCCTTGATCGTCGCGTCGTTCAGCGCGGCGGCAGGACGGCGCGCAAAAGCGGTGCCGCGACCCGCGCGCAACGCGGCTCTTGTCACCGTACAACGCCGTCATCTTACCGGAAGTTTGCGGCCAAAAGCAATCGACCACAACACTTCGTCGTTTTACACCTAGTCGTTCACACTTAATCGCATATACTTCGTCAGGTACGCTGGCATAACCACCTCCGCACGCCTGTTGGTAAATTGGCCGTAGGCCCTTCAAGGCCCCGCAAGGCCAACCTTATCAACAGGACTGGGGGTGCGAATGACTTTCTTTTTGTTTCATGTCTTTCAGTCCGGCTAGCCAACGGCCGGGCTTTGTGGCTACGCTTCATCGGGGTACACCTTAAGGACAGGCTCGTCGCTAGCGCAATCGACTAGGTGTAGAGACTAAGAGTTTTTTCGACTAAGGGTGGGGACTAAGGGTAGGCGACTAAGGGTGGGGAACTAAGGGTGTTGGCGGGAGGATACCACGGCTTTTGAGAGGGCGGTGAGCATTGTCGCGATGGAACGCAACATATTGCGTCCGGCTTCAATCTGAGAAAGCGATGCAGGGCTCTTGACCGTTGCCAGATCTACAAGTGCCGCCGACTGTACGGTCGCTTTGTATGCGATGCCAAGGAACTTCGCGTGATCGGTTCCGCTGAAGCGGCCATTGCCCTCTGCCAGATTGAGAACAATAGATGTGGTTGATGTGTCGAGCTTAGAAAACAGGTCTGCGCTGCACGATAACACGGAGCGCAGACTCTCAGTCCAACCGGTGAGTCTGAGTGCCGCCTGATATACGTCCAAATCTTCATGGCTGAACAGACTGTCCCTCTCCGTGCGATACATAGCATGATCTTCACACACTCTGTCGGCGGTTGTCTTCCACATTGCAATGAGCATGCTGACGATTTCGGCCAACAGACACTTGCCAGAATGGATGTCGTGTTTACCCGAGAGTCCCTTCGCGACAAATATGTCCAGACAGGCTGCGCATTCAAGCGCCGACCCGCTGGCGTGTCCCAGATAGACGACACGTTCTTTTGGCGACCACGTACTGCTCGCATGAGCAATGTTGATGGGAATACTCTCGGCACTGCGATTGAAGTGGTCGCAGGCGGCAACTCGGCGATGGAGCCTTTCCAGCAAATCGTTACGGCTTGTTGCAAATTGCATGGCTTTCCGGTACACGTTCAGTTTTTCATGACCAAAAAGTTCTGCCATAATCCTGCCCCCTCTTTTCTACTCATACACCTAGTCGTTCACACTTCGTCGCACACACTTAATCGCATACACTTCGTCGTTCACACTTCGTCGCAACACTTAATCAACACCACCTTCGTATCCCCGGTTCCCTGAACTGCATCTCATCCAAACGGTGCGCGGTTCACACGGCCCAGCAGATAATTGGCCGCCGGATCGCCGACTACTTCTTCCTTCACGCTGTCCCAAGTGATTTTCCGCTTAAGGCGGAACGAAGCCAGCGCGAGATGCATGGGCAGCGTCATCTTCCGAACATACGGCAGATTGCTTTCGGGCACGCCCCGGCTTTTGACCGCATCCAAGAAATTGCGATGATGACCGGGCGAGCGCGGCAGCGTCACCGGCACATTCGGCAGATCGTCCAGCA
>Ga0255342_1006529_pt1 | contig 10574 bp, 10 predicted proteins | sample wastewater_treat_3_FD_192416 | JGI IMG/M metagenome (GOLD analysis project Ga0255342, IMG submission 192416) | Wastewater microbial communities from Lulu Island WWTP, Vancouver, Canada - plant14 | ecosystem: Engineered > WWTP > Wastewater > Unclassified | place: Canada: Vancouver, British... | reverse complement strand
GCCGGATCACCTGATCCCGGAGCGCCTGCTGTACTTCCTTCTTCAATTTGCGCGCATCGATCTTTTCCATGGGCAAAGTATACCTTATGGAGATCATATATTCAAGTATTTAGTTGCCGGGGTAATAATATCCTCCTAGAAGATACAGAGTACAAAAAACAATGTCTTCTCATCATTATCGGGGTCTGAGAAAACGATACGAAAGAGCCCATTATTGTCCTCAATGGCCACCGGGAGAGCAAACTTTTCTGGCTGGTGATCCTGACCTCGCTCGAGGAACGGGGTTTTCTGAAGACCGAAGCCAGCCATTGGCGATGGGGGATTGGGTTTCTGGTTTGCCATCAGGGAAATATACCCCTAGGTAATGGAACAACGGTGCCGGGTGTTAAAGACAGGCAATATCCTCGACAAAATACTCATGAGCATCCAACTCAAGGCCAAGGAAAATATTCACAGCATATATAGGGCAACCACAAAATAACAGACCCTGGTTTCCTATAACGCATTGCTTACCCTGTATAGGACAAACTTCGAAAATGCCTGTGGCTGTCTTAAGAAAAACAAAAATATGCTCTTCAATTTTTATGATTTTCTTGCTGCGTACTGGAGCCACATCCCATCAGCCAATATCATAAAGTTAAACTTCGCTACCTTCACTATGGTCTTCAAACTTGCCTTTGAAGGTCAGAGAGCCTAGAAGAATATAAGGCTACAAATTGATTCCACAGGTGATACTAGGGACAATCATTGTTAATGGAGAGATGGTTTACTATCGGAAGTTTACAACATTGTTATGGACAACAAGGATACGTTTTAAAAAGTCAATCATAACTATTTATAATATCGCAGGAATCATACCAGTGTTTTGTTGCAGAGGTAATATTTACACAAAATGTTGAATTATTACTAAAATTTTTTAATAAAATCTATTGCAATTTTTTAATGGTGAGATATAATAAAGTAAGTGAGGAGACCAAAAACATGATGGGACTACGGTAATGAAAAGCAAATTCAAAAAAATAAAAAAGAAATGGCTTTGAAACAAAAAGACAGAGCGATTTTGGATTCCTACAACATAGTTGCAGATACTATAGCACTAATGTTTGGTTCCCACTGTGAGGTAGTTATTCATTCTTTAAGTAATGTAAGTCAGTCTGTCACAAAAATTGTAAATGGCCATGTTACGGGAAGAAAAGAAGGGTCTCCTCTTACAGATTTCGGCATTGAAATATATAAAAAGGCCAATTCACTGGAAAGTGACGTAGTTGGACCATATTTTATAAACGTTGATGATGGGAGAAAATTGAGATGCGTTACACTACTAATCAGGAATGAGAAGGCCAAACCAATTGGCATGATGTGTATCAACATTGATTTATCGTTGCCTTTACTCGATTTTTTTAAAGATTTCTTTCAGACCAAAGATGACTCACCTCAAAAAATTGTTGAACATTTCGTAATCACACCTAAAGAAATGATACTTAAAACGATGGATAGAGTTAAATCTTACGTTGATGGTCAAAGGAAAGTCTCCCCATCTGACAAAAACAAGATGGTTATAATGGAGCTATACAAAAAAGGAATTTTTAACGTTCGTGGTTCAATAGATATGGTAGCTGAAGAAACAGGAATTTCAAGATATACAGTATACAATTACATAAGGGAAGCGAAGTTGACAGAAGAATGATTAAATAATATCAAGCACATGTCAAGAGAGGAAGGGAAGTGACAAAAGAGGTAATTTGTACAAAAAATGCCCCAGCTACAGTTGGGCCATATTCTCATGCAATAAAGGGGGGCGACTTGCTTTTCGTCTCTGGTCAGCTTCCCATTGACGTTTCAACCGGAAGATTTGTTGGAGATGGTATTGGTGAACAGACAAGACAGTGTTTGAAAAATGTGAAGACGATTTTGGAGGCAGCTGGATCTTGTCTTGAAAAAGTTTTAAAAACAACTGTATTTTTAAAAGATATGAATGACTTTGAAGAGATGAACAAGATATATAGCCAATTTTTCAAAGACGATTTTCCAGCGCGTTGCTGTGTAGAGGTAGCAAGGTTGCCACAGGATGCTAAGGTGGAGATTGAGGCGATAGCAGGTCTATTTTGAGGCTCATCGGAAAGGTTTCCATTTTAACTGTTTAGAAATATCCAAATTTTAGAAGGATAGTTAAAAGGAGGAAGGATGATGATTGATCCTATTTTTGAGAAAATAAAACCAGAGCCATTTAAGATCAAAACGGTCACACCCCTTAAAATACTCACAAGAAAAGAAAGAGAGAAAATAATAAAAGATGTTCACTACAATATGTTTAAAATAAAATCTGATGAAGTTTTTGTAGATTTACTCACTGATAGCGGCACAACAGCCATGAGTGATGCTCAATGGGCGGCTATAATGATAGGTGATGAGGCCTACGCGAGCGCCACAAGCTGGTTCAAACTAGAAGAAACACTGAAAGATATTTTCAGTTATAAATATGTTCTTCCAGCCCATCAAGGGCGCGGTGCTGAAAAGACTCTCTTCAAGGCAATGATAAAAAAAGGACAGACAGTGCCAAACAATATGCATTTTTCCCCTGATAGGATTACCGATTCAGGAGGCATAATGGCAAACCTTATTATAGATGAGGCGAAAAACCTGCAAAGCACTCACCCATTTAAAGGAAATATGGATATCGACAAACTTGAAACGTTAATCAAAAAGGTAGGTCCTGACAATATTCCATTCGTAGAGGTCACAGTGACATGCAACAACGCAGGTGGGCAGCCCGTTTCGATGGCAAATTTGAAAGAGATACGAGAGGTTGCATCCCGATACGGCCTTCCTGTGATTCTCGATGCCGCTCGTATAGCGGAAAACGCTTACTTCATAAAAGAAAGAGAAGAAGGTTACCAGAACAAAACTATAAAAGAGATTGTCCGGGAGATCACCTCATATTCAGATGGGTGTGTAGTTAGCTCCAAAAAGGACGGGATGGTTAACATAGGCGGATTTGTCGGTATAAATGATGACAACCTTTATGAAGAGATGCAGTCACTCACCTTGATGTGGGAAGGCTATATGACCTATGGTGGTATGGCAGGTCGTGATCTGGAAGCCTTAGCGGTTGGCTACCAAGAAGTTATCGATGAGAACTACCTGAGGTATCGCATCGGCCAGGTTCGAGATCTCGGTGAACAGATGCAGAAGCAGGGGGTACCTATAGTAACACCAGTAGGAGGACATGGTATATGGATCGATTCTCAATCCTTCTGCCCCCATATACCACCTGAGCAATATCCCGGTGTCGCAATCACCACCGCACTTTACATTGAGGGTGGAATACGGACCTGTGAGTTGGGCAACTTAGCGTTCAGCAAACGAAATGAAGAAACAGGCGAAATCATCAGTTTCCCAGAAGTAGATCTTGTAAGACTTGCGATCCCACGGAGAGTGTATACATCAAGACATATGGATTACGTTGCGGAAGTTGCTGGATTTGTACTGAAAAATAGAGAAAATCTTTCCGGTTTCAAGGTCAAGAAGTATGCCACCGTCAAATACAGAACGGTTTTTCTGGGTCAGATGATGCCTATAAATGAGGATTAACTGGTAAACATGTGCTGCACGTTCAAAAGCACGATTAACATGTATTGGGTGGAGGCTATTTTCCAATGAGCCATATTACGACTTATGGATATATGGGCAAAATATGTGTTGTCGACCTGGATTCCGGAAACATAAGAGATGAAGTACTAGACGACAGAATATATCGAGAGTATATTGGCGGTGAAGGACTTGGTGCCTTTATACTTTATAACAGACAAAAAGCGGGTGTGGATGCCCTCGGGCCTGAGAATATCCTCGGTGTATTCAGCGGTCTTCTAACAGGCTGTGGGGTCCCTTCTTCAGCGAGAACTACAGTCGTAACAAAATCGCCTCTCACGGGTACATGGGGTGATTCTAATGTTGGCGGTTTTTTCGGCCCCGAATTAAAGTCCTGCGGGTATGACGGTATTATCTTTACAGGAGCGTCGACAAAACCAGTCTACCTTCTCATTACAGACGAAAAAACTGAACTTCGGGACGCCTCTCACCTTTGGGGTAAGGATATTGTTGAGACAACTCAGTCTATTCAGGGTGAGCTGGGTGGTCGGAAAATCAGAATGGCCAGCATCGGACCTTCCGGAGAGGTTGTTTCCTTAATATCATCAATTATAGCTGATGGCAGGGCCGCGGCAAGGTCCGGCGTCGGCGCTGTCATGGGGTCAAAAAGGCTGAAATCAATAGTGTTAAGCGGTAGAAAGAAAGTGCAAACTGCTGATCCTGAATCCATAAAGAAAATGCGAAACGATTTTATAAGATTTCTGAAGGAAACCGACTATTTTGTAATTAAAAGGATGAGAGAAGCAGGCAGTTGTGGACTGGTTAGTATTGGTATTGTTACGGGCATCGCTCCAATTAAAAATTGGAGCGAAAGTGGTGAAAAGGAATTTCCGAGGCATGCAGAACATGATGGCGATAGTGTGCTCAGATACCAGACAGCAAGACATGGGTGTGCGGGCTGTACAATTGCCTGTGGTGGAACGCTTAAGGTACAAGATGGCCCATACAAAGGCGTGGAAACAAGAAAGCCTGAATATGAGACGCTTGTGGCTTTTGGGAGTTTATGCTTAAATGAAGACCTTGAGTCTATCTTTAAAGCGCAGGACATCTGCGACCGATACGCATTAGACACAATATCGGCAGGAAATGCTGTTGCATTCGCCATTGAGTGCTTCGAAAACGACATTATAACTGAAAAAGAAACGGGGGGTTTGCGATTGTCCTGGGGAAATGCGCCAGCTATAATAACCCTTCTAGAGCAATTAGCAAAAAGGGAAGGTTTTGGTGCAATCCTTTCCGATGGAGTGAAAAAAGCGGCTGAGAAAATTGGAAGGGGTTCAGAAAAATATGCAATGCATATCAAAGGACAGGAGCTTCCTTTCCATGATTTCAGATATGAGCCACCGGGAAGAGGAGTGGCATATATCTCAGATCCAACTCCGGCGAGGCATGAACGGTATTCTGGTATGCAGTTATTGGAAAGGGGAAACGCTATAGGGCCCTATCCCGAGTTGCAGGCTCATCCGATAGATGAAAACGACGAAGATGGCAGAGGCAAGGCATATGCTATAGGCAATAAGTACTGGGCATTTTTTTCTGCATGCGGATTGTGCGCATATATTATGGGTGCATCAAATAGGCTCCCCCTTGTCGATTTTGTTTCCGCCGCTACTGGATGGAACTTTACGGCAACAGAATTACTAACTGTCGGAGAACGCATTCAGACCCTTCGTCACTTATTTAACCTGAGGGAGGGAGTAAATCTAAAAGATTTCCAACTTCCCGAAAGATTGAAGAGCCCACCTTCCTTTCAAGGACCCATGAAAGGTACTGATTTTAATTTTGACTATAATGCCCTTACAAGAGCATATTTCAAGGCAATGGCATGGGACGAAGAAACTGGCCAGCCCTCAAAAGAGCGGCTGAAGGAACTCGGAATAGAAGAATAAATGGTGAAAAATATCGAATGCAGGTCAAAGTAAAACTACATATCATGCATGATAACAAAACAGGGCAAGAGGAAAGGATAACTATTGATGAGGCAGATTCAGTAAAAGATGTTTTGAAACATTTGAACATTGTCAAAAGCAATGACATTGTAATAATGGTAAATGGCAAACGACGTCAACCTGATTTCTTACTTCATGACGGTGACGAAATGGCCATTTTCCCCATGCTTGACGGCGGATAAAGCATAACTTCTTAGGGCTAAATCCAGAACGGCTGGCATTGGAATTAATTTAAATAAGGAGGAAGAGGATGAAAGTAAAAAGCATGTTGTTTCTATGTAGTATCATTTGTTTAGTTTTGATCTTTGGTGTTTCTAAATTTGCATTTTCTCAGGAAAAACAAATCAAAATTGGCGCAATTCTTGCCTTTACTGGCCCAGCTGTTACAACATGTAAGCCAACCGAGAACGCCTTCGATTATGTCCTGAGCAAGGCGGGGTGGCAGGTAGCAGGGAAAAAGATAGTTCTAATTAAAGAAGACGAGGCAGGCAAACCAGTAGATGCTGTAAACAAGGCCAAAAAATTGGTTCAATCAGATAAAGTAGATGTAATATTTGGCCCACAACTCGGTAGTACATTTGATGCTGTAGCTGCTTATCTAAAACCGATAGGAATTCCTCAGATTCACACTTCTCACGTCTTGGAAAGTGTTCTTAAGAACGAGCATGTATTTCTTGCAGCGGGAACAAACGATCAGGTTGGTTTGCCTTGGGGTGCATATGCTCACGATAAACTGAATCTCAAGAAGGCTATCTTGATAGCTCAGGACTATGCTAGTGCAAAGGCGTTCCTAAAGGGATTTGCTGATGGATTTAAAGCACGTGGTGGGGTAATTGCCCAGGAGATAGCAATACCTTTTGGCACTCTTGACTTCGGTCCCTATTTGGCAAAACTCGACAAAACAGCAGATTGCATTGCATTTTGGTTAACTGGTGGAAGCAATATTTCCTTTGTTAAGCAGTTCAAAGAATATGGTGCGAAAATGACACTTCTCGGTACTCCTGCATTTCCTTTCGAGGAAGGAGATCTTGCCGCACTCAAAGAACACGGGGTAGGCATGGCCGGATTCGGTGCTTACAGCCCTGAGATTGACACACCGGCAAACAAAAAATTTGTGAAGGAATACAAGGAAAAATATGGTACATATCCTGGATTTGCAGCCATGCAGGCGTATTCCGCAATGACCATGTATCTGGTAGCCCTCAAGATGACTGAAGGGGATCCTTCAGCGGATAAGATAATACCCGCCATGAAAAAAATAGGTAAGTATAACACTCCGGGTGGAGTTTATGGAATGACAGATAAGAGATACGGAGCCAGCGACACCTATTTCCTAAAGGTGAGCAAGATCGGGGACAGGTATGCGTGGAAGCCAATTGATAAGATACCTATGCAGACAGGCAAATAGGACGAAATTAAACAAAACAGCCGGGGGTATTTATATCAAAACACCCCCGGTAAAGCACAAGCAAGGTCTTAGGGCGGATCCAAAATGGCAGAATTAGTGATACACATATTAAACGGCATATCTTATGGCATGATTCTGTTCCTTCTTGCTAGCGGTTTGTCATTTACCATAGGCATCATGGGTATACTAAATTTGACTCATGGGTCGTTATACATGATAGGTGCCTATGTGGGATTATCCATGGTAGGTATGGGTGGTGATTTCTGGTTTGCGGCATTGGTCGGAGGAGTTATAACGGCATTGATCGGTCTGATACTTGAACGTACTTTCTTTAGATTCCTGTACAAACAGATTAACGAGCAAGTGCTTCTTACGCTTGGTTTTGTTTATATATTTTCGAATTTAGTGCTGTGGATATGGGGACCTTTCCCAAAGATTGCAGCAGCGCCCTCCTATTTAGTTCAATCAATTGTTATTGGAAACTTTTCCTTTCCCGTATACCGGTTTGCTCTTATTGTAATTGGTTTAATAATAGGTGCAGGAATGTGGTGGTTTCAGGAAAAAACAAAGATTGGCGCAATTGTGCGGGCGGGAATGGATGACAAAGAGATGACGATGGGATTAGGTATCAACTATGGTGTAATCGCTAGTTCCACTCTTTGTTTGGGGGCATTTCTTGGTGGCCTTGCCGGTTTCCTCGGAGCCCCTATTCTGGGTGCTCAAAGCGATATGGGTTTCCCTATCCTGCTTCTTACATTAGTTGTAATAGTGGTTGGTGGCGAGGGCTCTGTGCAAGGTGCTTTGGTTGGTGCATTACTAGTTGGCATTATTGATGCTTTTGGCAGGGCCTTTTTCCCCGACTTTGCTATGTTCACCGTATATGCGATCTTGATAGCCTTTTTACTGGTGAAGCCAACAGGTCTTTTTGGGAGGAGATAAAGTCATGAATACAAGACCTGACATCTATGTTAAAAACAATAGGAATACGGGGAAAAGAAGCGTTGTTGCTGGCCTCACCCTACTCAGTATTTTACTCATTTCCTTACCTCCCTTTATGGGCCCTTACGGCGAAAGCATGATCACCCAGATATTGATCTTCAGCATTTTCGCAATGGGTTTAAATATTGTCGTTGGTTATACCGGACTTTTTTCAATGGGTCATGCTGCTTTTTTTGGTGTGGCAGGATATACTGCCGGGATCATGATGGTCCATTACGGCATTGTGAATTTCTGGATTATCGCTCCCATCAGTATAGTTTTAGCAACTCTGTTCGCAGCCCTTTTCGGGATCATAGCTTTGAGAGTGTCAGGCCTATATTTTCTATTTGTCACACTGGCTCTCGGTGAATTGCTCCATAGCGTTGCCTGGAAATGGCGTTCTATGACTGGCGGAGCAGATGGCCTTACCGGCATTCCTTACCCGAGTCTTGGTTTTCCATTTAACATGAACGCCACACATTTTTATTACCTGGTGTTCATCATTTTTGTTGTTAGTGTGGGTCTCCTCTACGGGATTGCAAAATCTCCTTTTGGAAGTGCACTCCAGGGTATTCGCGAAGATGAGCATCGGATGCAACACCTCGGGTACAACACGTGGATGTACAAATATCTTGCTTTTATTATTGCTGGTTTTTTTTCTGGTGTCTCAGGAATGTTATTCGCGTCTTTTGCGAACGTCATGGCTCCGGAACATCTGGGAGTTCACACGGCCACTCTGGCAGTGCTTATGATAATTCTTGGTAGTGACAGGGTGTTCTTCGGCCCCATGATTGGGGCAACAATTGTGTTGTTTCTCCAATACTATGCAAGCACATTTGCTCCAGAACGATGGCCCCTAATTCTGGGCACAGTCTTTGTACTGTCGGTTATGTTTCTAAGGGGAGGTATCAGTATCCATTTAATTAAATTTTGGAACAAAATGGGATCTTGGTATGCAAGCACTAAAACTTAAAGGATTGTCAAAAAATTTCGGTGGTCTTGAAGTGCTTAAAGACATATCATTCGACCTCGAAGTCGGAGAGCACGCAGCAGTGATTGGGCCAAATGGAGCGGGCAAGACAACGCTATTCAATGTAATCAGCGGCGCATTGCCAATAAGCAGCGGCAAACTAGAAATGTTTGGCCGAGACATAACCAAAGCTTCAACCCACCAGCGTATTCAGTACGGGCTCGGCAGATCATTCCAAATTACAAGACTTTTTCCTGACCTCACCATTTTAGACAATATTCTCCTTGCGCTTCATGGAACAAAGCCTTCGCGATACCATATGTTTCGTAAAGTCGTGGCTTATGATGGAATCATGGAGAAAGCCGAGCAATTACTTCAACAAATAGACTTGTGGTACTTAAGATCGAAGAAAGTGAAGGCTATTTCTTACGGTGATCAGAGAAAGATGGAGATCATTATGAGTTTAGCCTCTGCCCCAAAGTTGATATTACTGGATGAGCCAACTGCTGGGCTCGCTATAGATGAGATTCCTTCCTTTATCAATACCGTTAAGGCCTTATCCCGTAGTACAACCGTCTTGTTGACGTCACACGATATGGATGTTGTCTTTGGTCTGGCAGAAAGAGTTATTGTCCTCTATTACGGACAGTTTATAGCCGAAGGAACACCAGAGGAAATACAGGCGGACCCAAAAGTACGAGAAATTTATCTGGGTATCGAGGAGAATGAAGGATATGCTGAAAGTTGACAATATCCATACCTATTATGGTGAAAGCTATGTGCTCCAGGGCGTTTCGCTGGAGGTTAGACCGGCTTCGGTTGTTGCCCTCCTAGGTAGAAACGGAATGGGGAAAACCACAACCCTTCATTCTATCATGGGTTTCACGCCGGCACGTCGAGGTGAAATTGTTTTCAAACACAGAATCCTCAAAGGTTTACCATCGTATAAAGTTGCCAGAATGGGTCTGGCATTAGTACCTCAAGGAAGACGTATTTTCCCTTCGTTGACAGTAGAAGAGAATTTGGCAATGGCAGAAAGACGTTTGCGTGGCCGAGAGGCTTGGTCGATTGAAAAAATATATAATCTTTTCCCTGCGCTCAAGGAGAGAGCAAAAAATAAAGGCAATCTTATTAGCGGTGGTCAGCAACAAATGCTAGCAATTGGACGAGCTCTGATGACTAACCCTGACATGCTTTTATTAGACGAACCATCCGAGGGGTTGGCCCCCATTATTGTTCAACAACTTGGTGCTATCATAAAAGAACTTCATCTTAGCGGTCTTTCAATCCTTTTGGTTGAACAAAACATGCGCCTTGCCCTTGGCGTGGCCGATTACATTTATATAATCAACAAGGGGGTCATAGTGTTTGCTGGTACACCGAGAGAATTGAAGAATAACCGCGAAATAGAGACCCAATATCTTTGCGTTGCGACAACATGCGAGTAGCTTCAATTCAAGTTCCTAAATTAAATTATAATAGTATAAGTACTGAAGTTGCCCCTATAAAGCCGGACACTCTTCTAACGTAATGCCTGTCTTCTATGCTCCCTCGGTGTCTTCATCTTCAATCCTTTATGAGGATGATATTCATTATAGCCCCCGAACCAGGATGGAAGCAA
>Ga0255342_1006512_pt1 | contig 10592 bp, 11 predicted proteins | sample wastewater_treat_3_FD_192416 | JGI IMG/M metagenome (GOLD analysis project Ga0255342, IMG submission 192416) | Wastewater microbial communities from Lulu Island WWTP, Vancouver, Canada - plant14 | ecosystem: Engineered > WWTP > Wastewater > Unclassified | place: Canada: Vancouver, British... | reverse complement strand
GCTGATTGGGCAACATGGAGTAACCTTGACCAACCTGGGGCCGTTGGAATACGGACAGGTAAAAGTCAGAGGTGAAGTTTGGACTGCTTTTGCCAATGAAGAAATTGAAGTTGATACAAGGGTTACCGTAACTGGAATAAATGGAGTTAAGTTGGCAGTAGAAAAAACTGTTGAATAGTTTTTAGTCAATAAATTATAGACGGGAGTGTTTAATTAATGGGTTTTTTGAATGCAATCTTTAATTTTATTCTGGTATTATTCATATTTATAATCGCGCTTTCCTCAATTAAAATCATTAAACAGTCTACAGTGGGGATTGTAGAAAGACTGGGCAAGTATCACAAGAGTGCCGAACAGGGAATAAATGTGATAATTCCTTTTATTGATCGTTTCCGGGTAGTGTTGGATTTGCGTGAGCAGGTAGTGGATTTTCCGCCCCAGCCAGTTATTACCAAGGATAATGTTACCATGATGATTGATACTGTGGTCTATTATCAGATAACTGATCCCTTTAGTTATACCTATGAAATAGCTGCTCCTATTTTGGCTATAGAAAACTTGACGGCAACCACCCTGAGAAATATTGTAGGTGACCTGGAGCTGGATGAAACTCTTACTTCCCGTGATCTGGTTAATACCAAACTACGGGCCATATTGGACGAAGCTACTGATAAATGGGGTATTAAAGTTAATCGGGTTGAATTGAAAAACATTTTGCCACCCCAGGATATTCAAAATGCCATGGAAAAACAGATGCGGGCTGAGCGTGAAAAGCGTGAAGCAGTACTGCGGGCCGAAGGACAAAAAACAGCTGCCATTCTGGAAGCGGAGGGACTTAAACAGTCTGCCATTCTAAAAGCGGAAGCCGTGAAAGAAGCCGCTATTCGTGAAGCTGAAGGAACCAGACAAGCCCGTATTCTGGAGGCCGAAGGTGAAGCTCAGGCTATCCTTTCAGTTCAAAGGGCTTTTGCTGACAGTTTGGTTATGATTCGTGATGCTAATGCCAACGACAAAGTATTGGCGCTGAAATCTCTGGAAGCGATTAAAGATTTGGCCAATGGCGAAGCTACCAAGCTGATTATCCCTGGAGATCTTTCCGGACTGGCCGGAGTATTCGCCACCCTGAAAGAAACCGTAACCGACTCTGCTGCGCCTGTCCAGGAATAGGTCATAGAAGCAAAATAGAATAATTAGAACCTGACTGACCTAACAATTATTTAATTAAAAATACCGTCAGGTTAGTCAGGTTAAAAATTTGGATAAACTTTTTCAACATTAAATCTAATTAACCATGGCCAACTGATGCATTATAAACAATAAAAACCCGCAAATAAGCAGAGGAGGCTAAATACCTCCTCTAATCTTTATACTGATTATAAAGTCGTACTAATTAATTGGAATCCAACTTACCATAATTAATCCCGATCAATAATAATTAAATAAATAATCAGCGTAAATCCATTAAATCAGCGTAATCCGCGTCAAAAAAAGTCAGGTTCTAAAATCTTCAGTAAATCTCTTCACTATTTATACTTCTCCGGCAGCCAACTGTTTACCAATTCCGGATTCTGCTCTACCCACTTTTGGGCAGCCAGTTTGGGATCACCCAGATCTTCCGCTAATGCCATGGCAGCGCCTAAATCTTCAGGACTCCAGGCAAAATTATCAAACAGTTCATAAGCATCAGGATGGTCTTCCTTTAGACCTAATCTAACTATAGTATTAATAGTTTCCGCCTCACCATATACTTTTTTAGGGTCGTCCAGATATTTTAAATCCCAGCGGGCAAATTTCCAATGCGGAGTCCAGCCGGTGACAACTACCCATTCTTCCCGGTCAATAGCTTCTTTTAATGACATTATCATGGTACCTTCACTGCCTTCAACTACTTCATAATCTAGCCCATAATCTGCCAGGGCCTGATTTGATGCTTTCATAATTCCCGCGCCCGAATCAATACCGATTATTTGACCTTTAAATTTATCTTTTTGGGCATTCAAATCTTCAATGGAATCAATTGTGACATATTTCGGAACAACCAGGCCTATTTTAGCCCCTTCCATACTTGGTCCCAGGTCTTCTACTCTATCTCCAACCTTATCCATATAATCTCCATGAGTTAGCGGAAGCCAGGCTGTAAAGATAGCATCGGCTTCACCATTAGCCAGACCCTCATACATAGCAGCCGCAGCTACATCCATCAATTCAACCTTATATCCCATTTTGTTTTCCAAAATTTCAGCCATAACATGAGTTTCAGCTGATGCACAGGCCCATTGAACATATAACAAGCGAACCTCTTTTTCCGCTGACTGGTCAACATTATTTGCACAACCAACCATAGCAAACGCCATCAGGGTAATTAACGCTAGAAATATAATACCTTTTGTATTTCTAATTTTCACGCTTTCTCCTCCTCTGTTTTACCAATATTATGGGTGATTCGATCCAGAATCATTGCCAGAATTACTATGGCTATTCCAGCTTCGAAGCCCATGCCCATATTAAGAGTCTGGATAGCTGTCCATACAACACCTCCTAAACCTTTGGCACCTATCATGGCAGCTATAACTACCATAGAGAGCGACAGCATTATACACTGATTTATACCTGCTAAAATAACTGGTTTTGCCAAAGGCATTTCAATTTTAAAAAGCATCTGGAAAAAAGTTGCACCAAAGGAATGTCCCAGTTCCAATAGTTCTACCGGTACCTGTTTTAAGCCTAAATCAGTCAGCCTGATAATAGGCGGCATGGCAAATATTAAGGTAGTAATAACTGCCGGTACTACCCCGAGTCCAAAAAAGGGAATCGCCGGTAACAGGTATACGAAAGCAGGCAGGGTCTGCATAAAGTCCAGTATGGGTGCAATTATTCTATGGGCAGCTTCATTTTTAGCAGACAGGATTCCGATTGGAACACCGATTATTATGCACATTATCACTGCGGCCAATACCATAGCCAGGGTCTGCATAGTAACATTCCACAGTCCGATATTTTCTATAAATAGCAGACCTATTATACTAAATATGGCAATCTTCTTATTTGCTATCCGCCAGGCTATTAAGGCAATTATGACAATCAACAGTGACGGGGGTATTATTATCAGAAGCTCCTGGAAACCTTTTATGGCTATTCCCATAAAATCAGATATTGCCTGCGTGGTATCCCGATAATTGGTCTGTAAATACTCAATGGCATTATCGGTCCATATCGCCAGGGGAATACGGGGAATATCAAACCCAAAAATCATCCCTATGCTATTCATAATTTTCCCCCTTTATTCCTGCCATACCGGCAATAACTGAGCCTCTTACCAAAACACCTTTTAGCAGGTTATCATCACTTACAACTGCTATCGGAACTTTGGTATGAGCCATAACTTCCAATAACTCCGATAAAATTACCTCTGGTTCGGTTACCGGCATATCCTTTTGTATAAAGCCATCCAGCTGTTTAATTCCCTTTTCAGCGGCAGCAAAAGCATCCTCTGCAGTAATATAGCCTTGCAGATGACCTGCTCTATCTACTACAAACAAGGAAGATATACCAAATCTCTCCATAACTCTTAGAGCAGTCATGGGTCCATCTTTGGGATAAACTACGGTTCTGGGTTTAACCATTACGGCTGAAGCAGTTAAGGCTTTAGAGCGATTGATGTTCTCCACAAAGCGTGCCACATAATCAGAAGCAGGAGATAAAAGGATATCTTCCGGTTGCCCCATTTGCACAATAACTCCATCCCTCATTAATGCAATCCGGTCACCGATTTTAAGTGCTTCATCCAGATCATGAGTAATAAATATAATGGTTTTGCGCAGCTTTTCCTGTAAGGCCAGTAATTCATCCTGCATTTCCTGTCGAATCAAAGGATCGAGGGCACTGAATGGCTCGTCCATCAGTAAAATATCCGGGTCAGTAGCCAAAGCTCTGGCAATACCAACTCTTTGCTGCATACCACCGCTTAAATTATGGGGATAGTAGTTTTCCCATTCTTGTAACCCAACCATTTCGATAGCCTGACGGGCTTTTATATAACGCTGATTTTTGGGTACATCCTGAACCTCCAGCCCAAATGTAACATTCTCTAAAATTGTCCGGTTGGGTATCAGAGCAAATTTTTGAAAGACCATACTCATTTTGGACCTTCTTACTTGCATTAAGCGTTGATTGGACATTTTGGTGATATCTTCACCATCAATAATGATTTCCCCGCTGGTTGGTTTGATTAAATGGTTAATGCAACGGATTAAAGTTGATTTGCCACTTCCGGACAAACCCATAATAACGAAGCTCTCACCTTCTTCTACTGCAAAAGAAACTTCTCTAACTCCAACTACCTGTTTGGTTTTTTTTCTAATTTGATTGTTATCTACGCCCTTCAGTATCAATTCCATAGCTTTATCAGGATTGTTACCGTAAATCTTAGTCAGCTTATTGATGACTATTTTGCTGAATGTAATTACCTCCCATCATAAATACTTAAGTAAATATCAGTAAAAAAGCGCTACGAAACCACTTCCGGGGTTCCGTAACGCTAAAAAGTTAAAACAGTATCATTTTCAGAAAATATAAGCAAAATACAGGGATTATAAGAGCTGATTAAGCCATTCTCCCCCTTTGGAATTGCTTACGAGGTTAGCTGACGGATTTGGGCCAGGGAGCCCTACCAGGATAACCTGGATTCACCCCAAAAATGGTTCCCCCGTTTCCGGATATCGCGCTTCCGGAATTAAGCATACGAGAATGTTTGCTGGTATATCCAGTTGTTGGTCATTAATAACAGATTATTATACTATGAACAAAACTGCAAAGCTCAGGTAACCTGCTAAATCATATAGAGGGGTTAGAAGATATAACCTGGGATAATTAACGGATAAATGTTTAATAATGCTGGCATATACTATTGAAGGCTATTAAATATGCTTACCAGCTATAATACATTATTAGAACCGATTAGACCTGCAACATTTATTTTGTACAATGCTAATTACTAAATAATTAACTTAAATCTATTAAATCATGTCAGAAAAAGTTAATATCTAAAAACGTTATTTTTAAAAGTAATCCCAATTTACTACTACTTCTGAACGATCGGTTACAATCCAGTGAACCGGCCAATCTGACCCGGTAGGAAAAATATTTTCTACTATCTGAAATTCATAACAAACTCCACATAAAAAGGCTTGTGGATTTACTCGCGGTAAAAAGCGGTCATAATAACCTTTACCATAACCCAGACGGAAGCCTTTATAATCAAAGACCAATCCTGGAGTTAAAACCACCTCAATTTTACTGGTGTCAAAAGGTTCACCCAACGGTTCACGAATTCCAAATGGGCCGGCAGCAGTATTCTCCCGGCCGGTATATTCAACTGCTACCATATTTCCTGCTTTTTCAACGCGGGGAAGAAGAATAGTACGTCCTTGTGCTTTCCATTTTTCCAGCAACGGCATAAGCCTGACTTCATTTTTAAAAGCTGCAAATCCCATTATGACCTGTGCTTTTTGCAGGGGTTGAAGCTGACTGACCCGGTCAGCAATCTGCTGACTATATTGAGTTACCTCTGCTAAAGTAAGCTGATTGCGTATTGCGGTCATTTTTCGGCGCATTTCCTGACGTTTTAAATTACTATCCGTCATTATATCTAACCTGCCTATTATTATAATAATGATGATTTTTTACTATACTTATATCGCCACCAGTAAATAACTGCTGCTATTAATAATAATCCCAGCGTGTAAACCTGTCCCATCGATAAAGGGCCGTAGAATATAATATTTTCCCGGAAATATTCGATAATAAAGCGATAAATGGAATAACCTATAAGATATAACAGGAATACCTCTCCATCAAACCGGCGTCGGGGATAAAACCAAATCAGGAACAAAAATAGCATGAAATTAAGCAATGAGCTATATAATTGCGTAGGATGACGGGTTAAGGCGTCCACATAAGGGAATACTACACCACAGGCTGAATTAGTCTCCTGTCCATAACAACAACCGGCCAAAAAACAACCAATACGAACTATGGCATAACTTAAGGCCAGAAAAGGTGCAAATATATCACTGATTTTCCAAAACTCCAGTTTATATTTGCGCATATATAAGAAAAAGACTATAAAGCCGCCCAAAAAGCCTCCATACCATATCATACCGGATATGCCACCGGAAGGTATTAAAGTAGCCAGCGGATCTAACAGAAATTCCTGCCACTCATATATTATCAGGTAAGCCAATCGCGACCCAATTACACCTGCCAGAGCTGATAATACTACTAATTCGACAACTATGTCGTCATTATAGCCTTGCTTTTTAAATAATCGTGATATTCCCCAAATTGACAATAAAATGGCTATTAGCATCATGAAGCCCCAGGAGTTTATTTGGAACTTTCCAATTTTTATCAGTACGGGATACACCTTATCACTCCTTTATTAGCGGTTATCCACAAACTTAAAATATAGTGTTTCTGGACTCTTTTGTTCAGATAGGACCCCAAATATTTAATCAAAGGTCAGCAAATATAGAAATACTAATTATCAACAGACTTATCCACATTATCCACAGATACTTTTCACCAGGACATTAGACTCGCGTGGGCATTAATATCCAGGGGAGAAAAATCACCTTTTTGGTAGCTATAATAGGCATTACCGGCTATCATAGCTGCATTGTCAGTACATAATTGCAGAGAAGGATAATAAACTGAAACCCCAATTTCTTTTCCGCGTTTTTTCATCAAATTTCGTAATTCCTGATTTGCAGCAACCCCACCAGCTATTAGAATATTCCTGGCTGAATACTGATTAGCCGCACTTATAGTTTTTTCCACTAAGACTTCTACCAGAGCCGCCTGAAATTCCGCTGCCATATCATAAACTGTTCCCGGTTGGCCTTGTTCAATCTTACGCCATTGATTCATAGCTGCAGTTTTTAAACCGCTGAAACTAAATTCGTAATCATTACGGTCCAAAAAAACCCGGGGCAATGTAATGACTCCGGCTTGTCCCTTTTCAGCAGCCTTTTGCACCGCCGGTCCACCTGGATAACCTAATCCTAAAAAACGGGCGACTTTATCAAAGGCTTCCCCGGCAGCATCATCTCGGGTACTGCCAATCTCATCATAATCTCCGGGTGACGTCATTAAGAGCAGACTGGTATGCCCGCCTGAGACCACCAGGCAGACGGCCGGAAATTCAATTTCCGGATGTTCCAAAAAATTTGAGTATATATGTCCCTGTAAATGATTGACGGCAATCAATGGTTTACCCAGCGCATAAGCAAAAGCCTTGGCAAAAGAAAGACCCACCAGCAAGGCTCCGATTAAACCAGGACGATTGGTAACTGCCACTGCATCGATATCTGAATAATTAAGGGCTGCTTCCTTAAAAGCCTGATCCACTACCAGAGCAATCGTTTCCACATGCTTGCGGGAAGCTACCTCCGGTACTACTCCTCCAAACAGACGATGAATGTCAATCTGTGAGTAAATCAGGTTGGATAAAACCTGCTGACCATTACGGACTATAGCTGCGGCAGTTTCATCACAGGAAGATTCAATTCCTAAAATAGTTACATCTCTCATGTTATCCTCTTTTTAATTTACATTTCTAAAATAGATATTTGGTCATAATTAAGGCATCTTCACCATTATCTGAATAATAGGCCTCTCTGATTCCGGTTTTTATATAACCTAATTTTTCGTACATGGTCAACGCTGATATGTTAGTTGGCCGTACTTCCAATAAGATACGCAGGGCCTTTTTACTACGGGCAATTTTTTCAATTTCCTGCATAAGCATGGTACCCAGACCTTTATTCCTAAATGATTTACCAACCGCTATATTAGTAATATGAGCATCTTCAAATACTATCCATGCTCCCACATAACCTGCAATATCACCTTCACAATCACAAACCAGATAATTGGCAAATTGATTAATCAATTCGCCTCTATAAGAATCCCTTGACCAGGGTAATGTAAATGACTCTTGTTCAATTTTCATTATGGCATCAAGGTCCTGCTCAGTCATACGGCGCACCAGATAGTCCGTGTTAAGCATTATATCTCTCCTATTCCCAAACGTGTCTGAGCCTCTGATAATCTAAGATAGACCGGGCGCAGGCTAAAGACATCCTCGAATTCCTGCCGTTTATATTTTTGCACTGCCAGACTGCCCAGACAGGCAGCCCGGGGCAATTTATACTGCATCGGAAGCGGCAATAAATCATCTCCAAACTCCTGCATAAAATATTGCTCGTAGGGTTCTGCCCCATCTCCCAGCAATATCAATTTATCCCGATTGTGCTGACTCATTAAATCGCGCGCCATTGCCGTTACGGCTGCCGGTGAACAGGCAGTTTCTTCACTCAGAATCTGCGGATAGGCACTCTGAACATCATAAAAGGCGGCATATACTTCCTGTTTGCGTGCATCCAGTAACGCTCCCACCAGACAGTGACTATAGCAAATATTGTGGGCCAATATTTCCAAAGTCGATACTGCAATGAGTGGTTTACTGACGGCAAGTGCCAAGCCTTTGGCGGCTGCCAGACCAATCCTTAGCCCCGTAAATGAACCGGGACCAATAGTTACTGCTATAGCTTGCAAATCAGCGACTGTATAATCACATCGGCTTAAAACCTGGTCAACCATAGGCATCAAAGTCTGGGAATGAGTCTTTTTATAATTCACCCATTCCTCACATAAAACCTTATTCTCATCAACCAAAGCTACTCCAGCTACTGGAGTAGCACTATCAATTGCCAAAATGCGCATCAGACATAAGCTCCTCTATCAACCGGCAGTATTTCTCCCCCTGCCCGGTTATTATTACCCGGCGCTCCCGGTCGTAATCATCTGCCATCAACTCAATCTTTATTTGCAAGGCCTCACCGGGTAGTTCTTCTAAAGCTATCTCCGGCCATTCTATCATACTTATACCGTCTCTTCCCAGATAATCCTGCAAGCCCAGTTCCTCAATTTCTCCCGGACCCAGACGATAGAAATCAAAATGGAATACCGGTGGATGGGAGGAATACAGATTCATCAGGGTAAAAGTAGGACTGGTAACCTTGTCCTGATAATTCAATCCCCGCATTATCCCCCGCACCAGGGTAGTTTTGCCGGCTCCCAATTCTCCGGATAAATAAATTATCTCATCGCCCTTTAGATGTTTAGCAATCAATATTCCCAGGCGGTTCATTTCTTCTTCGTTATAAATTAACAGCTCCAAACTGCAGCTCACTCCTGTTATTTATTATCAAGTGAGGCGAAAGCCTGCCGGATTAACTTGAAGTCTTCCCAGACAGGACGCTTGTAATTTTGATTACGCAGCAAAGCGGCCGGATGAAAAGTCCCCATAATCATAATATCCTGCCGGTTAAACCACTTGCCTCTAACCTGAGTAATCCTGGCTTTGGGGTCAATTACTGTCTGGGTAGCCAGAGAACCCAGACATACAATTATTTTTGGCTGTATAATACGAATTTGGGCTTCCAGATAATTTCGGCACTTCTGCACTTCATCCGGGCGCGGCAGACGATTCTCCGGTGGACGACACTTGACCACATTGGCTATGTAAACATCCTGTCGTTCAAAATCAGCCGCAGCCAGAATTTTATCCAATAACTGTCCGGCACGACCAACAAAAGGCACTCCCTGAATATCCTCGTCTTTGCCCGGACCTTCTCCGATAAACATTATTCTGGAGCGGGTATTGCCCGAACCAAACACTACCTGCTGGCAGTTTTCCCGTAAACCACACCAATTACACCCGGCAGCCTTCTGCCGCAACATTTCAAAATCAATTATCTCCGGAAAGGATTCATCATACTTTACGCCGGGTAAAAGTGGTATTGGGGGTGATTCTATTTTCTTTGTGGCTTCAGGCGGATTTTCAGCCTTTTTCTCAGGTATATCAAACAACCCCGGTTGCTCAGTCATTTTCTCCCCTCCAGACTCATTATAATAATACAATATTATCGGCAATTTTAACCATTATATATCACATTTCATTCATTTTCGAATTTATAAGTTCCTCCTCAAATCACATGCACTTGAAAACAACTTTGGAGGACATTTATAAATAGTAACGAATTTATTTGATAGAGGTGAAATTTAATGTTAACAAAATTAAAAATTGATCATACAGCTGAAATAGTTCCTGCCGACTCGCTTATTGTTGAAGGGGATGTAATAAAAGTAGTTCAACGCTTACCTTCCAACTTTGTTCAATGTATTATAACTTCGCCGCCCTATTGGGGGCTTCGCGATTATGGAATAGAAGGACAAATAGGTCTTGAAAATGACCTGCAACATTATATTAATCGTCTAGTTTATGTTTTTTCCGAAGCAAGACGGGTTCTTAGTAATGATGGTATCCTCTGGCTTAATATAGGAGACGGTTATACCTCGGGAAATCGTCGCTATAGAGCCCCAGATAAAAAAAATCCAGCCCGGGCAATGGCTGTAAGGCCAGATACACCTGAAGGGTTAAAGCCAAAAGATCTGCTAGGTATTCCCTGGCGATTAGCCTTGGCTTTACAGGCCGATGGCTGGTATTTAAGAAATGATATTATATGGCA
>Ga0255342_1006508_pt1 | contig 10596 bp, 10 predicted proteins | sample wastewater_treat_3_FD_192416 | JGI IMG/M metagenome (GOLD analysis project Ga0255342, IMG submission 192416) | Wastewater microbial communities from Lulu Island WWTP, Vancouver, Canada - plant14 | ecosystem: Engineered > WWTP > Wastewater > Unclassified | place: Canada: Vancouver, British... | reverse complement strand
CCCACTGTGCAATCCATTGCCGATTCCATCCTCTCACAGGCAATCAGTCTTGATCTTGGCCGTCCGCGCGATGACATGACCGTTACTGTATTCCGTATCTCACCAACGCCCTCCTCAAACATCCGGCGGGAGTGCGTTTCCTTTCCAATCTTTGACATAAATTAAAGGAGATATTCTATGCAAGAGGAAGTCATTCTTATCACAGGAGCAAACGGGGAAATTGGTCACGGTCTGATCCGCTACCTGGCTGAAAAGAAAAAAACGATCATCGCCCTCGATCTAAATCCCTTGGATGAAGTTCTTCAACCGCTCGTCCGCCATTGGGAGATCGGTGACGTGCTCAATTTCGCGCTTCTGGAAAAAGTATTTGAAAAATACCATTTCAATGTGGTCTTCCATCTGGCATCGATTCTTTCCACAAAGGCAGAGAAAAACCCTGAGCTTGCCCATAAGATCAACGTCGAAGGCACGCTCAATTTGCTGCGCCTGGCACAGACCTTGTCCAAGCAGGATGGCGTTCCAGTCAAATTCATCTATCCCAGCTCCATTGCCGCGTACGGTTTGCCCGACCTGGCAACCAAGCAATCTGCCGGCAAAGTGCAGGAAGATCAGTTCAATACCCCCACGACGATGTACGGCATCAATAAACTCTACTGTGAGAATCTTGGACGCTACTACAGCCGCCACTATAAGCAATGTGCTGAGGTTTCGTGCCAGGATGAACTGCTCGACTTCCGGGCGGTCCGCTTCCCGGGTTTAATCAGCTCCGAAACCATGCCTACCGGAGGTACCAGCGACTACGGTCCCGAGATGCTCCATGCTGCTGCCAAAGGCATTGCCTACAACTGCTTTGTCCGCCCAGATGCACAGCTTCCTTTTATGGTCATGCCTGATGCGGTCAAATCGCTCGTGTTGCTCCAGGAAGCTCCGCGCATCGCACTGACTCAAACCGTCTACAACGTTACCAGTTTTTGCCCAACAGCTCGGGAACTCCTCGACCTGACCCTAAAAGCCTTCCCGCAGGCAGAGATCAACTTCGTCCCGGATACCCACCGCCAGGGAATCGTCGATTCCTGGCCTCAGGATATCGATGACTCTGCCGCCCGCCGGGATTGGGGCTGGCATCCGGATTACGGCTTCGAGCGTGCTTATTCAGATTATCTGGTACCCGCCATCCGCGCCCGATACCAGTAATGAAGGATTATTATGCCTATTTACGAATACGTTTGTCAATCTTGCAAGCAAACCTTTGAAACGATCCGCCCTTTCAGCCAGGCAGATGCGCCAATCAACTGCCCCAACTGCGGGTATTTGGACGCGAAGCGCCAAATTTCGCTGGTTAACGCCGTCAGTTCCGGAAAGAGTCTCACCGGCGGCTCTTCTTCCTGCGGCACCTGCCAATCCGGCAATTGCGGAAGTTGCGGGCACTCATGAAAGCGCAGCAGTCCTTTGAGGGGAAACTCGCGCTCATCACCGGCGGCTCCAGCGGTATCGGTCTGGAGCTGGCAAAACAGCTCCTCCAAGCCGGCGCTTCGGTTGCCCTGTTCGCCCGCAACCCTGAAAAACTCGAGGCAGCTAAAGCTGCGCTGACCCCTCTGCTGAAGTCCACCAATCAGCGTATCCACACCACCGCGGTTGATGTGACCCAGGTGGACGCCTTGCGCGATGCGATTGAAACTATGGTCAGCACTTTCGGTGTCCCGAATTTTCTGTTCAACTGCGCTGGTGTCGCCCTTCCAGGTTATGTGGAAGAGTTAGACCTCGACGTCTTCAAATGGACCATGGATATCGATTACCACGGAACAGTGAACGCTACCAAGCTGCTCTTGCCGCACTTTCTCGCCCGCGGTAGCGGTCATATCATCAACTTTTCTTCTCTGGCAGGTGTACTCGGAGTCTATGGTTACAGCGCGTATTCCTCTGCTAAGTTTGCTGTCCGCGGATTCAGCGATGTCATCCGCGCGGAACTGAAGCCCAAAGGGATCAAGGTCTCTATTGTCTATCCCCCCGACACGGACACGCCCCAGTTGGCTTTCGAAAGCCAGTACAAACCTTTCGTTACGCGTGAACTTGCCAAGTCCGATAAGCCCATTCCCCCTTCGCTCGTAGCCCGGGAAACCCTGAATGCAGTCGAACACGGGCGCTATGCCGTCGTTCCTGGTTTTGACGCCAAACTGACTTACTTTCTGGGAACACGCCTCGGCAACTGGATCTATCCGATCATGGATTTCATGATCGCGGGTATTTTCAAGAAGAAAGACCACTTTGATCAATGAACCGCGTCCGCAGCCGGGCGCTGCCGGCATCCGCTCACTGATCGATCAGTGGCAGCAAGATCCTGACTTTCGCGATAACGTCGCCTACTGGCAGGTCACTTCCGCGCGCGAGCCTGTCAGCGCGCCAATCCCCGCCTGGCTGGACCCGCGCCTGCGCCTTGCATTGGAAAGTCAGGGGATTTCCCAACTCTATTCCCACCAAGCTGAAGCGCTTGAACGCGCGCGCAATGGGCAAAACCTCGTGATCGCCACCGGCACTGCCAGTGGGAAAACGCTTTGCTACAATCTGCCCGCCGTTCAGCAGGCGCTAACCAAGCCAAACGCGCGCGCTCTGTACCTCTTCCCGACCAAAGCCCTAACCCAGGATCAATTCACAAGTCTCAACCAGTTGCTCAAGGCAATTCCATCCCAAAAGCCTTTGACTGCCAACATCTTCGACGGCGACACGCCGCAGCACATGCGTTCTGCTATGCGCAAACAGTCCGTTTTCCTGCTGACAAACCCCGATATGCTCCATCAGGGCATCCTCCCGCACCATGCAATCTGGCAGAATTTCTTTCAAGGTCTAAGTCTGATCGTCATTGACGAAATGCACACGTACCGCGGTATTTTTGGGTCACATTTTGCCAATCTCCTACGCCGTCTCAAGCGTATTGCCGCCTTTTACGGTGCTTTTCCCAAGTTCATCCTCACTTCCGCCACGATCGCCAACCCTGTTGATCTTGCGGAACTCCTGATCGACAACCGCGTCAGCCTGATCGACCAAAACGGGGCTCCCCAGGGCGAAAAACACTTCCTGCTCTACAACCCGCCCCTGATCGATCCGAAACTTGGCATCCGCAAATCCAGTATCCAAACCAGCGTCAATATCGGTCTTTCACTCCTGCGAACGCATCACCAATCGCTGCTTTTTGCCCGCACACGCCGCACAGTTGAAATGCTGCTAACCTACCTGCTCGATAAGCTGCCCCTGTCTATGCGCCCGCAAGTCCGCGGATACCGTAGCGGATACCTCAAACAGGACCGCCGTGAGATCGAGCAGGGCTTCAAGGAAGGCAGCGTTCGTCTCGTGGTCGCTACCTCCGCCCTGGAGCTTGGCATTGACATCGGCGAACTCGAATCGGTCATCCTGGTCGGCTATCCCGGCTCCATCGCGACTACTCTTCAGCGCGCCGGGCGTGCTGGAAGAAAACACCAGGATTCTCTCGCTCTTTTGGTCGCCACCAACGACGCGATGGATCAATACCTCGCCAGGCATCCGGAATACCTCGCAAACTCCCCCGAAAAAGCGCTGGTCGACCCAAACAACCTGCTCGTTCTCTACCAACACCTGCGCTGCGCCACCTTTGAGCTGCCTTTTTCACCTGATGAAGGCTTTGGACCTCTATCCGCGCGGAATCTTTCCGGGCTATTCCAGGCGCTCAACGCTTCCGGCGAAGTGCTCGACCGCAACGATACCCACTACTGGGTCGCGGATGCCTACCCCTCCGCGGAAACCTCTCTGCGGTCATCTACCCCTAACGTTGTGTCGTTGATGGTTGCAGGCGCTGAAAAGCCGGAATTAATCGGGCAAATGGACGCCCACAGCGCCGAGTGGTTGGTTCATCCCCAGGCTGTTTACCTCCACGAAGCGGAAACCTATCTCGTTGAAAACCTCGATCTGCAAAACGGCGTCTGCAATTTGAAACAAGCCAGACCGGATTACTACACCCTCCCCACAATTAAAACCACCATTGATCGCTTTGAGCAAAACACCAGCCAATCCCTTGGCTCTTCGCTGATCGCCGCGGGTTTGCTTTCTCTTTCCATCAAAGTGGAAGGCTTCCGCAAAATCCGCTGGCAGACCAACGAAACGCTCGAACGCCTCCCTCTGGACCTCCCCGCGCGCGGACTGGAAACCCAGGGAGTCTGGTTCGCCATCAGCGAAAAGCTCGTCAGCCGCCTAAAAGACCTTGAACTTTGGAATTCTGATCCCAACGATTACGGTCCGGGATGGGCTTCGCTCAGGCAGAAGATACTCCATCGAGACCAGCAGAAATGCGCGGTCTGTCATCAGAACTTTGCCCAGGCTGACCTGCATGTGCACCATATCCAGCCCTTTAAAACCTTCGCGGATCCCGATCAAGCCAACACCCCCTCCAACTTGGTCACGCTCTGCACCCACTGCCACGCCCTGGTCGAATCGCGCGTTCGGGTCATCTCCGGCATGGCAGGCGCCAAACACGCCCTGCGCAACATCGCGCCCCTGCTGATCATGTGCGATGATGCCGATATCGCCATGCTTTCGGAACCCAAATCGATCCTCAACAACTCCCAGCCTGCCATTCTGGTCTACGATTCCATTCCCGGCGGAGTAGGTCTTTCGGCTCAATTATATGAAGACCACCGTTTTTGGCTCGAACGGGCTGCTGAGATGATCGAAGGCTGCCCCTGCGAAGACGGCTGCCCGGCTTGCGTGGGACCATTTGGTGAAGAAGGCTACGGCAGCAAGCGCGAATCGCTCGCCCTGCTGAAAGGACTGCTGGATGAGTGAGTGGAATGACCTCTCCGAAAAGCTGCGACGTTTGGGCATCCAATTAGGCACGTCCCAGCCACTGCAGCCGAAACCAGCCAAAGCCCAGCCGCTTGAGGCGCTTGTCCCCGGGCGGAACCTGAAAACCATCTATGGCGAGATATTCTCGCTTCAACATTCTTACCCCGAGGACCGCCTCCACGGGCATCTGCCCCTCAAGCCTCTGACCTCCCACGGCTGGCTCGCCCGCTGGGCTAAGGCTCCCGTCACTCCGGACCTCGAATCCCTCGTTTTTCTGGATACCGAAACCACAGGTCTCTCCGGCGGCACTGGCACCATGCCCTTCATGATCGGGGCTGGGCGCTTCATTGCGAACGAGTTTGTAGTGGAACAGTTCTTCGTCCGCGACCCTGCCGAAGAAACGGCACAGTTGGCGGCTTTATCTGAATTCGTGGAGGGCGTGGAGGGAATCGTCACCTACAACGGCAAGTCCTTTGACCTGCCCATCCTCAACACGCGCTACATCATGCAGCGCCTCACCAACCCTTTCACCGCAGCCGCACACTTCGACCTGCTCCATTTCACCCGCCGCATCTGGAAATCGCGTCTGGGGCAGTGCAACCTTGGCAACATCGAGACCCAGGTGCTCGGATTTCAGCGTGAACAAGCCGACATCCCGGGCTATCTGGTGCCCGACTTTTACCGCGAGTATCTTTTCACCGGTAACGCTGCCCACATGCCGGGCATTTTCTATCACAACGAGATCGACGTGCTCAGCCTCTCCGCGCTTTTTGGCTGGCTGGCAGCCATTCTCGAAGACCCCTCCGACGACCGCCTCACCGACCCGGAAGACCTGCTTTCGGTCGGACGCGTTTTGGAGACGCTCGAACGCGAACGCGCCGCAGAGGAAGTATATGCCTCGCAGCGCCTGGAGTGTCTCTCGGACGAAGAACGCCAAAAAAGCTTGCTGATGCGCGCGCGCCTCCAAAAACGCCGCGGAAATCTGGAAGAAGCCAGTGCGCTTTGGAAGCAAGCGGCGCTTACCGGTTCCATTGAAGCCTTGTTAGAACTGGCTAAATACTACGAACACTACCTCCGTAATTACGAAACCGCCCTAAGCTTCACGAACCAAGCGCTCGCTTTGAATTCGGATCCCTCTCTCACCCCCGCCTTGCTCCACCGCCAATCCCGTCTCGCGTCGAAGCTTGCCAGGCAATCCTCCCACCCAAAACCAAGCAAATCCTGATTAATCAGCATGCCGTTTTATTACTTCTTTACGGGTTTACGATTGCATGTTTACTAATATTTCTGATTACTGGAATTGCCCTTACATCTTAATAAAAGTAACTAAGGAATAAACGTTGCTCCATCATTGAATGTCCCCTGACTATTCTTGAAGAATTAAGCAGTCAGTTAATCTTCCTTTTTTGAATCGGTCTTTAAATAAACCTATAACATGTGGGGTTACCATACATCTTGGAGTATGAATAAGAAGAAAATAGCAGGAAATGCCTCTCAGCCTGCAGCTTTCTCGTTGGAGGTGAAAGTTGTTGGCAGTGGTTTGATGTTCAAAGACCCGAAAAAAGTGGAATATCTCTGCGGTGAGGAAGCTACACTAACAGCAAACGCTGCACCTGGCTGGATTTTGCTGGCTGGAGCGGGATGTTTCGGATACTTTCAATCCCACGCTGTGGTTGTAAGAAAAGAATCTGTTTTTAGTCGCTGACCGAAAACTCGAAGATGGTCTCGTGCTGGTAGGTTTGCCCTGGGCACAGGATCGGGCTGGTGAAATCAGGCCGATTGACAGCGTCAGGTGGAAACTGGGTCTCCAGGCAGAGTCCGCCATATTTTGGATAAGGGCTTCCTGATCTGCCCGGAATGGTGGTATTGATCGCGCCACCGGCATAGAATTGCACACCTGGCATATCCGTCCAGACGGTCATTTGTCGACCGCTGATCGGTTCGGAGAGGACGGCCGCCTTGGAAAAGCTCATTGGATGGTTCAATACCCAGTTGTGGTCGAAGCCGTTTCCGCGTTTTAGCTGCAGGTCTTCCTGGAAGATGGATGGAGCGATTGATTTGGGCTCTCTGAAGTCGAAAGGCGTCTCCTCGACAGGCTGATGTTGAAGCGGTATGAGGTTGTCATTAACGGCAGTGAAGTGATCCGCGTCGATCCAAAGGGTGTGATGCAGAATGTCCGCACAAGCTTGCCCGCCAAGGTTGAAGTAAGCGTGGTTGGTAAGGCTGAGAGGTGTATTGGCGGTGGTTTGGGCACGGTATTGGATTGACAGCCGGTTGAGATCATCGAGAGAGTAGCGAACCCAAACTGCCACTTCGCCGGGGTAGCCTTGATCGCCCTCGGGGCTATGCAGGGAGAGGTTCAGGCTGGCGGAATCTTCTGCGGTCGAGGTTTCCACTTGCCAAAGGCGCAGGTGGAAACCGTCAGGACCCGAATGAAGGTTGTTTTGACCATCATTTTTTGTGAGGTTGTATCGCTTATCGTCAAGCCAAAAACTGGCATCGGCGATGCGGTTGGCAACTCTTCCGATCAAACCGCCAAAATACATAGGGTTGGTCAGGTATTGTGTGGGATCGTGATAGGCAAGGACGACGTCTTCAAGTTGTCCGGCGCGGTCAGGCGTTCGCAGGCTGACAATGGTGCCGCCAAGGTCGAGGATCCCGACAGTAATCTGGCTGGAGTTGGTGAGAGTGTAGAGCGTGATTTCACACCCGTCTGTGGTCTGAAGGAAGGTTGATTTTTGTATTCGGTCCATGTTGTGTATTTTAAACCAATTTTGCTGGCTTTTTGATGGGTAAAAAAGATAAAAATTGGAACCGATTCGTTTAGTGGATTTCTCTTGTGCGGCCTCCTTTCCAAAGAATTGTTTTGTCCGGAAACCAACCTTCCCATTGAAACGAATAACCATGGCGTTATCCGTACAGCAACCTCTATTAAGCCTATCTTCATGGTATACTTAATTACTTAGCTTTTCAACCATGTTTAAGGAGATTTTCTATGTCAGGACATTCTCATTGGTCCACGATCAAACGCAAAAAGGGTGCGGCAGACGCTAAAAAGGGCGCCGTGTTCACCCGCCTCGCCCGCGAAATCGCCCTTGCCGCGCGTAATGGCGGCGGCGATCCTTCCATGAACGTTTCTCTGGAGCTCGCAATCGACCGCGCGAGAGCCAGCAATATGCCCAAAGACAGCATCGAACGGGCTATAAAACGCGGCACGGGTGAGGTCAAAGACGGCGCTGAATTACTTGAAATCACCTACGAGGGCTACCTCGGCAAAGGCGCGTCCTGCATCATTGAGTGCGTTACCGAAAACCGCAACCGCACCGTCGCGGATCTGCGCCACATCCTTTCCAGAGGCGGAGGCGACCTGGCAAGCAACGGATCTGTCAGTTGGCAGTTCGACCGCAAGGCGGTTTACAGCGTTGTGTCTGACGGAAAGAATTTCGATAAAGCCTTCGAAGCCGCTCTCGAAGCCGGCGCGGATGATGTGACTGAGGAAGATGGCTATATCGAAATCATCGGTCCTGCCGAAACCTTCAAAGCCATCCACGACAGCCTGGCAAAAGCCGGTCTGAAAACCGAAGATGCCGGTCTGCGCCTTATCCCTCAGCAGGAAGTAGAGCTTGATCCCGAGCAGACGCTTGCCGTCCTCCGCATAATTTCAGCCCTCGAGGACAGCGACGACGTCCAGAACGTCTATTCCAACCTGAAGTACACGGATGAGGATCTCGAAAAACTGGAGGAAGATTAGGCTTTAATGCTGATTTTGGGTATTGATCCAGGGCTGACCCGTACGGGTTTCGGTCTCATCCGCCTCAATCAGCACAATGAATCTGAATTGGTTCACTACGAAGTCATCGATTCAACGGCTGTGAGCTCAAACTCCAGCCGTTTGATTTTTCTTTATGAAAAGCTATCCGCCCTGATAGACACTTACAAACCAGACGAAACCGCCATGGAGAAGCTCTTCTTCCAGCGCAATATCACCACCGCGATGATGGTCAGCGAAGCCCGCGGCGTGGCAGCCCTCTGCCTCGCCCAGCACGGGCTGCCAATCGCGGAATACACGCCAAATGAGGTGAAACAAACCGTTTCCGGCAGCGGTCGCGCGGACAAGCTACAAATGCAAAACATGGTTCAACTGCTTTTGAGCTTGGACGCAGTCCCCCAGCCGGATGACGCCGCAGACGCCCTCGCCGTTGCTCTCTGCCATGCCAGCCACCTGAACCTGCGCCGTCTAATGGAGTGAGGCGATGATCACCAGCTCAGCCAACCCTCATATCAAGGATCTGCGCAAACTTGAGCAGACAAAGGAACGCCGCGCCAGCGGCAACTTCCTCGCCGAAGGGCTCAAGGCGGTTGGTCAGGCTTTCGATTCGGGCGCGCACGTACATGAACTGTTGGTCGCTCCAGAGATTTTGATCAGCGATTACGGACGCTCGCTTGTAGAGCGTGCCCGCGAAAAACAAATCCCTGTCCTTGAGTTAAGCCCCTCAGTCTTCGCGACCTTCGCGCGCAAGGAAAAACCCCAGGGCATCGCTGCCCTCGTCGCCCAAAACTGGTCGGACTTTCAAACAGATAACGCTGAAAAAGGTTCATTTTGGGTCGCCATCGAATCCATTCAGAATCCGGGCAACCTCGGCACCATCCTGCGCACTTGCGACGCGGTCGGCGCCAACGGTTTGATCCTTTTGGACGAATCCACCGACCCCTATGACCCTGCCGCGGTTAAAGCTTCGATGGGTTCGATTTTTACCGTTCCGCACTTCCGTGCGGATTACGATGGTTTTAAGGCATTTTTGGCGCGTAATCCGCATCTGGTTTCGCTCGGCAGTTCCGACAAAGCCACCAATTCCGCCTTCGATTTCGACTACCCAGCTTCTGTGCTCCTGCTTCTGGGCAGCGAACGCCAGGGGCTTTCGGAGCCCTACGTTTCCCTCTGCGCAGACATGCTGCGCATACCGATGGAAGGCGCCTGCGACTCGCTCAACATTTCCGTTGCCGCCGGCGTCCTGCTCTATCAGATCCACCAACACCGCCACTCCCAACGGAGGATTTCATGATCGCTTCTATTTCCGGCAAGGTCATCCAACTGACAAAAGAGGCCGTCGTCATCGACATCAACGGTCTCGGAATCGAGATTTTTATCCCCAAGCCGATGCTCGCGGAAATCGAGACCGGAGACCTGCTTCATCTCTACACCTACATGCTCGTCCGGGAAGATAACATCTCGCTCTATGGTTTTTCAAGCCTCGAGGAAAAGGATTTCTTCCTTCAGTTCCTGTCTGTGGGTGGGATCGGTCCAAAATTATCCCTGTCCATCCTTTCGAGCCTGTCGATCGATAATATCCGTTCAGCGATTCTGAGCGAAAAACCTGACTATTTCAGCCGGGTGCCAGGCATCGGTAAGAAAACTGCACAAAAAATTATCATTCAGATGCAGGGCAAATTGCCCGAAAGCGAAGGCTTGGCAATCCGCGCGATCACCGATAGTGATGACGCGGTCGTGGACGCCCTGATCTCGTTGGGTTACAGCGTGGTAGAGGCGCAAACAGCCTTACAATCCATCCCCAAAGACACGCCAGATGATGTTGAAACCAAATTACGCGTCGCCTTGCAGTATTTTGACCATTTTTAATTTTCTCCTTGTATGATGGTCAGAGATGGTAGAATAGGCATTTGAATACTACAGAAAAATGGAACAGATATGGGGCTCTCTCGTGAATTAGGAATAGACCTCGGTACATTCAATACGCAGATTGCGGAAGGAAATCAGATTCTTCAGCA
>Ga0255342_1006505_pt1 | contig 10598 bp, 10 predicted proteins | sample wastewater_treat_3_FD_192416 | JGI IMG/M metagenome (GOLD analysis project Ga0255342, IMG submission 192416) | Wastewater microbial communities from Lulu Island WWTP, Vancouver, Canada - plant14 | ecosystem: Engineered > WWTP > Wastewater > Unclassified | place: Canada: Vancouver, British... | reverse complement strand
TGTCCATAAAGCACCAGGCATGACAGAGCCAATGAAACCGTTCAATAACTGTACCGAGGAGTTGGAGGAATACGGAACGGTCCTTATCAGAGCGGAATATCTTTTGTCCTGCATTCCCCCGGGAGGTGATGTGATACAGGGCTCCGGGATATTCAATCCGTAGAGGACGGGCCATAGGCAAAGCATATCATGATAAATGTTGAAATACAAGACCTGACCCCAAATTCCTTTCTTATCCGGCAGGTCACCAACCATCCTCCCGATATAATGATAGAGAAATGGCTGTATAACGATTATCCCGAGTTAAGACCTTACCAGAAGAAATCCATTGAAAAACAGTTGAACGAGTCGGTTGCCGGCTTGAAAGACTCCATGAAACAAAATTACTCCCAGGACAATCCTGGATGCATCCAACATAATGAACTATGCATTCTTCCAGTTGCTGGGGCTTCACTTCGGAACAAACTTCATCCGTCCTTACAACAACACTCCCTATATAAACAAAGGCAAGGAACTGGCAGCATTTACCGAAAAAGAATACATCAACAGCCACGAGGGCGACGTTCACATGGCAAACAGGTGGGCAGAGTTCCTGGGGTTAAAGAATTGGTTCAAGTGGAGAGATTTTGAGGATGTCCCCCAGGGATATGCCGGTTAAGCCTGTCAGACGGTGCACACCACCCAGCTTAAAAAGTCTGTCCGGACAGAAAGCAATCATTGTCAACCAGCCTTTAAAACCCACCCTGCCGAAATGGGATCAAAGGCCAGTCGCAGTTATGTTGAATTAGCCCGACAGTGAGTATCAGACAGGAAATTCACCTGGCTGCATGACCCCCCATATCCTTCATCCTCTCTATACTTCTTCGTCATGAAATTGCACAGTTCACCCCACGCTTCAAACTTCAATTGGTCGCTGTAAGCGCTGGCAAGGTAGTAATCCAGACGCACATCGCCGGAGATTCCCATGATATTGAAGTTGGTCTTCATGACGAACCGTCTCCACACCTCAAGGTGATCGATGCTTCTGAAGAGACAGTTTGTGTCCTGTACGAACTCCTTGATTTTATCTTCGTTGCGGCTGTTCATTCCGGGTAGAACAAAACCGGCCATGGAGCTGTGTCGGCCCTGAGGAATAATGATTGGCGCATGCTGGGAGTTGTAGTACAGAGCACGCCCCAGGCAGGTCCTGCAGAACCAGTAAGAAAATCGTGAGCCGCTTAAGCGTATCTCCTGGCCGCACGCATAGCAGAGGGTAAGCCGTTCGTTGAAGTCGAAGTTCGGCCATTTGGCCTGTTCCCTGTCCTCATCGGGCATCTGGGGTTTTTGATTGTGTTGGCTACATGTACTGTGACACTTCTGGAAATACCGTTTCTGCGGTTTCCATTCATCGGGCAGGCAGTCGATGATCTCCGGGCGGTACATCCAGAAGCCATACGGTTCGTAACACTCGGAGCAGATCATCATTTCTTTGTAATCCACGTGATTTAGGAGTTCTGATTCAGCAATGCGGCCTCCTTTTAATGGAATAATGTGTTCAGGTACGTTGTTCATGGTGTGTTCCTCCTCCTGGTGTATTTGCATCGCAACAGGCGAGGAGACAAAAAAACCGTCCACATCAGGGACGGTTTCATATGATATACGATTGCCGGAGAGCTTAACTTTCGAAGCCCTTGCTTCGCACATCATCCCGTTTTCACGGGATCAGGCACCGCAGCGTCTCCTCGCTCGGTTGCCGCATCCTTTTCGGATGGCTCCTGATGCTGGAATTATTATAGCATGTTCTATAATTTTTACAATTTCTTTTATTAATTATAGTATCTTGAGCGAGTGACAACAGTTTATAGCGGCCATCTTTCACAACCCCTTTGAATGGCTGTGATTTCTATCGCCTCGGCAATAATATTAAAGAGCAGAGTGTGCCAATTGTCTGGCGTTTTTACAAATCCCATAATGCTGCAGGCCTCTCTGTCGAACCTTAGCCTGTATCGCTCTCTGAGTGCTTCCCAGTAATGGATCAAGCATTCTTTACGATCAGACAGAAGGTCACGCGAGGGAAGCCTGTCTCTTTTCTGATTGTTTACTGATGGCAGTACCGGGACCAGGTTCCAGAGATCATTGTTGTGCCAGAGTGAAAAGGGGATTATGTGATCAACATCGAAATCCGATTTTATGTTTCTCCCTGTCCACGTGCATTCCTTCTGTGACAGCGACGAGTAGAGAACCCGTGCGTCCACAACATCTCTTTCTCCAGTGGGAGTGACCAGCAGCAGATCGATGACATCACTCGGCGTCATTTCTTTTCTTGCCAGATCTGCAGTAAGTTCGGCCCACCGCAAGAGGACTGCGTCTCTAATCCAATATCCCATAAGCGAAAGTTCAATCCAGATCTCCGAATTCAGCAGGATCTCTCTGTTGTTGCGATCATACTTGAAGAGTCTGCCGCTCTCCAGAGAACCTCCAGCATATGTAACGGGTCCGCTGACTATGGTATATGCAATTTTATGAAGAACCACATTCAAAAGTTTCATCGTATCTTTGTCTATTCTTTTGGATCGAAAATCGAGAACGAACTGGTTTAAACCGCCTTTCCTTTTATATTTGATTATCAGTTCCGTAAGAGAAGCTCGGAACGCTACCGGCTTACTACATGAAACTTCTTCCCCTCTGATCTGCGGAATAAACGTCGTTGACTCGAAAATGGGCCAGTAGTAATAAAGCCATTTTTCTGCAATTACCGACAGAGGAATGCCAACCATTCCATTTTCAAGCCAGCGAGCCGTTTTATATTCAATGATCGCAACCTCACTGAAGGCACGAATGAGAGCCAGTTTGTAGGTAGCTGTTTTTTTGTCACGGGTAAGTACGCTTTCTACCTGATCAATGGGGCGGATAGATCCCGAATATTTCAGATTGAAAGCAATGGTGAACCAGGAGTAACCTGGTCGGGTCGAATCCTCGGTCTTCCACTTCCCGATAATGGAAAAACCGAGGCGTTCAAACAAAAGCTGGAGATATTCAGGCTTTACAGAATTAAATAGCCTTCCCTTGCTGTCCCGGCAATGTTCATCGATATCCGGCCTATCGTGCGGCATGGAAACGAGAAGCCTGCCTCCCTCTTTCATCAGGTTGCGTATGGAAAACGCCGCATCGAACAACTCTTCTTTCGGAAGGTGCATGAGGACCGCCGAGCAGAGGACTCCATCAAATTCGCCGCCAAAAGGCTTGCCAAGATTTGGCAACACACCTATATCAATTTTTGCTTGCAGTTCGGGATATTTTTCCTGAGCATATTGGACCATCTCTGGAGAAGCATCAACCCCATATATGTCTATACCGTATTGGGTGAGTATAGCCATATCACGGCCGGAACCACAGCCAATGTCAAGTATCTTCATGCCTTCAACAAACACTGTGGAGAAATATTTCTGCAGACCGCTCGAAACATTGTTGTATTTGTCCGATATGTTTTTTGCTTCTTCGGAATAATATCTTAGGGTCAATTCATCCATAGGCAATTTCTATCAGTCTTGCACAAAAAAATAAAGTTTTTTCGTCGTTGACAATCCTACCCGCGCAACAGGTTATCCGTTTCCTTCACCCGGGTAACAATCCGTCATGTGGGCAGGAACTCGTCCAGTCCCATGTTCAAGCCGACCTGCCTGATAATCTTTAGCAGGAGTCCACGCCCCAGGTCCCTTGGGTGGCGTGGAATCTAGACTACCTTACCCGCGGTGGTTCTCCAGATCTGGTGTCTACCTCCTTCTCGGATAAGCTGCATACCCGCCAACGCTTTCAATCTCGCGACCAGCTTGGTTGGTGTCAAGCAAGGTCGGAACGGCAGTCTCTATGCCAACGCGGAGCCTCGAGGAATCACGTAGTTTACCCGGCTCTTTATGTTTGACATGCCGTGGAAGAGGTGTGGAGAAGTCCGACATATTTCCGGGTTCTTTGGGGCCAAGTGTGGCAGGCATTCTCGCTAATTATCCTCGGCAAAACCACACCGCACTCGCAAAAATCTTGACCGATACGCGTTGTCCTGGCTGTATCCCGGAGGGCTCTGGTCGATGTACTGCGCTAACGCTGAATCAACCTTCTGGTCGCTCAGCTTGTCCCAGGAATCTCTCTGTGCACTTGTATTCCCCAGGCCTTCCTCCAAACAGTCGTCGCTTCCGAGTGTTCTCTGATAATATCGATCAAAGCCTGTCTTGAAAAAGGCTTTCCGGTGTGTCAGTTCCAATTGTATGGCAAAACACTCGGTCTTGTGGTGGAGCGCCTCGTGGTAGTAGAGGAACAATCTGGCGGCATCGAAAGCCCTCCTGACCGCCACTCTGTTATTCGAACGCGCGAGTATCTGCCCTGCGAGCCAGAAAATCCCTTCATAGAGGAGGTAAACACCCCACCAGTCAGGGTGGTAGTAGTGAAAAGGCAAGTAGAAGGCCAGGTAGTCGGGTGGCGGCATCTTCGGGCGATGAACATAGGGAAGTGGGGCGCCTACGTGGGACCTGCCCAAAACTTCGGCCACGACATTGGGGAACTCAGGAGAATGTTCGCCAGGTTCGACTTGATACGGCGCAATTGCTTCAAACATATCTCCATCTGCTAATTCAGAATCCACTTTGAGAAACTCTGTCCATTGAGCAGGGTGACGGTCGCCATAATTTTGAAACTCCAACGCGTTTAAGTCGGTCACTTTCTCAGGGTCAGTCACCGGAACGATCATCAGATCTTCGTGCCAGTGGGGTGCCAAATCCCTGTCCTGGAAGAGCTCAGGGAGCTCTGAGTGCAAAAGATCAAGGTGCTCTAAGCTCATTGTTCACTTCTCCTTCGTCTAAAGTGGTCATGAATCATCTTGTGGCTCTAACCGTTAACAAGCATTGACGGCACTGGTCAACTACTCTCGACCGGTAATTGAGAGACAATCCATGCTCATTGACCCCTGATGTCAATAGTGGAGACTAGACCATATTCATTCCGCCGTCTGTCTTGCCTATAGCATCCGGAAATAAGATCTTTGATGTACTGGCTGATCGCGTTTGACTATTCGCACATGTCAGAAACCTGGCATTGTTGAGGTTCATCTTTGGCAATTGTAGCAAAGAATACGACCTTTGAATTGATGCTTTCTGTCAAGGCAGTATTTAACAACCTTTTCACTGACCGTTGAGGAGCAGGATTCACAGACAATTGAAGGGCCAGCCTGGGCTTTTTTTTCTCGCTTCTGCATGGGATTTGTCTGGTCCCTGATGCCAAACATGGTCTTGAAATCTACATTTGCCCGTCGATGAAGCCTGGCAAGGTTCCTGGCTGTAGTCTCAAGTGTTTCCCGTGAGCATATCTTAAGAATAGCGGCAGCACCAGCATTGTCAGCATCTTTCATGATCCTGGTGAATGCCTGGTCGGACTGAATGACATGGCTTGTATCAAACCTGGATTGAGATGGTCTGCTGATCTTTGAGGTTGGAGATACAAGGATATAGCTTACAAACCGTGGTGGAATGATAACTCCAATCCTTGTGGGCATAATGGTATAGCAATCTATTACCTTGGAAAGGAGAAAGATATGTCGTTCATTTTGTTCAAAGGGTGATTCAATGCCAAAATACTTTTTTCCATCATACACAAGAAACTCACCTTCCGGAGTAATCTTCAAACCATAATGGAAGTTTTTGGTCTCCAAGACATAGATATTCATGAATCGGTTCATGACAAGGTGGTCAATCTGGGCTACCTGACCATTATGTTCTACTCGCAGATCGTGTATCACTGCCCAATTTTTTGACTTTCCAAAATAGAAGTCAACAAAATAGGCTGAGTCTCTTTCTCCCTGTTCTCCAGTTTCAATATTTCTCAACTGCCTTTCCACCAGGAAGCGCTGCCTTTCCGAAAGCCGCCTATTGAGCAGCTGTCTAAGCTGTTCCTTTTCTTCCCTTTTCGAATCTATTTCTTTTATTATCACTGATCATTAACCTCAAAAATCAATACTTTGTATCTACTCAATTAGGTAGTTTTTTGAACTCATTCATCAACTGAGAGAGAATATCTATAAGGTTCTTGACTTTATCTGTCCAGTCAATGGCTTTGAGGTTTGGATATTTTAAGCCCAGAGGTACCTGAAAACCTTTTTCTTTGAGCAATTCAATGAACCTATCCCGTGCTTCCTCAGCACGCCCTGAGCCATTTAACCATCCGAAGTTCAAGGCCAGACTTCCATATGACCACACCGAAAGAAATGACCTGGGACAGATAGATCTTTCGTATACGCTGAAAGATCCTGAAACAGCTCCTGTCCCCCATCCTATTTCTAAACCGAGCTTTAAACATTGGTCGTAAAACCAATCAATGTTTTTTATTTCTGCTTCATTGACTTTTGCCCGGGCATCGTTGAAGAACGATTCCTTATCCCATGAACGTCTTTGTAGAGGCGGTTTTACAACAATGGTTTTCTTGACCAATCTGGCCTGTTCAGTATACCCAAAAAGCGTTGGAACCACAATGCGAACATTCGATGTAAGGTATTGCCGAGCCTCCACCAAGAGAACCTCTGAGCGCTCCATCTGCTTATTGAGAAAATCAACAACACTTCTTAATTCAAACGGGGAGTCTTCGAGAAAAAAGATTAGGCGCACCTGTCCTTCACGCAGATTTAATTGGATACGATCAAAAAACTGGTCAGATAAATCCTCGTTATCCGACATAAGAGATAAAAGACACTCTTCCATATTTAGCCCTTTTGCCTGACAGGATTCTTCTGCATACTTACGTAAAATGTCTGCAGTCCAGTAAAAGTGACCATTGGCGGCATATTCGAGCATTTGTCCAACCACTTCTCGACGAGATCTCGTGTCTGCGAATCTCTTACATTCTACAAAAGTGGGTATGCCATCTTGATCGGCAAGAAAAAAATCAATCGACCACCTGTTGCCCCCTGTGTTCGGATCAGGCACAGGCATTTCACGTTTAATCAGGAACCAACGGCGTGGATTGTCTGGGTCAATCTGTTCACCCGGAAGAAGGTCAAGGTTTCTGTCGAGCATATCCTGCAATTCTTCTCCTTCATTTTTACACCTTATTCTATTAATAGACTGTGGGGTACCATCCTCATTTATGAGATACACGCCGCTCATGAACAGACCCTCCTAAAAAAAGAACAATTTTGGAAAATGCATACTAAAGTTATCGGCTCTATTCGAGAGAAAACAAGCAATTAATGGGCAAATTAGATGATAGATGCTTTAACACCAAGAAGATCATTTGAAAAAATATTTAAAATTGCAGATAAAAATTAAGGTCATTATCTAAACCATCAGGACGGGCCCGTTATTCCATTACCTTGCTGACAAATTTTGACAGGATTTGTCCAATATTTTCTTTCCTGGCTATAATGTTCCGCCAGTCCTTAGGAATTGAATTTAATCCGTAATATAAACCTGCGAGACCGCCGGTTACACAGCCCGTTGTGTCCGTATCCTCACCCAGGTTGACTGCCTTAAGAACAGCATCTTGAAATGAGCTGGTATTGAGAAGGCACCATACGCTGGCTTCGAGAGTGTGGATCACATATCCTCAGGATTTGATATTTGTCTCCGGCACACTGCTGATGAGGGTAGAAAAGAGCCGTTCAAAATGCGGGAGTTCTTCTGCATAGGGAAGTTTTGCATAATAGATCGTAGCCTGTTCAAGGGCATAGAGATACGACTCATCAGGGGTAAAGCCCTGGAGAAGTGCACTGACCATGAGGCAGTAGACCCCGCATGCTATGAGGGTCCGGGGATGGCGATGGGTAAGAGAAGAGGCTCTATGGACGTAATTTAAGAGTTCCTCAACAGGTTTACGGGAAAAGAAGATTCCTATTGGCAGGATCCTCACAAGGGAGCCGTTCCCGTTTTCATCCTCCCCTCTGCCGCCTGCTTCTTCCGGGGATACCTCTCTCATCATACGGCCGATGGAACTCATGGTACTGGCCCCCACATCAAAGGTATTTCCCCAGGGTGTCCAGTGGCCCTCGGTAAACCATCGGATGAATAATTCGCCCATACTGGTTGTGTCAAAGCCATCGAGCAGGCTTTCTACGGTGCAGAGAATAAGGGAAGAATCATCTGACCAGCTCCCGGGTGGAAGGCTGAAAGTGCCATATCCTCTCATCCCGGTGACTGGATTCTTTCTGACCTCTTCACGGCTCATGAATTCTACCGGGACTCCCAGGGCATCTCCGATAATTGCTCCCCAGAGACCGCCAAGTATCCTGGCGGATTCAAGATTCAAGATTGCAGATTCAAGATTGTTTTTCATGGCTGGCGCTTTTGCCCCCTTAATGATGAAGCCAGTGAGTATGAGATAAAGCCGGATAATTGTTTCGAGATAAATAGCAAATCAGAATTGAGCGAGTCAAATACATCCTGATTAATATATCCAAGATCGAGAGCAACATAGAGTTGCGAGCGGCCTTCTCCCATGCTTCAATGTCTTCAAACTTTTCAATTTTTGCCATATGCCACTCCTAATCTTGAATCTGTAATCTTGAATCGTTTTTTGTTCATTCTCCTTCCCTCCAGTACGTCACCAGATGTCGTTGGCTATCTGTTTCCGGTGAAGGCTCGTGAGATGTGGGATCGTGCAAAGGGAACACCCAGCATCACCTGATCGTATTCTGTTTTTTTTAGACATCATTCTTACCTCGCAAAGTTTTTCAGTACTTCAAGGAGCTTTACCATGGCAAAGGTGTCAAGCTTACAGTAGTCGAGAAGGGTTTTTCTGATCTCCTCAATTTCCTCTGGATCAACCGATTTCTGCATCCTGGAGTATGCGAGGCCTGCCATCTCACCATCACGGACTTCCATACTATCGTAGCCTAACTCCGGTATCAGTGCCGGGAGAACGGATTTGATCGAGTAGGAACCGTTGAACTGCCAGTGGTAGAGGAGACGTTTCTGAAATGGATATGCAAGGTCGACCATGTGGCTGATGGTTCTCGTGATTTTGTCTTCATATTCAGGACACCACAAGGCAAGGTCCTGCAATACCCCTTTTTCGAAGCTCGCCACGTAAGCAAGGACGCAGGCATTGTCAGGTATCTGGCTCATGAGCATTTCTGTTATTTTTTCCCTTGGATCTGTCCCTGGTTGGGCAAGATATTCATAGTGCCCGGGCGGTGCTGATTCATCTTCGAGGTAGTGGAGGGAATACTGGTACGGAACATTCTGATATGGCCGTATTCCATCAAAGCGGGGAATAGCATCTGCGAAGGTTTCGAAGTCAAGGAAGTAGAGGGGGTACCAGAGGGAGTTTAAAAACTCCCTGACTGCATCCTTCTGGAGAAAGACTTTTTTCTGCCTGATCGCTTCCACCTGCTGTCTCTGGGCTCTTGGGAGTTCATCGGGCTCCACATCATCCAGGCTCACGATGCCACGGTTGTACAGGTCGAATGTTAATACCCTGTTGCCCCTCAAAGAAAAGACAGACGTCTCAGGGATTTTTTGCCAGCAGTATCCCTTGAAATCGCATTCGTAGGGGTCATTGCACCAGGGCCCGATGTCTATGGATGGAATATCTCCAGCAAGCATCTTTTTCTGCTTTGCGATCTCCTCTTTGATGGAAGACTGGTCTGAGGCGACCGTACCTGTCACGTCGAGGATGGAGAAGAGAGTAAAGGGGTCTATTTCGCCGTGTCTCACATACTGGTTGTTGATGTGGACGAGATAAGCCCTGGTTACGGGTATCCCCACACCGTTGAGAACATAATACTGAACCGAAATGTCAGGATAGTAGATGTCTTTGAATCCTGTCGAGCTTTTTACTTCGTAGAGTGCCCATCCATTTTTTCCTTTATGGAGGATGTCTGTCTTCACGAAGATGCCGTCATAGTTGAACGATGCCTCGTAGATTGTCTTCGCACCCTTAACAATAGCCTCCTGGGTAAGCCTAACCTGCCGGTCGTAGTCTCCTGCTTCAAAGGGGATCTCCACACCGCCAGGGAATAGTTCGTGGGCGAGGATTCCCACCTCGGAGCCAGATTGAAAAAGTGCCTCCCTTGATGGCGGGATTGGGTCCTTCAGCTCTGGGTAATACTTCTGGAGGTACAGGGATTTGTGGCACTGCACCCCTTTTATGAAAAGGGATTTGCTCAGAAATTGAGATATCTTGCTATCCTTCATTGATCAGACCCGCCTTGTTGTCCGCAGAGATTTTCTATCACATTATCCCCAAATACTTATCGCTTTATTTGTCCTTTCACGTTCCAGTTTTTGTCATACACCTTTACATCGTCAGCATGGACTGATGACAGAGCTGTTATAATGATCGTAATCAGAAACAGAGATGTTTTCATAGCAACCCCCTCACCGATATTTTACCACCAACCCGAGCATAAGAACGGACAGTCCCCAGGAGAAACCATTTGCAAAAAAACTGGCAGATCACCTATTAAAAGACCATGAATGAACCAGAGGAGAATCCCTGCAGATAATGCAGATGTTGTCCACAGGGATATGTCCCTGGATTCCTTTAACCTGCATACCCGGACGATCTGGGGGATGCTGGAAAAGGTTGTAAGCAAGGCTGCCATATATCCGATCATACCGAATCCGTGATCCATATTTTCA
>Ga0255342_1006503_pt1 | contig 10599 bp, 10 predicted proteins | sample wastewater_treat_3_FD_192416 | JGI IMG/M metagenome (GOLD analysis project Ga0255342, IMG submission 192416) | Wastewater microbial communities from Lulu Island WWTP, Vancouver, Canada - plant14 | ecosystem: Engineered > WWTP > Wastewater > Unclassified | place: Canada: Vancouver, British... | reverse complement strand
TGGATGCTGTTATTACGGATGAAATTGTGACCAATTATGTTTCCGGATCTAAAAAATATGAACTGGAAACACTGGGTGAACCTCTTCGGCGGGACAAGGTAGCAATTGCTTTTCGGAAAGCGGACCACGCACTCCTTAAGAAGGTGAATGGAGTTTTAAAGGATATGCATGACGATGGCAGCTTGAAGAAGATATCTTCAAAAATGATAAAAAATAATTATTAGTTTCGTTTGTTTGATATTAAAAATCAGAAAAAAACTAAAAGAAAATCCCGAACCACTCTTGATATAGCCTCCAGATCTCGTTACATTTTACACTCTCCCTAAAATATCTCAACAGAAGTTACAATCTCTAAATCGGTATAACCTACAGAGATATTTATCATATTTCTAATTATTCTTTTTTTACTTTTATAAAATTTGGAATTTATTTTTACTTTCTGATTTAATTATTGGTTGTTTTGAGTGTAAGTTTTTTATATGATAATATCCTCTCGAAACGCCTTTGATGCTATCTCATATTTACAGCCACCTACCTTCCACAACTTTATCAATAGCTTCGGACATAAATTGTAAATCATTGATGTTTTACATTTAAATGGTTCATAAAATTATAAAAATTCATCCAGAAAAAGTTTCAGTTTGTATTCCTTCTCGCGATTTTCCTCCCTCAATAGATCGGCTATCTTAAGAGAAATTGCTTCACGCTCTTCATCGACTAATTCCCCTGCATCAATGAAAACAAACAAATCCGACAGGTTAACCTTGAAAATCCTGCAAAGGCGCAAAAGTGTGTCGAGCGTCGGATTGACAACCCCCCGTTCAATTTTCCCATAATATCGATAGGAAAATCCGTAATTCTCGAGATCTTCTTGCTTTAAATGATTTCTTAGGCGAAGGGCTTTAAGTCTTAAACCCAAACGCTTCATCAACGTTTCTGTATCCATATGTTGGCCTCTGCATAAAACATATGTGATTTCGAAAGCCAAAAACAGACATCTAAATGTAATATTAATATTGACAATACGCTATATAAGTGGTAACGATAATCAACAATCATATCATCACAGTGCAACAGGCATGGTGTCCTTACAGACAAATATTGACAGAGGAGGGCGTTGCAATGCTGTTTGAAAACGTCGAGTTAAAAGTGGTGAAAAGATTCTTAGCTGTATCTTCAAGTGATAATCAAGTAAATCAAGTAATGAAACGGATGAGGGTGGATAAATCGCTTATAGCTTTTCGATGAGGCTAAAGAAAAGTTGTTAATTTAATATAGCGGTGATTTTCTTAAACTATGAGCATTATTCAATAAAAAATAAAAGGAGGAGTAGAAATGCTAAGAAAAGGTAGGGTTTTATCGGTTTTTGTTTGCTTTATATTTTTTGTGTGCTGCCAGTCAGGAATTGTATTCGGTGGTCCTTTCGATATGATGAAATCGAAGGGTGGTGGCGGCGGAACCGTTTCGAGAGGAGATCTGGACAATCTTTATAAGTATGTTGCAGATGCGGATAAGTTATTGCAAGATTCTATCAATATATCGAGCAAAATACTTTTAAATAAAGATGAACTTCAACAAATCGAAATGAAACAAAAAAATATTGCTGGTATACAAGATCCTAAAGAAAGGGAATCTGAAACAAGGAAGATTCAGGAAGATACAATTGCAATGACATTAAAGGCATCTGAAGATGCAGATGCAACAAAAAAGATTGGGAATCTGGATGAAAAACAAAAAGTATTGTATGGAAAATCAATATATAACCTTTTACTTGCAGGCTTGAAGGATAAGGATGCAGTTGCTCAGGCAAACCAAATGATGCAGAAAATCCAAGGTAACCCGACAGCAGCAGCCAGTTTTGCAAGTGATGTTACCAAACTTAAAGATATTGTATCGACATTGCCCTCTCAGGTAAAAAAGATAGTTAGTCTCGGGGACAGTCTAAGAAAAATTGCAAAAAGCAATAAGATTGAAGTTGCTGTACCTAACAGTGCATCAGATAAGCCACAAGATATTGATCTATAGTTAATAATTATGAAAGGGTTTAGTAGATGTGTGCTATATTCAATGCTCTCAATAATATTCCTTTTCGTCAGTGCCTGCGATAAAATAAAGGAACGAACACAGACGCAACGGGAAGGAGAGGCAAGGTTAAGCTCCAGGATAGAGTCGGAAGAGAAAATAACAGTTACAACAAAAGGCCTTACTGAGAACAAGAACTATCTCAATGAGGCCTTTTGCGGTCTCTACGGTAAACACTATACTGATGCTCTTCAAAATGCTGAGAAGGCGAAAAATGCAGAACCAAAAAATCCTGTTGTCTTGTTTGTCTATGCCCAGACGCAGTCGATGTGCGGAGATACCTTTGGCGCTTTAAAGACATTGGATGATGCATTAAGGAATGGTTTTGATAATAAAGATGTCTTAATCACTGATATACATTTGGCACCTGTAAGGAAAATGGATGCCTTTGGAGAACTCCTTAAGAGGTACGGAATGTCTTACAATAAGACAAATGTAAAGAAACAAGCTCATAAATCAGGAGAAAATGTGATAAAGGCAGGGGACGTTGAGATACGACTAAAATAAAGTTTTTAATGTTAACTAGGAGTCCGGGATGAAAAAAATGAAATTGACATTATTTGTTATTTTTCTATATGTTGCGGCAGGTTTCCTGATCCCGTCTCACATATTTGCAGTTGAGATAGAGGTTCAAGGTGAAGGAAAAGTCAAGATAACACAAGATATAAGTTCTGTCCAATACAAAGCAAAAAAAGAAGCTATCAACAAAGCCATAACTATGGCAATCAACAAAATTCTTGGTGCAGATGCGATCAACAATCCAAAAGTTCAGCAAAAATTCGATGAGATAATTTCGCAGACAAGTGTATATACGATTAGACAAACCGACACGCCCAACAGGGACGGAGATCTATATATTGTAAACACCAAGATGACTTTAGATGAAACAAAATTTAGAAAGCTTATTTCAGATATGGGGATTGCGCTTGGTACGAGTGTTGTAAGGCAGAGTGCGATTATTACAATTGTGGATGAGTTTTTCACTACGCCTTCGGATTTAAATAACCCTTCTCCTTTGAGGGAAGTTACGGTATACAAACGGGATCGGGATTCGAAATACAAAGAAGGTGAAGCTCTTTCCGCCAAAGCAAGTGATGACAGGTCATTATCCAAAAAAAATCAGGAATCAGCATCTCTTTCAGCAAAAGAGAAAGGCTCAGCTTCGTACTCTGAGAAGTCTTCCGGTAGAATATCTACTGTTGACGGGTCTGCGTCCGGCAGAGCTTCTGCCGATGCAAAATACTCTCAGAGTGCATCTGTCGATGCCAAGCATTCTCAAAAAAGCTCTCTAGATGCGGCGTCATCAAAGAGGAGTTCCCTTAATTATGGACATTTTGTAGACGCATCTTCAAGTGATCATGAGTTTTTTACCAATATTAAAGAGTATCAACCCAAGGATCCAAAAGGAACAGCGTCAAAAAATAACGCAACGCTGGCGGCTCTTCAGTCATCGTTCCAAACCTACGACATAAAGATACTTGAAAACTCGATCTTCAGGAGCAAATTTTTTGGCAATCAGGTTATCACGATAGATAAATTGGAGAATAGCGCCGACCTTGCAAACTATGCGAAATATGCGAAAACGGATGCGAAAGCCGATTTTTTTGCAATTGGCACATCCGTAATCGTAGATCGTGGAATTAATCAGAACACGAACACCAATTTCTGTGATGGTATGGTTACAGTCCGGGTCTATGCTACGACTGATTCTGAGAGTATTGCCTCTGGGGCACTGACAGAGTCAGCTTCTGGGAGTTCCCCCGACCAATGTAGGGTGACAGTAGCAAAAAAAATTGGTGAAGGTCTCGGCAGGGTAATTTCAAATAAAATTCAAGATTATTGGAAGGCTAGACAGATGTATGGAGCAGAATTTATTGTTGTACTTGTTGGTGATTTTCGACCTATGGAGAGGATACAGTTTACGGAAACGCTCAAGAAGGTTGACGGTGTTAAAGGGGTAAAGCTGAGATCGTCAGAACCGGGAAAATGTGAGTTTGTAATCACTTATGGCGGTAGCGACCCACTATCAGATGCGATATATATGCAGGCAGCATTATCGCCAATAGCAAACAAATTCAGTAACTATGATTTCGTTACAGACGGAAACCAGATTATATTTCAGCCCATTGTAGCTAAAGTTGCAACCCCTGAGAAGAAGCAACCTGCTAAAACAAAGAAGGGGAAAAGATAAATGAAAAAAGCACACTGGCTTCATATAGTGATTGTTTTTTTTGCTTTTAGTGCCTTTAGTGTCGATTTAAACGCACAGGTTAAATTCCAGATTTATCCTGTGCGTGGTGTTTTTTTGTCTGATAAGGCCCGAGAAAATACACTTTTTTCAAAGGGAATTACAACAGAATACGGTGGGGGTCTGTTTGTAGAAAGCTTTAAGAAGACCTTTCCAAACACAACCGACACCATTGATGATAGCAATAAATACAGCACTTTTGTTGCATATTTGCAAATTCCAAGGGTATCGAAGTACGAGGTGGAAAAAACGACACAACTTATCGATTTGTACCTGCCCATCACAATGAGTATTAATTTTGCAAATATGGTTACTGGCGAGTCGTTATATTCATTTTCCAAAACTCATTACGGTATACATAAGACCACCAGGGATTCAGGCACAGAATCAGAACAGAAAACAATTGAACTTTACAGGGATACATACAACGATTTGTTTGATGACATAATGAAGCTTGCAAGGGCAAATTTTAATCCTATAGCCGTTGATTTAAAGGTGAAAAAAAACTGGAACGGATACTATATTTTGGACAAGGGGGGTGAAAAAGGTATTTCAAAAGGAGATATATTGGTCGATCAATATTCGAACCAATTGTCGGTTGTATATGCATCCAGCAAATATTCAGTGGGGAAGCAGATTATAGGTGATCCAAAACCTGATTCGGCGTTTTTTAAGTACGCAAACGATTCTATTGATGCAATAAAAAAGCCGAAAGTGATGTTGCTGCTTGATAATGTAAAAAACGAAGTAAAATCTGTTACAAATAGCATTATTTATCAACTCTTCTCAAACGCTTTAGGAAAAAAAGCAACATTTTCACTTATTTTTGTAGATAAAAGTTTTTATGACGTACAAAACACAGTGAAAGGGTTGACCAAATTGCAACATGCTGTTACACAACAAAGAGAACTGCCTGATTATTTTTTAAGGCTTTATTTTCACGGTCCCTTCTACACAAACGTGCCAACGAACAAAACATATGTAAGCTATGACAATTATGCTATCATGACGTGCGGCGACTTCCTCGATAAAGACGGAAGGGTGATGTACGCAAAATGTGTCGATGATAAAATATCCGATGAGATTACAGGAAGCATCAGATATACTCAAGAAGCTAGAGAAGAGATTATTGTAAAAAATGGAATTACCAAACTCGCCAATGATTTTATAGAAAATATCAAATTCAAGCACATAGAATATGAAATAGAAGGCAGCGATAAAAATCAGGTGTTTTTCAAGGATAAATTTGGTGTACTTAATTACGGTTCGACGCTGAATTCGTTTCACAAATTGGGAAAGATTGACGGAATAGAAGGGGATGTATATGTCCCAACCTGGTCACTAAATGTGTCATTGAAGGAGGGGGATACTTTATTTGCAAATAAGATCCTGCCTTTATCCCCTGGTATGCCAGCACCTACCAAGAACGATAAGATTTTTATAGATACTATAGCAAAAGGCACCGGTGGTCTAAATGTGCTAAAGTTATGTGACAAAGGGGTAGTAATTAAGGGCGACAGCGATTCTGACGACCTTAAAAAAATTGTTCTATATGCGGTTGAAAGTGAAATTTCCAAACATCCTTTTTATGATACAAAGGAGTTTAAGAGAAGTATTGAGGAGTATACAAGCGGCAGTTATGGTTTTAGCAAGGGAATAAAGATAGAAGAAGTGAAAACAAATCGTTGTATAGAACCGATTGTAAGGCTAATAAGGCAAAGTGAATTACCCGGAGAAGTGTTTACAAACTATAAATATTCGGTTATTGCCGGACTCAAGGTGTATGAGAAGGACGCTGTGGTCTGGAAAAAAGGAATTAAGCAGTCATTTTCATTATTTGCACCAAAAGGATTTGAGAAGCCAACATTAGATTTTGAGTTAGGGCAAAAGATATTCTCCTTATTAACCAATGAAATAGTGAAAAAATATGAGTAATATATAGCTGCTGTGCGTAAAAACGAACAACGGTGGAGGCAAGTGCCTTATGAAAACTTTAAAACTTAGCATAATCTTGACTGCATTATGTATCTTCCATTATGGTTGTGCAACCTTGCCATGCTCATTGGCAAGCTTGGACGACGTGGCACCAAAACTTAATCTGAAAAATGTGTTCAACAATATCGCACAAGAGTTGTGTGGAGATGCGTGCATACATGGGAACGGGCCTTCTGTCAAGGTTTGTGCCGACACAAATGTTCTTGTCACCGATTTTGTAGATATCAGGTTCATTCAACAACCAAGACAAGGTATATTGATGGGTGATTTTATGAAGAACAGTTTGAACGGGATTTGCGGGTATAAAATATTTCAAGTTGGGTTCTCTGATTATTTTTTATTGAATAACAATGGTATGGTTGTGTTGGCAAGTGATAAGGAAAACTTAAAGCGTTTGAGTAACAATAGCACCGAATGCGTTGTCGGGACGTACGATTATGCAGGCAATAGTCTCCGAATATTTGTAAGAAAAATCAATATTTACACAGGAGAGATAACTAAGTTTGTGGCGAAAGAAATTTCTTTTACTTGTGTCGGAGAAAGCTTGGTCAGCAACGTTAATTAGCGTGTCCATATTAACCCTGGTTGTTGAACAAAGAAACATTTTATTGGCAATCTGCAAGAGGTGATAAAGAACAGATGTTTAAATATTTTGTTTCAAATAATGTTGATAGAAAAAAGAGATAGTTGTTTATTTTGGTCTTTTCGTTGAGGACGAGGAGAACAAATATGTTTTTTGATGTGCGGCTTCAAGCATTCGTGTCGAGTAACAACTGCTTTCCAATGAAATATTTATTATGCTATTTCTATCTGCGGTGATTTTAAAAAGTCCGGCGACAGGCTTTGACAATACACGTCCAGTATGCTATGAATTAGCTATGACAATTGAGTGCGATGGTAAAGTAATTGAATATAACAAACCTATTGATATATACAGGCTAATGGAACAGCTTTCCATTAATAGGGAAGTTTATCTTCCGATGGTAAACGATCGACTCGTTACGGAAGATTATCGTGCAGAAAAAGGTGATTCGGTTAAATTTATTAAGGTGGTATCAGGCGGTTGAAATGCAGGGTATGTGGTGAACCGGCAGTTATCAGTCTGAAGGCATACAGCACCGCTCTGTGTGCGCCACACTTTATATCTTTTCTTGAAAAAAGGACGCTTAACACAATAAATAAATATCGTCTTATTGAAAACGGCGAAAAACCCATTGTAGCTGTATCCGGTGGAAAAGACAGTCTTTCTGTATGGTTTATGCTTAATAAGCTCGGGTATGCTGCTGATGGCGTGTATATCAATCTCGGTATAGAAAATTATTCGGACATTTCTTTTGCAAAAATTGAGAAAATGGCAGATTTACTTATGAAGAAGGTGTATAGCTTTGACATAAAAAGATTGTCAGATAAGGGTATAGATGGGCTTGCGAAGATATTGAAAAGGGTGCCGTGTTCGGCGTGTGGTATGATAAAGCGTTACGTTATGAATAGGGTATGTATTGAGTATGGATATACAACGCTTGTTACGGGCCATAATATTGATGATGAGGCCTCTGCGCTTTTTGGTAATGTCCTGTATTGGAAAGAGGAATATCTTGGCAAAAAGAATGTGGTTTTGGAAGCCAGACATGGCCATCTTTCGAAAAAGGTGAAGCCATTTTTTTTATGCTCTGAAAGGGATATTGCTGCGTATGCTATTTTAAATAACATCGACTATATCAGGGAAGAATGCCCTTTTTCTGTTGGTGCAAAGACATTGATTTATAAAGACATGTTGAACAGACTCGAGCAGTTGTCACCCGGAACAAAGATACAGTTTGTTAAAGGATATTTAAAGTCGTTTATTAAGAATAGGCAGGAAGATATTAAAAATACTGAAAACTTTTGTTCTAAATGCGGTTACCCAACATATGGCAGCATTTGTAACATGTGCAGGGTGCTTGAAAGGTTAAATATCGGAGAAGGACATATCTGTTTTGACGAATATGATCCGTCAGTCCTTGACACAACAGAAAGGTTGATGACATAATTTTGATATGGGCATGATACAAGGATTTACTGATATCATATTTAATGTATATGAGGCATTTTCTGTGGCTCTTTTTATAAAAGAGGAGGGGTGTTTAAAATGTCTTTCGTATGCATCATTCGCAAATAGTTTTGACAAAAACAGAAACATTCCTATTGAAGGGTCACTGCCTGGATGGGTTATCAAACACAATCAACCGCTTATTATCCCCAATTTTGATAAGGATGAGAGTACCCTTGGTTACTACGGAAACACAGAAGGCATAAAATCCTTTATGGGTTTTCCAATGGAAGACAGAGGGGTTATTGTCGTTGACAGTAAAAAAAAATGGGTTTTCACTGATAAGGAAAAAAAGATCCTAAATTCGTTTGTCTTGGCGATTAATAAAGAAATTGAAAATGAAAAACGTTTCTTTGATATAGAAGAAAGGCTCGAAACCCTGAATGCAGAAAGGAGAATTTTAAACCTGTTTGATGGATTGAATCAGTCAAAAATATCTGTCAATGAGATATTCAAAGAATGTATAAACCTATCACATGCGGATTTTTGTTTTGTTGGTATTGAAAAAAACGGAAGACTGTTTATTCATGATTTAGTGGGTTTAGATATTGATTATAATGGCAAAGAATGTCCCACTGGAAGTAGCATAGCATCGGTAGTGATGGAAGGGGGGAGAGAACTCTTGCTGCCCCACAGCAGTAGATTCCTTCAAGAAAAGTCTTTATTTTTTCCTGGTGATATGTTGAATGTAAAACAATTTTTTGGATTTCCATTTTTTACAAATGATATAACATTCGGGATGATTGGTTTTGTTACTATGTCTGATAAAAATTTAAAAGAACAATCCATAGGTTTTCTAAGAAATGTTTCTACCCTGCTGTCTTTATATTATTCGTCATTATGGATGAGGGAAAACCTTGAAAAGCTTAAAGATTTTGAACCGGTAACAGATGCACTCCAATTTCCTGTTTTTCTAAAGATACTGGATAAAACCGTAAAAAGACCCGATAAGTTTTCCCTCTTGTCGATCAGACTTTCCGGTATCCATGCATGTAATGAGTTAATGGGACTAAATTTTACAAACAATTTAATAAAAAGGGTGTTTCACATAATAAAAAACTGTGTAGATTCACGTTCCTATATCTCGAGAAGAGGGGGAGGGCGGTTTTGTATATTACTAAAGGGGGATGATGTATATCAAACAAAAAACATCTTAAGGATTTTACATTACAGCATTTTAAAGTGCCTTGAGGAGGAAAAGATTGATAAATCTATATGCAATATTGAAACCGGGGTATCCTATTTCCCGGATGATGGGTTGAGCATGTGGGGCATGTTAGAAAAGACAGAAAAGGGAAAGGTTGGTATTCAAATAAAGGAGGGGTTATGAGTTTTTTTAAAAAACTATTTGGATTATTTTCTACGCATTTTGCTATGGATCTTGGAACGGCTAACACCCTTATTTATCTTAAGGGAGAGGGTGTCATACTGAATGAACCATCCGTTGTTGCAATTGACAATAGTTCGAACAAGGTTATAGCTGTCGGCAAAGATGCAAAAGAATATATAGGTCGGACACCGCCGAATATAAGCGCGATAAGACCTCTGAAGGATGGGGTCATTGCCGATTTTGATGTTACAAAAGCAATGATAAAGTATTTTCTGACCATAGTCAAACGTGATAGAAAGATTTCAAAGCCAAAACTGGTAGTAGGGGTACCTTCAGGCATAACACAAGTAGAGAAAAAGGCTGTTGTGGATGCCTGTTTTCAGGTTGGCATAAAGGATGTGTTTCTTATTGAAGAACCAATGGCTGCAGCTATAGGTTCTGATCTGCCCATTGAAATGCCAAAGGGCAACATGGTTGTCGATATTGGTGGAGGCACGACAGAGGTGGCAATAATAAGCCTTTCTGCGACTGCATACAGTGAATCTCTCAGGGTTGCCGGTAGTGAACTTGACGAGTCGATTATCAGGTACCTTCAAAAAAAATACCAGGTTGCAATTGGTTATATAGCCGCAGAAAAAATAAAAATTGAGGCCGCATCTGTATTGCCAATGGAGGATAAAGGTGATCCAATTAGCATTGTGGGCAAAGACATGTTTACTGGCATACCTAGAAATATAAAAATACCGAGGGATGAAATACGAGAAGCCATCGAGGAACCTGTTTCCGCTATCATTGATTCTGTTAAAAGGGCACTCGAAAAACTGCCTCCTGAATTTGTGTCTGATCTGCACGAAG
>Ga0255342_1006502_pt1 | contig 10605 bp, 7 predicted proteins | sample wastewater_treat_3_FD_192416 | JGI IMG/M metagenome (GOLD analysis project Ga0255342, IMG submission 192416) | Wastewater microbial communities from Lulu Island WWTP, Vancouver, Canada - plant14 | ecosystem: Engineered > WWTP > Wastewater > Unclassified | place: Canada: Vancouver, British... | reverse complement strand
ACCCATCGACCCCAGAATGAAGATGCCGTCGATGCCGTGGCGGATGTTACGGTCAAAGATCTTATTCAGGCCCTCGACATCCAGGCCCCCCTCCACCGTCAGCGGCGTGATGGAGGCCGAGTATACTTTTTTTCGCATGTTGTTCCTTTCAGTGCGTTAAAAACCATGAGCAGCGCCCTCAAAAAATCTGCGTAATCTGCGTCATCTGTGGATAAAAAACCGAACCATGAAACACATGAAACTTCATGAAAAACCATGCTCGTCTTTCCCAAAAAAAGCCGAACAGCGTCTCCAAAAACCTTCGTGCCCTTTGTGCCTTTGTGTGAGAAAAAACCGAGCCTTGCATGAAACCTAATCGTTAAAGAAGCCGTTGAAAACGTTCGCCGCCTGCTCGAACAGGGGCGGAACGGGCGCGGCCTGCGCAACCGGAGACGGCGCATAGAGCCACGGCACCGGCACGCGCGTGACCCGCGAATGCGCGAGGCCGGACATCGCGCAGTAGCCGAGCAGCACAGCGTCATCCATCGGGTGGATCGCGATGTAGCAGTACCAGCCTTGCGGATTGCCTTCCAGAACTTTGATATTCTGCCATGTCTTGCCATCGTCTTTAGAAATCGCCGTGCTCAGCGGCACGCGCCTGTTTTTCAGACTGTTCGGAATGGCGGCGTGGTCGTTCCAGACCAACAGCAAATCGCCGGTCGAGGGCAACCGCTTGATCGAAGCGGGCGAAACGGGAGATTTGATTTCCGATGCGACCGGCGCGCTCCACGTGTCACCGCCGTCGGAAGACCAGGCGAGATACTGGCAACCACCGCTCGCGCGGATGAACATCATCACGCGTCCGTCCTTCAGCTCCACCACCCCCGGCTCCTGCGTGGTGATGCGCTTACCGGTTGTGTCATAGCCCTTTTGCACGGTCTTGCTGCGACGCCACGTCTTGCCGTTATCATCCGACAGGTAGCACATCAGCACCCCTTGCCAATCTGCCTTGGATGCGCCCTGCGGCCAATGCAGACAGACCGGTGCCACCAGACGTCCGCCCTTAAGTTGTATGACGCGGTCATTGTTCAGCACATAATAACCGACCTCATCCGTGATACACATCGTTGGCGCGCTCCAAGTCGTGCCCTCGTCCCGCGAGAGCCGCATCACCGGACGGCAGTCCTGCTCGCTGTTCTTGAGCAGATAGAAGAGCGCGATCTCCCCGTTCTGCAGGCGTAACAGACTCACGGACATGACATTCATGCCGCCCTCGTTCGGCACGATCATCCGATCCTCCTGCGTCCATGTCCGGCCGCCGTCGGACGAATAACGCCCCGCCAAGTGTGCAGCGGAGTGGTCGCCTCCGCCGCCCGTGAAATACGTGTAGACAAACAGAATGCGTCCGTCCTTAAGTGTGACGAACGCCCCCTCGCTATTACGCGGGTTAGTCGTGCCGGGCGGCAATTCAAGCGTCCGAACCGGGGTCTCTGGCACCGAGGCAGAGGTCGGCCTAAAGGTTGGCGGCGGATCGAGCTGCGCGTTGAACCACGTGTCCAGTGCGTCTTGGGGCGCGAGATACGTCCCAGACGTTTGAGCGATCCAGTCGAGGTCATGGCCCTGAACGACCGCTCGGAAAAGTGCCACGCCTTCCTGCTGCTGCAAGGTCAGTCCGGGATTCGCTAGAGCGGGATCAATCCCCACGGCCGTCCAGGCGGTTCCGGCAAATGGCAGCGCATAGTTGACAATCCACGACGCCTGTCGGATGGAGACCTCTTCATCACTGAAGGTCAGAAAACCGGGCGGCAACGAAACGAACACCAGATGGGGATTTTGGTTCCGAATGATCTTGTACGCCGCAGCAAGCGCCTCCAAAGACGCGGCCTGTTCGGGCAGCCCGGACACGGTCACGTCCGCAGTCGGGAAGCGCCGCAGCACCATTGCGCGAACGTTGTTTGTAAGCGAAACGGGGGCCATAAGCGTAACGGGAAGCCCCTCTCGCAAGCGAGTGAGCAAGCCGTCGCAAACTGATTGCAGCGGCGGGACGTCCGCCAATGACACCGTCCGACCGGCAATCACCGTGGCAACCCTTTCCGCGATACGTTTATGCCCTGCCATCGAGGGATGAATGGTTTCGCTCATCAGCAGCCGCCAGGCGCGGGCACGCGTTTCCCGCAGCGCCTGCCACTCGGTGTGGATGTCGACGACGGGAAGTTGGAGTTCCGCGCCGACCTGCCGGATGAGCCCGGCAAATTCACCGACACGTTCCGGCGGACGACGGGGGACAGCCTCGGGATAGACGGGGTTCTGCGTGCACAGGATCACTTCCGCGCCCGCGTCCCGACAGCGGCTGACCATGGTTTTCAAGTTACTCACAAATGCCGCTTTTTTGGCGGCATCCTGTTCGGGGGTGACCGCGCCATAGGCCAAGTCGTTCATGCCGAACATGATGACCACCAGATGCGGCGCGCGATCCAACACATCCTTCTGCATGCGCGCCAAACCCTGAATGCTGGTGTTCCCGCTGATGCCTGCATTGAATACTGTGACATCCGCCTTCGGATAGAGCCGATCCAGCGCCACCTTGAGCATCTCCGGCCACGCCCGCCGATTGCCGCTGTGGTAATAAGCCCCCGTGATGCTATCGCCGAAACAGACGATACGCACCGGCTCGCGCGCCTCTGCCAGAAGTTTTGATGTCGATAGACTTACGCCAGCTTCCGCTGTGAGCGCAAAGTGTGTCGCGCACAGCACGGCGGCGAAAAACACCGCGTTCCTGTGATTTGCCATAGACGTGCCTTCCATGGATGATTCGGTAGCCCTTCGTGCCACCGTCATTTCAAATGAATGACCGTCCCCTTAGGGAACGGCTCCGGCGGCGCAAGAACGGCTTGCGCGCCGTCCGTCACGAGTGCCTGGATTTCACCCGCGCTCAGAGCCTCGTGCAGTAACACGACATCGTCGACATAGCCATGAAGCTGCGTGCTGATTGCGGTGGTTTTGTCCGCGCCAATCCTGATGTCTTCACCCAGTATGATGTCCGTGAAGGCATTGGTGCCGATCGCTATCTGTGTACCGTCCATGTAAAGGCGCATCTCTCCGCGATCAAACGTAGCCGCGAAATGGTGATACTCGCCTGTGGTGAAAACGGCACTGGCCTTTACCGCCGTGCCGTAGCAGTAAAAACGGGCATTGAACCCATGTTGTGCGGCATCCGGGTCGAAATCCATCAAAAGGTCGCTGCCGGAGGATGGATAGACGGCGAAAAGCCTTTGGAGCGTGTCTTTTTCAAACCTCACATACGCGGCCAGCGTGAAGCGTTCGCCCAGATTCTTCGTGTGCGGCATGACAATCACGTTTGTCTCCGTGAGTCCGCTGGCCCCGTCCACATCCGCAAAATGATACGCACATTCCCCAAACTTGGGGTTATCTGTCCTGACCGTGACCCCGGATGATCCGAACACACCGTTCTGGACCAGACTGTTTGTTATGCGGTCTGCCGCGTGCGTTGAATCACCTTCAGCCGTGTACAAGATACCGTCCCGATAAAAAAATTCCATCGCGCCCACTTTCGACAAACGTACAACCTCGTTTGATGAGAGCGCGCGGTCATAAATCAGGATGTCGTCTATTTGTCCGATGCTTTGTCCTGTATTTCCGGCTGTCGGCGGCCAACGCCAGCCCTCCCCCACCTGAAGGCGACGACCGTCATTGTTGTCGATCGTCGGTGCCCCCGAACCGGCCGCACCCCGGGCGACCTCTAGACCGTTCACATACAGGATAACCGCCCCGTCGTCGTACGTTGCCGCCAAATGCGTAAAAGATCCCGTTGGAATGGACGGCGCTTGTTCAGGTGTCGGCCGGACGATAACACCATTAACCGCGAGTCGGAAACCGCGAACGCCTCCTCCGTAATCACATAGCAGTTGATTTGCTAGGCCCCCTGTGCCGTTCCAAGTGCTGAACAGACGCATGGCATTAGGCGGCACTGCCGGTCTCACAAACGCCGCAAGCGTGAACGAAGAACCCAAATAGGTGACACCCTGCATATCGATCGTATTGATGTATGACTCCGTCTGCAAGAACCCGTATGACGACTCACCGTACTTTGCCGGAGTCCCCACGAACACATCGGTCGTCGCACTTTTCGTATTATTCGAGAAAGTGTGGGTGAACACCCCGTCCTGCGAGCCGTCATCGGTGAAAAGATCGGTCGCACCGACGCTGTCGCCCTCGGCCGTGTACAACACCTGCACGGCCGCTGCCGATAGAGAGAAGAACAAACCAAGAAGCATCAACGTTTTTTTCATAACACTCTCCTCATGTCAAAAGGATTTCGCCGACATTCGCAATAGTGCAAGTTTATTGCGGCAAGAATTGAAATGCATAGAGATCCGCGTCTTTGAGTGCAAAGCGGATGCGCACGGGCTTACCGGCTAACGTGCTCACATCCGTGCCCTTGCCTTTCCACGATACAGGGAAATCGATGTGGTCGCCGAAAATCGGAAAACAGTCGGCCAGCGCATAACCCGGCACCGGCGATCCATCCAGATTTTGGATTTCCACTCTCAACTCGCCCGGCCCGCCGGTTTCGAAATTGATCGAAAGCGCCGCACCTGCAAAAATCAAGGGCTTGGTGATCAGCTCGCCGCCTGTAGCCGGAGCCTGCGCCGAGACAAAGCCGTCGAGGCGCAATGTACTGCGGCGAAACTTGGTGGAGTTGCCTTGCCAGTAACCTTCGGTGGAGTAGAAACTGATTTCATTCGGTGCGTCGCCCAGATGCGAGGCGGTTTCGACCAATCCCCAGAAGATGAAATTGTCGCCGTAGGTCCAGTTCTCCTTCTGCCGCGGGCCGGGCCGCATAAAGGCCTCCTCCCAGAGTCGGACCGTCTCGCCGTCACGGCTCGCGAGTAGGATTGCGTCGGTCACGGCGGTGCCCAGGCGATTTTCTTTGGACGACCGCGTCTTGCGGTTCTTCAGGCCGGGCAGGGCCGACATCGCGGGCCACTCCCACGCCGACTTGCCCCGGTCAAAATAGCGCATGGGAAAGCCGAGGATGATGTGCGGCGCACGGTAGTACGGCTGCATCTGGTTGGTGTAGAGCGCGTAATCCTTGCCCTGTTGGCGCACCACCTGTTTCCCTGGGGGGAAATGCAGGATGTCGGTGCTCGAACTGGTCATGATGTCGCGGATACCGTTCCTGAAATTGCGGTAGTAGGCGCGGTAGGTTCTGGCGACGGGATCCCAGAAGATCAGGTTTTGGGAATCGAACGCCCCGTCCGTCGCGCATGGCGTGGTGTCGAGTATCCGGAAACGGAGCCCGTCGCCCGACCCCAGGACGTAGAGTGCCGCGCCGAACCGACCCGTGCCGCCCTTACCGTTGATGACGACCTTATACCGTTGATCGCCCGGACAGGCTGGGTTAGCGTCGTAGAACACGCTGGTGTGCGCCGGGTCGCCGGCGATCTTCCCGACCAGCCGGGCGTCAAGGACGATGTTGTTTTCCTTCGAGCCGTTGTAGGCGCAGAGTCCCAGATTGGGCCGCGTCCAGCGTATGCCGTCCTCACTTTCCGCATAACAAAGCACCCAGGGATGGCTTGTGCGAGTCGTGTCGGACACGCCAAAGTTCTTGTCGTAGTGCCCACCGCGGTAGTACATGCGGTATTTTCCGTCGGAGAACATCACCGACTGGTACCCCGACGCATTCCCTTCCCACGGTCGGTCGGTTTCCAGCACGATCTCCTTGCGCTCGGGCCTATGTAGAACCATCCGCAGACCGCCCGAGATCGTGCTGACCATCGCGTCATCCACAAACAGCTCACGCCGCCCGCCGATGTTGATGGCGTCCTCTGCCGCCCAGCCTTGCCATGCGGCAACCGCCGCCATCACCCCCGCCCACATCCGCATCCGAATCCGAACCGGTTTCATACCGCTGTCCTTTCCTTTGCCTTATGCGTTAAACTCGTTGATCGATCCGGCAACAACACCTTACTCAGCGATCGCTCTTATATTACTCCTTCCGGCCATTTAAAACGTTCGCGATAAAAGAATTCTTTTTTCGTGGTATTTTTGTTCATTCGACGCTCTTGGCAAGTTCAATCGACTTTATCATCATGCGCGGGATGTGGAACGGTCCCTTGAAGAGATTGCCCTTCGCCGGTTGGGCGACCGTGCCGTCGCGGTGCAGATAGCCGTACCACTCACCAAATTTTTTATCGGGCATTCGCGCATACGTCCACTCGCGGACCTTCCGGTGCCAGTTGAGCCACTTCGGCTTCTTCGTGAGGTTCCAAGCGTGTTGCGTGGCGATCAAAGTTTCACATTGCGGCCACCAGAACTTCATGTCCTGTTCATAGTACTGGGACGGGAAGTTGCGGCAGTCTCTGAAGGAAATAATCCCGCCATACTTTTTGTCCCAGCCCCACACGAGGGACCAGTCGAGAATCGTGAGCGCGAGTTTCAGCAGCTCTTTGTCCTGCGTCTTTTCGGCGACCTCCATCAGGAACCAGCTCGTCTCGATGGCGTGCCCCGGATTGATCGTCCGCCCGATCATCGTGTCGATGAACTCGCCGTTCGGCCCCACGGTCTCCAGAAGCGCCTTGAATTCGGGATGGACGAAATTCTCGCGCAGGAGCCGGATCGATTCAGCGATCTGCGCATCAAGGCTGGGATCGTCGCAGACTTCCTTCAGACACGACGCCACATTGATGAGGATCATCGTCAGTGAATGCCCTTGCGTCTCGAAAGTCGGCTCGAACTTGGGCGGCGTCATCGCCGGATCATGCACGAACGTTTTGATGCGCTTGAACAACTCGAGCGCCTTCGCGGCGTATTCTGCCGATCCCGTCGCCTTCGCATATTCGCTCATCGCGATCGCCGCGAAACACTCGCTGAAAACGTAGCGGCGCATCCGCAGCGGCGTTCCATCCGCCATCAGCGAGAAATAGGCGCGTCCCCTCGCATCGAAGAGATGCGCGTCGATAAAATCAAGCGTCGACTTCGCCGCCTTGAGCCACGTCTTTTTTTTCTCGACCGCGTTATAGGCGTAGGAACAGACGAAGGCGAAGCGACCTTGAAACCAACCGCTCTTGGTCGAGTCCATCAGGGTGCCGTCGCGATCGACACAGGTGTAAACGCCCCCGTGCTGCCGGTCCCAGCCGTGCTTCATCCAGAACGGCAGGATGTCCGTCGTCAGATCCCTGCGACACCGCTCCGACCACGCTTTCCAATAAGTCTGTGTGTCCATAGTTTCCATCGATAATTGATTTTCTTCACGGGGGAGTCTTGCCGCTCAGCGGGCCTCCCGCTTGAGGCGGCACGCGCCGTCCAACGCGGTGCGCAGCGCGGCGCGGGTCTCCGCCGAGTAGTTCTCGTAGTCCACGCACTCCATGCAGATACCGTCCGCGCCCTCCTCCCAGGCGATCTTCAGCAGCTTTTCCGCCACCTCGGGCGCTGAGAGCTTCACGGCCTCCTGATAGCTGGGGATGCCCTTCTTCGAGAAATTATACATGGAGACGGGGAACAATACTTCGCAGCGGCCGCCGCACGTCTCCATGATGTTCCGGTAGATTTCGCGTGTGCTCTCGAACGGCCGCGCAGTATCCCACTTCACGGTCATCACCACCAGCGTGTCGATCACACCCTCGCGAACCAGCCGCCGCCAATCGATGCTGCGCGTGATGAGCATGAAATCCGGCTGGTCGGCGGACGGGGCGATTTCAAAGACTCCCAACATCAGGCGCACCTTGCGGCCCGACGCATTCAGATGCCGCCGCAGCGCGACCAGATAGGCGTGCGTGGTCTCGGCGACGAACGCACACCAGCGCGGATCACGCCCGTCTTGCGGAGGCTCCGTCCCGTATTTCCGACGCCAGCGCTCGACCTCCGGCCGCACATACTCGTCCAGCGGACTCCAGCCGCCGTTCCGTACCGTATCGATGAACAGGTGGTCCATACCGCGCTCTAGCAGTTCGTCCACCAACCGCAGTTTATGCGCCACAACCTCGGGATAGGCCAGGCTGCAACGCCCTGACCAAATCTGACCGTCGGCGCTCACGCCCCAGTACTGCGGGTGGTCCAAGTTCCAAGGACCGATCGTCCAACTGTGCCAGTGCGTCTCCTCGAACGGCCAGTGGATGCCCGCGTTCAGCCCCTTTTCCTTGCAGAAGCCGAATATGTCGCGAATGATGTCCGGCTCGCTCTGGTAGTACCGCAGCCATCCGTACACGGGGCGGCTGTCCGGCAGGCGGCGTTTATCGAGCGGCGACTCGACCCAAGGCAGCCGCGTCTCCTCACTCAGGTAACGCATGGTCCCGCCCGCGCAGTTGCGCCAAAGGATCGTATTCGCTCCGGTCTCCAGCACATGCTCCAGCAATGCCCGGTTGCCGACCGGTGTTTCGGTATCGAACAGGAAACGGCCGGCCTTGTCTTTCGACGCCGCGAAATCCAGCGAGTCCACGAGGGCGACCGCCTCGAAACGCTCCGCGGCCTCCGCCCCCGGCACGCACGCGCTGGCCAGCGCGAGACCCCACACGGTCCGCGCCAACCCCACAATTTTGACGCCCAGAAATCGTTTGCCCATCACTCCACCTCCCCAAACAATTGTTCGCGCGTCACTTGACGCGGTACACCCGCCGGATAGCCGCGCCCGCACTCGAAGGACTCGACCCGCCCGTTCAACCGCGCGCCGCCGCCTGGCCATTGTCCCAGTGAAAGAGAGAGCGCGGGGCCATAAGCCATGGTTGCACCGGCGCCTCTCCGGCGCTGCAGTTTACCGTCGACATAAAGCCGCACGATTCCGCCCTCCTCACGGATGCCCAGCACATTCACGGGGCGACCCAAAGCCACCGGAGCGTCCGACCGGGCGCCGACAAAATCGCCCTGAGGGTTGCGTGCGTTAAACCAGATCCGCTGACCCGGGTCGACGTACATTTGCCAACCCAGCGCGTGCTCCGCATAGCGTCCGATCGCTGCCATCTGCACGTCTTTTGTCGGCCCGTCAACCGTCATCGTCATCTTGACAAAGAAAACGTTAGTCCCGAAATCAAGTCCGGACGGCCGCTCGAAGGTCACCGCCTCCCTCCCCTGAGCAACCGTTCCCGCCAAGCGTTTGCCGTCCGCCGCCACCAGTTCCGTCGCGCTGCCGCTGCGTTCGAGACGCGCCTCCGTACGGACAACCCAAGAGGCTTTCGCTGTTTGTTGCGGGGGCGGCGGCATCCGGCAAGTCACGCGAGTCCGGTAGAGCTTGTACGCTCCGGTCCGGTTGTTTTCGAAAACCAACTCCCGACCGTCGGGCGACCAAGCCGGACTGCGCGACTGCCCCGCGCCGGTCTCCAGACGCGACAACGCACCCGAACGCGGCTCCAGCAGATAGACGCCCCAGCCGGGATCGCCCTCGCGGAAACCGGTGAACGCCACCAGCCGGCCGTCAGGCGACCAGCGCGGCGCGTAGGCACCCATTGTGCGCGGCGTCAAAAAGGCACTCTCGGCGAGGTTGGTCGCGCGCGCCGCGTACAACCGCCAGTTCTGGCGAAAATCGTCCAGTTGCGCCCACAACATAAACCTGCCGTCCGGTGAGAGCGAAGGCTGAACCATCCCGCCCAAGTCGCCATTCGAGCGCGCCAGACGCTCGGCGGCCGCACCCGGCGCAAGCGCCACCCGCCAGATCGACACGCCGTCGCCGTCCTCACCGCGCGTCGAAGCGTAAAGCACCGCACCGCCGTCCGGCGTCACGCTCGGCGTGTAGTCGCGCCAATACCCCTGCGTCAGAACCTGCGTCGCGCCGTCCCGCCACAGCCGTAAACCGTATCCGTAATCGGCTCGCGCAGCGGCGGCCTGCGTCGCGGTCCCAGTGTGATGCCCGAACGCATAAACCAAAGCCCCGTCCTGTGTCCACGCCGGATAGCAAGCCTGGCCCGCGCCGCCCACCAGCGTGGTCACCTTGCCACTCGCCAGATCGACAACGGCGATGTCCAGATCACCCGCCGCGTCTGTCTGGAAAGCGATCCGCCGTCCTTCAGGCGACCAGACCGCCTCGGTGTCGTTACCCGCACCCGTGGTAACCGGGACAACGCGGTCACATTGACACGACAACCCGTCCGCAGACTCCTGCGCACGCTGCGCCGCGTATCCTCCGATCACCAGCCCGCACAACAGGCACCCGATCCCGAGCGCCCCACATCTCCATCTGGTTTTTGTCTTCATGCTTCCTCCCGCCGCCCTGCCCGCATCGAGCGTTCAGAGCGTCAACACCCTATCCAGTCATCGCCGCTATATTACCTCTTTCGGTCAATTAAATCGTGCGCGAAATGCGGATTCTTTTTTTGTTGTGTTTTGTGTCGGTTTTTAACGCAGATGCGGAGACGCAGAAGTTTTTTGATGATCATACAAAGGTCACAAAGATAAGTAAGAAGTCACGGGTGTGATTTTAATCTGTTGAACCCTGGCGGTCGGTTTTAATTAAAAAAGCAAAGATTCCCCTTGCGGGGACTGTTTTTTTGTGTTTTAATAGGTGTCTCTATTGAAAGGAGACATCTATCATGGCGCTCACACCCGAACAGATCGAGTCGAAAATCAAGGACGTTTGCGAGCAGATCGCGGGGCTCGGCCCCGCCCTGCAGGGCACCG
>Ga0255342_1006500_pt1 | contig 10609 bp, 6 predicted proteins | sample wastewater_treat_3_FD_192416 | JGI IMG/M metagenome (GOLD analysis project Ga0255342, IMG submission 192416) | Wastewater microbial communities from Lulu Island WWTP, Vancouver, Canada - plant14 | ecosystem: Engineered > WWTP > Wastewater > Unclassified | place: Canada: Vancouver, British... | reverse complement strand
TGATTATAAAAATTGAAAATGATTATACGAACCACGATGGGGCGATGTGGGCATCGCCCCCTACACAATCGTTACCTAAATTGATACGTTCATTAAAAATTCTGGTAACAAAAGAAGCAGGATTTTCTCCTTGGCAGCGTAATTATTATGATCATATAATTCGTAATGACAAGGAATTATCCAGGATTTGGCAATACATCGAATCCAATCCCGAGAATTGGGAGAACGATGAATTATTCATAAACGAAAATTAAAAAAGGAGAAATAACCATGATAAAATTAACACTTCCTGACGGCAGCGCAAGAGAGATCGAAGCTGCACAGTCAGCCGCAGAAATAATCAAGGGCATAGGCATGGGGCTTTACAAGGCTGCATGCTGTGTCAAGATCAACGGAGAGATCAAGGACCTCCGTACAGTTATCGACAGCGACTGCAAGTTCGAGGTATGCACATTCGACTGTCTCGACGGTAAAAAAACTTTCTGGCACACAGCTTCACATATCCTTGCTCAGGCAGTAAAGAGACTTTATCCTTCAGCAAAGCTTGCTATCGGTCCTGCTATCGACAACGGATTCTACTATGATTTCGACCTCGAAAAGCCTTTCACTCCCGAGGAACTCGAAAAGATCGAGGCTGAAATGAAGAAGATCGTCAAGGAAGACCTCGAGCTCGAGCAGTTCGAGCTTGCACCTGCTGACGCTGTAGCTAAGCTCAAGGATATGGACGAGCCTTACAAGGTAGAGCTCTGCGAGGAGCATGTCGGCAAGGGTGAACCTATCTCATTCTACAAGCAGGGCGAGTTCACAGACCTCTGTGCAGGTCCTCACCTTATGACAACAGGTCCCGTAAAGGCATTCAAGCTTCTCTCATGCACAGGTGCTTACTGGAGAGGCAACGAGAACAACAAGATGCTCAGCCGTGTTTACGCTATCGCATTCCCTAAGGCTTCACAGCTGGATGAATACATAAAGATGATCGAGGAAGCTAAGCTTCGCGACCACAAGAAGCTCGGCAAGGAGCTTGCACTCTTCATGTTCGACCGTACTGCTCCCGGTATGCCTTACTGGCTCCCAAGAGGCTGGAAGCTCTTCAATGCACTTCTTGAATACTGGAGAGGCGTTCACGAGGAACACGATTACACCGAGATTTCAGGTCCTGTGCTCTCAAAGAAGGAGCTCTGGGTAACTTCTGGTCACTGGGATCACTATCAGGACGGCATGTTCGTTATCCCTTCCGAGGACGAGAACGAAGTATACTGCACTAAGCCGATGAACTGCCCTAACGCTATCAAGGTTTACATGAACAAGCAGCGTTCCTACAAGGAGCTCCCCCTTAAGTTCAATCAGGTTGACGTTATCCACCGTAAGGAAAAGTCAGGCGAGCTCAACGGACTCTTCCGTGTTCAGCAGTTCAGACAGGACGACGCTCACATCCTTGTAACTGAGGAGCAGATATCATCAGAGATCAACGATATCATGGATATCGCTACAGAGATATACGATACATTCGGTCTTGAATACAAGGCAGAGCTTTCAACACGTCCCGATGACTACATGGGCGATATAAACGTATGGAACAAGGCTGAGGCTGACCTTAAGGCTATCCTCGAAGAAAAGTACGGTCCCGACGGCTATGAGCTCAACGAGGGCGACGGTGCGTTCTACGGTCCAAAGATCAACCTTAAGATGAAGGACGCTATCGGACGTGAGTGGCAGATGGGTACTATCCAGCTCGACTTCCAGCTTCCTCTCAACTTCAGCATGAAGTACATCGCTTCAGACGGCTCGGAGAAGCAGCCTGTAATGATCCACCGTGCTATATTCGGTTCATTCGAGAGATTCATCGGTATCATCACAGAGAACTTCAAGGGTGCATTCCCGTTCTGGCTCTCACCAATGCAGGTAGGTATCGTTCCTATCAGAACAGAGCACAACGAGTACGCTAAGAAGGTAGCCGCACTCCTTAAGAAGAACCGCATTAGAGTTGAAGCTGACTACACAGACGACAACATGAAGAACAAGATCAGAAGATTCAAGGACTACAAGGATCCGTATGTTGTTATCATCGGTGACAGTGAGGCTGAAAATGAACAGGTATCTATCAACATCAGAGGAAACAAGCAGCTCAAGAACGTACCTCTCGACAAGTTCATCGAGATGTGTACTTCAATGAACGCGAGTCATTCTCTCGATATAATCGATACACTCTGATATCAATAACGATCAGCAAGGGGACCGCTTCGGCGGTCTCTTTTTGCTGATCGCTTTGTGCAATAAGGAACTCTGTCCCTAACTTATTCGTATCTTATTGTATTTATATCGTAAGTTCTTATCTCGATCGGTAACAGTAACAACTCTCCTGCGTTCTTGACAATACAGCGCATATTTGATATACTTATTTATGTAAAAATGCACCCCGAATCACTCCGCTCCGATGCTCTCGGATGCACTATCACCACGGTGCAGCAACGAGGGATAACAGACCGTCCGCAAAAGGGGGACTGATGATATGAATGGAAAAAAACTATGCCTGAAACTGCTTTCGGGTATTTTTTCATGCCTTATGATACCTGTCAGCTTCCCGACTCCTTCACTTGCTGCCGATACTCCCGACAGCGGCTATTACCCTATCAAGCCCATAGACACGTCTGTTCCTACGTATCACGAATACCTCGGTACACACGGCGAAAGCTGTCCCGAAGATACAGAGATCAGCATAAAGGGCTCAGACTATTCATCCGCAGAGAACGGCGAATTCACCGTTGAAAGCTACGGCTCTGATGATGAGCTTCACGAGGATGTTCTGGTGTGGTCAAGCGCCGAGGGACAAGTCACTTACGATATAGAAGTCCCCGAAACAGGCAGCTATTGCATCGATATGACCTATTTCCCCATGCAGTCAGGCAGTTCTGATATCGAGCTTTCACTGACTGTTGACGGCAGCACTCCCTTTGACTCGGCTTCGAGAGTAGTCCTCAACCGTGTATGGGTGAACAAGAAGGATATCTACACAGATTCAAGAGGTAATCAGGTGTGTCCTTCGCAGGTTCAGGACGGCATGTGGCTCACACGTTCAATAAGCGATCCCGACGGTCTGTACGATGCGCCCCTTGCGTTCTATCTGGAAAAGGGACACCATACCCTCGGCATTTCCTCGGAACGTGCGGAGTTCGCCATAGATACGATAGATATACGCTCTCCCGAAGCGCTCCCCACATATACCGAATACGTTGCTTCACTGGGCGGAGCATCAAAGGATACTGAGTCCGCACTGATACGCATAGAGGGCGAAAATGCCGCATACAAGTCCGATCCGACGCTGTGTCCCACTACGGACAGCACAAGCTGTCTCGCCTCACCTGCCGATCCTGTAAAGGTAGTATATAATACCCTCGGCGGAGGCGGAAAATGGAAAAAATCCGCACAGACTGCCGAATGGGTTATACCTGCGGAAGAGATAGGAAAAGGCGGCTGGTACAGAATAGGCATCAAGGCGCATCAGGATCAGATGCGAGGATTCTGCTCCAACAGAAGGCTGTACATTGACGGCGAAGTTCCATGTCAGGAACTGGACGATATAAAGTTCGGATATGACAAGGACTGGCAGCTTGTAAAGCCTTCCACTGACGGAAAGGAAATATCGGTATACCTCGAAGGCGGACGTGATCACACTATAGCTATGGAGTGCATTACAGGCGAGATAGGCGAGCCGCTTCAGAGACTTGATTCCGCAGTCAGAGAGCTTGACCAATGCTACAGGAGCATACTGATGATAACGGGACCGTCTCCCGATAAATACACAGATTACTACGTCCACGAAAAAATACCAACCCTTACGGACGACTTTGCCCGTCTTTCAGGCGAACTCCGCTCCATCCGCAACGATATAGAGGCGATCTCGGACAGCAAAGGCTCCGAAGCCGCTATACTGGAAAATCTTGCGGTGATACTGGATAAATGCGTAAAGCATCCCCTGCTGATACCCGACTATATGAAGCAGATAAAGGACAGCCTTACCTCCGTTTCCGCATGGCTCAGGGACTACCGTGACCAGCCCCTTGAAGTGGACTATATAGAGCTTGCCTCGGAGGACAAAAGCTTCAGCCGTGTTAAGCCTAAGCTCTGGGAATCCATTTCTTTCGGCATACGCTCATTCTTCGGCTCGTTTTTCGAGGACTATACGACACTCTCGGATGTTGAGGACAAGGATGCACTGAATGTGTGGGTGAGTCTCGGACGTGACCAGGCTCAGGTCGTAAAGGAGCTTACCGAAAACAGCTTCATCCCCGAATACGGCATCCCCGTATCGGTTAACCTTGTATCAGGCGGCATCATCGAAGCATCCCTTGCAGGCAAAGGTCCCGATGTGGCGCTGTTCTTAGGCGGTGAATTCCCCGTAAATCTTGCTGCAAGAGGACTCATCGAGGACGTTTCGCAGTTCCCCGATTATGCCGAAACTGCACAGCGTTTCCAGGAAAACGCAATGACTCCCTACACATTCGGAAACGGCATATACGGACTTCCCATAAGCCAGTCATGGCCGATGATGTTTTACAGAACGGATATACTCTCGGAGCTCGGAATAACATCTCCCCCCGAGACCTGGTCGGAGCTCATAGACATGCTCCCTGCCCTGCAAAGGAACTACATGTCCGCAGGGCTGGTGCTTCCTCCGAATAACATCTCTCCCGCAACGGAAACAGGACACACCTTCGCAATGCTCATGCTGCAGAAGGGACAGAATTACTATAACGAGGACCTGTCCGCATCCTGCTTCAGTACAGTTGATGCAGTGCAGTCCTTTGAGGAGTGGACGGACTTCTACACGAAGTACAGCTTTGAACAGAGCTACGATCCTTTCAGCAGATTCCGCACAGGCGAATACCCCATAGTCATTTCCAACTATACCTTCTTCAATCAGCTTTCCGCTGCTGCTCCCGAAATAAAGGGACTCTGGGATTTCTGTCAGGTGCCCGGTACGGTACAGAGCGATGGAAGCATATCCCATGCGGCTAACTCCAACGGCTCGGGAGCTGTCATATTCAGCAAAGTCAAGAACAAAGAGGATGCCTGGAAGTACATAAGCTGGTTCACCGATACCGAAACACAGGTCGAGTACGCTTCGCAGATAGAGGGACTAATGGGTATCATGGGACACTTCGACACCGCAAACACCGAAGCATTACAGCGTCTTTCATGGTCAAAGGACGAGCTTGAACGTCTGAACGCTCAGCGCAGTCAGCTTACAGAGATACCGATAATACCTGCATCCTATGCAGTTACAAGAAATATAATGAATGCCTTCCGCGAGACAGTCAACGAAGGCGAAAATCCCCGTGATACACTTATCTGGTACAACAGGGATATAAATGACGAGATAGAAAGAAAACGCCGTGAGATCGAAAAATACAGCGGCTGAATGAAAGGAGGCGGAGGCTTTGGCTGAGATATCTGCCGAAAACATCGGAAAACGCACAAAAAAAGAGCAGCGCCGTGAATTCTGGCGCTCGGTAAAGCGCAGCAAAGAATGCTACGGCATGATAGCGCCTTTCATGCTGTTCTTCATTATATTCACGGTCATACCTGTCATAATGTCCCTGCCTATGGGATTTACCGACTTCAATATGGCAGAACCGCCGAAGTTTGTGGGACTTTCAAACTACGCAACGCTCTTCCTCTCGGACAAGGTATTCATCCGCTCTATAAGAGTAACGCTGGTATTTGCGCTTCTGACAGGTCCCGTAAGCTATGTGCTGTGCTTTCTGCTGGCGTGGCTTATAAACGAACTCCCACCGAAACTCCGAACTCTGTTCACTCTCATATTCTACGCCCCCTCAATGGCGAACGTATACACCGTATGGCAGCTTATTTTCAGCGGCGATATGAACGGCTATGCCAACTCGTTCCTTATTAATACGGGACTGATACGCGCACCCATACAGTGGCTTACGGACGGCAGATACGTTCTCGGAGTCACTATAGTTGTACAGCTATGGATCTCACTTGGCGCAGGCTTCCTTGCTCTCAGGGCAGGCTTCCAGAACATCGACCGCTCACTCTACGAGGCGGGTGCTATAGAAGGTATCCGCAACCGCTGGCAGGAGCTCAGATACATCATTCTCCCCTCTATGGGACCGCAGCTCATGTTCGCCGCAGTTATGCAGATAGTAAGCTCTTTTACAGCAGGCACTGTGGCTCAGAACCTTGTGGGATTCCCGAGTACTGATTACAAGGCGCACACAATTATGACTCACGCCTACGATTACGGCTGGGTACGCTTTGAAATGGGCTATGCATCCGCAATATGCATGGTGCTTTTCGCGGCAATGTACATATGCAGCCGTCTCATCAGCCGACTTCTCGGCAAGTATACCGACTAAGGAGGCTTTATATGACCAATACAGACAAGCTTAAAGCCTCAAACCGACAGGCAGGCAGAAAACACGGCGGTACTATCGCTATCGGACTGTTTCTTGCAGTTACTGGACTGTTCATGGTGCTTCCCATATACCTCACTATAGTCATGTCAGTCAAGCCTGTGGAGGAGCTTTTCATATTTCCTCCGAAGCTTTATGCGGTTCGTCCCACTCTTGACAATTTCAGGGATATGTTCCGTGACCTCAACAGCAACCGTGTCCCCTTTTCAAGGTATGTCTTCAACAGTCTTGCGGTGACGGTATCCGTAACGGTATTGCAGTGCATATTCTCATCAATGGCTGCATTCACCCTTGCGAAGTGCAAATTTCCCGGAAGCAAAGCCATAAACAACATCATAGTAGTTGCCCTGCTGTATCAGAGCAACGTAATATGCATCATGCAGTACATAGTTATGTCCAAACTGCATCTTATTGACAATCCTCTGGCACTTATACTCCCCTCAGTGGCATCGCCTATGGGACTCTTCCTCATGCGTCAGTCCATAACGCAGATACCCGATGCCATGATAGAGGCTGCAAAGGTGGACGGTGCAGGACTTTTCCGCATCTGCTGGCAGATAGTCATACCGAATCAGAAGCCTGCACTCATGACGCTGATGATATTCGCATTTCAGGGCGCATGGAACATGCAGGCAGGTTCTTGGGTGTTCAAGGAGCAGTATAAAACTCTCCCCACTGTGGTAACTCAGGCAGCAGCCTCGGGACTCGCCAAGGCAGGCGTTGCAATGGCTGCGGCTGTATTCATGCTGCTTCCGCCTGTCATATTCTTCATGCTCGCACAGCGTCAGGTAATCGAGACTATGGCGCATTCGGGCATAAAGGAATAGGAGGTGACTCTGTGAGGAACATCATCAGAAGAGCTGCCGCTCTCCTTGCTTCGGCAGCAGTACTGTGGGGAGGTTCATTCCATGCGGCTTTTGCAGGTGAACCCTACGAGGTCTATAACTACGACTGCTGGGGTGAGCCTATCCCCTCTCAGGCAGGATATATAGCTGAACGCGCAGTTTCAGGCACCGACCTCGGTACGTCTCCGTTCAGTTCACCAAGCGACCTGTTCTGCGGTACAGACGGCACTTTCTACATCGCCGATACAGGCAACAACAGGATAGTCGCCGCAGACAGCGGACTCAGCTCCACAGTTGAGATATACGACCGCTTCACAATGCAGGACGGCAGCACCACACGGCTTAAAGCTCCCACGGGCGTCTTTGTATCCCCCTACAACGGGTATATGTACATTGCGGACCATGATAACTCCCGTGTACTCGTATGCGATACTCAGGGCAGCGTCGAAATGGAGATAACCAAGCCTGATTCGGAGGTCTATGACAGGAACAGGACATTTCTTCCGCAGAAAGTAATTGCCGACAAGGCAGGCAATGTATACGTAGTCCTCAGCAATATAACCACAGGTGCGGCAATGTTCTCGCCTGACGGCGGATTCACGGGATTCTACGGCGCAAACAGAGTTCAGCCGACCATGCAGAGGATAGGCGACTTTTTCGGAAGGCTGTTCATCTCCGAAAAAAAAGCCCGCCAGATGAGAAACATCCCCTCGGGAATAACAAGCTTCGATATAGACGGCGATTTCATCTTCACATGCTCTGCTTCTTCAACTCAGTCAACCGATACAGTGAAGAAGCTCAACGCCGCAGGAAAGAACATTTTCGCAAATATGGACGTTATATTCGGCGACTATACTCCCGTATACGATACCTCACAGAACAGACTTATGGCTCCTGCCATATGCGATATAGACATCGCAGAGGACGGCAATATCAACTGCCTCGACCTTACATCGGGCAGAGTCTTCCAGTACGATGAGGACTGCGGCCTGCTTTTCATAACAGGTGCCGTATCAAAACAGCTTGGCGGCTTCGACCAGCCTGCCGCACTTGAATCCTTCGGGAACGACCTTTACGTACTGGATTCAAGCAAGAATACAGTGACCGTATTCACCGAGACAGACTTCGGCAGCATAGTCCACAAGGCGGCTGCTCTCCACAATGACGGCCGCTATGACGAGGCTATAGGTCCGTGGCAGGAGGTCCTTGAATACGACGGAAACTACCTGCGCGCATATGTGGGAATGGCTTCGGGACTTCTCAGGAAGGGCGACTATAAGGGCGCAATGAAATACGCAAAGCTTGCGGAAGCAAGTGACATATACAATAAGGCTTTCGAGGGCTACCGCATGGAGTGGCTAAGGGCAAACTTCGGCATCATTGCCGCAGTCATCGCAGCAGCGGCTGTAATACTCGCCTTAACAGGCAAACTCAGGAAGAATCGCCGCAAAGCTGTTACTACAGAGAAAAAGGAGGGATAGCACATGATGGACCTTACTCAGGCGCAGTGGGTTAAGTACGCAGTAACTCACCCTGCCGAGGGATTTGAGGATATGCGCTGGAAGAAGTCAGGCTCGCTGAAAATAGCCTTCTTCATCGTGTTCCTGCTGTTCCTCTCACGTATTGCCGTAAGCCGACTCTACGGCTTTCAGTTCTATGCGACCTATGACAAGATATTCAACATCATGCCATACATAATACAGAGCTTCGTGCTGTTTGCGGTATGGGTAGTGGGAAACTGGTCCGTATGCACTCTTCTGGACGGCGAAGGCACCATGCGTAACATATGCATATACAGCGCATACGCTCTTATCCCCTTTGTGGCGCAGTCCTTTATAACAACATTGCTGTCCCATTTCCTTATACGTGATGAATCGGTATTCATACAGATAATTCAGATAATCGGTACTGTCTGGACGGTGATACTCCTGTTCTCGGCAATAAGATCGGTACATCAGTACACCTTCGGCAAAACGGTCCTGGCAATATTGCTGACCATTGCTGCTATGCTCATAATGCTGTTCCTGCTGGTGCTTTCAATGTCACTGTTACAGCAGGTCTACATCTTCCTTTACACCATATACACCGAGATATCCTACAGGGTACGTGTCTGAGCGAACGGCGGTGAAAACATGAAAGGAAAAATCAAAAGGCTTTTCCTGTGTCTGACAGCAGCAGCTCTGCTAACGGTATCGGGAAATGCCTATGCAGACAGCAGTGAGGACGATATAACTATCCCCGAACAGACAGAAGAGACCGATACAAAGCCTGCTGATGCAAAGCGTAAGGAGTCGGTGGAAAACGTTACAGCTTCAGCTGAGCATATAAAGACCTACCTTAAAAAGATAGGCGAGGCGGACGGTTTTGAAGTGTACCTCAAGGATAAGGACTTCGATGACGAGCTATGGGAAGCTGTCGGCGGTAAACCCAAAAAGAAGTCGGAATACACCGACGAGCAGAAAAAGGCCGATGAGACCGTCAGCGAACTGAAAAAGCTTGGCGAACTTACCGCAGTAGACAAGAAAACAGGTGCTCCTGCGGCTACATTCAAAAAGGGCAGTAAGTCCGACGAGGGACTTATGTACATAAGCGACGGCGGACGCTTCATGCTGACCGTCAGCGAGGACAAGTCAAAGGTACTGAGTATCCGTCAGGTCATATCCACCATAGACGAACCCTGCCTGTTCCGTTCATCAGATAAAAAAGAGCTGTTCCTTACAGACAGAAAGCTTACAAAGATAACCTCCTCATACCGCTTCAAGGGCAGAGAGGACGATAAGACTGTATACACATCCTCTGCGGACGGCAGCTTCGTATGGCTGTCAGCCGATGAAAAACAGGTCCTCGGAGTGTTCAGGCGTCACGCAGAGAATGAGAACTACTCCATGATAGTTGACGACCGCTATGCAAATATCGGCATCGAGAACAAAAAAACGGGATATATATGGTGGTCCTCACCTCTCGGCGCAGGAAGAGACCGTCTTGCAACTCCGCTTGTTACCGATGATATGCGTTCGTCGCTGAAACTCCGCTACGGAGTGCCTGCAAGCCGTTCAGTGAACAATGTACTGCGCTCAGGCGGTAACGAATGCGATATAAAAGTGACTGATACCGCAAACGGCATAAAAGCGGTATACACCTTCTCATCCGCAGGTTTCACCGTCCCCGTTGAGTACGCTCTCGAAGAGGACTGCCTTAAGGCTTCCGTAAAGGTCAGCGGGATAAAAGAGACCAACTCCGCAAATCTTGCCACGGAACTGACAATTATGAGTTCATTCGGCGCAGGCGGCGAAAACGAGGAGGGATATTTCGTTATCCCTGACGGAA
>Ga0255342_1006496_pt1 | contig 10611 bp, 9 predicted proteins | sample wastewater_treat_3_FD_192416 | JGI IMG/M metagenome (GOLD analysis project Ga0255342, IMG submission 192416) | Wastewater microbial communities from Lulu Island WWTP, Vancouver, Canada - plant14 | ecosystem: Engineered > WWTP > Wastewater > Unclassified | place: Canada: Vancouver, British... | reverse complement strand
TCCAAGCATCTCCTGCAGAAAAGTCTCAAGAACATGATGCTTCCTCATGATCACTTCTGCAGCCTGTATTCCTGACGGGCTAAGGTGATATGTTCCATTTTCCTGGTGAGTTACTTCACCGGTTTTTTCAAGATCAGATAATATCTCCCGGACTCTCTCTTCCGAAAGACCTGTATGGCAGGCGATATCTTCCGGCTTTCCTCCAAGGCCGGTCTGTTTTGCCTGTCTCATCAAAGATAACAATGTATCTTCACGTTCTGCAATAACCATCCTGGTACCTTGTTATAATTACACTGGCTTATAGTGCATTGCTTAACAGCTCCGGATTTTAAAAATGAAAAGAAGATTATCGAAAGATGTGCATGCCGATCGCATTTCACTTCATAGTTACAGGTGAACCTTTCTAATATTGACAATAAGTTCTGCCACAACAGTTGTCAAATTCAATATTCTCAAAACAAGGTTATTATTTATCTTCCAGGAACTTACATCTCCCTTACCATGAGCAGACAAGCAGGTCCTTTTTACAAAGACTTCCCATGCACCCTGATAAGAACAAAAATTATCGCAACAATGGGCCCTGCATCAGAAAGCCCGGATGTCATCAGGGAGATGATACTGGCAGGGGCAGATATTATACGCCTGAACTTTTCACATGGAGATCCATCATGGCATGTAAAAGCAGCAGGCCTTGTACGTATGATGGCCGCAGAGCTGAACCGGGAGGTAGGCATCCTTGTTGATATTCCAGGCCCTAAACTTCGGGTACTGGCCGGGTCCCAACCAAAAGATGTGACGGCCGGTGACGATATCATTTTAGCAGGGGAGAGAGAGGGCTCTTTAGGGGCAGTCCTTGTAAGCCCTCCTGACTGTATCCCTGATGTCTGTCCTGGAGATATAGTTCTTGTAGGCGACGGAGCAGTAACTTTACAGGTAGTAAAGCCAGGGAAGGTGATGCAGGCAACCGTCATATCAGGAGGAACCATCCGGGAGGGTATGGGAGTTGTAATTCCTGGAAGAAGGCCAGATATTCCATATGCAGGACCCAGGCTGGCTGAATATATTAAGCGTGGAGCAGCCGTCAGGCCTGACTACATGGCATTCTCCTTTGTCAGTTCAGCAAAAGACATATCAGATGCCCGTGCCCTGCTTGCAAAAGAAGGTATAGGAGATATCCCGTTGATAGCCAAGATAGAGTGCAGGAAGGCAGTAGACGGGCTTGAAGAGATAATAAGGGTCTCTGACGGTGTTATGGTTGCACGTGGAGACCTTGGTGTTGAGCTCTTACTTGAAGAGGTTCCATATTTTCAAAAACTCATCATAACAAGCTGCAACAAGGCAGGAATACCGGTTATCACCGCCACAGAGATGCTGGAGTCCATGGTCATAAGGGGAAGACCTACAAGGGCTGAAGTGACGGATGTGGCCAATGCCATCGTGGATGGGACAGATGTAACCATGTTGTCAGCCGAGACATCGATAGGGAAACACCCTGGCCAGGCGGTGTCCATGATGGCAAGGATAATTGTTGAGACAGAAAAACATCTTCCGTACCCTCGTATCCTTGATGAACGGGCCGGATGGCAGGAGAAGAATGTGGAGGGTATCATCAGCTACCGGGCCTGCAATATTGCTGAAGAACTGGGCAGTCCGGCAATTGTTGCTTTTACAAGATCAGGGCTTACAGCAGAACGTGTATCAAGGTGCAGGCCCGGAGCCCCGGTCCTTGCACTCACCCCCGACCCGGCGGTTGCAAGAAAACTACTGCTATGGTGGGGTATTCAGCCGGTCATATCTCTTCCGATAACCTCTGCTGATGAGCTCTTCAGTGCCGCGATAAAGATTGCAAAAGATACAGGTATAGGAAGCTCCGGCGAACAACTTGTAATCATCGCCGGTAACTTTTCAGGCAGGGAAGGGAGGACGAACATGGTAAAGGTTGAAGAGATAACATAACCGGATGGATTCATGACCGAATGAATTAATGCCTGTTCAGTCAAACAGGAGCGTTCGAAACTTACCTGAGCCCGACGGCTCTTCACCAGTCTTCACCGGCCTGACCGGCTCATGCTGCCCGGTTTTTAAGAGGTCAGGGAGCAGGGAAAAACTGCATCTTTTTCTTGTCTCATGCCAGGCGGCACATCGCTCCATTATACAAGGCTCCTTGTCAAAAGGGCAGAACAGGGTTTTTTCTTTCATATAAATCCTTTAACAGATTCAGTCTCATCCCTGACATACTTTTCCGGCTGATCCTTAACAAATAACCATGATATTAACAAAAGGACAGAGCTTACAAGAATGACTGTCAGGAAGACCAGGTAATAAGTCCCGGTCTCTGGAACCTCCCATAACTCTCCCTGGTACATCATGCTGACCCCGGATGTTGCAAGTATGGTTCCGGTGATGATTGGCCCTGTCATTCCTCCAAGCGTCTGCATACTCTGGATGATCCCGGTGGCTTCTGCTGTCCTGTCTTCGCTTACATAATCCATCACCCCTATAAGATCTGCCGTTGCAACCATGGACATCCCAAATGAGAACAAGGTCCAGGCAATAACCAGGGTGATTATTGATAACGGGGAAAGGTAGAGCAAAGCCCCTGCACCAAGAAGTAGAAGGGATCCAAGTATACATGGAGGTCTGCAACCGGTAACCGGAATCATCCGCCCTGTCAATGGCCCGGCAATCATATCACACAAGGCTCCAGGAATCAGTATCAGGCCGACCATGGCAGCAGAGAGTCCCAGTCCAGAAGGAAGGCGTATTATAAATGGCATCATCTGGAGCAGAGTGAAAAACGCGATTATTGTCAGAAACCCGATCACCATGAATACCATAACAGGACGCATCTTCATCAGCTTAAAGTCTGCAAGTGGACTTGGTGCCCGCCTCTCAACAAACACGAAGACACTCATCCCGGCAACTGCACAGGCAAGGACAAACATCTCAAAAGGACTGAACCGTTCTCCGGGTGGCAGGGAGAAGAACCACAGGAATAAGAACAGGAAGAAGATAAGGGAGATAAGGCCTGCATAATCCAGTGAGCCCCGGGTGATGACTTTGTCATCATTTTTTACATACTTCCAGACCAGGAGCACAAGGATGCATGACGCCGGGATAAGAACCATGTAAGTCACCCTCCAGGAGAAGAGGCCGGTGATGAATGAACCGGTTATAACCCCTATAAAAGTTCCTGCACCGTACATGGCGCTGATAACCCCTATACCTGTATCAGCCATCGTCTCCGGCAATTGCTCCTTTATTATTGCATATCCAAGTGGAAAAGCCGCAATTCCCGCACCCTGCAATGCACGGGAAAAGAGCAGCACCCAGATATCCGGAGCAAAAACCCCTCCGAAAAGGCCTGCACAGTATACAAGGAGACAGATGACAAGCAGGCGTTTATGACCGTACATGTCACCCGCGGTCCCGACAAAAGGAGAAGCTGCCGCTCCGACGAGCAGGACTATCGGAAGAATCCAGGACTCGTAGATGCCAGGCACAGAAAATTCATGCTCTATCTCAGGAAGGGCGGCGGTTAACATAGACTCGCCAGCCATGACCAGCATTACCGTCAGGGAAAGGAGAAGGAGCAGGGAGAAATGTTCTTTTAATGACACGGATTTCAACCAGTTGACCCTCCTTTGTGTGCTTCAAAGATCAATAAATCTATACCCCGCCTACTCAAACATCACAGGAATAAAGGGATCACCCGCATTCCCTGTCCGGGGGGGACAATGGAATATAATGTAAATGTTGTAGGTATGATGTTTCGGGCAAATGTTGACACAGCTTTGTCAATCACTTATGCAGACGGGGGAGCAAGGGACGTATGTGGTTATACTCCGCATGAACTGGTAGAGACGGGGCATATCTCCCTGCCAGATCTTATTCAGCCAGAGGAGAGGGAAAAGGTCAGGAAAACCATACAGGAGGGGCTTGATAACAAAAGATCCTTTATTATTCATACCGGGCTTCAGGTAAAGGACCGGTCAAAAGCGGAAGGCATCCTTATCGGGTCAGGGGTGTTTAACGGGCCGCTCTCATTGTCAGGACTTGAGGGTTATATCCTCAGGGTTTTAAGCCATCATGTCCCGGAACGTGAGACCGGTTTATTGTCACAGGAGACATGCATGCAGCTGCTCTCTCATACCGGGGAACTGGTCGCGCTTTTAAATCCAGATGGCCAGATCTCTTATATAACTCCTTCAGTGACATCTTTCCTTGGTTATGAGCCAGGGGCAATAACCGGGCTTTTATTCACCCACCTGCTGCCTGACGAAGAGCATAAAAGGTTTGAAGAGTTTGAGGCAAGGGCATATTCAGGAGGAGGCAGCACAGCAAAATTTCATGTAAACCTCCCTGAAGGACAGGTGAAAACTCTTTTAATAAGACTCTTTAAGCCTCCCGGGATGGACGGGATGATTCTCAGCGCTACGATGGCTGATGAACAACAGGAGATATCGCATGGATATGATAATCTGTACCATGATCTCTTCTTACGAAATCCTGTCCCTGCCATCATCACGACTGCTTCAGATCTTCGGATCGTTGAGATGAACCAGGCTGCATCGGCATATGCATCTTCGTACTCGGCACCTGGAGAAGCTGGAGTTGATCTTCGCGAAAGTGGCCTTATCAGCCCTGCTGTGATTGAACAGGTGAGAGAAGGTCTGACAATCGCCGGCCAGGTAGATCTGCCTGATGACAGTTTAGGGCCTGGCCGGGTAAGGATTGTTGCACGTGAGATACAAAGCGGAGATAAGGAACTTATCATCTGGACGATAAGCCAGGTAAAGGGAACCGGCTCTGAATCTGTTCAGGATACCGGCCCTGAATGCAGGGATTTCAGACATACGCATATCTCGCTTCTTCAGATTGTAAGAAATGTGATGAGCAGGTTATACCTTTCTGATACTGCAGAACCTGAACATGATCTCAGGTATGGCAAGATCCTCCTTGAGTCTGTCCTGCAGCTTTACGAGGCAGGTGGAGGCAGGGGGACAGGGGTTCAGTTATGCAGGCATATCCGTCTTGTCATCGGCTGCATTACCGAAGATTTCAAAGATGATATGCAGGATATTGAGATCGTCATATCATGCGATATCGAAGATCACATCGGAGAAAAACATGCCACAATACTTGGCATTATAACCGGGGAAGCTATCCTGAACGCTATCAGGCATGCTTTTAATCCAGGTCAGGCCGGGCGTATAGATCTCCAGGTTCGCCGTGAAGAAGACTGGTATATCTTCCAGGTCCAGGACAGTGGAAGAGGTTTTCCAGAATCACTAATAAGAACCAGGGGCCCTTCTTCAGGGCTCACTATCATTGAAGACCTTGCAATGGAACTTTCAGGGACCATGACACTTACAAATGATGGTGGTGCGGTTGTCAGGGTCATCTTCCCTGCCGACACGGATAGCGAGGTCTAAACCCCAACCTTTTTATGATACCAAAGAAATTCAAGTACCATGACTGCACTGACTGCAGAGATGCAAAAGGCATTTGAAGTTATCAAGGTATTTCCCCTGGCAACCGCATCAAAATCAGGAATCCCCAATGTGGCACCCATGGCTTCCGTCTTTTTAATCGATGAAGAGACCATCTGGATCGGGGATAATTTCATGCAGAAAACCCTTGCAAATGTTCTTGAAAACCCCAAAGCTGCCCTCTACGTATATGGTGCGGGGGCCAAGGGATGTCTCCAGATAAAGGCGGATGTTACTGTAAAGACCAGTGGCGAGGACCATGCGAAGATGAAAGCCATGATCCACGCGAAAAAACCCAACCTGCCGGCAAAATCATTACTTATACTTAAAATTACAGAGATTTATGATTGCATGCCCGGAACAGAGGCAGGAAAACAGATCGGGTGAAATCATTAGATAAAGTTACTAAAAAAAATTAATGATACGAAATTAATGAAGGTATTATTGCAGGATGATATCCACCTGTGGCTTACACAAGCATAACCATTCGTAATTAATAAAGGTACAATAATAAATGCTTCATATTAAAGATCTTCATGCGGAAATTGGCGGTAAAGAGATTTTGCATGGTATCTCGCTTCATATCGAGCCTGGTGAGACTCATGTTCTGATGGGACCTAATGGTTCTGGAAAATCCACCCTGCTGATGTGCATCATGGGTTTTGATGCATACCGGATAACTAAAGGGTCAATAATTTTCAACGGAACCGATGTGACAAATATGCCGGTTCATGAAAGGGCCAGGCTTGGCATGGGTATTATGTTCCAGCGTCCTCCATCAATTCCTGGTCTTAAACTTGGCAAGATGCTTGATGTCATAAGCCCGGGAAAAGATCCTGAAGAGGTCGGGGCTGCCGTAAAAAAGATGAACATGGATGAGTTTGTCAGCAGGGACATCAACCTTGGGTTTTCTGGCGGAGAGATTAAGCGAAGTGAGATTTTGCAGATGATGATCCAGGATCCCCAGTTCATAATGCTTGATGAACCTGAAAGCGGGGTGGACCTTGAGAATATTCATCTCATGGGAGAGTCGATATCAAAACTGCTTCAAAAGAACCAGCGGTTTGTAAACCGGAAGAACAGTGGTCTTGTCATCACCCATACTGGTTATATCCTTGACTACCTTGACGTGGATAAAGGGCATGTGATGATAAACGGAGAGTTCAAATGCCACGGCAATCCACGTGAGATTCTCAAGCTTATTAAGGAGAAGGGATACAAGGAATGCCTGAGATGTGCTAAAATCCCCTGATTTTTTTGAGAGTGAATTACTCACCCGGAGCCAGGATGATGCTTGGCATTGCTCTTGGCGATTCATATGGTGCACCGTTTGAGAACCTGTCTTATAAGGATGCAATAACCAGATTAAAAACCCATGGGCTTAAGCCAGGCAGGTATACAGATGATACCCAGCAGGCGCTCGCTATTGCAGAGGTTATAATATCAGGAGAGGAGATGTCGGCTCCTGCCTTTGCACGTTCTTTTCTTAACTCTTATGCAAGGGATCCAAGGCCAGGGTATTCTCAAATGACACTTGGGATGCTGTCCTCGCCTGATCCAGAAACATTTCTTTGCAGTATTCCTGATGATGTAAGAAGAGAGAGGAAGACTGATGGTGCAGCCATGAGAGCTCCTCCTGTCGGTTTTCTTCCGGATAAAAAAAGAGTAATAGAGACGGCAATCTTAAGCGCTTCGATCACTCATGGTCACCAGGATGCTGTTACAGCGGCCTGCATGACAGCCCTGCTGGCTCATCAGCGTCTGTACCATGAGACAAGGTTTAGTGAACTTTGGGCATCGGTCCGTGATGATGTTGATATTGCAGACCCTGATACCATCTCATGGTGTGACCGTTGTGCTGCGTCTGTCCTCCCAGACCGCGAACTCCTGCTTGGGGAATATGCATCTTATGGTGTTCCATATACTGACTCAAGGATCTTTCTTGGTGTAGTGGTATTCCTTCTGACAAGATTTGGGGATGATCTATGCAGGCTTCTAACCGGGGCGATAAGGCTTGGGGGAGATACTGATACTGTTGCGGCTGTAGTGATGGGTATCGCCCTTGCAAGGGGAGCGGAGGAGAGCAGGATATGGGAACTTGCAGAAGAGATTGAAGACGGACCATATGGAAAAAAATACCTTGTGTCTGTCGGAGATGCCCTGTCAAAAAGGTATAACCTGGTCAGTTGATAACACCCGGACATTGGGCATTTTTATAAGAAGATAAAAATAAAGGCAATGATTGCCAGAATTATAATTACTGCCCCGCCGATTATTACTTCTTTCTTCTTGTAAAGCGGAACACCTGAAGACAAAACAGGTTTTTTCGATAATGTGAATCTTTTCTTACCCGGAGCTCCGGATTGTTTCCAACCGGCAAGGTTTTTGCATGCATGATTGAAGGGAAGCCGGTGTTCAGGGCAAAATGTTCCTTTACAATAATTACAGGTAAATGCAGAGCTGCCAGATATCTCCCTGCCACAGATTTCGCATTTCATGATAAAGGGTCTGAAATTATTTTCTAATATTATTAAAATAATTTTTTGTAGATATTATAATTATCGCATCAGGGGCATGCATCTTCCCGGATGTTATGAAGTTTAAAATTTTTATAACTATTTAAACAGGCCAGATGTGAATTAACCCGTGTACAGTGATCTTTTTTTGATACTTAAGGACATCTATGTGTCTAACAATAAATTAATTTACAAGTAATTCTTAATATCACTGTTCTCGCCTTAGTTGAGGATGAAATTAGAAAAAACAATTGTGAATTCATTTTTCTAATGGCATGAATCTCTCATAGGCTGCAAATATCTAATAAGAAGCATTATCGGATGGGAAAAAATGAAGCTGTTAAATAACCTGCAAATGGGTAAAAAAATGATTTTATTTACCATTATTGCTGTAATGGGGCTATGCATTATCGGTTTTATCGGGATCTCCAACATGAATGCCATCAATGAAAATCTTGATGTCATGTATAATGAACACATGCATAATATTGAGTGCATCGAGAATACAAGGGAAAATTACCTTTTATACAGCAGGGACGTTGTCAACCATATGGGGGCACGCAATGCAGAATACAGGGCAAACTGGGAGAAGACCATGAAAGAGCATGATGCTGCCGGAGATAAGGCCCTGTCTGAGTATATTATCGTCACCGAAGAAGGACGACAGTTAATTAACCGTATAAAGACAGAGTGGGACGATTATTCGAATTCTGTGCAGGGACTGATCTCCATTGTTAATGCAGGAAAAACTGACGAAGCCAGGGATTACCGGGATGCTGAGACCCTGCCAAGGCTTGATAAGGTGATGAAAACCCTTGATGAGACTGTTGAGTTTGTCTATGATCGTGCCGCTGAAGCCAAAGCCGATAGTGATAAGGCTGCTGCAAATGCTCTCAACTTGATCATAATTGTCGTAGTCATAGTTATCATTGCAATGCTTGCATTTGCCTTTGTTCTGACCAGAAGTATCACAGTCCCACTAAACAGGGTGGTCTGGGCCATTGGCGAACTGACAAAGGGGCATGTTGGTTCAAGGGCTATGGTGGAACAAACCGACGAGCTCGGCATTATGGCCGGGATGCTGGACGATTATGCAGAAAAGTTACAGGTCTTCCTTATCGGGACACTGAACCAGGTTGCCAAAGGTGAAAGGAACATCCAGCTAATTCCAAACCAGGGAGAAAAAGATGAGATCTCCCCAGCGTTAAATACCGTGATTACCTCAATCGAATCTGTTGTAAACGAGGTTAATGGCCTTATTGCCGGGGCAAATGAAGGAAACCTCAGGACACGTGGTAACCCTGACCAGTTCGTCGGTTCATACAGGGAGATTATCGAGGGCATCAATAACATGCTCCAGGCCATTACAGATCCGTTAAATGAAGCACTCCGTGTCGCAGATCTCTTTGCACATGCAAAGTTCGGGTCAAGGTTTGATGACTCTGTCGAAGTTAAAGGTGACCTTGTCGCGCTTAAGGAGGGGCTTAACACCGTTGGTATAGAGCTCTCAGCTGTCATTGGTGAGGTCGCAGAACAGGTCGGTGCACTTACCGCATCAGCCGAAGAAGCCGCCGCAAGTGTTGAAGAAGTGACTGCAGGAGCAGCATCAGTCGCAGAGAACTCTGTCCGTGTCAGTACCAATGCAGACACAAGTGTCAGGTCGGTAGAGCAGGTTCTCAATGCGATGGAAGATCTCTCATCTTCAATTGCGACCGTAGCAACAAAGGTGGATGTGGTAAGCAGGCTTTCACAGGAGGCAAATGCTCACTCTACAGAAGGTGTAGCACAGGCAGGTGTTGCAGAGAGAGGTATCAATGCAATTAATGTTGCGGTTAATGATGTGGACTCCATAATTGTTGAAATCCGGTCACAGATGGAAGAGATCGGAAAGATTGTTGATATCATCGGTGATATTGCTGACCAGACCAACCTTCTTGCACTTAATGCCGCGATAGAAGCTGCAAGGGCAGGAGATGCAGGCATGGGCTTTGCGGTAGTTGCCAACGAGGTAAAGGCCCTGGCACAGGAATCACAAGGTTCTGCAGAGAATATCGGACAGATAATTAATTCACTCCAGCAACAGTCCGAACGGGCGGCTAATGCCATGGAACAGGCCACAACAGAGGTAACAAAAGGGTCAGATGCCATTACAGAGACCATTCAGTTTTTCCATAACATAGCAGAAGAAATTGTTAACATCTCTCAAAACATGGCTGAGGTTGCAAGTCTTTCAGAAGAAGGGGCTGCGGCAGTTGAAGAGATTACTGCAAGTGTTTCTGAAGTCAGGAATCTCTCCGAACAGACGGCGAAGGAGGCAGTGGGTTCATCCGCAGCAGCCGAAGAAGCTTCATCTGCCTTAAACCAGGTTTCAACCGTCATAGCAGACCTCTCGGTAATAGCAACAAGAATAAACGCCTCGATGGAACGGCTAAATGGCTGATCAATTTTTTTGGGAGACAGAGATGGAAGCCGAAGCAGAAAGTTACAGGGATGGTACATCTGCCATGAATGAGACATCCAGATCCCCGTTTCAGGCTGGACGGGAAGACGGGGATAATAAGCAGTTTGTTGAGTTTGTTCTTGGCCATGAACAGTTTGCAGTT
>Ga0255342_1006490_pt1 | contig 10620 bp, 8 predicted proteins | sample wastewater_treat_3_FD_192416 | JGI IMG/M metagenome (GOLD analysis project Ga0255342, IMG submission 192416) | Wastewater microbial communities from Lulu Island WWTP, Vancouver, Canada - plant14 | ecosystem: Engineered > WWTP > Wastewater > Unclassified | place: Canada: Vancouver, British... | reverse complement strand
CTGCCGAGAAAGAATCCGGCCGCCAGCACACCCATGAACAGCAGCGGCAGAATCTGTTTGGCGAAGCCCTAGGTCTGGTCGCGCCAGTCCTTCAACTCCACACCGCCGAAAAACGTCAGGGCCGCCAATCCAGCGGCGCCGGCCGCGAAGGCGGCGACGGGGTATTGGGGCAGGCTGAACGCCAGCACGACAGCCGGAACGGCGGCGAGCAGGATCCAGGCGAGGCGGACCTTGAAAAACCGCCACAGGCAAAAGCCCATCAGCGCGGCGAAGGCCGCGGTGAGAATCCACTTGGCCTTGAAAATCGCGAACCAGATGCCGGCGGTCTCCTGCGGCTTGGCCCAGTTGGCGAAGACCAGGATGCCGACCATCGAAAAAAAGTACAGCGCGACTTGCCACAGCGGGCGCTCGGGCTTCTCGTCTTCGCCGAGGAACACCTCCTGGGGATTCGCGGCTTTCTCGCGTTCTTCTTTCAAAAAGATGAAATGCATCAGCAATCCGATGACCACGCTGAACAGAATGGCGCCGACCGCACGCGCGATGCCAAGCTGGAGCCCGAGCACGCGGGCAGTCAGCACGATGGCCAGCACATTGATCGCCGGTCCCGAATAGAGGAAGGCCACGGCGGGACCGAGACCCGCGCCCCGCATATAGATACCGCCGAAAAGTGGTAATACGGTGCAGGAGCAAACCGCCAGAATGGTGCCGGACACCGAGGCGACGGAATAGGACAACCATTTCGGCGCCTTGGGTCCGAAGTATTTCATCACGGCGTTCTGGCTGACGAATACCCCGATCGCGCCCGCAATGAAGAACGCTGGCACCAGGCAGAGCAGCACATGTTCATGTGCGTACCACTTCGCCAGCTTCAGCGCTTCCAGCACCGCGCCTTGAAACCGCAGACTCTCCACCGGCAGGAGATAGATGCCCAAAAAGGCCACGAGAAGGCCCAGCAGGATTTTGACTTCTTTATTCATTCGAGGGGTCCCTGTTTATATGGTTTGACCTTGACGCTTCTTGACCGACTGAATCACGCCCAGCGTACAGTCCACGGCCTCTAAGATGCAGGGGCAGGAGAGATGGTGGATGATTTTTTTGCCTTGGCGCTTCTCAGTGACGATGCCGACCTTCTTGAGCTTTTCCAGATGGTGGGAAATGGTGGGCTGACTGACATCGGCCAGACTTCGCAGATCATTGACACAGCGGTCTGCTCGACCCAGTTCGTCCAATATCAGCACGCGAGTGGGATGGGCAACGGCCTTCAAAATCTGAGCACGGGCTTTGGCTTGAGTAGTATTCATGCAAATAAAGATATACACATACGTCTATATGTCAAGCCTGAGATGATTCTTCAATATGACTAAGTCAATTCGGCTTATTAAAGGTTTCTAAAAGTTTATGCCTGCGGCAGATAAAATATATCGCGCGCCCCCACCCGAAGCCCGTAGGGCCAAAGAGCGCGGCAGAACGCCGCGAAGAACCCCGCCGATCTTCACGCGGGCCGCTCTGCCTGCCGAAGGCGGGCACAGGTCCGCGTGGGTTGCCGAGGGAGTTTCGACCGAGGCAGAGGCGAGCGAGCGAAGGCGAGCGAGTTCAACCCGAGCCCAGCCGTGGATCCCGACCACGAAGTGTGTCGGGATGACGGCGGCGAGGTTGCCCAGCCCCGTGCGCAGGCCGTGGCACAGCCGCGTGAGCGGCGGTGCCGTGGCCGAAGCCGGGGCGGTCCCGAGCGGCGCAACGCGACGCGAGGGGGCGGAGGCGATGGCGTGTGGAAGGAGCGCGGGCATCGCGTATCCCGAGCGACGCGAAGCGGAGCGAGGTCTAGCGTAGCGGCGCGAAGCGCCGCGCAAAGGGGGGGGGGCAAGGCCGCCGCAAGACCTCTGAGGATAACCGTCAAGCATTTTACTTGTTTTCATGAAGCCTCCCGGTCAGGGGCGGCAATGAGTCGGCACAGCGGCGATCCGCGCAGTTCAAGAGCTTGCAGATATCGAGCTTCGTCGTAGGGCGTGTGGGTCTGCCAGCAGCGATGGATCACCCGAATCCATTTGAACGCGAGCGAGCGGATGGCGGCATTGTGACCTTTTCCGCGTTGTTTCTGCTGGTCGTAAAAGGCCCGAGCCCACGCCGAATACGGGATCGAACTTTTGGCGTATTCATGGAAGGTCTGGCGCAGGAACTTCGGACAGTTCCAGCGCCAATGCGTCCATCGGCTTTTCCCGCTGCGCTCGATCACCGGCGCAACGCCGCAGTAGGTTTGCATGCCCTTGGCATCGGGGTGCCGGGTGCGGTCCGGGCCGAATGCGGTCAGAAGACGCGGCGCGAGGATGGCCCCAGCTCCGGGCAAGCTCTCGAAGAGGAGCGCGTCGGGATGTTCTTTGAACAACTGGGCGATTTGCTTGTCGTAACCCGCGATGGAGCTGTGCAGCGTTCGCAGTTGCTTCGCCAGCATCTGGACGGTCAGGCGGTGAGCGCCAATGACGGGCGCGTCCTGCGTCAGGGGCTTGGCGGAAGCGATGGTCGCCAGCAGCCCTTCGACCAAATCGGGACGACGGACATTGTGCGCGTAGTAGAACGCCCGGATGGTCTGGGGCTTGGCGCGTTGCAAGGCTTCGAGCGTGGGCCATTTCAGCAGCCAGTCGCAGGCCATGGGCGCGCCGAGGTCCGTTCCCGCCCATTGGATTGCCTGGGGAAAGTACAGTTTCAGCGCAGCCTGCAAGCGCAAGACCAGCTTGGTTCGCAAGTTCACGGCCTTGCGCCGCTCCTCGTTCAGGAAGCCCAGCAGGCGCGTATGGTCGTCGGCAGGCTTCCAGACGGAGAGTTTGTCGCGGTGCAGCCGCAGGATCTCGCAGAGCAGCCGCGCGTCGCCGGGATCGTCCTTGGCCCGGCTGGGCGCGAACGCCTCGCGGTACTTGGCCAGGGTCACCGGATTGACCGGATACAGGTCCAGGAACGCATGCCCCATCAGGGCGTAGATCAACGACCCCCGGCTCTGCTCCAGACACACGGCCACACGCTGGCCGGGATACTGGGACTGTAGCTCGGAGAGCCAGTCGGCCAAGGCTTCCGGTGTATGCTCAATCACCCGGTGACGGCTTTTGCCCGTGGCTACATCCCAGAGCCAGACGTCGTGTTTCTCCGACGCCCAGTCCAGCCCGATCAGCGCCGCATATTCTTCCGTTGGGTTTGCTTCGTTCTTGTTCATCTTGTCTTCCTCCCGTATGGTTTGGCAACGGGAACACGCGAACCGGCGACCTGCGAAAGCCTTATAGTGGAGGCCTGTACGCGGCCATCCTCTGGAGTATTCGTTTCAGCCGCTGGCGCATCGTCCCGGCTCGAAAATCTTGCGCCATCCATCCACTGGAAGGGGGGCTTGTTCGTAGCCGGGCCGACGCGTGTTTCCACTTTCATTCCATTCCCGCCGCCGACGGTTCGCAATTCAAAACGGCAGCGGTTCGGGAGAGTTATGAACAGGCGGGTGCGGGGAGCTTCGCGGGGCTCTCCTCCCCGCCTGTCCATAACTCTGGTGTTCCTATAAGGGGGGCAAAGAGGATCGGCCTAAGGGGGGCTTGATCTAGTCTGCTACGCTTCAAAGTAGGTTCGAGCGGTGTCCAAGAAGCGCGACCACTTCCCCCCTCGCGGCACTCCGCCGCCCTCTTCCACCGCCCCACCGGCCCCAGACACGCACACCCGCGTTTTCCTCGTCTCAGGCCATGGTTTCAAGGCCTATGCAAAGCCCCGGCAACTTGCTATTCTGCGCCACATGCCGTTGAGTTGGAATGAAATCAAGACCCGCGCACTTGCCTTCTCCCGCGAATGGGCCGGCGAAACACGAGAAACGGCCGAAGCCAAATCCTTTTGGGACGCCTTTTTCAACGTGTTCGGCCTCAGCCGCCGGGCCGTCGCCAGTTTCGAGGAACCCGTCCGCTCCATCAAAGGAACCTACCACCGGATTGATCTCTTCTGGAAAGGCCGTCTCCTCGCCGAGCACAAATCCGCCGGGCGGGACCTGACAAAAGCCAAAGGGCAAGCCTTCGACTATGTCCAGGATCTGATCCGTGAAGGCCGCCACTCCGAACTGCCCCAATACATCGTCGTCACCGACTTTTCCCACATCCAACTCTACGACCTCGAAGCCGCCGAACGCCTCGTCGCCGACTTCCCGCTCAAGGAATTTCATCGCCACATCAAGCACTTCGCATTCATCGCCGGCTACAAACAGCACACCTTTGCCGAAGAACCCGCCGTCAACCTCAAAGCCGCCGAACTCATGGCGAACCTGTGCGACACCCTCGAAGACGCGGGCTATCCCGACCATCAGCGCCAAATTTATCTCGTCCGGCTCCTCTTCTGCCTCTTCGCCAACGACACAGGCATTTTTGACTCCAACGTATTTGACCTCCTTGTAACCGATTCCGCCCCCGACGGAAAAGACCTCGGCCCCCGCCTTGCCGAATTCTTTGAAACCCTCAACATCCCAACCGACCGCCGCCAATCCACCCTCGACGAATCCCTCGCGAGCCTCCCATACGTCAACGGCGGCCTATTCGCCGACTCCCTCCCCGTCGCCCATTTCAACACCGCCATGCGCGACGCCCTGCTGGAAGCCAGCCGCTTCGACTGGTCGCGCATCTCCCCCGCCGTATTCGGCGCGCTCTTCCAAGGCGTCATGGAACCCCGCGCCCGCCGGCAAATCGGCGCCCACTACACATCCGAAGCCAACATCCTGAAAGTCATCCGCCCCCTCTTCCTCGATGACTTGCAGGCCAGGCTAAAAAAAGCCGGTGCCAACCGCGCCGCCCTCGAACGCCTCCACGACCATCTCGCCAGCCTGAAGTTCCTGGACCCCGCCTGCGGATGCGGCAACTTCCTCGTCATCGCCTACCGCGAACTCCGCAAAATCGAAAACGCCCTGCTCGCCTCCCTCTACGGCACACAAGGCATCGTGGACATCGCCCACCTCGCCCGCGTGGACGTGGACCAGTTCTACGGCATTGAAATTGACGAATGGCCCGCCCGCATCGCCGAAGTCGCCATGTGGCTCATGGACCACCAAATGAACGGCGACCTCGCCGAAAAACTCGGCCAATACTTCGTGCGCCTGCCCCTGAAAAAATCCCCAACCATTCTGAATACAAACGCCCTCCGCACCAACTGGAAAGAACTCCTCCCGCCCAAAGAATGCTCCTTCATCATGGGAAACCCGCCGTTCGTCGGCGGCAAATACCAGACACCGGAACAGCGCGCCGACCAGGAAGCCGTATGCGGACACATCAAAGGTTTCGGCCTCTTGGATTACGTCACCACATGGTACTTCATCGCCGCCGACTACATGCGCGCCAACCCCTCCATCCGCACAGCCTTCGTATCCACCAACTCCATCACGCAAGGCGAGCAGGTCGGCGTCCTATGGCCCCCTCTCCTCGCACAGGGCATTCAAATCCATTTCGCTCACCGCACATTCAAATGGGAAAGCGAAGCCCGCGGCAAAGCCCATGTCCATGTCGTCATCATCGGCTTTGGCCTCACCGCTCATGAGCCGAAAATCATTTTTGAGGAAGAGGCTGCCACAACCGTCGCCATCCACGCCCGCAACATCAGCCCCTACCTTTTCGATGGCCCCGACATCGTCCTCCAAAACCGCTCCAAGCCCCTCTGCGACGTGCCTGAAATCGGCATCGGCAACAAGCCCATCGACGGCGGCAATTATCTGTTCACCAACGAAGAGAAAAAAGCCTTCTTGAAACTCGAACCCGCCGCCGCTGAATTCTTCCGTCCTTGGATTGGCGCTGACGAGTTCATCAACGGCTGGCAACGTTGGTGCCTTTGGCTGGGCGATTGCCCCCCGCACAAACTTCGCAAAATGCCCGAGGCCATGAAATGCGTAAAAGCCGTCCGAGAATTGCGACTCGCCAGCAAATCACCGCCAACTCAAAAGCTGGCGGATAGGCCAACCCGTTTTCATGTTGAGAATATGCCCGATACAAATTTTCTTCTGGTTCCAAAAGTATCATCCGAGCGACGCCCTTACATTCCAATCGGCTTCATGGCCCCGCCTGTGCTTGCAAGCGATTTATGTTTTTTGATTCCATCCGCCACCCTCTACCACTTCGGCATCCTCACCTCCGCCATGCACATGGCTTGGATGCGACAGGTCGCGGGAAGACTAAAATCCGACTACCGCTACTCTAACAAACTCGTTTACAACAATTTCCCTTGGCCCGAAAAAGTCACCCCCGCCCGCCGCGCGGAGATTGAACGCCTCGCCCAAGCCGTCTTGGACGTGCGGGCGAAGCATCTGGAAAAAGGCGCGACACTCGCCGACCTTTACGACCCCATCACGATGCCCCCCGGCTTGACCAAAGCCCACGCCACCCTCGACCGCGCCGTAGACCGCGCCTACCGCTCCGCCCCCTTTGCCAGCGAACGCACCCGCGTCGAACACCTCTTCACCCTCTACCAATCCCTCACCACCCTGTTCCCCGAAACGCCTAAAAGGCGAATGAAATCGAAAAAAGCTCTCCCATGAGAGAACCCTTACAGACAAAAGGGCTCTGGTGGACACCCGAGAAACCTCGGAAGCAACTGCCTGGAGAGCTAAAGTATATTCCTGATGAAAAAATTGAGCTGGAAACAATAGGCATATTTTCAGGTGCCCCCCCTACAACCAGACACAACGGGCATACGGCTGATAAATGGTATCACAGACAACAATAAGCGGATTACCCTGCATGCTTGTTATCCAAGCAATCAGCACTGGGGTAGTGCTGGCGTAACTACGGCCAACTATCAAGCACTCGAAATGTTTGTTGGACACCTTGCTCATGCAAGAAACTCCTGCTAGTATAATAAAGTTGTGAAATCGCCCCTGCGCATGCTTCAAAGCTTATTCCGGGCATCCCCCAAGCCCCCAACGCTTCCGGATGACGCAGACGAGCTTCTCCTGCAAATGGCCAAGATGGGGTTTGTTGAAGTCCCAGACCTTGATGCGCCAACGCCCCCTCCAAAAGTCCGCCCTGTGGATTATCAAGTGGAGATGACCGACAGATTGGTTATCCGTGCTAAAAAGATTGAACCGCACCCGGTGTCCGTCTTCACAATTGGCGATCATCGTTATATTGGCATTCCCCGAAAACCGGCAAAAGGTGGTGGTCTTTTCCTCGATGAACAAAAAGAGGAAAACCTGATTCTGCGTGGAAACATCTATGCTTTAATCCCGCGGAAACAGGACCTCTATATTTTCACGGGGGCCCATCGTCTTTACGGCAGTTGTGGAGCAATCTATGTGATTCGGAATTGCGCAACCCAGTTCAAGCCCGAGCGCATCACCCTGTTGCCCGCGGCGCCGGATGCTGTTTATTTGCATGACTTCGGCCCTCTGGATGATGACTTGTTAGAGATATTTGCTGGCACCATGGAAGACGTGGATCTTCAGAAATTTGTGATTGCTGGGTGGAACTGCATCATGCTTTTCAGGCCGGATAATCACTTGGAAATTATCGTGCACGGACATCCGGCCATGTGTGGATTTCGGGCAAACTCAATCGTCCGCGATGATTCGTTTTATTACTTCGGCTCCCTTCGCGGGGTGGCATGCGTGCCGACGAGTTGGGATCTTCTCGTGCGCAACCCCTTCCGTTGTTTTGTCCCGCTCATTCCCGAAGAAGTTCCGGGGTGGCATGAAGCCCAAGCCTCGGCCCAGTGAACGGCTCTCGTAAGTACAACTTACTCAAAGGCCGCTCCCCCCTCTTCCCCCGCTTGCGTCGTTTGCGTTCCCGTTGCGCCCCTTGCGTTAATCGGCTGTTCGGTTCCCCGGCTGTTCGGCTGTTCACACGGGAGCGACGGGCGGCTCGCGTGACTAGTGGTTGGTCGGGGCGGCGGGATTTGAACCCGCGACTTCAAGGTCCCAAACCTTGCGCTCTGCCAGTCTGAGCTACGCCCCGGCATCAACATTCAACCGTCAGGCCGGGCGTCCGGGTTGGCGCGACCGGGTGACGCTAAAGAAAAACCTCCGTTTGCGCGGAGGTTTCGTGTTCAAGTGGCGGGGTCGACGGGGCTCGAACCCGCAACACCCAGATCGACAGTCTGGTACTCTAACCAATTGAGCTACGACCCCGTAACTCGAAAATCACAGCGAAATGTAGCCTAAAGAAAAATCCATGCAAGCCCAAAAATGCCGCTCATTTAATTGAATATCGGAAATCGTGCCATGTGTTGGCATCCGCCGGATGTATTCGGCGCGGCATTTCATCTTGCGGGGCAAACGCGCGCGGCCTATGCTGTCGTTTTCGATGATTGCGCGTAAACATTTCTGGATGGGCCTGCTGGCCGCCGCGTGGCCGGTGGCGCTCTTGGCCGCCAGTCCCGCCCGCCTGACGATTGGCAACGGATGGGCTTGGGTGCGCGAATTTTTTCCACCTTCCGGCGCGGGCGAAATCACCCGAATGGTCTGGACGAACCCGCCGCCCCAGTTGGAGCTGGATTCCTTGCAGGTGTGGAATGTCCGTCGCCCGTGGCCGGTGCAGGAATATGGCTGGAGCGGCCCATCCCCCGCCCCCGTGTTCCCCGAAAGCGGCCCCATTGTCTGGCGTCCGGTTCAAGCCCCCGCCCCGCTCGCGCGGGAACAAATCGAAATGACGCTGGCGGAGCCGATGTCCGACCGCATGGGGCATTCGCTGACGTACCGCCTGCCGGGGCTGGACTGGGATGCGTTTTATCAAATCACCGTGCGAGGGGTCGGCCCCGAATCGCTGGATGCGGTGCAAGTGGACTTGGCGGGATATTTGCGGATTCGCAATCGAAGCGGCCGCGAGTTTCCATCCGCGCAAATTTCTCTGTCGGGGTCGGACATGCCCGGCCCGCCCCCGGCGCGCCCGTTCGGGCAACTGGCGCTGGACCCGAATAATCCGCTGACGGACCTTTGGCTCCAACCCCCCAAAGCCGGGGAGCCGCTGCCGACTTTTTATCCGTTGCAAACGAAAGCCAACCTGCCGGCAAATGGACAAACGGAAATTCGTTTTGCCCACGTTCTGCGCAAGCCCGCGAACATTGTTCACATTTGCGATTCCGACCAGGTGCCGCTGCCCACGCCAGCCGACGGCATGCCGCTGGAACGGGTGTTGCAGATTCCCAACACCTCCGCCGTGGGGCTGGGTTTTCCGCTCCCGCCCGGCGAGGCCAACCTGTTTTTCGGCGCGCGCCGGGGAGCGCCGTCGCTATCCGGTCGCGTCATGCACACGCCTTATCCCGGCACGCTCATGCTTGAAATGGGCGCGGTGGAAGCCGTGCGCGCACGCCGTCTGGCGGATTCCCCCGTGGCGTTGCCCGAGGGCGGCACGCAGAGAGAGCACTCCGTTATCCTCGTCAACCGCCTCACCACTCCCGTCCATGTGCGGGTGGTGGAAAAGCCGGACACCCCGATGTATTGGCGTGTCATCCGCTCATCGGAACCCCTGCAGGAAACCAAGGAAACGCTCACGTTTGAAATCACCCTGCCCGCCCATTCCACGCGAACCATCACCTACCGCCTGCACATGAGCGAACGCGCCCAACCCTGAAAAAACTGGAGATGCCATGACGCCGACCCTGAACACCCGCATTCCCAATCTCGGCCCGTGCAACTATCCCTCGCCGTTGCGCCTGAACACGACGACCGGAGATACCATCGGCAATTTTGTTTCCGACGAAGCCCGCGTCCGCCATCAAGTTGTCTTGGGGCCGGGCGAAGCCCCCAACTCGACCGTTTTCTTTGAAAAGGCCGGCCCCCGGCAAAAGATATTTTTCAATCCGCCGAAAACGCGCGCCGCCATTGTCACCTGCGGCGGGCTGTGTCCGGGGCTGAACAACGTGATTCGTTCCGCATTTCTCGAACTGCATCACAACTACGGCATCCAAGAGGTGCTCGGCATTCGCCACGGCTACCAAGGCCTGACGCTCAGCGCGCCGCCACCGCTCACCCTGACAACAGAAATGGTGGAAGACATCCACCGCGAAGGCGGCACCATTCTGTCCTCCTCACGCGGGCGTCAGGAACCCGCCGAAATGGTCGAATATCTCGTCCGCCGGAACATTGATATTCTTCTCTGCGTCGGCGGCGACGGCACGCAAAAGGGCACCCACGCTCTGGCCGAAGAAATCGCGCGCCGCAAACTTCCAATCGCCGTCGTCGGGGTGCCTAAAACCATTGATAACGACATCCAATTCGTGCGACAAACGTTCGGTTTTTACACGGCGATTGAGTCCGCGCGGGTTATCCTTGACGGTGCTCACTGCGAATCCAAGGGCGCGCCGAACGGGATTGGGCTGGTCAAATTGATGGGGCGCGATTCCGGGTTCATCGCCGCCGGGGCAGCCGTCGCCTCGCAGGAAGTTAATTTTGTGCTGGTGCCGGAAATTCCTCTGCGTCTGCATGGCCCCAAAGGATTTCTTGGGGCGCTGCACAAACGCATGGCCACGCGGCATCACGCGGTGATTGTCGTGGCCGAAGGCGCGGGACAGGATTTACTGGAGCCGGAGAGCGGCCGGGATTTATCCGGCAACCGCAAAAAAGCCGACATCGGCCAATATCTGCGCGAGCAAATCCCCGCCTATTTCCAGGAGGCGGGACTGAAGGTGAATCTCAAG
>Ga0255342_1006488_pt1 | contig 10621 bp, 5 predicted proteins | sample wastewater_treat_3_FD_192416 | JGI IMG/M metagenome (GOLD analysis project Ga0255342, IMG submission 192416) | Wastewater microbial communities from Lulu Island WWTP, Vancouver, Canada - plant14 | ecosystem: Engineered > WWTP > Wastewater > Unclassified | place: Canada: Vancouver, British... | reverse complement strand
CTGCCAGATGAACGCGCAGCCGGGCGCATCCACTTCCTTCCAGATGCGCGCCGCCAGCTCCTCGTTTTCGGGCGGCCGCTGCCGCTCCTGACGCTTCACTTCCCACGGCACGCAGACGCCGGGCTCGGCGCCGTCGGGCGCGGCAAGCGACGATGGGCGGGCCGCCGTATTCACGGACGCGAGGTCAATCGGACTGGCGGCGGACGAGTAGAAGCCGTACTCGCGCGTGAAGTCGGTCAGCGCGCGCAGGTTCTCGGGGCGCGTGTCGTTCTGCATGATGGCGCTTGCGTCCATGATGTAGCCGCCGTCCTTCGCCACCCCGTCAATGATCACCTTGCAGCGCGCGCGGACTTCGTCCGGCGTCCCGTGCGACAGCAGCATGTTCGCGACGCCGCCGCTCAGGCAGAAGCGATCCCCGAGGACCCGGTGCGCCTCGAAGATGTCCGTTCTGTCCGCGTGGAAGACGATGCTGCGCTCAGGAAGCTCGCGGAAGCTGGCGAGATGCGCGCCCCAGTCGCCTTCGGCGTAGCAGAGGGTCTGGCGTCCGTTTTTCCACAGATCCTCGATGATCGCCCGAACCATCGGCCAGTAGTGCGACGCGAACTGCGCGGGCGTAACAAACGGCACACAGCCGCGGTGCATCCAGAAGCCGACCGGAACCAGGCCCGCCGGGTCCGACGTCGTCAGCGCTACGTGGAACAGATGCGGCATCAGGGCCTCGCACGCCGCGAGGACCTTCCCGGGCTGAGTGTGAATGTCCATCGTCAGCCCGATGTAGCCGCGCAGCTTGTCGCCGAGGATGTCGAGCGGCGCCTTGAGAATCCCCGCGATGGCGGAGGGCGTGCCGCACTCGGCGCGCAGGCGTCGGGTGTGCGGGCCGAAGTCCGCGAAGTACTGATGCATCGCCGTCGCGGCCTTGACGAGAGCAACACGTGAGCGATAGGAATCGGCTTCCGGGCCGATCTCGCCAGCGACGCGCGGCAGCCAGACGGAGTACAGAAATGCGGTCGGGTCGTCAATGAGCTGGTCGTACTCATCGGCTCTCATCCACGCCTCGTCTTCGGAGGGCTCGCGATACTGGAACCCCACGTCCGCCGGGATATCGAGGCCCGGGACGGCGTAGTAGCGCAGCCCGAGCGCCTCCGTCAGCCCCGTCCAGACATAGACCATGTTCGGGACGACCGCGTCCCAGTCGAACTCCGCCGCGCACCTGACGGCAGCATCAAACGCCTTGTGATAGTCGTGCGTGACTTCCTGGCAGGTGTATCCCGCGTAGCGCGCCGTGAACTCCGCCACGAACGGGCGGATGGGCACCATGTCCGGCTGCCCGTTGCGGAGCGCCGTCACGTAGCGCGTCAGGCGCCGGCGGTAGAGGGTAGATGTGTCTTGCATTTGGCTCAGTGAACCAGAAACCTGCAATGCGCCGTTCTACAACTCGACCCGGATGAGTTCGGGCGCGCTGGTGAGAACGGGCGGGTTTGAAGCTGGCTCCAGCGTCCCTTCCGCCACCGCGAAATCGTCCGGCGCGACCGCGTGTGATGCCGCAAGGATGCGCACCGGCCTCCCGGACGCGTCGTCCAGCACGAAGGAGTCTGGTGTGACCTCGGACGCCCGGCCCCACATGCGGAACCAGAAGCGCTTCGCTGCCTCGGGCACTATCGCCCCAGACGTATGAGCGCCCCTGATGCCGAGCACGCGCTTCGTGGTCACCCGCACGGTGTCGAGCCCGACGGTTTCCTCGCCCTGCGATGAGCCGTACTCACCCGAGATGCGCAGCGCCGCCACCGACGCCAGCACACCCGCCAGGTCGGAGGCCGTTGCCGCCGGCCCGCCGATGCTGTTCTTCCTGAAGTTTCGCGGCACGAGCAGCACGGCGTAGGCGCCCCACTGCGGATACGGGATCGGCTGAATGAGCGCGATCAGCGACACGCCGTTCGCGCCAATGAGAGCGACCGCGTTATCCTGCGTCCAGTCGCGGACGTTGCTCTTCAGGCTGAACTCGAGGCAGCCGCCGCTGTAGCCCGACCAGTCGCCGAGCGCGCCGGACGGGGCATCGAAGAAGAAGCAGTTGCTCGCCGGGTCCACCATCTGGATATACCCGCCCGGGTTTCCTCCGCTTGCGACCCAGGTGACAGGGTAGACCTTGATGATGCTGATGTAGCTCGATGCGCAGTGGTGGTCGGTAACGCGCCAGCCGTCGTCGCCCGACGAGAAGTCCCACGCCAGTCCGGCCCGGGCGGCCGGTGCGCTGACGAGCGCGAGGCATAGGCAAAGGAAAGCTCGAAACATCCGCTGCACCCCCTTGTTGCGAAGCGATAGCCCATTATACCACGCAGGCTGGCGTCAGGAGTCGAACAGGCTGAGTTGTGTGGGAGCGTCTGGCGCGGGCGGGGCACTGAGCGACGCGGCAAGTTCGTCGAGAAAGCCCGGAGTTGCTTCGCAGAGACCGGCGGAGGCGCGCAGGAGAGCATCGGTTCCGGGGCTGCCGGGCAGCGCGTACACGCTTCTGCCCTGGCGTCTGGCTTTGGCGGCGGTGTCCACGCTGCCGCTCTTCTCGCCCGCCTCGACGACGATCACGGCGAGCGACAGCCCGCTGATGATGCGGTCGCGCGCCATCAGTTGCGGTCCCTGCGGCGGCACGTGGGGCGCGAGTTCGGACAGCACGGCGCCGCGCTCGGCGATGCGTTCGGCCAGGAGCGCGTTCTCGCGGGGATGGATGCGGTTCAGCCCCGAACCGAGAACCGCGATTGTGCGGCCGGACGAGGCTTCGAGCGCGCCTTCGTGGGCGGCGCTGTCAATGCCGCGCGCAAGCCCGCTGATGACCGTGATGCCCCGCTCGCCCAGGCCCTCGGCCAGGAACCGGGCCGCGTCAACGGAAGGCGCTGACGGCTCGCGCGTGCCCACGACCGCGACCGCGGCTTCGTCTTCCGGCAGCACGTCGCCCACGGCGTACAGCAGCGCGGGCGCATCGGCTGCTGAAAGCAGATTGGCGGGGTAGCCGTCCTCGTCAATCGCGAGCAAGCTCACCCCGGCAGCGGCGAGCGAGTCCATCTGACGCTCAACGATGTCGAAATCGAGCGACCGAAGCTCCTCGACGATGGCGGGAGTTACGCGGGCAACGCTCAGAAGCTCGTCGTCCTCGGCGGAGAAGACGGCTTCGACGCCGCCAAAGCGCTCGGCGAGGCGCCGGGCGGTCGTTCCGCCCACACCCGCTACCATACTCAGCGCCAGCCAGTGGAGTTTGCTCATCGAGGGTCAACCATCCGAGTGAATCGTCCTTGTCATTGTCAGCACCAGCACAGCGCGCGCGCCTGCTCTGCGCATGGTTTGTGCGATCTCCCCGAGCGTTGCGCCCGAGTCGAACAGATCGTCAATCAGCAGCACACGCCTTGCCGCCACCGTCCTGTCGGCCCGGAAAGCCCCGGCGACATTGCGGCGTTTCTGGGCAAGAGTCCGGAACTCCTTCTGCGGCTCGGTGGCCCGCTCCTTCGTGACGGCCTTCAAGACGGGTATCACCAGAGCCTTCCCTAGGGCTTCGGCGAACGCCGCGACGTGGTCGAAGTCGCGCCGCACGGACGGGGGCACGGGCACGACGGCGTCGAAGCGGGACAGCTCAGGGTGCTCCTCCAGCAGGTTCAGAGCCTCGCGCACGAGCGGTTCGAGAACCGACCTGTCGCGCTGATACTTGAGGCGGTACGCCAGGCTGCCGACGCCGGTTCGCTGCCACTCCGCCCCCGAGAACGAGCTGTGGAACCCGAGCGACCAGCCGCACTCCCACGGGCCGCTCAGCTTCTGGGCATGCGGGCGGGACAGGAAGGCGGCGATATCGGCATCCGCCGCGCCCTCCGGCTGCGGCGCTCTGCCGGCGGGCCAGATCTTGCGGCGCTCGTCCTTGATCAGGACTCCCTCGGCGAGCAGTTGATCCACCACGCGCAGGACGTCGTAGGACGGAATACCGGACAGGCGCAGGTGAAACGGGCTGCTGGTGTGATTGCCGAGCCGCTCGGGATGGTCGCCGGAGAGAAGGTCCGCAATGCGGCTTCGCGGCAGGGCGCCCGGCATGGCGCTCACGCACGCGACGACCTGTTCGCGGATGCGAGCAGAGCGCGGTTCGTCCGGATGGTCGCGCCGCCACTGCTCCGCGACACAACGGATCTGACCGTAGCCGATGCTCTCGGGCAGGAGACTCTTGACGGGGCCGAGAGCCGCCGCGCTGCCAACATGGTCCAACGCGCCCCGTATCTGGGCAGCGATATCCCGCGGAACGACATCTTCGAGAGCGGCCGCGCCGGACGCCACAAGCCGGGACAGGTGGTTGTAAACGGTATCCTCGAACAGCGCGCGTTCCGCGGCGATCTGCTGCGGGGTCTTGCCCGCGCGGAACATCGCCTCCGTGAGTTCGTACGTGCCGCCTGCTTCGCGCTCCTGCATCTTGCGGGCCGCCGCCTTCGGAGGCGGCTGGCGCGGCAGGCGCAGGGGAATGGGCTCGCGCAGCTTGATTGCCCGCTCGGCGAAGGGCGTGAGGCTCAACACGGGGAGCTTCGCATCGCCGGTCGCCTTGAGATAGCGAAGCTCGACGAGCTGTTTGATCATTGAGACGACTTCGGACTGCCTGAAGCCCGCAAGGCGTCCGTAGTAGGGGCTCTCGGTGTATCCGAAGCGCTGCACATGCTCCGCCGTGGAACCGCTCAGAAGCTGCGCCAGCTTGTGCATCCCCACGCCCCACTTGAGACGGCGAAGAGCATCGAGGATCACGAGCGCGGTCTTCTCGTTGGCTTCCAGACTCCCGAACTCCCGCGGGGCCGCCGCCGCGGCCGTGACCTCGGCCTGATGGCGGCAGTTGTCGCAGCACTCCCGCGCTGATGGTTCGCCGGGGTCTCCAAAATGCTGCAGGATGATCCGCCTCCGGCAGGAGGTGGACTCGGCGTAGGCGATCATCTGGTCCAACTGCGAGTGGCGGAAGCGCCTGCGCGCCTCCCCTGCCCGCTCGGCTTCCCGCGCGGCGCGCGCGTCCCATTCACCAGCCGACAGAAGCATCCGCGGGCCCTCGTCCCCCTGCCTGCCGATCAGCCCCGCGCGCTCGAGCACAGCCAGCGACAGGCGAACACGGATCTCGCCCAGGCCGGTTTCGACGGACAGGTCCTCCAGACTCACCCACGTCTCGCCGGTTTGCGCGTTCTTGACCGCGTCGAACACGGCGCGCATGTCGGCCGCGCTCACCGCGTCGTTTTCGATGAAGAACTCCTGCAGCGCGCGGTCCTGCATTGCATACAGCAGCACGGCGCGGGCGGGGTCGCCGTCGCGTCCGGCGCGGCCGGCCTCCTGGTAGTAGGCTTCGAGAGTTCCGGGCACATTGAAATGAACCACCAGCCGCACGTCCTGCCGGTCAATGCCCATCCCGAACGCGCTGGTTGCGGCCACGACCGGCGCATCCCCGGCCATGAACGACTCCTGAACGCACCTGCGCGTTTCGTGATCCAGACCGGCGTGGTAGGAGAGCGCCTCGATCTTGAGCACCTCGCTGGCGAACGCCGCGACTTCCTCGGCATCGCGGCGGGTGCCGGCATAGATGATTGCCGGGGTGCCGCCTTCAGATGTAAGCAGGGACTGCAGTGCGCGCAGCTTGGACTCGGGGTCATACGCGCTCAGGACCTCGAGCGAGAGGTTCGGGCGGTTGAATCCCGTGACGATGCGCGCGGCATCCTCGATCCCCAGCAACCGGACGATCTCGTCCTGCACGCGGGGGGTGGCGGTGGCTGTGAGGGCGGCTGTCACTGGCGAGCGCATCGCACGCCGCGCGGCGGAGATACGCAGATAGTCCGGGCGGAAGTCGTGACCCCATTCGGAGATGCAGTGCGCTTCGTCCACCGCCAGCAGTCCCACGTTCACCGCTGACAGCGCCTTCTGAAACGCGACGCTGCGCAGGCGCTCGGGGGCGACATACACCAGCGTGTAGCGCCCGTCCGCCATTCCCTGAAGCGCCTGGGCCTGCTCATCCGCGGTGAGAGAACTGTTGATGAAGGCGGCCCGTATCCCGCGCCTCGCAAGGCTCGCGACCTGGTCTTTCATGAGAGAGATGAGCGGCGAGACAACGAGGGTGACCCCGGGGGATGTGAGCGCGGCCAACTGGTAGATGAGCGACTTGCCGGCACCCGTGGGCATGACGACAAGCGCGTGCTGTCCGGCGAGCAGGCGCTCCAGCGCTTCGGCCTGCCCGGGCCGGAAGCTCCTGAAGCCGAAGCGGGTTTCGAGAAGTCTGCCTGCCGCAGTGTCCATGTCCGATGCTGGTGTCTTCAACGGCAGGCGGGCGGTATCCTGCGCCGTGACGGATAGTCCGTGTGCGTTTCAAGCCCCGACGGCCCGGTTCTTCGGTTCGGAGTTCTCTGGAACGACGGGCCGAAGAACGGAGAGAGTTTCCTCGTCGCGGCCTCTGTCGGAATGACATGGCCGGATACAGGCTCGCGTTCGGAGAGTAGCATAGGGACTTGTGCCCGTACGTGGGCGAGCGGCTTTAATGGACGCCCACAAGGGGCTATGCTACGAGAGCCCGGGGTGCCTGAACCAGATTGCGGTTCTTCGGTTCGTAGTTCTCTGGAACGACGGGCCGAAGGACCGGCGGGCGACGATGAAAGCTTGCACAGCCGGTCGCCGGGTCGTATCATGGGGCCGACCGGTGCGGCGGCGAGCCGGTGCGTTCGTTCCCCTGCCGCATCCAACGCACGCGGCCCGGAGGCATGAAGTGACCCGAAAGACAGGAACGCAATTCGCAAGTCTGTGGCTGGCCGCCACATTCGCCTTTGTTGGGGCGCCCGCGGCGACCGGCGACGTAACCCGCTTCAAGCAGGACCGTTTTGTCATCAGCTACTGGTACGGGCCGATGCTCGACAGCTACGCCGGCCAGCGCTACAAAGACATGGCGGACGCCCACTTCAACGTGATCCACGGAGCGTTCAACCCGGAGTCGGACAAGCTCTTCGAAGTGGCGCGCAAGTACGACATGCCCGCCATCGCGTGTGTCAGAGGCAAGCCCGTGAAGGGCTGGCCTTCAGACCCCTACTGCTGGGGGTACCATATCTCTGATGAGCCCTCCGCGGCCGACTTTCCGAACCTGAGGGCGAGGGTTGATGAGGTGCGCCAGCACCACCCGGGTAAACTCGCATACATCAACCTGTATCCCAACTACGCCAACGCGAAGCAGTTGGGCACGGCCACCTACGACGAGCACGTTGCGCGGTTCGTGCGCGAGGTGAACCCGGACGTTCTCTCGATGGACCACTACCCGAGGTTCAAGCACGACAGAGACGGGCGGGACGGCTACTGCTCGAATCTGGAAGTGATGCGCAAGTACTCGCTCAAAGCCGGAATCCCGTTCTGGAACTTCTTCAACACCATGCCTTTCGGCGGCCACACCGACCCCACGGAAGCCCAGATCCGCTGGCAGATTTACGCATCCCTGACCTATGGCGCCAGGGGCGTGCTCTATTTCTGCTACGCCACTCCCCCGGGCAGCGTGTTTATCAGGGAGGGCGCCATCCTTGCCCGCGACGGTACCCTCACCCGTCACTACGACCAGGCCAGGCGCATCAACGCCCAAATCGCGAAGCTCGGCCCCACCCTGATGCAGCTGACCAGCACCGGCGTATACCGCGTTGGACCGGATGATGACGCGTCCAGGGTGCTGGCGGGGTCCGGCATCAAGAACATCACGGGGCGGGAGTCGGACCCGCCCAACGATTATCTCGCCGGTGCTTTCCGGCACTCGGATGGCCGCCGCGCCGCCATGGTGATGAACTACAGGTTGTTGCTCACAGCCTGGCCGACCGTCGAGTTCGACGTGCCTGTCGAGCAGGTCCGGGAGGTTGACAAGCGAACGGGCAAGGAGATACCAGTGCGCGACGACAGCCCGGGCATGCCGGGCCTGCAGTTGTCGCTTGACGATGGGGAGGGCCGGCTGTTCATACTGCCGGCGAAATAGAATGCGCAACAGTCTGATTGGAATCTGTTTTGTTCTGGCAATGGCGATTGGCTCAGGGCACTGCGCCCCGGAGCAGGTTCAACTGGCGAACGGCCACTATCGGATCACCCTGGAAACGGCCAGGCCCGGACTATCCGGCATCAGGAACCTGCGAATGGGCAAGCACGGCGTGATCCATGCGCCGAGTGCTGCGCAGCCGATATTCGCGGTGAATCTCCGCGAGCCCCTGCCTGAAGGCACGGATGCGCGCGCCTGGAAGTTGACATCGCGCGACTTCACCACCACCAGAGCCACGGCCAGCAGAACCGGGCAAGAGACCACTTTGCAGTGGAACATGTTCTGGAAATCCGGAGATATCCGCGTTGATGTGATGCTGAGTGTCGAATCAGACGCATCGCCCGAGAGCGTCTGGGGTGTCAGCATCAAAGCGAACCGCGAACTTGACGCCGATTTTGCGTTCCCGATCCTGGACGGGTTGACAATCGGTCCGGCCCCTGAGCGGGCGTGGTATTTTCACCCTCGCTGGGCGGGGCTGCTGAATGATGTGCCGATTGATGTTGCGTCCACATACGGGCAGTATGTGAGAATGCAGGTGATGGCCGTAAGCAATCCGTCCGGCGCGGGGGTTGGCAAGCCGTCCGTGGTGTACGTCGTCACGAGAGATACGACGATGGCGAGGAAGACCTTCGAACTCGTCAAGCGCGTGCCGGGCGTGGCGCCGGTAGAGTTGCGCGATGATTACGGATTCCCGTTCTGGTCGGGATTTCAGGCCAGAGAGGGCGCCGGCATGGCCGTGAACTGGACGCGTATCGCGCTGCAGGCGGGCAAGTCCCACGTTGTGCCGCCGGTAGTCATCGGCATCGGCGCGGGCGACTGGCGCGACGCTCTGACCAGCTATCAGGTATGGGCGCGGACGTGGTGCCCGATACACGAACGTTCCGCCAGGGAGTCGTTCAAGCACTGTTTCTATCGCATCTTCACCCAACCAGACTGCGACACGGCGCTGGCGGAGCTTGACCGCTCCACATATCCCGACTACCTGCAGTTCATGGTGCAGAAGGTGCACCTCAACGGCAACTACGGCTATCGTGAGGACTGGGGACTGCCCCAGATTCAGCGGTTCGTTCGGGAGTGCAGGAAGCGAGGCATTGTCACCAACCACTATGTCGAAGGCTACATCGCGCACAACACGAGCGGCATCTGGAAAGAAAAGGGCAACGAGTGGGGCCAGATGGCTGGCGGCAAATTTCAGACGGCTTGGGCCAATCAGTGCATGTGGCTCGGGGAGCCGGGGTGGCACGGCTGGCTCGCGGGCGAGACCTCGCGCCTGGCCCGCGACCTCGGCCTGGATTCGATCTATCTCGACGAGATCGGATTCGGCACGGGCGACAAGTCCTTCTCGGCTAACCCCCACCACAATCCGGGACGGCTTCAGCCCGACGGCGCCATGACGGGCGTGCGCGCCCTGCTGCGGACCGTGCGCAAGTCGCTCGATGAGGTGGACTCCGGCATCTCGATATACACCGAAGGGCCGGCTGTGGACTGCCTGTTTCCGTATCTTGACGGTGTGGAGGACTACGGATGCCGCCAGTGGACCTCGCTTCCGAAGGCGTACCGCATCCCGGTGCACTTTCTGCGATTTGTCTTTCCCGCCATGAAGTTCGCCGATATTCCCGAGGACACGGGAGAGGCAGTCGATCGGCAGGTGCGGATGTGCCTGTTCAACGGCATCGGCACGTTCACTCGTCTGGCCGCAACTGATGCGGCGAGCTGGATCGAGCGGGTTCACGTTGTTGAGCGGGACAACCGCGATGCGTTCAACGATAGGAATCCGACGCCCCTGGTCCCGACGCTGGCCGAAGGAGTCTACTGCAACCGCTTCTCTTCTCCTGCCAAGACCGTCTTTACTGTGTTCAACGCAAACGAATACCGCGCATCCGGCCAGTTGCTGGATCTGCCAGTGGCAAAGCCCGGTCACCACTGGGTGGATCTGCTGCACGGTTCCGAACTGCGGACTGACGCGGGCAGATGGGGCACAAGAGCGGTGCTGGATCTGGAGCCAGGCGATGTGGCGGCGATTGCCAGGTTCCCCGTGCTGATCGCGGTTCGCGCGGACGGAGATCGCATGCGGCTGACCGCGCCCAAACTCGCAGCCGGGGAGAAGATGGTTCTGACGCTGGTTGGCGGCGATGGCATTGTTCGCAAGCAAGAGCCGATGGAGGCAAAGCCGGATGGCTTCAGCCTCGCGGGGGTTACTGAGAAGGGCAAGTACCGGGCGGTGCTCAAGCTCTATCGCGAAGGCGTATTGCTGGACATGCTGGAGTTGCCCGGGGCTTAGCCCACGGGGCTCCGCTAAGGGTGTCTTCGGGGTGTCCGTAGCTTCGGCCCGTCGTTCCAGAGAACTCCGAACCGAATAACATGGAATCGGCTTACCCGGCGTCGCTAAAATGGGGTCGAGTAAACACTCCAAAGCGAAGGGGGTAAGCCTGACATGTTGTATCTCGGACTGGATGTTCATAGCAAGTGGACCACCATCAATGGCTTCGATTCAGTGAGCGGCCAGACGGTTTTCTGGGAGCGCATCAACAACGATCGCGACTCCTTCGAGGCGGTTCTCGGAAGTCTGGAGGGTCCGCTGTGCGGAGC
>Ga0255342_1006486_pt1 | contig 10625 bp, 11 predicted proteins | sample wastewater_treat_3_FD_192416 | JGI IMG/M metagenome (GOLD analysis project Ga0255342, IMG submission 192416) | Wastewater microbial communities from Lulu Island WWTP, Vancouver, Canada - plant14 | ecosystem: Engineered > WWTP > Wastewater > Unclassified | place: Canada: Vancouver, British... | reverse complement strand
GCGCTTATCAGAATTAAGAGATTCACTATTACCAAAGTTAATGTCAGGAGAAATTGATGTAGATTCAATTGAACTATAGATAGATAAATCATTATTTATATTATTAAAAGGAGGTGCTTTCTATGCCATACAATGAAGAAAGCTATGAAAATTCACTAATTGAGTTATTCCAACAACTGGGATACATTCATAAATACGGACCAGAAGTAGAGCATGATTATAAAAGCCCTCTTTTTGACGCTGAATTTGAAGAATCAATTAGAAGATTAAATCCAACGCTTCCAGAAAGTGCAATCACTGATGCTATTTATAAGATTAAAAACTATGAAAATGGTACATTGGAACAAAAAAACAAGGTATTTACAGATTATCTCCAATGTGGAGTACCTGTTTCTTATCATGAGCGTGGAGAAGAAAAATCAGCAATTGTTTATTTAATTGATTATAAGGATAAAAAGAATAATTCTTGCATTGTTGCTAATCAATGGACATATGAAGAAGAATCAATTAAACGTCCAGATATGATTCTTTTTATCAATGGACTACCTTTAGTCATAATTGAATTAAAAAGTCCATCACGTACTGAGACTGATGCTTCAGCAGGTTATAGACAACTTAAGAATTATATGAAGGAAATACCATCAGTTTTCATTTATAACCAAATATGTGTTATGAGTGATATGACTACATCAAAGGCAGGAACTATTACTTCAGATGAAACACGTTATATGGAATGGAAAACTAAAGATGGTAGCTACGAAAATACAAAGTTTGCTCAGTTTGATACTTTCTTTGAAGGAATGTTTGAGCAAGAAAGATTGCTTAACATAATAAAGAACTTTATTTGTTTTTCAAATGAAGGAACAAAACTTATAAAAATACTTGCTGGATACCATCAATATTGGGCGGTAAATAAGGCAATTGAGTCTGCGAAACATGCAACAGTCACTGATGGAAAAGGTGGTGTTTTCTGGCATACACAAGGTAGTGGTAAATCACTATCTATGGTTTTCTTTGCACATTTACTTCAAGATGCATTAAGTATGCCTACAATTGTTGTTTTAACCGATAGAAACGATCTAGATAATCAGCTATATGGTCAATTTGCAAAATGTAAAGATTTTTTGCGTCAAGAGCCTGTTCAAGCAGAGTCTAGAGAACATTTAAAGTCTCTTTTAAATAATAGACAAGCAAATGGTATTATCTTTACCACTATGCAAAAATTCATCGAGGAATTTGGTTGTTTATCTGAAAGAAGAAACATAATTGTTCTTGCCGATGAGGCTCACAGAGGGCAATATGGTTTAACTGAAAAAATCAAATTTACTAAAGATGAAAATGGAAATGATATAGCTGAAAGAGTAATAGGTATTGCTCGTGTAATTAGAAATTCCCTTCCTAATGCAACTTATGTCGGATTTACAGGTACACCTATTTCATTAAAGGATAGATCAACTCGTGAGGTCTTTGGTGACTATATTGATATTTATGATATGACACAATCAGTAGAAGATGGTGCTACACGTCCAGTATATTATGAATCTAGAGTTATTAAACTTAAGCTCGATGAAGCAACAATGAAGAAGATTGATGCTGAATATGAAATAATGGCGAACAATGCAGATCCTGAGGTGATTGAGAGAAGTAAACGTGAGCTTTCACAGATGGAAGCCGTACTTGGAAACGAAAAAACAATCAATTCTCTAGTAGATGACATTTTATCTCACTATGAAAACTATAGAGAGCATTTACTAACTGGTAAGGCTATGATAGTTGCTTATTCACGTCCAATAGCTATGAAAATCTATAATCGTATTTTAGAACTTAGACCAGCATGGACAGAAAAAGTCGCTGTTGTTATGACTTCTGGAAATAACGATCCAGAGGAATGGCGAGATATAATAGGCAATAAAACTCATAAGCAAGAATTAGCTAATAAATTTAAAGATAATTCATCACCATTAAAGATTGCTATTGTTGTAGATATGTGGCTTACTGGTTTTGATGTTCCATCTCTTGCGACAATGTATGTATATAAACCTATGGCTGGTTATAATTTGATGCAAGCTATCGCACGTGTTAATAGAGTTTTCCGCGATAAGGAAGGTGGACTAGTTGTCGACTATGTTGGTATTGCTTCAGCATTGAGACAAGCCATGAATGATTACACTGTTCGTGATAGAAAGAATTATGGCGATCAAGATGTAACGAAAGTTGCTCTTCCAAAATTCCAAGAAAAACTATCAATCTGTCGAGATTTAATGCACGGATATAATTATGATAAATTTATGAAGGGAACTGACCTAGAAAGAGCAAAAGCCATTACAGGTGCAGTTAACTTTATGATGGACCCATTAAAAGAGTCAGAAATGAAAGAGTACTTGAAGCAAGCATTGATGTTGCATCAAGCATTATCGCTATGTTCATCACTTGTTGATGAAGATACAAGATTTGAAGCTGCTTTCTTTGAATCTGTTAGAGTTATGATTTCAAGACTTGTTAATCAAGGAAGTGGAAATAAAATCTCTCTACCAGAAATGAATGAGAAAATAAATGAATTATTAAGAAATTCTGTAAAAAGTGAAGGGGTTATTAACCTTTTCTCTGACGTAGATAAAGATTTTTCATTATTTGATCCTAAATTCTTAGAAGATATTTCTAAGATGAAGGAAAAGAATTTAGCTGTAGAACTATTGAAAAAATTAATCGCAGAGCAAATTCATATTTTTAAGAGGACAAACGTTGTAAAAAGTGAAAAGTTCTCTGATTTGATGCAAGAATCTATGAATAAATACTTGAATGGTCTTTTAACAAACGAAGAAGTTATTCAAGAGTTATTAAAAATTGCTAAAGAAATAGCTGCCAATAAGTCTGAAAGTGATAACTTAGGATTAACTGAAGAAGAGTTAGCTTTCTATGATGCGTTAACTAAACCTGCAGCAATTAAGGATTTCTATGAAAATGATCAATTAGTACAAATTACTAAAGAGCTAACTGAAGCACTAAGAGTTAATAAGACTATTGATTTCCAAAAGAGAGACGATGCTAGAGCAAAAATGAAGATGATCGTTAAGCGACTTCTTAAAAAATACAAATATCCACCTGAAGGAATGGAAGATGCTGTTCAAACAGTAATGACTCAATGTGAACTTTGGGCAGATACAATGGAGGAATAAGCTATGAAAGATAAAATAGAAAATTCGTTAACTCTCGATGAAATTCTAGGTAATAAAAAATATACAGTTGATTCGTACCAACGTGAGTACAGATGGGGCAAAAAGCAAATAGAGCAATTAGTTGATGATTTGACTTGCGCATTTGAGGATTCGTATGCGACAGTAAGGCCTACTGAATTAGAAGATGTTGAAAAGTTTGATTACTATTATATGGGGACAATTATTGTAACTGGAAATCAAAATATCCAATCAATAATTGATGGTCAACAGCGTCTTACATCAATGACATTGTTGCTAATGGCATTAAATAATCTTCATAAAAAAATACCTGACAATGGTATAGGATTCGATAGAATTGATAATCTAGTTTGCGTTGAAAAGCACTGTAAAAAGAGTTTTAACATTTCTGTTGAAGAGTGGACTCCTTGCATGAATGCTTTATTTAATGGGGATGACTATAATCCAGAGCTTACGACTGAAAGTGTGCAAAACATCTGTAAGATGTATTCAGCTTTAACAAATTTACTAAACGAGTATTTTGAAAATGACGGGAATCTTTTAAGTTATTTTACATCCTGGGTAATGTGTAAAACTTTATTCATTAAAATTACTACTCCAAGTAAACAGGATGCGCATAAAGTGTTTGTTTCTATGAATGATAGAGGATTGAGCCTTAACCCATCAGAGATGTTAAAGGGATATTTATTATCTGAAATAAAAGATGATACCGAAAGAAATAAAGCGAATATGCTATGGAAGGAATTAGTGTTTAAATTAAAGCAGTGCGCAGGTGTTGATTCTGAAGGTGTTTTTTCTACTGAAGATGTGACATTTATAGCAACATGGATTAGAGCAAAATATGCTATGAAAATTCGTGAAGGAAAGAAAGACGCTAAAGATCAGGATTATGAAATCATTGGACGTGAATTTCACGAGTGGGTTAGACAAAATCATGTAAATATTGGTCTTGTAAAATCTGATGATTTTAGAGATTTTATTTCTGTTCAGTTTAAATTTTATGCAAACATTTATTTAAGAATTAAGAATTATTCTGATAATTATACTAAAGGATTTGAAGAAGTGTTCTATAATGCTGATAAAGAATTGAATTATCAAACTATGTTAATAATGTCTGCTCTAGACGCGTCAGATAGCGAAGACATTGTTAACAAAAAAATAAAGATGGTAGCGGCATATGTAGATTGTTATTCAACAAGAAGACTTTTCCACTTTGCAAAGATTAATTGGAATACTAATAAAGCCGATCTATTTGCTACAATTAAAGCTATTCGCGGAATGAATATCTCAGATTTAACAACATATTTAACTTATAGATTAAATGAGATGGATCTTCAGCTTGATGGCTTAGTAGAAAAAGGATTCTCTTGGAATCAATTTACAGGAAGATATATTTTACATTTATTAGCAAGATTTACAGATTATGTGGATGTTTCAACTGGTAATGAATCATTATTTGATTCATACGTTAATAGAAAGGTGAAAAATTCATATGATCGTGAGCATGTATTGCCTGATAAATTTGAAGATTATTCAAATCAATTTTCATCAAAAGAAGAATTTGATACTTTTAGATGGAAAATTGGTAATTTAATATTATTGAAGTTAGATAAGAATCGTAGTTACCAAGATATGAAATATTCAGAAAAAAGAGAACTTTATTTGACAAATAATATAATTGCTCAATCATTTCATGAAAAATGTTATGATAACAATCCAAAATTTTTATCATTCATTAATGAAAATAATTATTCCTTTAAGCCATATGAGACGTTTGGAAAAAACGAAATAAATGAACGACAACAACTTTATCAAAATATGGCAAATGACATTTGGAGTTCTCGTATATTAAAAGATATATCTGGGGTGTGGAGCGAAAATTTAGAAAAAGAAATTAATAAGAAAAAACTTGAGTCTGCTTCATGTATTGATCTAATCACAGACAAATTGAATATGCTAACTAATAAAAAACCAATTTTAATTGAGTTTTCTGATGAGCGAATTAATGTCCAGCATTATTCAGAAGTGGTTGGTATAGTTGTCCAGTTAATGTATAAAAAGGATAGTTTAAAACTTATCAAATTAGCAAAAGAAAGATTCTGCGATCGTTTAGCATTTTCAGAAGAGGAGGCTATTGATGGTAATCAGTCTTCAAAATGGACATTGTCTAGCGTTGATAAAGTATTTTTTGATGCACATGGAAGTGGAAAAGAACACGGACAGTTTATTAAATCGTTATTAAATGAATTTTCTATTGAATCATTTAAAATTTATTTAAAATAAAAGATTGCTAATAATAAAAAGTGGTGTATCTCTATTTTTAGAGTTTACACCACTTTTTTATTTACTTCTTTTTCTTAGCATGTTGCTTCGTAATGAAGATTTTTCTTCCACCCTTTTTATTACATCAAAGTAGTAATCATGTAGAGCATTGAATTCTTCATAAAAATTACTGTTTTTATTGTCAAGAGCAGATATAATATCTGAATATTTATCTTGGTTATTAAATAATATTTCTGGTTTTATCTCCATTAAATGTCCTGTTGGATTACTTGGATCATCTGACTCATTGAGTGGAACATAAAATTCAAAATTTCTTCCCCTTAATTGCATTCCGTATTCTTCGATAGTTATTTCATTATATATTGTTCTTATTTCTAAAGGTCTAATCGGAGAGATCCCTAAAATTTTTTTAATAATAAACTCGTAGAAAGGCATATTAGAAGACGTATCACAATCATTTTCATCAATTAGGCCTTCTGATACTCTAATATAGTTAAAACATTTGCATATAAAATCGTGATACTCATTTTTTTTATCAAGACTATCAAAAAGTCGTTTTAAATAAGGGAGTATAATGTGTTTTTCAAACTTGTCCTTTTTTTGATCATAAAGCATATCAAAAACTGAAGAATTGCGAATTGCTTCATTTTCATCATAAACTTCAGGAAGTTGTGAAATAAACTCTTCATCTAAGTTTTCAATACATCTTGTGCAAAAATATTCTTGGAAAGCTTTATGTATAAAAACATATTCGCTTCCTTCCATAACCAAGTGGCAAACGTTTTGTATCAAAATTGTATGCCTTTGCCATATTGAAACAACAGGATTGATACATAAAATATCAGTCCTTTTTTCATTTTTAAGGGCTATTTTGCTTGTTTTAGGCTTATTTTGCTTAAATTTAGGTAAGGTAGTCCTTTTTTATTTGCTATTTTTTGTTAACCTTTATTTGTGAAAAGCACGAACTGCTAATAAAAAGCACGAATTTAATTATAAAAAGCACGAAAAGCACGAATATACTATTATCCCTATTTATTGGCCACTGGCAACAAAGCTGGTGGTCTTTTTTTATGCCCTAGAAAACTTTTTTAACTTTTTTCAAAAAATAGGGTGGTCAAAACCGCCTCCAAATCTCCATATGGTGAGCAAGGGATAAACAGCAACAAAAATCCAGCTCAAAGGAGGATTCAATATGAAACACAGATTAAAAATCAATGTTGCAAACGAATCTCCTAAAGAAGGCATCGTTGCCTGCAAAAAGAAAAAGGTAAATATAAATTTTTTGATTTTAAAATAATCAATTTTAGCATTAACAATATCCAAAGAATAAATATTGACTAACAATAGAACTTTTACCATCTTTACATTCCTCAAGTTTGATTCTAGGAATTTTATATGCAATACCAGTCCAGTTTTGCATTAGGTTGCGCCTTATTACAAGTCATTTGGCGGCTTTCTTTTTTCTTCGGATTGTCTCATGGGAGAAAGTAGATGCAAAACAGATTCAAATAAGCAGATTCGCGTGACCGAACACGAGATACTCGCAGTAGCGATATCAGCATTATATCATTAAACAGAAATTATTTCGCGCAGTGGATACTAAAAGATGCAGGAATATAAAAAAGTTGTCCCCGAATAGGGACAAGCAAAAAAATACGTGTCATAAAACATTGACTCTGCGATTTTCATATGATAATATTGGTTTAACGATACAGGGTGTATCGCTAAAACAGAGGAGAAACCACGATGCAAGTCTACGATGAAGCACTGTTGCAGAATACGCTAGAATTCATACGCAAGTATCAGGAGAGAGAGGGTAGATCACCTTCGTATCGCATGATAATGAACTCGGTGAAGGGTTATACCGTTATAGGCAAGGTTCAGAGATACCTAAAGGTGTTAAAAGACAGAGACCTCATAGATACTACGCCGAATGTGGGAATTGACATACCTGTCAGTCACGATGCAGGTAAATGTGAGCCGGCACAACTAGTTGGCTCAGTAGCCTGCGGCACACCGATACTCGCATATGAAAACGTAGAGGGCACGTTTATGCTTCCGACAGAACTATATGGGAGCGGAGAAAAGTTCCTTCTAAGAGCACGCGGCAACAGCATGGTAGAGAAGAACATCCACAACGGAGACCTCATCGTTGTCAGAAGACAGAATTTTGCGGACCCTGGAGAAGTGATAATAGCAATGATAGGAGATGAAGCAACTGCGAAGATATATCTGCCGCGCAAGAACAAGGTGATACTTAGGGCGGCAAACAGTAACGTAAACGAAGCAGGGGAACGCATCTATAAGGATATAGAAACGAAAGAGTGTGAAATACTGGGAGTAGTTGTCGGCTACTTAGGGAAAATATGACACAATATATAGCAATACCAATTGAAGTGCTTGTAAAATACAACGAGCAAGGGCAGATTAGACCCGTCAAGGTCATTTTCTCTGATGAAATGTTCGTTGTTGACAGGGTATTTACGGAAAAAACGGTACAACCGCCGTGGGGTGGGTACTCGGTATACGAATATGCGTGTTTACTTAAAGGCAAACGGAAGAAATTGTACTTTGATAAGCAGAACAACAAGTGGTTTGTCGCTAAGGAGTACAATGAATATCAAAATTATGTATTGGGAGGTGTAGGTGATGTGTAAAGATGTAAAGTGTCCTATCTGTGGTAGTCTGCAGAAGCGGCTGTACTTGGAAGAGACAAACGGTTGGTTCGTTTGTTCAGAATGTGGAACAGAGGTAATGATACCGGAAGATGCGAAAATGGTAAAGATACCAATTTATTCCATAAATATTGATAAAGGGTTTGACAAAAAACCCGCTTAGAATATCAAAAATAACGAGATAACGCGGCAGACAGCCGCTGAATCAGGTCGCAAACGTAATCTTTCTACGTGTTCGGAGTTCCCAACCGGCACAATGCAGGGGATTAAATCTAGACGTTAGGCGGCTAGGGAAAAGGAGAGATTTATAATGGCGAAATCTTTAACAATTGAATGTCCGAGTTGCAACATGATGCACTTTCAAGTCGCTGAGTGCAAGGATCTGGTAATCCAGTGTCCAACTTGTGGTGCAACATTCAAGGTGACGGCTACTTGCGAGGATGCGGTCATCAAGGTCAGATTGCCAAAGTCGACGAAGCCTATTAAAAAGGCAAGCGGAACCTGACCGTAAATCCAACAACCAAATATCTTTGAAACCGCTTGCTCCGCAGTGGTCAGTAGGTGTGAAATACCATAAATCCTACGCACGGAAGTAAGCCAGTGTGACGAAACTGGAGTCTATCTACAAGGTAGAGGATATCTAAGCCTCACAGAGCGTTAGCCAACAGGTTAACCCTTTGTGGGGTTTTTTAATGCCCTAAAAGGAGTCCGACGTATGGCGAATGTTATGTGTCGGGCTTTTTTTATACACAAAAAGACGATACAAAATGACACCTAAAAAAGTTTTACTATTTTTTCAAACCTTTCATTAGGTGCAAGGTTTGATTGCGAAAATACAAGCATCAAGAGCAAAGGAGGTGAGAACAGTGCAGTACGCAACAGAGCGTCGACAACAAATATTGGAATACATGTGCGAAAAAAGGCATGAGTCGTGCGCAAATCTGATGAACGAATATGGCATCTCGTACACAACGTTGTACAGAGACCTACAGATACTGCAATGTTCTTACCCGATTTACACAACGCAGGGCAACGGTGGCGGAGTACACGTCGTAGACGGATACTACATGGGGCGCAAATATTTAAAACCGAGCCAAAAGGCGTTACTGGAACAGCTGTCAGCAACGCTCACCGGAGAGGATGAAAAGACTATGCAGGAGATACTCAAAACCTTTGCTCTTGAAATACCTAAAAAGGACTGAGGAATATGAATAACATTCGAGACGGCACGGCAAAAGTGCCAAAGAAGGAAAAGTTGGAGAAACCAATAGTGCCAATGCCTATCAAGGCGAAGCCATATCAGCACCAAGTCAAAGCGTTCAATTTCGCGCTGAGGACACTGGGCGTAGGAGGTAATGATGAAAACAAATTGTGATTATTGCGGCGCGGAAATAGAGCGCAAAGAACCTAAACAGCACAACTTCTGTTGCCGCGAACACATGAACGCTTGGAACAGGGGGAACTGCGATTACAGTCGAATGGCAACAGGACACAAAGCGCTGCACCTGACGGCGTTAAACAAAGCCACAAACGGTTTGGCGAAGATGCCGTTCTCGAACACGAAACACGGCAACTCACGCAAAGCAAGGCGCATTTTGTCGGAATATCTTGGCAGACCGTTGAGGGCGGACGAAGAAGTGCATCACATCAACGGCGACGAAACAGACAACCGCGTGGACAATCTGATACCGATGACACGAAGTGAACACCGACGGTATCACCGGCTGAAAGCACTGTTCGAATACGAGTGGAGAAAGAAGCATGCAAAAGAGTAAGGGCGTGGCATTTCTGATGGACATGGGCACAGGCAAAACGCTCGTAACGATAGCACTAGCAGGCACGCTGTTTCAGCAGAACAAAATACATAAGTTGTTGGTCGTTGCGCCGAAGTCAATTCTATCAGTGTGGGAAGACGAGTTCTTCAAATTCGCGGACTTCGACTATCAGCTGACAGTGCCGGAAGGTGACACACAACGCAAGGCACACACGATAGCCGGACTGCAAGCGGCAGACTTCCTGCAAGTGGTGGTGCTGAACTACGAAAGTGTGTGGCGACTGGAAGACGAAATGCTGAAATGGAATGCCGACATGATTGTTTGCGACGAATCGAGCAAGATAAAGAACCCGAAAGCGCAGTGCAGTAAAACGCTTCACAAACTCGGCAGGAAGTCACAATACAACGTAATTCTGACAGGAACGCCAGTGGTGAATAACCCGCTAGACTTTTTCAGCCAATATAAGTTTTTGGACGAGCAGATATTCGGCGCAAGCTTCTATCCGTTCAGAGCAAAGTATGCAATCATCGGCGGCTACGGAAACCACCAAATCGTAGGGTATAAGAACCTCGAAGAACTGGTAGAAAAGGCGCACTCCGTAGCGTACAGGGTAAGGCTCACAGATGCAGTAGATATGCCCGACACGGAAGACCGCGAAATCTATATTCAACTAGAACCGAACTCGATGCGAATGTATA
>Ga0255342_1006483_pt1 | contig 10634 bp, 11 predicted proteins | sample wastewater_treat_3_FD_192416 | JGI IMG/M metagenome (GOLD analysis project Ga0255342, IMG submission 192416) | Wastewater microbial communities from Lulu Island WWTP, Vancouver, Canada - plant14 | ecosystem: Engineered > WWTP > Wastewater > Unclassified | place: Canada: Vancouver, British... | reverse complement strand
CCCATTCGACCAGGCGATCGGGGAGGTACCTGGCGACCGGATACTGCCGCGCGACGTCCTTCGCGCTCAGGGGGTGTATGATGAAGGCAAATCGTTCCATAGGCTAAACGGGCCGCGCGCGGCGTCTCTCTACTCTGACGCCTCCGGGGCCTTTGCAGGTTCGGCCGGCTTGCGCTTATGCGCCAGGAACCAGTCATACAGCGCCTGGTTGTTGTACGTCTCGGTCCACGAGTCGTGCCCGGCCTCGGGATACACCGTGAACTTGACCTCCGGCGCGCCCGCATTCTTCAGCGCCGCCACCATCTCCTCGGAACGCTTGATCGGCACGGTGGTGTCCTTTGCGCCGTGGAACACCCAGACGGGCAGGTCTTTGATGGGGCCGACCGTGAACGCGTTTCCGCCCCCGCAGATAGGCGCGATGGCGGCGAAGCGCTGAGGGTCCGCGATGGCCAGCGCCCATGTGCCGAATCCGCCCATGCTCAGCCCGGTCAAGTAAACGCGGTCCTTATCAATCCGGTAGTTGTCGGCAAGCTCGTCGAGCAGCGCAAAGAGCGTGTCCAGCTTGCTGTCCCACCAGACTCCTTCCGGGCACTGCGGAGCGGCGACTATGAACGGGAAGTCTCCCTTCGCCTCCGCCACCTTGATGGGGCCGTGGATCTTCACCTTCTGCACGTCGCTGCCGCGCTCGCCCGCTCCGTGCAGAAAGAGTATCAGCGGCCAGGTCTTGTCGCTGTTTCCGGTGTAGTCCTTCGGCAGAAACAGCAGGTAGTCGGCGCCCACCGACAGCGTAATCCTGCGCTCGAAGCTCTTTGCGCTGACGCCGGTGGCGCCGGAGTCCTGCGCCCGGGACGGCAGCGCCGCCAGAACGAGAACCAGAATCATCAATGCGAGAACCATACCCGCGCCCTTTCCATATCTGTGCTTCACACTCATAGCTCGGTAACCTCCGGTTTCCAGTGGAGTTCTTCCAGCATGCGGCTGAAGTCGTCCGGCGTCAAGCCGCGCGCGCCTCTGCCCGAGGCCGCCACGATGGCCGCTTCCATCACGTTTGTGCCCGGCGAGCGCCCCCCGAAGGCCGGGGTTGTCGTGATGAGCCGCTTCGCGCCGCGTCGTGCAATCTCGTCCCTAAACTCCGCCGTGGTCGTGTTGGTGATGATCGTCTTGCCCGCGAGCGACCCTTCGCCCTCCGGCATGTGGCGGCGGATCATGTGCCTGTCGCCGGCGATGACATCCGCCCACGAGTATGCCCACCCGAACCGCGGGCGCGCCACATCCTGTTTCGGTCCTGTCGGGTAGAGCCACCGGAAGGGCAGCCTCACCGCCACCGGCAGGATGAGCGCGGCGAGCGGCCTGATGAGGCCAAACGACCGTATCGGAATCGGCAGCCCCAGCGCGAACATCAGGTCGCCGTAGATGGCGGGGCCGCCGCGGGCGGCGATCTCCTCGGCCATGCCGAACCGGTCCACCGCGCACACCATCAGCGTGTTCACCTCGCCGAAATGGACAATGCCGCGCGCGTTTAGATAGCGGACGCACTCGCGCTCCAGCGTGTTCTTCAGCCCGCTGCCGTCCACGACCGGCGTCTGCTTCACCAGCGCCGCCAGCTTGCTGATTTCGCGGAACGTGTAGCGCCGCCCGCCCGCGTACACGTACATATCGGCGCCCCCGAGCCCAATTGCGTCCACCTTGCCGTCCAACTCGCGCAGCTTTGCGGCGTACTCGGTGAGGCTGCCGTTCGTGCCGGCGCGGCTGATCTCGATATCCTGTCCGAGACAGCGGACCGTCGTCTGAAAGTCACCCTTCGCGCTTCCGAGACTGACGCTCACGACCTTCTTCATATCAGCAGGTATTATACAGAAAGAGAGGAGGCGAAAGCGAAAGCCCCATGCACGCCCGGCCTGCCGGGCAGGCTGGACGTATCAGACTGCAGACCTTGCGCGGCGGGCTGTGTTTGTGCTAAAGTCCCGTGCTGGTCTGCGGCCTTGCGGGGCCGCGGCCTATTTCTCAGTTCTGCTGACCAGTCGGCGGGTCCGGTCGCCCCTCCCGGGGGGTCCGGTGCTGACCGGGACGAAGCGGAACAACGTCGCCGCCCAGGCTTTGCGCTTGCGCGGTAAGGAACCAATCGGAGGAAAAACTTGCCGAGTATTACAATGAAGGAGCTCCTCGAGGCAGGAGTTCACTTCGGTCACCGCACGAACCGCTGGAACCCCAAGATGAAGCGTTACATCTACGGGGGGCGCAACGGTATCTACATTGTTGATCTCCACCAGACGCTGAAGCTCTTCGAGGAAGCCCGCTCGTTCATACAGCAGGTCGCCACCGAAGACAAGCCCATCCTGTTCGTCGGCACCAAGAAGCAGGCGCAGGATGCGGTGGAGGAAGCCGCGCGGAAATGCCGCATGTACTGGGTCAACCAGCGCTGGCTCGGCGGCATGCTCACGAACTACCGCACAATCAAGGACCGCATCGCGCGGCTGAACGAGCTGACGACCCTGGACGCCGAGGGCGGCTTCGACAAGCTCACCAAGAAAGAAGCCAGCCTGCTGCGCGAGGAAAAAGACCGGCTCGAGCGCTATCTGGGCGGCATCAAGGACATGCCCGAGCTTCCCGGGGCCATCTTCATCGTGGACCTCAAGAAGGAGCGCATCGCGCTGGCGGAAGCCCGCAAGCTCGAAATCCCGGTCGTTGCCATCGTGGACACGAACTGCGATCCCGACGAGGTGGACTGGGTGATCCCGGGCAACGACGACGCCATCCGTGCCATTAAGCTGATGTGCCAGAAGATGTGCGAAGCCGTTGTCGAGGTCAAGCAGATCGAATGGCAGGGCGAGGACGTGGAGCCTCTGGAAGAGGAAGCCGAGCCCACCGAGGCGACCGCCGAGGAGGTTGCGGAGTTCACCGGTGAGCCCGTGGCCGCCGAGAAGCCCGAGGAGGCCTCCCCCGAGGCCGAAGCCGTGACGGCCGAGTTGGCAGCCGAAGAAGCGGCCGCCCCCGCGGTTGAGCCGGCTCCGGCTGCCGCCGAAGCGGCGGTTGCCGAGAAGAAGCCGCGGGCCCGCAAGCCCAAGGCCGAGGCCGCGCCCGAGGAACCCTCCGCTGACGCGCCGGCAGCGCCGGAAACCGCTGGCGAAGTCGCGGCCGAATAGCGCCGGACAAGTTTCGCATTCGACTGAGACAGGAAGACGGAGCCGCCCGCGCGTGAGGGCCGCTCCAGGTTTACAACGGAATCGGAGATTCAGACTTGGCAATTGATGCTGCAACCGTGAAAGCACTCCGCGAGTCCACCGGAGCGGGAATGATGGACTGCAAGCGGGCTCTGGAGGAGACCGGCGGCGACTTCGACAAGGCGACCGACCTCCTTCGGCAGAAGGGACAGGCCGTGGCCGCCAAGCGGCAGGACCGGCAGGCGTCCGAAGGTATCATCGAGACCTACGTTCACACAGGCGGGCAGATCGCCGTGATGCTCGAACTCGGGTGCGAGACGCCGTTTGTCGCAAAGAACGAGGACTTTAAGGAACTGGCGCACAAGCTGGCGATGCACATCGCCTGGACCAGGCCCGTGTATCTGTGCCGGGAGGACGTTCCGGCTGAGGAGATCGAGCGCGAGCGCGCTGTGCACAAGGCGTGGGCCGAAGAGCAGGGCAAGCCCGCCGCGGCACTGGAGAAGATCGTCGAGGGACGGCTCGAGAAGCAGTTCTTTGCCGAGAAAGTGCTGATGGACCAGCCGTTCATCCAGGACGAAGGCCAGACCGTCAAGCAGCTTGTGACCGAGGTCGTCGGCAAGATCGGCGAGAAGATCGAAGTGAAGCGCTTCATCCGCTGGTCGGTGGGCGAGGCCGAGGTCCAGCCCGGCGCGGAGGAGGCAGCCTCCTAGGTGACCGGACAGCGCCGGTGGAAACGAGTGCTGCTGAAGCTCTCGGGTGAGTCGTTTTCTGGCAGCCAGAAGAGCGGCCTGGACTTCGACTTTCTGGGGGGCATCGCGGAGGAGATCAAAGCCCTGCGCGAGAGCGGCGTGGATGTGGCCATTGTCGTGGGCGGTGGAAACATCATCCGCGGAGAGCAGGCCGCCAGCGCCGGCATCGACCGCGCGTCCGGCGACTACATGGGGATGCTGGCGACGGTGGTTAACGCGCTGGCCCTTCAGGGCGTCCTGGAACAGCATGGCGTGGATACGCGGGTTCAGACCGCGATCAACATGGCGCAGGTCGCCGAGCCGTACATCCGCAGGCGCGCCATCCGCCACCTCGAAAAGGGGCGGGTGGTGATTCTGGCGGCGGGAACGGGCAACCCGTACTTTACGACCGACACCGCGGCCGCGCTGCGCGCGGTGGAGATAGGCGCCGAGGCGGTTCTGAAAGGGACCAACGTGGACGGCGTGTACGACTGCGACCCGCGCAAGAACCCCGGCGCCGTGAAGTTCGAGCGCATAGACTACATGGAGGCCATCACCCGCGGCCTCCGCATTATGGACCTTACGGCGTTTACGCTTTGCCAGGAGAACGACCTGCCGATTGTTGTATTCAACATCACGCGGCCCGGGAACATCCGGGATGTCGTTCTCCGGGATGACATAGGCACTTATGTTGGAAGGAGCGTACCTTGACGGCTGAGATTCTGAAAGACGTTGAGCACCGGATGAAGAGGGCTGTGGAAGTAGCGCAGGAGGACTTCCAGACGCTGCGGACGGGCCGGGGAAACCCGGCGCTGCTCGATCATATCATGGTGAACTACCATGGCACCCCGATGCCGATCAACCAGCTTGGGGCGATAAGCGTGCCCGAGCCCAGGCAGATCGTTATCGCGCCGTGGGACAAGCAGACCATCGCGATGATCGAAAAGGCGATTATGGCGTCCGATCTGGGAATCACCCCCACGAGCGACGGGAACGTCGTGCGTCTCAACATCCCGTACCTGACCGAAGAGCGGCGCAGGGAGATGATCAAGCAGCTTCACAAGAAAGCTGAAGATCACCGTGTGGCTATCCGGAACATCCGCCGCGACGTGAATGACAAACTGAAGCATCAGGAAAAGGCGTCTGAGATATCCGAGGACGACTCGCGCCGCACGCAGGACCAGGTGCAGAAGCTCACGGACAAATACATCGAGGAGATAGACCGGCTTCAGAAACACAAAGAAGCCGAGCTGCTGGAGGTCTGAGCGCCCGCCGCTCCTGACCCGATGTCAGGCGACCCCCGGCGGCTCCCGCATGTGAGGAGAGCTGCTTGCCCGACAACCAGCGCAGAAAGCTGACGAGCGCCGGAGTGGATCCGGACCGGATTCCCGGGCACGTCGCCATCATTATGGACGGCAACGGAAGGTGGGCCCAGCAGCGCGGGCTGCCCCGGCTGGAAGGGCACCGCCGGGGCTACCGGACCGTCACCCGCATTGTCCGCGTGGCATCGGATGCCGGCGTGCGCGCGCTGACGCTGTATACCTTCTCGGCTGAGAACTGGCGCCGCCCGCAGGATGAGGTGTCGGGCATCATGCGCCTCATCGCCGCGGCGGCTCACAGAGAACTGCGCAGGCTCACCGATGAGGGCGTCCAGCTTCGCGTGAGCGGGCGCATGGAGGGCCTCCCCGATTTCGTGCGCGAGGCGCTGCTTGCCGACATCGAGCGCACGAAGAACAACCCCGGCCTTGTCCTGACGCTTGCGGTCAACTACGGCGGACGCGCCGAGATTGCCGACGCGGTACAGAGCATCGCCCGGCGGGTGGCCGACGGCGAGCTTTCGCCGGAGGCGATAGACGAGGAGCTGGTCTCGAAGTCGCTGTACCAGCCCGACCTGCCCGACCCCGACCTGCTGATCCGCACGGCGGCCGAGATGCGCGTCTCCAACTTCCTGCTGTGGCAGATCGCCTACTCCGAGATTCACGTCACTCCGGTGCTGTGGCCCGATTTCGCAGAGGCGGACCTGCTGAAGGCGATCGCGGACTATCAGAGCCGCGTGCGCAAGTTCGGCGGAGTTCCCGCCCCGTCGGGCCAGAAGTGAAGTCCTCCGCACCCTCCCTCGCCCAGCAGCTTCCGGAAGACGCCGGGGCGCCCCGCGCCATCAGCGTGCTGGGCAGCACGGGGTCTGTCGGCACACAGGTGCTGGATGTCGTCCGGCGTCTGCAGGGCCGTGTTCGCGTTCACAGTCTCTCCGGCGGCTCGAACATCGCGCTTCTGGCCGAGCAGGCGCGGGAGTTTCGCCCGGAAATGCTCGTCGCCGGGACAGAACAGGGCGCGCGGGAGCTGGAATCGCGCCTGACGGGCAGCGGCGCGCGGGTTCTGTGGGGAGATCAGGGCCTCGCGCAGGCGGCCTCCGCTGAAGCGGTTCACACGGTCGTGGTTGCGGTGCAGGGGTTCGCGGGGCTTGCGCCGACGCTTGCCGCCGCGCGCACGGGCAAGAGCATCGGCATCGCCAGCAAAGAGGTGCTCGTCGCGGCGGGGCCGATCGTGCGGGAGGCTCTGAACGCCGGCGGCGCCATGATGGTGCCGGTTGACAGCGAGCACTCCGCGATCTTCCAGTGTCTTGCCGGCGAGCCCGAAGGGTGCATTGACCGCATCATCCTGACCGCGTCCGGGGGGCCGTTCGCGAACGCCACCCGCGAAGAGATGGCGGCCATAACCCCGGAGAGGGCGCTCGACCATCCCACCTGGAAGATGGGCCGCAAGATCACCGTGGACTCGGCGACGCTGATGAACAAGGGGCTCGAGATTCTGGAAGCCGAAGCCCTGTTCGGCGTTGAGGCTGCCCGGGTGGATGTGGTGATTCACCCGAAGAGCATTGTCCACTCGCTTGTGCGGTTCGGCGATGGCAGCGTCAAGGCGCAGCTGGGGCTGCCGGACATGCGGCTGCCCATTCAGTATGCGCTTCTCTACCCCGAGCGCCCCGATACGGGGCTGCCGAAGCTCGATCTGCTCACCTGCGGGCCGCTGGAGTTCCGCGCGCCGGACGAAGATAAGTTCCCCTGCCTGCGGCTGGCAAGGCAGGCGGCCGCTGCGGGCGGCACGATGCCCGCGATCATGTGCGCGGCGGACGACGTCGCGGTGGAAGCGTTTCTGGCGGGTGAGATCGGATTCCTCAAGATAGCGGATGTTGTGTCCGAAGTTATGGACAGCGCGGAAGTCGGCGCGAACCCGGGGCTCGACGCCGTTGTTGAAAGTGACAGGTGGGCGCGCGAGCGCGCCGCGCAGTGCGTGCGACGCATGCGCTGACCCGCGCCGCCCGGCGGAAGCGTCCCGGGCGGTGGTAAACTGTAGCCGTGGGCGGTGAGCCGGGGCAGGGGGGTGTCCCGGGCCGGGAAGCAGGGAGTTCAATAGCCCTTGATACCAGTACTGAGTGTAATCGCTGTCATAATTGTCCTCGTCGTAGCCCACGAGCTGGGACACTTTCTGGCCGCCAAGGCGACGGGCATGCGGGTTGAGGAGTTTGCGGTCGGCTTCGGCACGAAGAAGCTGACGCTTCTCACGCGCGGGGGAACGGAGTACAACCTCCGGCCCATCCCCGCGGGCGGGTTCGTGCGGATCGCCGGAATGGATCCGGGCGAGGAGAGTCCGCCGGACGGATTCAACGCTCAGTCGGTCTGGAAGCGGATGCTCGTCATCTTCGCGGGTCCCCTGGCGAGCTTTGTGTTCGCCTATGTTCTGTTCTGCTCGCTCGGCATGACGGTGGGGCTGCCGCTCGGCGGCCCGAAGGCCGAAGTCAGCAACGTCATCGCCGGCACGCCCGCCGCCGAGATGGGCCTGAAGGCCGGTGACCAGATCGTCTCCATCGCGGGCAAACCAATACGCACGGGCGAGGAGATGATGAAGGCTATCGAGGCGAACCCCGGCAAGCGGGTCCCGGTGGTCGTCAATCGCGAAAACAACTCCGTCACCCTCTACGGAACGCCCCGTCCGACTGAGATCCCCGATCCGAAAGGCGGGGGCAAGACCCTCACCGTCGGCAAGCTGGGCTTCAACCCGAGTCCCAGCCTGAAGCGGGTCGGCTTCGTTGAGTCCATCGAGAAGGGCACGATCCTGAGCTACAACATGGTGAAGCAGCTCCTGTCGGTCGTGTTCTCGAAGCGCATCGCGAAGGAGGCTGGCGGGCCGATAGCGATCATCAACGCCACGCATCAGGCGGCCGAGAGTGGCATTGCGCATCTGGTGATTCTGACGGCCGGGCTGAGCCTGAACTTCGCCGTGCTCAATCTGCTGCCGATTCCGGTGCTGGATGGCGGGCATATCCTTCTGCTTCTGGTTGAGGTTGCGCGGGGGCGGAAGCTGAGCGCGCGGGCTCAGAATGCCGCGCTGACGTTCGGGCTGGCCGTGCTCGCTGTCATCATCGTGCTCGTGCTCGCTAAAGATATCACGTCGCTGCTGCCGATGGCCCGTTAGCGGCGCGCCCATGACCGCATCAGACTGCACGAAATGATAACCCGCCGCAAGACCCGGATGGTGAACGTGGGCGGAGTGGGGATCGGCGGCGAAACGCCGGTGTCCCTGCAGTCCATGTGTACCACCCGGACACATGACATCGATGCGACCGTGCGGCAGGTCAACGAGCTTGCGGCAGCGGGGGCGGACATCGTGCGCGTTGCCGTACCGCACCACAAAGACGCGGCCGCACTCGCCGATATCCGCGCGCAAGTGAGCGTGCCGCTCGTTGCCGACATCCACTTCAGCCACACCCTGGCGCTCGAATCCATTGAAGCCGGCATAGACAAGCTGCGGCTCAACCCGGGCAATATCCGCGACCCCGGTAAGATCCGCGAGGTCGTTCGCGCGGCGGGCGAGAGGAAGATTCCCATCCGCGTCGGCGCGAATGCCGGCTCGCTCGATGTGTCGAAGTACGGGCCGCCCTGCCCGGAAGCGCTTGTGAGAAGCGCGCTCGACGAGGTGCGGGTTCTGGAAGACGAAGGGTTTCACGACATCGTGATCTCGCTCAAGTCGTTCGATGTGCCGGCGACAATCGAGGCCTACCGGCTCATGGCCGAGATTGTGGACTACCCGTTCCATCTGGGCATCACCGAGGCGGGTCTGCTGTTCGAGGGCACCATCCGGTCGTCGGCGGGCATCGGCGCGATGCTGGCTATGGGGATGGGCGACACGCTCCGCGTTTCGCTGACCGCGGACCCGGTGGAGGAGATACGCGTGGGCAGCGAACTCCTGAAATGCATGGAGCTTCGGGAGGGGGGAATCACGATTGTGGCGTGCCCGTCCTGCGGGCGCTGCGAAATTGACCTGCAGGCGACAGCGGAGGCGGTCAAGGCCCGCGTGGCGCACATCGAAACGAGCCGGCCGCTTCGCGTGGCGGTGATGGGGTGCGTCGTGAACGGCCCGGGCGAAGCGAGGACGGCGGACGTGGGCCTTGCGGGCGGGGCGGGCGTCGGCCTCATCTTCGCGAGGGGCGAGGCACTCGGCAGGGTTTCCGCGGACGCAATGGTTGACGAACTTGTCCTCCAGGTCGAAAGGCTGGCGGCGGAAGAGCTGGGGCAGGATGCAGATTCGTAAAGCGCGAACGGCGGACATTCCGGCCATAGCGCGCCTCGTCAACTCCCGCGCCGAGGTGGGTGACGTGCTGCCGCGCTCGCTCGACGAACTCTATGAGTGTGTGCGCGATTTCTTTGTGGCGTCGGACGGCGGGGCGGTGCTGGGATGCTCGTCGCTGAAGGTGATGGGCGAAGACCTGGCCGAGGTGCGGTCGCTGGTGGTGGCCCCCGAGGCGCAGGGGACGGGGCTCGGCCGCGGGCTTGTGGAGGCGTGCGTGGAAGAGGCCGGTCAACTGGGCATCCGACGCGTATTCGCGCTAACCGCCAAGCCTGTGTTTTTCGAGCGGCTGGGCTTCGAGCGCGTGGCCCGCTCCGCTTTTCCGCAGAAAATCTGGAAAGACTGCTTCAGCTGCAGGTTCTTCGAGTCCTGCCCCGAGGTTGCCGTGCAGCGCATGGCGAAGGACAATGACGGTGAGACGGCGGAGTACTTCCAGGAATCGAATGCAACTCGAACGGAGTAAAAGCATGCAGAAGATAGCGATGGGTCTGATTGCCGCGAACCGCGGCTTCTTCAGCGACGAGCTCGCGGCAAAGATGAGAGCGGCGACGATTGCCGCGATGGAGAAGGCGGGAATCGAGGCCGTGGCGCCGGACGAAACGATGACGAACGCCGGAACCGTCGGCACCTACGCCGAGGCGAAGGCCTGCGCGAAGCTCTTCCGCGACAGGGGCGTGCAGGGCATCATCGTCGCGGCGGTCAACTTCGGCGACGAGCAGTCGGTGGCGGTCGCGGTCAAGGAAACCGGGCTGAATGTACCGGTGCTGATCTTCGCCTGCCAGGAAGAGGAAGCGCTTACGATGAGCACGCCGCGGCGGGACTCGTTCTGCGGGCTGCTCTCCATCGGCGAGGCTCTCCGTCAGATAGACGCGAAATACACCGTCGCGCGCGTTCCGGTCTGCTTCCCGGGCGACGCATCGTTTGCGGAAGAGCTTCAGCGCTTCTCCGCTGTCTGCCGCGTCGTGAACGGAGTCCGGGGTGCCCGGTACGGCCAGATCGGCGCGCGGCCGAACGATTTCTGGACCTGCCGGTTCGACGAGAAGTCGCTGCAGGCGAGGCTGGGAGTCACGACGGTGACGCTCGATCTTTCCGAAGCCATCGGCGCCGTTGAACGCATGGACCC
>Ga0255342_1006473_pt1 | contig 10642 bp, 10 predicted proteins | sample wastewater_treat_3_FD_192416 | JGI IMG/M metagenome (GOLD analysis project Ga0255342, IMG submission 192416) | Wastewater microbial communities from Lulu Island WWTP, Vancouver, Canada - plant14 | ecosystem: Engineered > WWTP > Wastewater > Unclassified | place: Canada: Vancouver, British... | reverse complement strand
GCAAACGTCCGCTATCCAGGGTTTTGTGACTATTTTACCGTCCGTATACCCGGGCCGTCGGATGAAATGTCACTCTTTGCGGTGTCCGTTTTACTGGGTACAGTTTAACTCCCGCGCGGTGCACGCCTCGATTGTCCCCATTTTCACCACGGTCTTCGCCATGCTGGGCGGCAGTTTTTGGCCGCTGTGGCTGATGCCGGAGTTCATGCGGAAGCTGGCCATGATCACCCCCCATTACTGGGCCAATGACGCGATGACCCTGATTCAAAAAGGGCAGTCCCTCTTTGCCCAGAAGACCGACCTGCTGGCGCTGGCCGGCTTCCTGCTGCTCTTTTTCGCCCTGGGCGTGTTCGCGCTGCGGAGGAGCCAGAGCGTGGAGAACTTTTTGTAAGGGGAGGCCGCCGGCCGCGGTTTCTTCGGACGCAAACACCAACAGCCCTGCCGGGAAGGCAGGGCTTTACGTATCAAGAAGTATTTGCGGTCACCTGCTGGATGGATAAAATTGGGGAGTTTTCTTCAGCGGCCGTCCCTGTATACCTTCCGATAAAGATAGATTGCGTAGACGGACAATACCGTGCCCTGAATCAGCGCGATGGCCAGGCCCTGGGGGCCTTCTCCGGCGCGGGTGAGCTGGGAGATGAAGTTGTGCGCGAAATGCCAGGCGGCGGGAATCAGGAGGCTGCCCGTGGCATGGGCGATTTCCGCCGCACCCACGCCGAAAACAAAGGAAAAGATGACCTGGAGGACGGTATCCAACAGGCCGGCCCCGGCCATCAGATTGAAAAAGTGGCCGATGGAGAACAGGAAAGAGGACAGGAAGAGGGCGGTCGCCAGGGATTTTCTCCGCAGCGCCTGCCAGACCAGCCCCCGGAAATACAGTTCCTCCGTGAAGCCGACCAGCAGGGTAAAGACCAGCGACAGCGCGATGGCGCCCTGGGTCAGGCCCTCCTTGAGGCCGTTGAGGAAGGGAAGCGCCTCAATGAGAAGCAGGGGCGCAAACCAAAGGAAGGCACGGGCCGGGACGGCAGCGGGCTTGCGCAGGCCGACGGCCGGAAGCGAGCCAAAATACCGCCTGGCAAGGCCAAGGCCAATCAGGGCGGCCAGCAAAAACGCGGCCGACTGCACCATTTTGCCTTCCTGGCTACCCAGCTCAAGGACGGCGGCGAGGGTGCCCGACGCGACCGGGAACAGCAGCATCAGCGCCGTCAGCAAAACGGAAAAGAGGATGGGACGTTTGATGCGCCGGCCGCCTGCTTGAACCATGTTTTTGCCACCTCACAATGAACCAGTGCCGTTGGTCAGGATGGATGCTGTTTCACATCAGGCCGCCGGCATAGCAGGCCGCAGAATCCGGCCTGATTGCGCCGAGCCCGCCTTGTCAATTCTATCATGCAATTCAAACCCGGGCGGAAGGGCGCCGCTGCCATCCGTCACAAAAAACGCCGCCCGACAGGTTGCCTGTTTGGACAGCGTACCGCTGATGGCGGGTATTTACCATCAAATGCCTGTAAAATGTAGCCGCGCCCGCCCGGGCGGCCCATGGCAGCCTGTTTTATCAACCGGGAGGCGCGTTGGATTTGCGGCTGCCCGCAGCCGGGCTTACAGCTTCAGGATGTATTCCTGCCGGCCCGGCTCCAGGTTCACTTGGGCGGCTGTTTGCCCACATGTCAGCCTGTACTCACCCAGGAAACCGCTCAGGGATGCGCGGCCCTGATCATCGGTCACCAAGCTGCCGCGGCTTGACCATTCCCCCTTGATGAGTTCATTCAGCCGCGTATAGGCGGGCTTGGAGGAATTGTCCCTGCGCAGCAGGCCGGAAGGCGCGTTCAGCCACTTGCCGTCCACCGCGTCCCAGACCGTGATGGCCTCCACCTGCGGGTGGGCGAAGAGGGCGGTGTACATCTCCTCCACCTCGCGCATTTGACGTTCCTCGCCCTCGGGGGTTGAGGGCCAGTCGCTGACCTGCCAGTCGTTCAGATCCACGATGTGCTGCGGCATGAGGTCACCCGAAATCAGCGTGTTTTCTGTGAAATGCAGCGGCAGGCCAAAGCGGGAGAAGCGTTTGAGCACATCCTGCAATTTCTCCATCCCCCAGTAGCCCTGGTGCTGGTGGGACTGCAGGCCGATGACATCAATCCGGATGCCGGCGTCCAGGCAATCCCCAATCAGGCGCTCATACTTGGGCGACATGTCAAAATCGTTCAGGATGAGGGTGGCTTCGGGGTTCAATTCACGCGCGGCCTCAAACACCGCCTTCACAATACCCACCCGCCCCAGATCCTCGGCGATGCGGGTGACGGCGTTGTCATACTTGTCAAAGACCGGCATGATGACCACCTCGTTGATGACATCCCAGGTGTCAATCAGGCCCTTGAAATCCGCCACCTCACGCCGGATGCGCGCCAACTGTTTGTCCAGGATGGCCGCGTTGTCATACTTTAACAGCCAGGGCGCGCACACGGTGTGCCAGCACAGGGGATGCCCCTTCACCTTCACGCCGCGTGAAAGCAACCAGCGCGCGCCGCCCAGCAGGGCCTGGGTCTCCGGCTGGCCTTCTTCCTTTTCAAACCGGCCCCAGTAAAAAGGCAGGGTGCCATAGTTGAAGATGGCCAGCATTTTACCCAAGCGATCCTCCAGCACGGCCTTCTGCTCCGGCGGGGTGCTCTCCATGGCCGCGTCCACCGCGTCAAAGGCGCCAAAGCCAAAGAGAAAGCGGTGCTTGACCAGTTCATAGGCGATGGTTTGGTTCTTGAGCGGCGCGCCGGCAGCATCGGTGAAGGTGAGCCGGGCGCTGCCCCGGCGGTGCGAAAATGCCTGGTTCATACTGTACTCCTGAATTCTTGTATTGTTCAGCCCTTGATGCTGCCCACGCTCAGGCCGACCACGAAATAGCGCTGCAGGAAGGGATAGACGGCCATGATGGGCGCCGCGGACACCACGGTGATGGCGGCGCGGATGGTGATGGGCGTGGTCAGCGTGGTGCTGGACGCCGCGTCCGCGGTGGTCATGGCGGCGTTGGCGCTGTTGGTGGTGGTCGCCAGTTTCATTTTCAGCAGGTACTGCAGGGTGTGCAGGCGCACCTTGCCCGCGTTGTACAGGTGCGTGTCAAACCAGCTGTTCCACGCGCCCACCGCCACAAACAAAGCGACCGTCGCCGCCACCGGCATCATCAGCGGGAAGATGATGCGCCAGAACAGGTAGAAATCCCCCGCGCCGTCGATGCGCCCGGACTCCACCAGGGCGTCGGGCAGGCCGATGATGTAGGTGCGCATCACAATCATGTTGAAGCAGGAAAACATCGTGGGGATGATGTACACCCAGAAGCTCTTGCTCAGCCCCAGCGTGCGCTGGATGAGCAGGTAGTTGGGAATCAGCCCCGCGTTGACGTACATGGTGATGACCATGGCCGTTGTGATGAACCGGCGCAGCACATATTCCCGGCGGCTGAGCGCGAAGGATAGCATCGCGGTGAGGACCACGTTGAGCACTGTCTGGATGAGGGTGCGTGAAATGGTGATAAAGAAAGCGTTGTAGATGATCTCATCGGCGAAGATGGTCTCGTAGCTTTTCAGGCTGAACACGCGCGGCCACAGGCCGATGTTGCCGCGTACCGCGTCCGTGCCGTCGTTGAAGGAGATGGCCACCGTGTTGAGCACCGGGTACAGCGTGATGAACATCAGCAAAATCATTCCGGCCGCGTTGAAGAAAGGAAACAGGGAGCGCCCTTTGATTCCCCTTTCCGTTCCGCGGCGGATGGCCCTGTCGGTCATGGCTTGCCTCCTTACAAAAGTGTGTCTTCGCCCAGGCGCCTGGCGGTGAAGTTCGCGCTGGTCATCAGGGCGATGGACACGATGCTCTTGAAGATGCCCGCGGCGATGGCGCGGCTGTACTGGCCTTTGTTGATGCCGTACTTGAGGGCAAAGATATCAATGGTCTGGGACCAGTCCATCACGACGTTCTGCCCCATCAGGTACTGGATTTCAAAGCCTGCCTCCATCAGGTAGCCGATGTTCATGATCAGCAGCACCATGAAAGTGCTGCGGATGCCGGGCAGGGAGATGTGCAGCATCTTCCTGAAGCGCCCCGCGCCGTCCATCTCGGCCGCCTCATACAACCCGGGGTCGATGGCGGTCATCGCGGCCAGGTAGATGATGGAGTTCCACCCGCATTCCTTCCAGACATGGATGAAACCGACCAGCCACCAGAAATAGCGGCCCTCGCCCAGGAAAAACACGGGCCTGTCGACCACGCCCAGCGTCAGCAGCAGCTGGTTGACCGCGCCGGTGCTGGACAGCATGGTCTGCGCCAGGCCCACCACGATAACCCAGCTTAAGAAGTGGGGCAGGTAGGTGACGGTCTGCACGGTGCGCTTGAAATGCACGCTGGTGATTTCGCGCAGGAACAGCGCCAGCAGGATGGGGAAGGTGAATCCGAACACCAGGTTGATGGCCGCCATCGCGAAGGTGTTGCGGATGGCGCCGATGAACTCTGGCCTGGAGAACAGCCAGCGGAAGTTTTCCAGGCCGACCCAGGCGTTTTCCAGCAGGGGAACCGACGGCTTATAGTTCATGAACGCAGTGATCCAGCCCCAGAGCGGGAAAAAATTGAACAGGCAGATGTAGAGGAACATCGGCACGCTCATCAGCACCAGCTGACGCTGCTGCCACAGGGTTTCCCGGAAGGTTTTCCTCCTGGCCGGCAGGTTGGCCGGGGCTGCGGCGCCGGAAGCCGCTTTCGCGCTTCGCACGGGCTTTACCTCACATCCTGTTCAATCTTGTGCGGTGATGAAAGGCAACGGCGGGAGGGAAGCCTCCCGCCGCTGCGGTTGTCCTTTTATTTCGCGGTGTTCTTTTCCACCAGTTCAAGGATGGATTCCTGCATGAAATCCACGAAGTCGCTCACGGGAACGGCTTCCACGGCGGCGACAAACTCGTCCCATTTGGCGTCGAACTCTTCCGGCGCGGCCATGATGACCTGGGGCAGGTACTTGCGCTGGGCATCCTGGAAGCCCAGCTTGGCGTCATTGGCGTCCTGGTCAACAGTCACGTCAATCTGCCAGGCTTCGCCGTAGGGGGCCAGCGGAATCGGGTCGTTGAAGAAATCCAGCGGGCGTTTCATGCCGTAGGCTTCCAGGAAGGCCTTGTCATAGTCGTTCATCTGCAGGAAATAGACTTCCGGCTGTACCAGCGGATCCCACTTGTTGCCGTCGTCCATCTCGCCCTGTTTCTTGGGCATGGAGTTGGTCAGTGTGTAGGCGCTGTTCTGGTTGCGCCAGACCATGTTGGTCGCGTTCTGGATCTGGTCCCAGGTGCGCAGGAAGCGGCCGTTCTCCACATAATAATCTTCACCTTCAATGCCCCACCAGACAATCTTCTGCCACTCGTCGCTGAGCATCGCCTCGATGAACTGGACCAGGCGCTCGGGCTCCTTGGCGTTGACGCTGATGCCAAAGCCGCGGTTGACGTTGATGACGTTGCCGTTGAGGTAGTGCTCCTCAACTTCCTTGCCAGCCTGCTCCGCGGAGTAGACAATGGGCAGACCCTGATAGGTGCTGTCAAACATCTCGGCGGCCTTCAGCGCGTCGGTGGCGTTGTTGAAGTCCCAGGCCTGGTCGAACATGCCAACCACCGTGCCGCCGGACAGTTTGGCCAGGTACTGGTCGTAGTTCATCACGAAGGTATCCTGGGAAATGAGGCCCTTGTGGAACATCTCGTTGAGCTTTTTGTAATAGTGCTTGGCGTAGGGCTGGATGACATAGGCTTCGGTCCTGTAGTTGTCGTTGATGTCCACGATGACGTCGCCGTCGTTGGGGCGGCCCATCAGGTGCTGCACAGGGTTGAACAGGCAGAAAGCGCGCCAGTCCTCGCACAGGATGACAAAGCCCTCGTTCGCCTGGCCCTTGTCGTTGGTGGGGTTGGCGGCCACGTAGCGCTCGATGAGGTCAAAGTACTCATCCATGGTTTTAATCATCGGGTAGTTGTCCCAGGCCAGCACCTTTTTCTGCAGGAAGAAGGCGGGGCCGTTGACGTAGTTCATGCCGTATTCTTCCGTGTTGTAGTTGCGCCCGTAGTTGGGGATGACGAACAGGCGGCCCTCATCATCCAACAGGCGGCCCAGGTAGGGCTGGATGTGCTTGAAGATATTGGGGGTCTTCTCTTCGCTGATGTAGTCCATCAGGTTGATGAACGCGCCGGCGGTGATCAGCTTTTCGGCGTAGTTGCCGCCGTCCATCAGGTCGGCGTAGTCTTCACCGGCGATTTTCACGCCCAGGGTCTCCTGCAGGTCGCCGGCCAGGAATTCAAACTCGAACTTCAGGCCGAATTCCTCCTCAATCATCTTGAAGACCTTGTTGTCGCTGGTGGGTTGGTCGCGCGGCTCGCCGACAAACACCGTCACCGTGAGGGCTTCCTCCGCGGCGGCGGGGATCAGGGGCAGCAGCAGGGCGAGCATCAGGAGCAGGGCCAGTGTACGAATAGAAAGTTTTTTCATGCGTCCCTCCTTTGGCGTTTCTCACGCCTATTTATCTGAACAGATTAAATATACAACTGAAGTGTACCCCATGTCAAGTACAAAATTTGCTTAGTGGTAGTTCGTCCGCGACGAGTTGTGATATACTGCTCCCGCTTTGCCGGTGCTGAGGATAGGGCAACGCTGAGGAGCGACCCGAGCGCTTCACCGGATTTGCGGGAGGGCGGCGAGGAGGGTCTCGTCGCTTTTTCTTGCGCCGCAGCGCGGCTGCCCTCCTGGAAAGCAAAGCGATAAACCTCGGGGGTTCGGGGGCAGAGCCCCCGATGTCAGTCCTTTGTGTACATCGGCAACGGGTAAACGCCGGTCACCAGATACTCGTAGTATTCCTTGGGCGAGAGCTTGAGCAGATCCCACTGGTAGCGGTCTTTATTGTAGTAATCCAACCAGTCCTCGACCACCGCCTTGACCTGCGCAAACGTTTCACAGGCCGCGATCTTCTCGCTGATTTCATCCTTCATGTGACCGAAGAAGCTCTCCTGAGGAGCGTTGTCCCAGCAGTTTCCCTTCCGGGACATGGACTGGACGAACTCGTTGTCCTTGAGCTTCTCTATGAAGGCTCGGCTCGTGTAATGGCATCCCTGGTCGCTGTGAACGATTGTCGTGTTGTCCAGCGTGCTGCCATGTTCCTTCACGAGGGTATCGACCGTCTCCAGAACGAATTCTACATGCAGGTCTTCGCTAAGCTCGTCTGCCAGAGCCTCGTGAGTACAGGCGTCAAGGATGGTCGAGAGATAGCATCTGCCGTTCTTGTAGAACAGGTAGGTGATGTCCGTCAGCAGATTCTTTCTGACTCCACGGGCGTTGAACTGCCGATCAACAAGATTCGGTGCGACTGTGCTCTCCTGCATAGCCCTTGCCATCTGGCGGTAAGGATTCGCCTTGCGGATCGGGCACATCAGACCGAACTTGTCCATCAGGCGACGGATCTTCTTGACGTTCATGCGAATCCCAATATGTAAAAGCCGCATGTGGATCGACCGTGCGCCCTTTGCGTATCCTCGGAACCGATATGCCTCCAAAACCAGCCCAAAATCCCGCTGATCCGCCTCGTCCCGCTCTATCCGAAACGACGCCGATTCTAGCCATCCATAGAATCCGGATCGCGAAACGCCAGCAATCTGGCACAGAAGCGTAATGCTCAGAAGATTGTTGTCGCTCTGCAAGGCATTACAGATCAGACCATATTTCACTTGCGCCGGTGCTTGGATTCCCATAGCTTCTGCGCCTCCAAATCTGCCTGACGTGTTTTTTTTAGAAACTCCACCTCCTGCTCCAGATAGCTGATCTTGTTCTCCATGTATGCCATCCGACCCGTCATGCTGTCTGGTTTTGTCCCCCTGTTTACCCCACGGCGCTTCGTCTTCCGTAGGTTGGAAAACCCTTCTTCACGATCTGCATAACGTTGAATCTTCTCACGAAAACCGTTGATCCTCGCGTTACCCAAGATTGAAGGTTGAATCCCGTGTTCTTCAAAGATCGCTGCCATGCGCTCCCCACGTAAGAGCGCTTGATATGCCCTCTCTTTGAACCCGGGCGTGAAGACCACGCTTTTCTCGGTTACGGTTTCCACGTAGGGGTTTGCTCTCAAGATGAGCTGCTCGTCCTTGCTGAATAGCCTCTTGCTCATGTTACCCACCTCTCCGACCCGACACGATGGGTACATTCTATCACTTCTGTTGCCCGCAAACGTCCGCTATCCAGGGTTTTGTGACTATTTTACCGTCCGTATACCCGGGCCGTCGGATGAAATGTCACTCTTTGCGGTGTCCGTTTTACTGGGTACAGTTTAAAACCCCGTGTCCGCTTATTCACTTTTTACAATTGGCTTTCCCATCAGTTCTTCCAACGGATCTGTGAGAAGTCTCCTAAAGATTCCGGTGAATAACTCTGGAGGAGGTTCCTCACCATTCAGCCTTAATCGTATAGCCAGCCTTCGCAGTCTGTTCCATTCTACGGAGACATTGTAAATAGCCTGATTGGCAGTGGGATCTGGATAGGCCCCGTGCCCGTTCCACGAATCATAATTCTTTTTCCCAGGCGGTTTGCTTTGAAGCTGCGTGTTAGGATTCAGGCTGCTCTTTTCGCCAAGCACCAGATCGTATGGATCAATCTGAAGGATGTAGCATATTTTCAGCCCCAGCCTGATATTGACGGTAGAAAAGGGCTGCTCTCCATATTCCAGACGCTGATATTGTCTTACCTGCACGTCCAGCTCTGTGGCCAATTGCAACTGCGAAAGGCCTGACTTTTTACGGGCAGACCGTAAGATTTGCGTTTCGCGTGTTTCCTTTCTTTTCACAGCAGGCACCTCCTTGTCAGCGCCGTATTACGCCATAGGAGTCGCGCTTTATCAAGCGATTTCAGGCAAAGTTATCAGTCTGTTTAAGATTGTCTCAGAAAAGCAAAAAAAGGCGGTCAGCCTGAAAGCCAACCGCCGTAGTCCATTCTGCTATACACCGATGTTATTCAGTTGTAATCTCGCTGAACTCCCCGGAAACCCAGCCGACCTGACTTCCGATCTTCACAGCCTGCCAGCCGTTGAAGGCGCTGGCCACGTACTCCAGCGTTGTGCCCGGTGCAACGGCAGTGATGCGGCTGTAGCTGGTGCCGTTGCCCGTGCGGATGTTGACCTTCCCGCCAGAGGACTTGATCAGCACCCGGATAGTGGTCTGCCCGGCGACGGGCTGTTCCTGCTCCAGTTCAGGCTGTGTTTCCGTCATGGCCTGCTGCCCGACGTCGTCCTCCGCCACAGCGGCCATCAGGGCGGCATGGGTCTGGTCGCCGTACTTGCCGTCCTGCTTGATTCCGGCCTTCTTCTGGAAAGCCCTCACGGCGGCTTCTGTCTTGCTGCCAAACTGACCGTCCACCTCAAGGGCGGCGCCCAGCTGGTTCAGCAGTTCCTGCAGGGCCTTGACGTCCGCGCCGGAAGAGCCGTTCTTCAGCAGTCTGCTTCCCAAAGTGTACACGGTGACCGCCTCCACGGCAATCTGTGCGCCGCTGGTGTCGCCGTAGTCGATAAACGGCAGCTTGTACCAGTGTGTCCAGGGGCGCTTTTTCACCTGCGTTTTCACGCAGCCCCAGCTGAAGCCCTGCCACTCCACGGCATAGCCGTTTCCGATGTAGTACCCCGCATGACCGTCCTTATACAGCGCCACACCCGGGATCTCCGGCAGGGTGTCGATAGTGCCCCAGTCAGCGCCTTTGGACTTGGCCCAGGAGAACATGCTGTTCGCGCCTTTATCCGGACACCCGTTGGAGCCGTACTTGCTGGTGATCGTTCTATCCGTCCCGATAGCTTCCAGCACCCCCTGACCGCCGCCCGTCCAGGCGTAGCCCTTGCAGCCGCCGATGCAGTCGGACACGACAGCCTTGTTGGCAATGTCCTGCTTGTAACGGGACATGCGGCTGGAAGCATAAGAAGACGGATACTGGTTGCTCTTTCGGGAAAGCAGGCTGTTGGTGGCCTTGTAGACGCAGGTGCCGTACCAGTAGGGCTGGCCGACCATCTTCTGGCACCAGTCGGCAAAGTGCTCGTTGGTGAAAGGCGTATTGATTCTGTCTGCCATGATGATTCCTCCAATCATGAAAAGAGGGCGGCAGCTTATTCGCCGTCGCCCTGGTCGTCTTTGCCTTCCTTCTCATCCCGGTTGTGCAGCTGCTCCAGGACAGCCTTCAGCTTGTCCGGGATAGGCAGGCCGATGTAAGCCGCGTTCTCCAGCAGACTAAGTCCCTCATTGGAGAGGTAGAAGGCAATCACCGCGCCTCGAAGCGCACTGCCGGAGCCGATCACATGCAGATCGACGATGTTCGCAATGCCCACCATGAACAGGATGAGCACCTTCTTGCAGACACCCTTGAAACCGACGGCGCTGGACAGCTTCTTGTCCACGATGGCGCACATGACGCCCGTGATGTAGTCCAGCGTCATAAAGATGAGCAGGGCGATCATCAGACCGTCGATGCCTCCAAGGAAGTAACCCAGCCATCCCCCGATGGCCGTGATGGCGATCTGGATCTTGGCCCAGATCAGGTCGATAGAAAAATTCCGCATAGTCGTTTCCTCCAATCATTTTGATATAGAAAAACCCGCCTCCGTGTTGGAAGCGGGCTATCC
>Ga0255342_1006472_pt1 | contig 10644 bp, 5 predicted proteins | sample wastewater_treat_3_FD_192416 | JGI IMG/M metagenome (GOLD analysis project Ga0255342, IMG submission 192416) | Wastewater microbial communities from Lulu Island WWTP, Vancouver, Canada - plant14 | ecosystem: Engineered > WWTP > Wastewater > Unclassified | place: Canada: Vancouver, British... | reverse complement strand
CCACTTGATACCGAACGACCATCGGTAGCGTATTTTTGCATGGAATATGGATTCCATACCTCATTGAAATTATATTCGGGTGGACTGGGAGTTTTAGCCGGCGACTATCTGAAACAGGCTTCGGACAGCAAAGTGCGTATGACGGCAATCGGACTTTTATTCAGGTATGGTTATTTCAATCAGAGTTTTTCGGCAGGCGGAGAGCAGATTTCGGAATATATACCACAAAAATTCAGCAATCTGCCAATGATACCGGTACGCGACGACCAAGGCAACTGGATAAAAATTTCGGTTAGCTTCCCCGGACGTCTGGTTTTGGCCAAGGTATGGGAAGTTCAAGTTGGTCGGGTAAAATTGTTTTTGCTCGATACTGACATCGAAGATAACAACGAAGCCGACCATCAGATCACGCACCAACTTTATGGCGGTGACTGGGAAAATAGGATGAAACAAGAAATATTGCTGGGTATTGGTGGAGTTAAAATACTTAAACAACTTGGATTAACTTTCGACATTTATCATTGCAACGAAGGGCATGCGGCATTTTCCGTTCTGGAAAGAATAAAAGATTTTGTTCAAAACGAAGTGATGTCTTTTCAGCAGGCACTCGAAATTGTAAGAGCTCAAACTTTGTTTACAACGCATACACCTGTACCAGCAGGACATGATGCATTTAGCGAAGACTTGATGCGGATTTATTTTGCGCAATTTCCCGAAAAATTGAATTTGACATGGAAGGAATTTGTTGCCTTAGGTCGTCAAAACCCTGATGATGCAAACGAAAAATTCAGCATGAGTATTTTGGCTATGAGCGGGTCGCAGGAAGTAAATGGTGTTAGCCGTATTCATGGGCGCGTAACTCGCGAAATGTTTAAAAATTTATATAACGGGTTTTTCTCCGAAGAATTATATATAAATTATGTTACCAATGGCGTACATCTGCCAACATGGGGCAGCCACGAGATGCTGAATCTGGCTAAAAAATACGATTTCGATTATAATGTTTGCGATCAGGCAAATCCCGAAAGCTGGGAGTTTATAAACCGTGTTCCCGACAATGAACTATGGGATATGCGTAAATCCTTAAAAAGCAAACTGCTTGACATGCTCCGGAATAAGCTTGTGCGCGATATGACACATAGACAAGAAGCACCGCGACATATTATCAACGTTATGGAGCAAATCGACGAAAATGCTTTATATATTGGCTTTGCAAGACGGTTTGCCACATACAAACGCGCTCACTTATTATTTAAAAACCTTGACAAATTACGCGAACTTGTAAACAAAAGCAATCGTCCGTTGCGTTTTGTATATGCAGGAAAAGCCCATCCGGCCGACAAGGCAGGACAGGATTACATTAAGCATATTATCGAAATATCGCGCATGCCCGAATTTGCAGGGAAAATAATTTTTGTTGAAAATTACGATATGGAGATAGCCCGACTGTTGCTTGCAGGAGTTGATGTCTGGCTTAATACTCCTACCAGACCTTTGGAGGCAAGTGGTACAAGCGGCATAAAAGCTTGTTTAAACGGAGTTCTTAATTTAAGCGTACTGGATGGCTGGTGGGCCGAAGGTTACGTGCCAAAAGGCGGCTGGGCACTGAAAGAGGCCAGAACTTACGATAATCAAACACTGCAAGACGAACTGGATTCAGAGACTTTATACAATCTGCTGGAAGAGGAAATTCTTCCTTTGTACTTCAAACGCGACGAAAACAATATTCCAACGGAATGGCTTAATTATATCCGGAAAAATTTCACTGCAATAGCTCCGCATTTTACCATGAAAAGAATGCTGGATGAATATTATTCCAAATTTTATTTTTCTCAGCAAAAACGAAGCAGCGAATTAATAAAAGACAATTACGCCGCAGCAAGGGCTTTGTCTTCGTGGAAACGTCGTGTAATGCGCAATTGGGATCAGATAACGGCATGCGAAATCAGCTATCACGACAGCACGGCCAAACCATTAATGCTGGGGCAGGACTTTGTTGCTACCATAACATTAAATACCGGCGAATTAAGAGCGGAAGATTTGGCTCTGGACATAATTTTTGGTCAGAAAGAAATGGATCAGGTTGAAAAAATTATTTACAAAACCGAGATGAAGGTAAAAAGCTTCGAAAATGGTCAGGCCACATACGAGGTTATAATTCCAAATCCGCGCTCGGGCGTATTCGATTTTGCATTCCGCCTGCGTCCATCAAATCCTCTACTGCCACATTTACAGGATTTTAATCTTGTTAAATGGCTCTAAGATTTTTATCGGCAACATACTATTAGATTATTCGGAAATGTAAGACCGGTAATAAAAATTTCTTTTTCATAATTTTGTTTTATGGAAGCAGCAATACTAACAATTGGCGATGAATTACTAATCGGTCAGGTAATTGATACAAATTCGGCATGGCTGGCATCGCGCCTGAACGAGTTGGGAATAAAAGTGAAAATACGCATTAGCGTTGGAGATAATGCTGATGAAATAAAAGATGCCGTAAAAAACGCAATGAATCTGGCGCCCATAGTAATTACTACCGGCGGACTTGGTCCAACATCCGACGACCGCACTCTTGATGTATTATGCAATTTGTTCGACTGCAAATTATACGAAAATCAGGAAGTTTTGAAAGGAATAGCCGATTTGTTCGCAAAACGCGGCTATATTTTAACCGAAGTAAACCGAAGACAGGCTTTGGTGCCTGACCGCGCCAAAGTATTGTTCAACAAGGTGGGAACCGCGCCGGGACTTTATTTTGAAGAGTCATCGGCTCACATATTTGTAATGCCCGGTGTGCCTTTCGAAATGAAAGAAATGTTTACCAATGCCGTAACTCCGTATTTAAAACAAATTAGCGGAAATAAAATTTATGTGCACGAAACGCGGGTGTTTAGCGGCATAGGCGAATCATGGCTGAGCGATACAATAAAAACATGGGAAGAAAAATTACCCAAAGACATTAGCCTGGCATACCTCCCCACCCCCGGGTTTATTCGTTTGAGACTTAGCTACATGACTGAGGATGAACTAATGGGAAGGCAATTGTTAAATAAGCTTTTTGACGAAGTAATGCCTTTGGTGCATCAGTATTTTGTAAGCAATATTGATGAACCAATTGCTGCCACACTTTTGCGGGAGATGATTTCATCGGGAAAAACGTTTTGTACAGCCGAAAGTTGTACGGGCGGATTTATAGCTCATCAGATTACTTCGATACCGGGCAGTTCGGCAGCATTCAAGGGCAGTGTGGTGGCGTATTCCAATGAAATAAAGCAGAATTTCTTAAATGTAAATTCTGAAACTTTACTCCAAAAAGGTGCAGTAAGCGAGGAAACCGTAAAAGAAATGGCTGCCAATGCATTAAAACTAATGAATACCGATTATGCAATTGCCGTAAGCGGAATTGCCGGTCCGGGCGGAGGTACAGCAGATAAACCTGTGGGAATGGTGTGGATTGCTGTGGCATCTAAAAATAATATTGAAACCCAGGAATTAAAACTTGGCGGCCCGCGCGACGTAATTATTGCCCGAAGTGCTGTTTCGGCCATGTTTTTATGTTTGAACGTAAAACGAAAGGAAGATAAATGAGATTAAAGTCGCTTAAATTAAATCAATTTAAAAATTATGAGCAGGTAGCCCTTGATTTTGTAGGGAATGTTCATTGCTTTCACGGAAACAATGGTGCGGGAAAAACAAATATACTTGATGCCATTCATTATCTCAGTTTTACAAAAAGTTATTTTGGCGGAAGTGATCAAAACAGTATCAGATTTGGATATGAATTTTTTGCTGTTCATGGCGATTTCGAAATGAACTCGGGCGTGAACGAAAAAGTAGCTGTTTCGGTTAAATCCGGTGGCGAAAAAAAAGTGAAACGAAACGATAAGGAATATCAGCGCTTTTCGGAACATATTGGTGCTTTTCCCGTTGTAATGATTACTCCTGGCGATATTGATTTAATAAATAATGCTGCCGAAGTCAGAAGACGTTTTTTCGATGCGGTTATTTCGCAATTCGACAAAACTTATCTCGATGACGTGATTCGCTACAATAAAGTTGTAATGCAAAGAAACAAGGCATTGAAAGATATGGGCGAAAGAGGAAGAAAAGACTACAATGAACTTGAAATATGGAATGCGCAATTGATAAATTATGCTCATAAAATTCATGAGGCAAGAGGCAAATATCAAAACGACATGCGCTCTTTTTTCGACGAAATGCATACCAAGCTGACAGGAAACGGTGATACGGCAGAAATTATTTACGAGTCGTTGCTAAACGAGCGCGAAATGGCCGATATCCTTTCCGAAAATTTCAAAAATGATTTAATGGCAGGTTTTACAACACAGGGAGTACACCGCGACGACTATCTGTTTAGGGTAAATGAAAATCCTGTACGTCGCTTTGGAAGCCAGGGGCAACAAAAAAGTTTTCTTCTTGCACTTAAAATGGCACAATATCTCATTACTGTAGAAAAATCGGGGCTTACTCCCATTTTGTTGTTTGATGATATTTTTGACAAGCTTGACCCCGACAGGGTTAGACTGCTTATAAGCATGGTTTGTCATCATCCGTTCGGGCAGGTTTTTATTACTGACACTCACAAAATGCGGATGGAAGATATTATAGGACACGAAGCCCAGATACAGCTTTTTGAAGTGAAAAACGGTAACGTGAATTAATTTATCACGGCTTAATTCAAACGTTTTTTAAGAAAAAATCATATCCGGACTAATATCTATATTTTTAATGTTTTATGCCCTTGAGCCGGGCGGGCTTTTACTTTTCTTTTTCATTACCAAAAGAAAAGTAACAAAAGAAAAGCTATTCGCTTGAGAATTTTTCGGAGAGAACGCACAAACACCCGCCACAGACGGAAATAACCCGCGAACAGAAAAGTTCAATCAATATCAAACATTTACAAAATTGTTTTAAAGTTTTTACAAAAATGCGTAAATTTGTAAAAATAAATTTACACAATGTTTAAAAGAGCTCTTTTTCAAACAATATATCCACAATTAAATCACAAAAATGCCATTGTGATAACAGGAATGAGGCAGGTTGGCAAAACAACGCTAATGAAGCAGTTGTCAGATTCATGGAATGGCAAAAAGCTTTGGTTCGATTTTGACAATCCCCTTGACACAATGGTTTTTGAGAATGTATCCTTTAACTCCATATTTGAAGAGCTCAGACGGGATGCAAAGGCTGATGAAAATGAAAGATTTTTGGTTTGTATTGATGAAATTCAGAATTTTCCGAATATAACTAAAGTTATTAAATATCTTATCGACCATTATAATGTAAAGTTTATTGTTACGGGTTCTTCGAATTTTTATTTGCGAAATTTATTTCCTGAGTCGCTTAGTGGTAGAAAGTTTCTCTTTGTTCTGTATCCTCTGAGCTTTCGTGAGTATTTACACTTTCACGGATATTTATCTGAAAATGAATTGCAACCTGATTTTTCCGAAGCTTTTGCATCATATAGCAAGACTCAGATATATAAAAGAAGAGATTTTTATCAGGAATATATTGAGTTTGGAGGATTTCCCGAGGTAGCCCTCACTCCTGATTATGCTACAAAAAAATTAATACTCAGAAATATTTTCAGTTCGTTTTTCGAAAAAGACATCAAGGTCTTCAGCGAATTGAAAGATGTGCGTGAACTCAGGGATATGATTCTGCTATTGGCTGCCCGAAACGGAAATATGCTGGACGTTACACGTCTTGCCTCAGAAATGGGAATCAACAGAGTTAAGGCCTATAGCTATCTTGAATTTCTCGAAGGAGTATTTTTTCTTAAACTATTGCCTAAATACAGCAAAAGCCCCGATCGCCGTGTGGCCGGTGGCAAGAAAGTTTATTTTTCGGATACGGGAATTTTAAATATGATTGCAAAAGTTAATTCCGGACAATTACTTGAAACAACTCTTGCAAACCAGCTGCAACATTACGGAAACTTGTCGTTCTACAATAAAAGAAATACTGCAGAAATTGATTTTATCCTGAATGATTCTGTTGCTGTGGAAGTGAAACAAAAAGCTATTGAGGCTGACCTGAACAAACTGGCAAGTATGGCTGCTGCGCTGAATTTAGCCGAATATTATGTAATCAGCAATACTCCGTCGGAACTGCCAAAAGTGATGTCTCCGTATTTTTTGTGATTTGGGTTTACTTTTCTTTTTCATCGCAAAAAGAAAAGTAACAAAAGAAAAGCTAGTCGCTTGAGAATTTTTCGGAGAAAACGAACACACACCAGCCACAGACGGAAATAACTCGCTGCAGGGAATAAATGATTAAATTATTCAGCTCAAACAGATTTCCGTCATTTCGCCTTCGGCTCCCGGCGCTGCCTGCCCGTTTATTTTTGTCTTTAAAACTCTGTAGCGATATAAGGAGGATGAAATAATTAAAAATACTTCGTTATAAACGAACAAAATGTTTTATATTTGTTCGTTTACAAAGAATAAAATTTTCGTGGAAAAGAGTCGTCTAAAAGAAATAATGCTCGATCAGAAAGAAAGTTTCAATCGGCGTTCCGGGCTTGTTGAGCGTAACATAGACCTTGGCAAAGCCATATCAACAAAGCAGGTCGTGATAGTGTCAGGCATTCGTCGCTGCGGTAAATCAACACTTTTATATTTCATCAAGGAGAAAATGAAACTGAGTGAATCTGAATATTGCTATTTCAATTTCGATGATGAGCGTATAGTGGCAGATGTTTCAGTGTTCGAGGATTTATACAATTTGCATCTGGAGCTTTACGGCAAAGAGCCCATACTGTTTCTGGATGAAGTTCAGAATATTCCGCATTGGGAGCGCTTTGTAAACAGAATGTATGAGCGGGGAAATAAAATATTTGTCAGCGGTTCCAATGCAAATCTGCAGATGTCCGACGTATCGGCTAGTCTTACGGGGCGAAACAAACATATTGAAATGTTTCCGTTTTCATTTGCCGAATTCCTTTCTTTTAAAAATCACAAGTATGATTTATCGGGTATGACAACCAAAGCCAGGTCATTGCTAAACCTCGATTTCAATCAGTTCATTTCCATGGGTGGATTTCCCCTTGTGTTGAAAGAGAATGATCTGGAGTTGATAAACTCATATTTCAGCGATATTCTTTATCGTGATATTGTTGCCCGATACCGGCTATCGCAGGTGAATGAAATAAAAGAGATTGGATTGTATTTTGCATCCAATGTGTCAAAAATATTTTCCTATTCAACATTACAGCAGATTTCCGGCGTTAAAAGCCTGAGTTCAATTAAAGATTACCTGTTTTATTATGAACAGGCCCATTTATTTCATTATGTAAAGAAATTTGATTATTCTTTGAAAAAGCAGGTGATGAATCCACGCAAGGTATATGTAGCCGATCAGGCCTTTGCTCACCGACTTGGTTTCAACTTTTCTGCCAACATAGGCAGGGTTCTTGAGAATATCATTTTTCTTGAATTACGTCGTAGGGGCAAGGAAATATTTTATTATTCGGGTAAAAACGAATGTGATTTTCTTGTTAGAGAAGGACTTAAGATTGTCGAAGCAATACAGGTTATACATCAGGTCGGCAACAGTAACATAAAGCGGGAAGTGGATGGTTTGAAAGAAGCTATGGAAACATTAAAAATACCTAATGGTGTAATTATTACATCTGATAACAGCATCAATACTTTTCCCGTTATCGAGAACGTTAAAATAATAAATGCTCCTCAATGGCTTCTGGAAAATAAACAAGTCAATTAATTTGGACATTAAGGTACAAAGATGCAGGGCTTTACTTTTCTTTTTCATCGCCAAAAGAAAAGTAACAAAAGAAAAGCTAGTCGCCGGAGAATTTTTCGGAGAAAACGAACACACACCAGCCACAGACGGAAATAACTCGCTGCAAGGAAAACAGGGTTAGAATATCCAGCTCAAACAGATTTCCGTCATTTGGCGCCTTCGGCTCCCTGCGCTGCCTGTCCGTTTTCTTTAATCCGCAAAATTCTATGCGACGTCCAAAAGAATGATTTTTTTATTTCAATTTATTGTTAGGTAAATTTAGGTTTTTGAGCAGCCTTGCGGCCAAGCTTAATTTCTTTTTCATCTCCAAAAGAAAAGCAACAAAAGAAACATTGTTGTCCGAATAAATTCTCAATTAAAATTTTTATTCAAACAAAAAAGCCTTCCCGTACAGAGAAGGCTTTAATATTAAATTCAAAATAGTTTACTATTTATTTTTAACAATACGGATAGTTTTGATGAAATCACCCGCTGTAACTTCAAGGTAATATACGCCCGAAGCAAAACCGGCAGTTGGCAACACATAAGAACTCCGGTCAATTTCATCGGCATTTAACAGCTGGCGCAAAGCTACTCTGCCTGTAATGTCGCGAATAACAACCAAAGCCTGCTCGGCATTTATATTACTGAAGCTTAAAACCACATCATTTGTAAACGGGTTAGGATAGCAGGTAATGTCTTGCTGTGTTTTGTCGCAATCTACATTGATCGGAACAAATGTTTCACTTTCTCCATTAAAATCTCTTTGCGACAGGCGGTAGTAATTATTTTGTCCGGCAGATTCAAAATCTAAATAACTATAAGTCTTAATGGTATTACTGTTGTTTGCGCCAGGAATTTCGGCAATGATTGTCCATTCCTTTTCGTTTTGGCTGCGCTCAATATTGAAGTATTGATTATTTGTTTCTGATGCAGTTGTCCATGTGAGAGTGATTCCATCATCTGAACATTTACCGTCAAATTCGAGCAATTCAACTGGTAGTGGGGTAGTTGTTTTAGTAGTACTTCCCAAAGTTAAATACATTCTGCTGGCAGAAAGCTGTACGCCTGAAAATTCAATGCGTGAGCCATTAAGTACAGCACCCGAAATAACCGTGGCATTACTCCAATCGGCACCATCTTCGTCAAGCAACAAGCGCAAATTTGCAATGGGAATGTAATTTTGTAGTCCGAATGTTTCGAAACCAACTGTTACTAATGGACAAGCCCTGAAATTATCGCCAAAGTTTGTTGCCTGTGTTTTCCATATACGCTGAATACGACTTTGAATTCCTGAAGGCAGCGAGGCTATGGGAGTTTGTGTGGAAGCAATAGCCACTGTAGGCAATCCATTGTTTCCCCACATTAAAAATGAACGGTCGCTGGCAAAAGTATTAATGTTATTAGAATTCTCCGATGCAATATTGCCCAATCCTATAGTAAGAATGTCAGTTTTATTCACACTAATTGACTGTTTTTGATTTAGCGCAGATGCATCATCTCTGCCAATACCGGCAATGTCGTAGTTGTATCCCATATTAGATGCTTTGTCGAATACCACTGTGCTATTAGATGCCAAATAATTATACGTAGTAGAGGTATTGGTATTTCCACCTCTGGTTATTCCGTATTTAATGCCCAAATACGATTCAACTCTGTCTATTTCGTTCTGAGTGAGTTTATCATTATACAAAGCTAATTCGGCAAAATCATTGTTTACATACTCACCTGAGTTGCCTGAATTTCTACCTAAACACAAACCCTGGTTAACCCATGGGGCAAACATACTATTATTTGAATTGGTTAATGTGTTTATATTTCTTGAGTTAACCCTTACTTGCAAATTAGTGTTAGTGCCTGTTGCATAAGCAATAAACGCAGAATTTCCGCTCCATTCACCGGGGAAAAATATAGGATAATCAGGATGCCCCGAACCAAAACAATCAATGGTGGAACCATAGCCATATTTGTTACCTGATTGCAGCCTGTATGATGGTTTGAACTGATATGCATCGCTTGAATTATTCATATAAGTGAAAGCACAACCACTTCCGCCGTTGGCTTGTTCCAAAACAGTGAACATTGTTCCATTTACACCCATTAGATTGGGAGTGCTGGCTGTGTTTTCAATGTATGTTTGGCTTACCTCAACAAAACCTACTCTTTTATTATAGTTAAATGTTTTGTAATTTGTAGAACCGGCTATTATATTTGGTTGATTTGAAGCAGTCGATTGTGCAAGATTATAACCTGTGGCTAAGCCTCCGGATGTATTCCATTGGCTAACCTTTCCTGCGGTTAACACAACTCCATTATCAGCTTTGTACCAAACTGTAAGTTTTCCGTTATTAACACCGCCGGGTGCAGGGTCGCACACAACAACAGTTCGAACTCCGGCAGGATTCGGGGTAGTTGGGCTTATTTGAACTCCATTTACTGTTATGCCATTAGTGGCTGGGAGGAGAGCATCAACGGTTTGTGTAGGTGCTGCATTACTATTCATGTCATAAGCAATCCAAAAATAATTTGGACCGGATGCAAGCAGCCTGCTCCCGTTAATTGTAATTGTTCCACTGGCGGGAGTAGTACCCACTCCATCAAATGGGTTAATAGCAGAAAATGTAGAATTATTTCCTGTGTAATAAACATGTATTTTATCTATACCGGTTATAGGAGCTGTACCAGCCATTTGCATTATAATTTGTGTAAGAGGAAAAGGGTTCAAACCTCCTGCTGTAACAACTTTTATACCTATTATTTCTTGATTACCAGCGCAGTTGGGTATGTTAGCTGAAGAAGCCTGAAAAACATCACTAGATATATAGCTCATCGGGATGCTTGAACAGCCAGTAATTCTAACGTTGTCTAAATGACAAT
>Ga0255342_1006470_pt1 | contig 10645 bp, 12 predicted proteins | sample wastewater_treat_3_FD_192416 | JGI IMG/M metagenome (GOLD analysis project Ga0255342, IMG submission 192416) | Wastewater microbial communities from Lulu Island WWTP, Vancouver, Canada - plant14 | ecosystem: Engineered > WWTP > Wastewater > Unclassified | place: Canada: Vancouver, British... | reverse complement strand
ACCAAGTTCACCTCATCGATGCCAGTGACAGCTGCAACCACATCCATTTTGCGGATGCCGGCAGCCTCCAAGGTATCCGGGTCGGAACCGCTGCCAAAATAAAGTGCGCTTTCGGGCACATCTAAGAGAATCCTAGACTTTTCTTCGGGGCGCAATTCAATCAGGCGCACTTCGTGGTTTTCACTCAGCAGGTAGTTGGCTAAGTAAGTGCCGACTTTTCCGCCGCCAATGATCATAACTTTCATGTTCGTTTCTCCTTCCGCCTAAGCTTACTCACCAAAAATGCGCTTGACCTTATTGGTGGAGCCAGTGGTTACAAAAAGATGGGCGATATCACCCGTTTTAAATTTGGTGGCAGGATTAGGCAGAAATGTCTTTCCGCTGCGGGTGATCGCTACAACATGAACCTCGCCTGGCACCTCGGTTTCTTTCACTGCGTGATTATTCAACTGCGGGGTGATATCCACATCCACCAAGCGTACCTGACCGGCGCCAATCATACGCTCTATTACGAGCTGGGGGTTGATAATTAGACTGCTCATTCGGTCAATCCCTAATGTGACCGGTGAAACTGTCTGGATGCCCATGCGGCGGTAAATTTTAGCTTTTTCAGGCTCGTAGACCCGTGCGGTAACGCGGGGGACGCGATAGACGACTTTTGCCATCCGGGCTGCCACCAGATTTGCTTCGTCTGAGGCGGTTACTGCTGCTAAGGCATCTGCTTGTTCGATGCCAGCATCTGAGAGTACCTTTTGGTCAAAGCCAATCCCCACGAACTTATTTCCTTTAAATGCCGGACCAAGTAAGGCGAAGGCTGCTGGGTCATTATCGATGATGGACACATCAATATTCTGAATACTTAATGCTTTGGCGAGCCCGGCTCCCACTCGCCCGCACCCAATAATGATTACTTTCATAATACTTCTCCTTTTGCAGACTGAGCCAATTTTTGTTTTTCCTTGCGGTTTTGAACTGCCTTCCAAATGGAATCTACGAGTGGAAGGCTGGGAATCCATATTAAATGATACAACCAATATTTCGCTTCAAAAGGTCCAGTTCCAATGAAATCCTGCATAAAAGGCACATAAACAATCGCTAAGATGACTAAAACCTCTGAAAGAATGCCGATCCATATCATCGGGTTCGAAAACATGGGCATCTTGAAGGCTGAACGCGTTGTCGAGCGCATCGTAAACAAGTTGCCAATCTGAGTAAAGACTACCGCTGCCAAAGCCATGGCAGTTGCTGAGCGGTAAATCGGTCCCTCCGCAGGAAGGTTTAGCCATTGCCCAGCATATCCGTTGGTCCAATAATATAAGTAGAAGGCAGACATCGACGCTAAGGCTTGCACTGGGCCTAATACCAAGTAGGCTCTTACCAGCAATTGGCGGGAGATCAAATGATCGCTGAGCTTTCTGGGTGGGCGGTCCATCGTGCCGGGTTCAGGAGGCTCAGCGCCTAAAGCGAGCGCGGGCACAATATCGGTGCCTAAATCGATGGATAGAACGTGCATCACATCCAGAGCAATCGGGATCCTTCCGCCGGTAAAGGAATTAACGATGAAAGGCACAGCTTCAGGGGTGTTGCTGGTGAAAATATAAGTGGTGAAGTGTTTGATGTTTTCGTAGACCGCGCGACCTTCTTCGATTGCATTTACAATTGAGCTGAAGTTATCGTCCATCAAAATCATATCTGCGGCTTCTTTAGCTACGTCGGAGCCTGAGAGCCCCATAGCCACGCCAATATCGGCTTTCTTGAGAGCAGGGGCATCATTGACGCCATCACCTGTCACTGCGACGACATTCCCTTGGTTTTGCAAGGCGCTGACCACACGCAATTTATGCTCAGGGGCAACTCGGGCAAAAATCACTTGCTCTTTTACTGCTTCTACAAGAGCTTCATCGGTCATGTTCTCTAACTCAGCGCCGGTGATGATGCGCAGGTTTTCTCCGCTTACGATGCCAATCCGGCGGGCGATGCTTTCAGCTGTTAAACCATAATCGCCTGTAATCATGATGATACGAATCCCTGCATGGTAGCATTTCTGGACGGCTTCTATGACGTCGTCACGGGGGGGATCCATCATCGCCACCATGCCTAAGAACGTTAGCCCCGTTTCGATGTTTTCGACCTGATAATCTTGCAGATCTTGGGGTAAAGTGCGTATTGCGGCAGCTAAGACGCGCAGCCCTTGGCGAGCATAATCATCATTGCGCGCCATGATGGTGTTGATCCACTCCTGGGTAAGCGGGACAATTTGATCCCCGATTCGCAGCGTATTACAGGTGTCCAAAATCTCCCGGATACCCCCTTTAACATACGCCATGCGCTGCAAACCATCTTCGTTACGAACCATTTGGATGACGCTCATGCGTTTACGGCGGGAGTCGAAGGGGAGTTCGGCTATATTTTGGGCGTAATTGAAATCCTCTTGACTGTAACCCGCTTTCTTAGCAAGCACTATCAAAGCCGCCTCGGTCGGGTCACCTAAAACTTTCCAGGTAGACTTACTGCCGTCGGATTTATCTTCTGGCGGGATGAGGCGAGAAGTGTTGCACTTGGCTTGCGTGAGGATCACTGCGCTGAGTGCAGGGTCGACTTTGGGATCTATGCGCTTGCCCTCTTCACTAAACTCGCCGACTGGTTCGTAGCCGATACCGGAAACGCTAATTTCCCTACCAGCGGTAACCTGACCGTCTTGAGAAAATGGCACCCAAATGGAACGCACAGTCATCTCATTTTGGGTGAGCGTGCCGGTCTTATCGGTACAGATTACATTGGTGGATCCCAAAGTTTCCACAGCAGAAAGTTTTTTGATTAGAGCGTTACGCTTTGCCATGCGCTGTGTGCCCATGGCAAGGGCGAGCGTAACCGTGGGCATGAGGCCTTCGGGCACGAAAGCGACGATCAAACCCAATGCAAAAATAAGGCCTTCAATAATCGGAGTTTTTGCAAAAAAATAGGCAATAAAAAAGAAAACAATACCAAAGGCCATCGCGATCATGGTAACGACTTTGGTGATGTTCTCCATTTCTTTCTGTAAGGGACTGAGTTCCTCGCCCAGCTCTTGGGTCATTTCGGCAATGTGGCCAAATGCGGTGTTCATGCCCGTGCGGTAAACAATGGCTTTACCAGAGCCGGCGGCCACATAGGTGCTGGCAAAAATTAGGTTTGGAATTTCGGTCTCGGTCAATCCCTCGCCGCTGACAGGTAGCGCAGAGCGGTTCACCGGGTGTGATTCGCCGGTGAGGGTTGATTGGTTAACACGCAGATCGGCACTCGAGATTAGCCGGCAATCAGCAGGGATATTATCGCCTTCTTGAAGGAAGATGACATCACCAGGAACCAGCTCTTCAGCAAGGATGCGCTTTTCCTCTCCATCACGCATGACGCGGCAAGTTTGTGGGAGGATCTTTTTAAGTGCCTCGGTGGCTTTCTCTGCGCGGTATTCTTGGAAGAAGCTAAAGACGCCATTGATGATATTGACTGCCCAAACTGCAATGCCTAACTGCGGCATTTGTGCCAAAAAGGCACCGATGCCTGCCACCCACAGCATAATTGCCATAAGATGCGTGAAGTTAGCTACGAATTTAACGATTAAGGGTGTACCCTTGGCTTCTTTGAGGAGGTTTGGCCCAAAAACGGCTAAGCGCTGTTGGGCTTCCTCTTGGGTTAATCCATCGGGCCGAGAATGCAAGCCGGCATACAGCTCCTCAGGAGTCTTCTCATGAATCTTGGCAAGCAAATCCGGGTTAATAGGAAAATTTAATGAATCCATAGATATCTTATTATACGTTGATTGGGTTGATGTTATGAAATTTAACGGAGGCAATCATACTACGAATAAGTTGCGCGTCAATGATTGCAAGGCTCGCGCCTTATATTTTAGGCTCGTTAGGGTAGGATTTAAGCAGGATTTTACATTGTGTTAAAGCTGATAAAGAAACGATTATGTTCAAATTATTGATTAGAATTTAATTCACAAGGAATTAAAGTAATAGGTTTTCGGCGCACAATTAAAAAACCACCATCGCCACAAATACCTAAATTAACTTTAGGGTCTGACCTATGAGGATCAGTAAGCTCAAAAAATAAACCAGTTCCTGGTTTAGATGGATCATACAGCAATTCTTCTGAAATAATAAAACCACTTCCACGGTCAACATTTGTGACAGTATATGCGGCTCCGTTTTTGTCAATTCTAGTAACTGTAAGCATATGGTCAAAGCCATTATTTTTAACGAAGAGATATAGCCAATCCCCAACGTGTAATGGGTTAGAGACAAAATCGTAAGAACGAACACTTTCCTTAATCAATATATAATCGTATTTTTCAGGGGGAAAGTACTCATTTTGGAGTACCTCTATACCATTGCAATCTGAGCGATCGCGGGCACAAAGTAGCCAGCTATTGTGGACATCGGTCGTTGCAGGTAAAAGACCAGCGTTCTTTAAAATTGCAATGCTTATTGGCCCACAGGCATTACTAGCGCTCTCAACTTTTCCTCCAGCAAACCCTATCTTTCGTGCGATGCTATCCGAAAGTTCTGGTGTTTCAGCTATAAACTCTAGACTTGCCTTATATATTTTTTCGGCAAGTTCAGTTTCCCAAGCCAAAGCTATGTTTGTGCTATTAATATTTTGATAATGGAACCCTGGTCCGAAATAAATAAGTGAATTTATAGATAACTTTTTCCATTCCGCGTTGATTGGGATGACTGCCTCACAAGGTGGAGTTTCGGTTTGGGCTTCTGCTATTTGAATAAAGCCATTCTCACTAAAGCATAGAAAAATAGACAGCAAAAGAATAAATGGTTGAATTCTTCTCTTTATCTCACCGTTTTTCGCCATCTTACGAAAATTTCTACCAAAATTTTACGGGATGTAAGTTTTTATTTTAACAACAATCTGCACTTAGTTTACCTTAAAGCAAATGAATGATTCCTTAAAATTTGTAAAGAGCCTCAAATTTCAAGCTCTTTACATCAATTTATTAAATTTACTTTTTTACTCTCATTACTCTAAAGAAATTTGCACATGCTCTCCGTTTTCTTCGTCGGTAACATCAATGATTTGTTGCGGCTCCGGTGATGCTAGCATCTCTTGCAAGGCATCGGGGTCAATGCCATACGAATCAGGCGAGAATTTGGCTCCTAAGCGGATGCCGGCATTGACCAGAGCGATGGGTACTTTGATATCGGCAATGGGTTTACTATCTGCCAAGCGGGTAACCTTGATATGCAAATGGCGTGGTTTTCCGGTTGCTTTTGTTTGTGGCTCAGGCTCTGGGCTGCTCTCTAAAGCTTCCAGCAGGCGGGCTGCTTCTGCGGTATCGATTTTGCCTTCCTGCAACATGGTCAGGATCTTTAGGCGTTCTTCGTTAGTGGTCATATTTTCCTTTTCTATTAGCTTATTTTTGAAGTGACTGGAGTAACTCCAAGGCTTCGTCAGGGGTGATCAAGCCCTGATTAAGGTCCTCGAGGATCTGTTGACGATCTACACTGGGAGACGCCGGCTGTTTATCGGTTTCAAAACCGAGTGCATGAATTACCTCAGTAAGGCGGTTCTTTAACGTGGGATAAGAGATGCCTAAGGTTTCTTCCATGCGGTTCAGGCGTCCCTCCAAGCGCACGAACGTGAGTAAAAAATCACGCTGCTCATCACTGAGCTTGGCAAAAGGATTGGATTTGCGGTTAAAGTAACCTTCTATGGTTGTTTCACACTTGGGACAGTAAAAGCGGGTGATGACCATTTCGGATTGACAAATTGGGCAAAGTTCGGGTGCTTCCGGCATTTCTCCTCCTTTCCTATCATAGTAGAAGTATAGCATATAAAATCAATAATGTCAATAGGCAAATTAAGAATATTAATGTTATTTTAAAAAGACTTCAATAAAGACAATCATCACGTAATAATAATTATTAAGATATTCAGTTTTGGTTGCCAAAATGCTTCTGTGAGCAGGAGAACTTGGTTGGTATAATATGCTTAGAACTATCAAGGAGGCGTGCATGCCTATAAAAATCGTAGAGTGTATCCCCAATTTTTCTGAGGCTCGGCGCAGTGCTGTGGTGGAGCAGATTATGGAAGCGATCCGCTCAGTCAAGGGCGTGCAGCTCCTTGATCAGCATTCGGACCTGGACCACAATCGCACCGTGCTGACATTTGTGGGGGAGCCGGCAGCAGTGGAAGAGGCGGCTTTCGCCGGCATCGCAAAAGCTGCCGAGCTCATTGACCTGAACGTGCATGAAGGGCAGCATCCGCGCATTGGTGCTGCTGATGTGGTGCCTTTTGTACCTATTTCAGGCGTGACCATGGTGGAATGCGTCGAGATGGCGCACCGCCTGGGAAAACGTGTAGCTGAGGAGCTCGGCATTCCGGTTTACTTTTACGAAGAAGCCGCCTTGCGGCCTGAACGTAAAAACCTGGAAGATATCCGCCGTGGTGAGTATGAAGGCTTAAAGGAGCTGATCGCCACTGACCCGACCCGTGAACCGGATCTGGGTCCAAAGGTGTTGGGGCCGGCTGGTGCCACAATCGTTGGCGCACGCGAAGCACTGATTGCTTATAACATTTACCTGAATACGACCGATGTGAGCATTGCTGAAAAAATCGCACGGCGGGTACGGCATTCTTCGGGCGGGTTCCGTTTCGTTAAGGCAATAGGTTTGCTGGTGGAAGGCAGGGCGCAAGTTTCGATGAACCTTACCAATTACCACCGCACGCCAATGGCATTGGTCACTGAAACTGTGCGGCGTGAAGCAGAGCGCTATGGCACTTCCATTCATCACTCAGAAATTGTGGGTTTGGTACCCAACCAAGCCTTGGTGAATGCCGCGGGTTGGTATTTGCAGGTGGAGGATTTTGACCTGGAGCAGCTGCTCGATAACCGCTTATTCTCCTTCCAAATGGAACAAATGATGGAAGCGCCGCAACCAGAGGAAAACTTCCTCGACCAAGTGGCAGAAGGCACGCCATCCCCGGGTGGCGGTTCGGCTGCTGCATACACTGGCGCTTTGGCGGCTGCCTTGGTGGTGATGGTGGCGCGCTTGACGGTGGGTAAGAGCAAATATGCCCAAGCCGAAGCCGAATGCTGGCAAATAATTGAGGCAGGCGAGGCTTTACGCACCAAGCTTACCCAAGCCGTGGACCTGGACGCAGCCGCCTTCGAGGGTATCCTCACGGCACGCAAGCTGCCCAAAGAGAACGAAACCCAAAAGCAAGAACGATTGCAGGCTATTAAAGAGGCAACACTGCAAGCTGCACGTGTACCGCTTGAAACAGCTCAGCTTGCTCTAGAGGTATTGAAGTTGGCGGTGCGCATGGCTGTCATCGGTAACCTCAGCGCCATTTCGGATGCAGCTGCTGGCGCTAACCTGGCTTTGGCAGCGCTGAAATCTGCTGCGCTAAATGTCCGCATCAACCTGCAGGGCTTTGAACAGGAAACAGAACCAGCCCAGATGTTAAAAGAGCTGGCAGACCTCGAGCAGCAGGCTGAGCCAATGATGCAGGAGCTCAAAGAGTCGCTTTGGCAGCGGGGCGGATTGAGCATTTAAATTAACCAAGGATGCATAGGGACTAAAACAGCGCGCTTAGACGCGGAATCTAAACATGGAGTGAAACAATGGGTCTGAAACCGGATAAATGGATCAAAAAAATGGCGCTCGAACAACGCATGATCGAGCCTTTTGAAGAGGGGCAAATTCGCAATGGCGTGATTTCTTATGGCACGTCTTCTTATGGCTATGATATCCGCGTTGCGGACGAGTTTAAGATTTTCACGAATATCAATTCGGCTATCGTGGATCCGAAGAACTTTGACCCGCGCTCCATGGTGGATTTTCGCGGGGATGTCTGTATCATCCCGCCTAACTCCTTTGCGCTGGGCCGCACGGTGGAGTATTTCCGCATCCCTGCCAACGTGCTGACTATCTGCCTTGGCAAGAGCACGTATGCGCGCTGCGGCATTATTGTAAACGTGACGCCTTTCGAGCCCGAATGGGAAGGGTATGTAACCTTGGAGATCTCCAACACGACGCCCCTTCCAGCCAAGATTTATGCCAACGAAGGGATTGCCCAGGTGCTCTTTTTTGAAGGCGATGAACCCTGCGAAATTACCTACGCGATGAAGAAGGGCAAGTACCAAGGTCAGCAGAGCATCATGCTGCCCAAACTGTGAGCGGGGGCAATGCGAACGGTTATTGTTGGGTCGACCAACCCGGTTAAGCTAACGGCAGTTCAGACTGGCTTTGGTGCCATGTTCCCACAAGAGTGCTTTAATTTCAGAGGCATCGATGTGCCTTCCGGTGTGAGCGATCAACCGCAGAATGATGCGGAGACACTGCAAGGTGCTAAGCAGCGCGCAGCTAATGCACAAGAGCAAGTGCCTGAGGCGGACTTCTGGGTAGGAATCGAAGGCGGCGTGGATGGCTTACCTGGTAACTCTGAAACCTTACTTGCGTTTGCTTGGGTTGTGGTGCTCTCGGCAGAGCAAAGTGGATGCGCACGCACCGGGGCTTTTGGATTGCCGGCACCCGTTGCCAAGCTTGTGAGTAGTGGATTAGAGTTAGGCGAAGCAGATGACCAAGTCTTTGACACGCAAGGCTCCAAGCAGCACAATGGCGCGGTGGGTTTGCTGACGCACGATGTGCTCACGCGGGATGGGTTTTATGCCCAAGCGGTGCAGCTGGCGCTGATTCCTTTTATCAATCCGCAACTTTACCCCAAACGTTTAGGATAAGGAAGCGAATGCCCCTAGAACCAGAATTCTGGAAGAAAAAGACTTTAGAAGAGCTTACTGCAGAAGAATGGGAGGCACTCTGCGATGGCTGCGGTAAGTGCTGCTTGTTCAAATTGATCGCGCCTGGGGAAGAGAAAGTACGCTTTACCAACGTGACTTGCCGCTATATGGACTTGCAAACCTGCCGCTGCACGGATTACCAACACCGGCATGAAAACGTGCCTGAGTGCCTGATTGTGACCCCGCAATTAGCGCGCGAAGCGAACTGGCTGCCTAAAACGTGTGCTTACCGGCTGGTGGCGCATGGCGAGGAGCTGCCCTGGTGGCACCCCTTACGCAGTGGCAACGTTAAAAGCGTAATTTTGGCGGGCCAGTCGGTGCTTGGTAAGGTGGTCAGCGAGGAAGACGTAGACCTCGATGACCTGGAAGATATGGTGGTGGATTGGTTTGAGTGAAATGCCTACGGAATATCTTTATAACCGTGATAAATCTAAATTTGGTCGTTTCAGAAGTTGAGGTTACTATGACCCGCAAAAGACGCACCTATTCGGCTGAGTTTAAATTACATGCATTGCAGATGCTGAATAGCAGTGGTAAGCCTGCGGTGCAAATTGAGCGCGAACTGGGGATTACACCAGGATTACTCAGCCAGTGGAGCTGGAAGTATATCGTTGTGCAATGTGGCAGTGAGCCAGCCAGGTTGGAACCCATGACCGATCAAAATCTTCAAGCAGAAATGCACCGCTTAAAGAAGGAAATATCAAAAGTCAGCGAGGAACGCGATATCCTGAAAAAATTTCTCGATAAATTCGGGCAAGACCGCTCCTAATTCATTTTTCACGGACATAAACGGAAACGTAGCAGGCAAAGAAACCAAAATTGTGTGAGGATGTTGGAAGTTGTCAATAATCGAATAGTTTATAACATAGCAATATTATGCCATAAGCATATCTCCACCCTTCAAAAGAATCATACTCTCCCAGCAGATTGACGCTAAAAAAGGAAGGTGATTCGGAGCTGGGGGAGGGCAGATTGAAATTCTTAACTTTGGAAAATTTGGATGTAATCGATTAATCAAAGTTTTTCAACACCCTCCACGTTGTAATTTGAATACTGCAATGAATTAGGATAAAATGAACATAGAAAGCTGAAAGGAGGTAGCAAAATTATGAATGAGATTGATAGCCAAGCAAACCGACTCCTGATAGCTGTCATTCAAACTGCTGACTGTGATCTGCTCGAAAAAGCATTGGATGAAGCTGAAGTGAGTTATTACCACCTTCCCAGCGTCGGAGGGTTCTTACGCGAGCATAATGTTACCTTCTTGATTGGCTGCTCAGACGAGAATTACGTCTCTATTAAGAACATCCTGATTACTACTTGCAAAAAGCGCATCAGCTTTGTGGCGACGCCTCTGGAAAACCCCACTGTGACTATGCCCTTCATTGCTGAAACAATTGTGGGAGGAATTAATTTTTTTTCTTTAGACCTGGATCATTTTGAGGAGATTTAACGATGAAACTCATTATTGCTATCATCCATGACGAAGATAATGACCGGGTCTCCAGAATGTTGACGGGTGAAAACTTTCGGGTGACCATGATCGCATCGACGGGCGGATTTCTCCGCAGCGGTCGCAGCACGTTGCTAATTGGCGTGAAAGATGAGCGCCTGGAGCGAGCGTTGCAAATCTTACGCGAAAATTGCGTCACTGATAAAGATGGCAAAGAAAAGAAAGCCATCGTATTTGTGCTTAATGTTGAAGAATTTATTCAAGCATAAACTTAGGCATTTTTTACTAACTATACAAAGGAAACGAGGTTTAGAATGCAAGTCGATTTTGGAAAGGCTTTTACTTATATCTTTGATGACCCTAAGTGGTTTGATAAGATTATTCTTCCCATT
>Ga0255342_1006468_pt1 | contig 10649 bp, 6 predicted proteins | sample wastewater_treat_3_FD_192416 | JGI IMG/M metagenome (GOLD analysis project Ga0255342, IMG submission 192416) | Wastewater microbial communities from Lulu Island WWTP, Vancouver, Canada - plant14 | ecosystem: Engineered > WWTP > Wastewater > Unclassified | place: Canada: Vancouver, British... | reverse complement strand
GGAAAAAGCTTCTTTTATACGTTCAAAAATCCCACTTGATTTTTTGTTTTTTTCTTGACCCTCTAATTCAGCCAATTGTTCCACCAGTTTTTTATATTCAGCAGTTAACTTTCGGGGAATATGAAGCTTAAGTTGAACGAACTGGTCGCCCCGTGATCCATTACCGGGATCGACCAAACCCTTTCCTCTCAATTTTAAAATGGAATTAGCATCCGTCCCTGGAGAAATTTTGACTTTTTCCCATCCCTGTAAGGTAGGAACCTCAATCTCATCCCCTAATACCAACTGAGTATAGGTAACCTCGGCATCAAAATAAAGATTTTTACCTTTCCTTTTTAATATTTTATGGGGATTTACCGTAATTGAGACATACAAGTCACCAGCCGGACCACCATTCTCTCCAGCTTCTCCTTCTCCAGATACTCGAAGACGATAACCACTATCAACTCCAGCAGGAAATTTAAGTTTAAGTTTTCGGGTGGTTTTAGCCTTCCCGGAACCCTGACATTTTTGACAAGTATCTTCAGCAATATAACCTTTTCCTTGACAATAGCTACAAATACGCGAAGTCACAATTGAGCCAAAAATCGAGGTTTGAGTATGTTTAACTTCTCCAGTGCCTCGACAATGGGGACAGGCAACTTTCTTTTTACCACCAATTCCTTGACATTCCTTACAGATTTCTATTCTAAAATACTCAATTTCTTTTTCAACTCCAAAAGCGGCTTCCTCAAATTCAAGGGTAACCTCGGTATTAATATTTGCTCCTTTAGTTGGACGTGATGCCGCATCTCTTTTCCGTGATCCGGTAGAACCCCCAAAAAACATATTAAAAATGTCACCAAAACTTCCAAAATCTCCAAATGGATCAAAATCTTGACCAAATCCTCCTCCACCATAACCGGCTTGAGCACGTGAGTCAAATGCAGCGTGACCAAAACGATCATAAGTGGCACGTTTTTCAGCATCGGATAAAACTTGATAGGCTTCATTTATCTCTTTAAATTTCTCTATGTTATCATTGTTGCCTAGGTTGGCATCAGGATGGTACTGTCTAGCCAATTTTCGATAGGATCTTTTAATCTCTTCTAAAGAAGCGTTACGGCTTACTCCTAATACTTCATAATAATCCCTTTTCATGCTCAAATCACCTTTACATATTTCCAAATTAATCGGATAAGAATATGATTACTTTATATCAATTCCGTAAAAAAATCAAAGAGGTTTCGACCATCAAAGGTACTGAGGCTTAAAGAGGAAATTTACCAAAAGAAAATCCCTTAGACCGAGTGCTTATTGGCCTAAGGGATTTTTATCATTTACTTCTGATCATCATCAACTACTTTATAATCGGCATCAACTACATTATCACTTTCATTTCTCGAACTCGAACCAGCTTCAGCTTTTGTTCCGGCTGCCTCACCTGAACCTTGATCCGAAGTCTGTCGATAAAGTTCTTGAGCTAAGGCATGAGATGCGGATTGAAGTTCGTCCATTTTACGCCGAATATCAGCGACGTCATCACCTTTCATTACTTCCTTGAGATCATTCAAAGCAGCTTCCGCTTTGCTCTTGGTTTCAGCCGATAGTTTGCTTCCTGATTCTCTTAAAGTTTTTTCAACCGAATAGGCAAGGTTCTCAGCTTGGTTCTTTAATTCGATTTCCTCTTTCTTTTTTCGGTCTTCTTCAGCATGCAGTTCCGACTCTCGTAACATTCGATCAATGTCTTCTTTCGATAAACCACTGGAAGCTTTTATGGTAATAGCTTGTTCTTTATTAGTCGCCAAGTCTTTTGCTGACACATGGAGAATTCCATCAGCATCAATATCAAATTTGACTTCAATCTGTGGAACTCCTCTCGGTGCTGGTGGAATTCCAGAAAGTTGGAATCTCCCAAGAGAATTATTATCTTTCGCTAATGGTCGTTCTCCCTGGAGTACCTGAATCTCAACGGTTGTTTGATCATCAGCTGCTGTAGTAAAGACCTGACTCTTCGAAACTGGTACAGTAGTATTTCGATCAATGATACGGGTAAAAACTCCCCCCAAGGTTTCAATTCCCAAAGAAAGTGGGGTTACATCAAGAAGGAGAACATCTTTTACTTCTCCTTTTAATACACCAGCTTGAATAGCTGCTCCATCAGCCACCACTTCATCGGGGTTGACTCCCCGTTTTGGCTCTTTCTGGAAAATCTTTTTAACGATTTCTTCAACTTTTGGCATCCGGGTCATACCACCAACTAAAATGACCGAATCAATTTCTTCTGGTTTTAATCCCGCATCTTTCATAGCTCGTTCACAAGGTTCAATGGTACGTTCAATAAGATCTAAGGTTAACTGCTCTAATTTCGCTCTGGTTATGGTCATGACTAAATGTCGAGGTCCAGATGCATCAGCTGTAATAAATGGTAAATTAACCTCAGTTTGGAGCGAACCGGATAACTCAATTTTTGCTTTTTCAGCAGCTTCTTTTAAGCGCTGAAGAGCCATTTGATCTCCACGAAGATCGATACCTTGATCTTTACGGAATTCGTCAATAATGTAATCCATTAATCTCCGGTCAAAATCATCACCACCGAGGAAAGTATCTCCAGAGGTTGATTTTACTTCAAATACTCCTTCGCCAATTTCCAGAATAGAAATATCAAATGTTCCACCACCTAAATCATAGACTGCAATGACTTCTTCCTTTCCTTTCCCCAAACCGTAAGCCAAAGAAGCCGCTGTCGGTTCGTTGATGATTCTTTTTACTTCAAGTCCTGCAATTTTACCAGCATCCTTGGTCGCTTGGCGTTGGCTATCATTAAAGTAAGCCGGAACGGTAATAACTGCCTCAGTTATTTTTTCTCCTAAAAATTCCTCGACATCCTCTTTGATTTTCTTCAAAATCATTGCTGATATTTCTGGAGGAGTGTATACTCGATCTCCAATTTTTACCGCTGCTTCCCCATGTTTTCCAGGTACAATTTCATAGGGAAGTACTTTACGAGCCTTTTCAACTTCTGGATCATCATAGCGTCGACCCATTAAACGTTTTATTGAATAAACGGTATTCTTGGGGTTGGTTATTGCTTGCCTTTTGGCTAATTGCCCAATTAATATTTCACCATTTTTCGTAAACGCAACAATAGAGGGTGTTAGACGAGAACCTTCTTTATTGGGAATAATGGTTGGTTGACCACCCTCCATATAAGCTGCAGCGGAATTTGTCGTTCCCAAATCAATACCAATTACTTTTGCCATAGTGTTTGCCTCCTTTACTTTTCTTTCTCTTTTTCATTCCAACGATTTACTGATACCTGAGCTGCACGTAAAACTTCATCATTCAACATATATCCTTTTCTTAATTCATCAACAATTGCATAGTCTTCATAATCAGGAGATGAAATTGTCATCAATGCTTCATGATATTTTGGATCAAATTTTTCACCTAAGGCTGAAATCTGACGTACACCTTCTTTTTCCAAAATGTTTAATAATTTGCGATAGATCAACTCTAATCCTTCTACAAAGGATTGATGAATTTCATTTTTTTTACTTTCAAGAATAGCATTATACATATCATCAATCACCGGAAGAAGTTTTATTATTAAATCTCTATTGGAAGATTTAATAAAATTTTCCTTATTTTGCATCTCTCTTTTACGATAATTTTCAAACTCTGCTTTTAAGGATTTTAAATTTTTTAGATATTCTTCCGATTTCTTTTTATATTCTTCGGCGGTATTACGATATTCTTCGCAAATACTTCGTAATTGCTCCGAAGAAATTTCATCACAACCCAATTCCTCATTATTGTTTAGGACTTTTTGTTCCTCCTTCTGGTTGTTCATTCTTATATCACCATCCTTACTGATTTCATCCTTCTTTCTGCCTCGTCATGGTCGTGACCTTTAAAAGTTTTACCATCTTAGACTATCGTATTTAATCACTAATTCTCTTATTTGTCAAGTAAGGTCAAAGTAGAAAATTAAATATCTTTATCAAAAAAATATTATTTCTGGAAGGAGAAAGTATAGTAACCTAAGAATCTAATTAGGAATTACTTGTATCAATATTAAATTTATTCTAAACTAATAAAAGATAAGCATTGATAAAGAAGGAAGGGGGGTAAAATGAGGAACAAAAAACATCAGCGAGCTGTTTTTTGGAGTAATATTTTATTAATTGGTTTGATTTTGTTTTTCCTTCAAATCATAACTCCAGCTTTTGCCCAGCTTCCAAATACTATAACCTGGAATTTAAAAGATTTCGCTGCCGAAGAAAATGATATCCGATTAGAAGGATATCAACCTTCTTACGTCTTTTTTTTGCCTAACTATAAAGGAGTAAACTGGGATGAAACTCATCTTGCCTTAAAAATTTGGTTTTCAGAAGCACTGAACTCAGAAAGTAGCGTGTCACTTCTTATTAATGAGCAACTGATCTATACCAAACTTTTAAAAGACATCCAGCTTCAACCTGATCAGGTAGCTTATCTCGATATCCCAATTCCTACAACAACTTTAAAAGCAAATGATAACCTAATTAAGTTTGAAATCCAACCCACTCTTATTATTAGCGACAACATTTGCAAGGATGTTTCTTCTGGAAATCTCTGGATAATCATCAAAAAGGAAAGTTTTATTACTTTTAAAACGAAAACCGATTGGATTCCTCAAACCATCGATGATTTCCTACAAAGTATCATGGAATCAATTATTTTTGTACTTCCTCCTCAACCTTGGTCGGATCGAATTCTTCAATCCTATTTCACTATGCAGGCCTTTCTACATAAAATAAATCGAAACCATCCATTTAAGATCTTAACTTTAGTTGCCCCTTCTCAACTTAACTCTTATGATTCAATAAAAAGCTATCAAATATATCTCTTAGAAAATTCAGGGAGCGATTACCAACTTTATGGAAAAAAACTTTTTCTAACTCCAGAAGGAGTAAATGCGATTGCAACTGAGAACCAAAAAATCTTGATAAACAGCAGCGGAAAAGTCATTCATTCCTTTAGTGTAAAAATCCCCCCTCAAGCTAATAAAACAACTTTCTTCGATTTAGGTTATTCTACTTTTAAATTAAAAGGATTCGGAAATATGGAGAGAAACCTACGTTTTTATTATTCTGATATCTCAAATCATCCCACTACATTAACTCTTCGACTTTTTTTTAACCATACTCCACTTCCTCCTGAATTTAAGGGGGAAGCTCTAATCAAGCTATCAATAAACTCTCAACATATTTACTCGCAGCGCCTTGATGCCAAGAGTGGTGGTAAGCTATTACCAATCGAACTCTATTTACCATTTCAATTTTTGAAACCGATTAATAATTTAACCATTGGATTAAGCTATTTTCCCGACCAGGAAAACTGTCGACCAAGTATGATGCCCTTCGAAGGCTTTTTTTCTGATCAATCATATTTTCAGGTTAAAAATAGTACTCAAACCGTATTTTCATCGAGTTGGAAACAAATTACCGCTGTACTCGGGAATAATATAAAAATAGTTCTTCCCACTGAACTTGACCAAGATACCCTCCAAACCGCGGCTGAAATCCTTTCCTCCCTTCAACTCTACAAATCCGCCCTTATCCCAGTCGAAATCATTTTTGGGGATACTTCTCCAGATAATTTACTTAGCTCACCTTCCAGTGAGGTTAAATGGAATCCTTATTATTACCACGGTATTTGGAATTATTATTGGGAAAACTTAATTCAAATACCCAAGATGGTACAAAATACCTTATCAACCCCAGAATACCTTCATCTCAATTTTTTCCAAAAGTTTATTATGACCATTTATAATATTACCTTACCCTATGGTCAATTTGCTTCTCATTTCCTCGCTTCTTTTTTATCAAATCCTATTCCAATCCAGACTAACCAAATAAATAACCAACTCCTCATTATTATCAGCCCGGATAAAATACCAACTTATCTTTCCTCACCTGTTACTTTTGAATCTAATCAAATGATCATGAAAAACCCTATCCAGAATAAAGAAAAATTTACTATGAGTCTTACTGAACCGATAAGTTGCTTGATGTTTTTTTATCAGAACCGTATACCCTTAATACTTTTCACCAGCTATGGTCAAAAATCAATTGCCCTTAGCCATTTTAAAAAATATTTTAACCCCAAAACGACTTTCTTTGATCTTTCAGGTAATTTTGCCATTTTTGAAAAAAATGGAATTATTGATATGACTTTCCCCAAAAATCCTCATTCTGATTAATAAGATAAACCCTCATGTTGCTCGTCAGCTCCAATATGAGGATAAAAATACTTAACATAAGACGTCATGGCGAGGAACGCAAGTCGTGGCAAGATCATTTAAATTGAACATGAACAACTAATCAGAATCATTCGATATATCTTTTTTCTCACTTTCTTTCAATTCAGAGAGCTTTTTTAACTTTTCATTGGCAATCTTAATTTTTTCATTAACTTGGGCTTTTACTGATCCAGGTTCAAAGGTCCCATCCTCAAGCAGCTTACCCGCCTTTATCCCACTGAGAATTTCTATTGCTTCATCAACATTTCTAACCGCATATATGTGGAAAAGGCCATCTCGAACTGCTTTAACGATTTCATCATCTAACATGAGGTTTTGAACATTACTGGCCGGAATAACTACTCCCTGTTTTGAAGTTAAACCTCGATTTTTACATAATTGGAAAAACCCTTCGACTTTTTGGTTCACTCCTCCAATAGCTTGAACTTCTCCTTTCTGATTAATAGAACCGGTAACAGCAATATTTTGCCGAATTGGAATTTCCCCCAGACTCGAAAGAATGGCACAAGTTTCCGCTAATGAGGCGCTATCCCCTTCAACACCTTCGTAAGATTGTTCGAAACAGATACTAGCTGATATAGAAAGTGGTTTATCCTGAGCAAAGGTATGACCTAAATATCCACTTATAATTAAGATTCCTTTATCAAAAATTTTCCCGCTCATCCGTGACTCTCGTTCAATATTAATTAATCCCTGTCGGCCTAAATAAGTTCTAACCGTTATTCGCGAAGGCTTCCCAAAACTATAATCGCCTAACTCATAGACTGATAATCCATTAATCTGGCCAATTACTTCGTTTTCAATGTCTATTAAAACTATTCCTTGATCAATTAATTCTTGAATCTTATCCTCGATTTGATTATGGCGTTTTTTCCTTTCTTTTAAAGCTCGTTCCACATGGTCCCGAGTCACTTTTTCAGAATGCTCTTGTCTTGCCCAGTGGTCAGATTCAACTACAATATCCTTAAGGTAACCAAACTGGGAAACCAACTTCTCCTTATGAGATACTCTTCGGGAAGCGTGTTCTAAAAGGCGGGCAACCCCCGAATTTTCAAAAGAAAGAAGTTTTTCATTTTCACATATTTTCTTTACATAGCAAGCAAAAGAATGAATAACATCAGAACTTTTATTTAATTGAAAATCAAAATCAGCTTTAACTTTAAATAAATCTTTAAAATCCTCATCATACAAAGTGAGTAATCGGTAAACCGTATCATCTCCAACTAAAATAACTTTTGCTTTAAAAGAGAGAGGCTCAGGTGTTAAGCCTTGCGGTGCAACCAAACCAAATTGTTCCCAAGGATCTTCGATTTTAATTTCCTGATTTTTCAATACCCTTTTTAAACCTTCCCATACTCCGGGATTCATGATAAGATCGTGAAAGTACATGATAAGGTATCCACCATTTGCCAAATGGAAAGACCCGGGCTTAAGCATAGTATGGTCGCTATAATAAGTTCCCATCATTGCTTTTCGTTCAATCCGACCGAATAAATTTGTCCAATTGGGATGGGATTCAAAAACGACCGGTGGTTCATTCCGATCGGAATTATCAACCAATATATTAATTTTAAAAGGTAAAAAAGGATCTTGGAATCTTTGCAAAGGGAAAAGTTGCGGTGTCGCACTGGTTTCCTGGGAGTCTCGAAAATATTGAAGATAAGTGAAAGTATACTTTTTTAGAAATTCAATGAACTGAACGATCTCAGGTTGTCCTTCATAAGGTTTTACACATTCTTTAAAAAGAGGAGTTATGGCAAATTCAGCAACACGATTATCTAGTTCGGAAATTTTATTTTTCAGTTCAATCTCAAGTTCATGAATTTTTTCAAAATAATTGTTGATCTCATTTAATAGTGCTCGGCGCCTTTCCTCAATGGATTCTTTATCTGTTTCTGATAAAGCAATATATTGCTCTTGAGTCATTGGTTTTCCATCTACCAAGGGAACTAAGATTGGTCCCATGGAAGTCATACGAAAGGCGAAATTCTCTTGGAGAGCCATCCGTTCCAATTCTTGAATAATCTGGTGATTCTTTCTTTGTTCTTCGTCAATCAAAATTTGTTTTTGATTTTTGTATTCTTCTCCGCTAAATGCTTTTGGGAGGATTTCCTTGATATTTTTCAAGAGATCTTCTATACGTGTTGATAGCTTCTTCCCTTCCCCAGCTGGTATTTTTAATACTCGAGGTCGATCGGGATTATCAAAGTTAAAAATATAACACCAATCAAAAAGTTCAGGAAGAATTCCTTTATCTTTCTGGTCTTTTACTTTTTTCGCAATACAATAACGGATAGCTCCAACCCGCCCTGTTCCAGTAAAACCAGTCAAAAATAAATTATATCCCGGCCTTTCTAAATCAAGACCAAATTCAATAGATCGAATCGCTCTTTCTTGCCCAATAAATTCATTGAAAGAACTTAGTTCGGAGGTGTATTCAAAACCAAGGCTTTCTGGTTCACAGTACCAGCGGAGTTGTTCGGGTTTTAATTCTAAATTAGTATTCATCGAACCCCCTCTTTCCTTTAAAAATTAAAACCAATTCCGTTCTAAAAAGTTTAACACATCATTTCTTAGATATTCTCAGTTTTATTATTAAATATCAAGTTTAAACAAAAAATTATTAGAGTTTAACAAGTAAAAAAAGGTATTGCCACTGGGTTTAATAATTTTCTTCTGAAATCAACCCTTGCTATTCCGTTTTTAGAAATATCAAAGGTGAACCAATTGAATATCACCCCGAACTCCTAAAACATCTTGAAAAACAATGACAACCCCTATAATTTCCTGAATATTTTCACAATATTTCAATACTTTTTCAACATCTTTTTTGGAATTAATTAAATTGCCTATACTAGTTGCCCAAGCATCAGCCATAGCTGATGACCTGGCTATTATGGTAACTGCATCAGCTTTCCCAAAGCTCAAGGAAGGACCAATCTGACCAGATGAAGTTGCTACTCCATAGGTCTTCCCAGGATTAATCAACAATCCGATATGGGTTCTAAAGGGTGAATCTTCACCAGCGTAAATGGCTACGATCCGCTCTTTTAAAGAATGAATTAATAAATCTCCTCCGTTTTCAATAATCAAATCGGTGGTTTTAAATAAGAGCTCGGATGCCAATCGATCGTTCACTGCTCCAGCCACTGCTGCCATCGGTCCAACTTTAGCCTTTTTGGTTGATTCTACCATAATTTTACAGATAGGAGGCGCAAAATCATCGACCGATATTGGAATTAGAGAATCTCGAAATTGGGGATTGTAGCGAATATAAGCTTCTAAATTTCTACGTTCCTTATCTAATATTGAATAAGTAAGCTCACTTAGATCAGCTTGAGCATAAATCATAAGATCGCTTTCTTTGATCTTAACTGGGAAAGAAAATAAATCAGAGGGTTTGATGGTCTTTCGATAAAACCGTTCTACATATTCAACCATATCTTTAAAATAAAGCCTCCATAGCATGGGTAGGACAAGCTAAAACACACAGCTCACAGGCAATACATTTCGATTCCTCAAATAACACCCGATAAGAAGGCTTCTCCATAAAAAGGGCAGAAGTTGGACAAACCCCTAAACAAGAACCACAATCGATGCAACGTTGATCATTTTTCTTAATATCTTGGCTTAAAGGTTGAATTTCAACCCCCTTTTCTTGGAGAAATCTGATACCTTCCTCATTTTTGATATTTTCACCAATGATTTCAAGAACCATAAGGCCTTCATGATGAGGTGATATTGAGGCTCGAAGAATATTAAAGGTCAGTCCAAAACGAAGCGCCAAATCACATACAATTGGTCGGTCCGCTGCTTCTCGAGGAAAACGCAAAACTACTTTTTTAGTCGATACCATTTGGTTTACCTCCTAAACCCATTGGTATTGTTATTAAACGGTCTTTCAGCAAGATTTCTAAAACGAACCTCCGATTCAGAACCAGGAAGATTGAGAATTGGCTGAGTTAAAGTAAATTGACCATTTTGAATCCATTTTTTCAAAATTAAACAAATTTCACGAGCACGAGAATAACTTGAAATAGGTGAAGTTGGTATTTCTTTTCCAGAATGTTTTATTTTGCCACTTCTTAATTCGGCATAATTCACATACCCCAATACTTCCCCAGTTCCGTTGGGATAGGCATAACTATAATCAATAATCGGGGCTTCAATATCCTGATCCCGTACTGCACAATACTGGAGGGTTTCTTCATCAAGAATTGGAATGGGAACTCCCAAACCAACGGCCAGAGAACATCCATATCCTCTAATGCTTAATCCCCAAAGCCAATTGGAATCCATGCCTTTCAAATCACCAATCACGGCTAAGGTACCCGCTCCTCCCCGGGGTATGCCTTTTTCATTC